>Ga0111538_10000483_pt1 | contig 52821 bp, 45 predicted proteins | sample SoiMethybrSBSTD1_FD_79669 | JGI IMG/M metagenome (GOLD analysis project Ga0111538, IMG submission 79669) | Bulk soil microbial communities from a Populus tree surrounding site in Tennessee, USA - Soil MetaG P. TD hybrid SBSTD1 (version 2)... | ecosystem: Environmental > Terrestrial > Soil >... | reverse complement strand
GCCTTTTTCATCGATGACGACGCAGCGGTCGGCATCGCCATCGAAGCAGATGCCGACATCGGCTTTCTGGGCCTTGACCGCGGCCTTGAGTTCCTCGAGGTTGGCCTCAACGAGCGGGTTGGGCTCGTGCACGAACTCGCCTGTGGAGTTGTCGAAGTTGATCTTCGTGATCTTGAGCCCCGGCACATTGCCAAACACCTTGGGGATCATCGTGCCGGCCATGCCGTTGGAGGCGTCGATGACGACTTTGAGCGTTCGCGAGCCGTCGAGCAGTTTGGGGTGGATGAACTGGCGCACGTGATCGGCGTAGTCCTTCCACAGGTCGCGCTTCTCTTCGCGGCCGGGGCGGGTTTCGAGTTTCTCGCGATCGGCCATGGCCGCGTAGCGTCGGATTTCATCGAGGCCGGTGGTCATGCCCACGGGCTTGGCGGCGATCTTGGAGATCTTGAACCCGTTGTAGTTGGAGGGATTGTGCGACGCGGTGGTTTGCACGCCGCCGGCGCAGCCCATTTGATTGATCGCGAAGTAGACGAACGGCGTATCGACCAGGCCGACATCGATCACGTGCGCGCCGAAGTCCTTGATGCCCTGCTTGAGCGCTTCGGCGAGTTTCGGTGAACTCTTGCGCATGTCGTGGCCGACGACGATGTGCCGCATCATGGGGTCGTCGTGTCCGGCGTTCTCGGCCTGCTCCATGAGGTACTGGGCGCTGCCGTAGCCGATCTGCCACGCGAGTTTTTCGTTGAGCGGCTTGGGGTACGTGGCGCGAACGTCGTAGGCCTTGAAGACTTTGCCGAGCATGCGAAAGGCGGCTCCTGCGAGCGGGCACGATGATAGCGGCGTTCAGGAGCGAATCATCTACGCGTCGAATGCGTCCTGATACATCGCATCGCCGCCGAAGTCGTGCTCATCGCGCTGCGAGGTCATCTCCTCGATCTCGACGCCTTCGGGCAGCGCTGCGAGGAACGCCTTGCCGTAGAACTTGGTGACGATGCGCGGATCGAGCACCGCGATCTGGCCGGTGTCGGTCTTCGAGCGGATGAGGCGGCCGATGCCCTGTTTGAAGCGGATCACGGCGCGCGGGATCTGATCTTCGTTGAACGGGTTGCCGCCGGCGAGCTGAATGAGTTCGTGGCGGGCTTCGACAATGGGGCGATCGGGCACATCGAACGGCAGGCGCGTGATGATGACGTTGCGCAGGGCCCGGCCGCGTACATCGACGCCCTGCCAGAAACTCGCGGTGCCCAGCAGGACGCTGCGATCGTTCTCGCGGAAGCGCTTCAGGATCATGTTGGGCGGGCCATCGCGGCCCTGCACGAACATCGGCATGTCTTCCTCGGCCAAAAGCGGTTGGAGTTCGCGCGCGACCGTGCCGAGCATGGCGTACGAAGTGAACAGGACAAAGGCGCCGCCATCGGTTTGGCGGATGAGGTTGACGATCGCGGGCACGACGCGCTGGATGTAGTTGGGTTGGCTGGGCTCGGGCAGCGTGCGGTCGATGAGCACGCGCATCTGCCGCGCGAAGTTGAACGGGCTGCCGAGTTGGATGGTCCTCGCCGCCCCCCCATCACACCCGAGACGGCGCGTGAGGTGCGTGAAGTTGCCGGGCGTTGTGGCGAGCGTGGCCGAGGTCATGACCACGCTGATGTTCTGGTTGAAGAGGTTGTCGCGCAGGATGGGCGCGACATCGACGGCCATGGCCTTGAGCGTGATGCGCGGCTGCTTCGAGCGGCGGCCCGCCGCTGCTCCGCTTCGCGCGCGCCCGGTGCCGGAGCGTGCGCGGCCGCGCGACTTCGTCTGACCTGCTCCATCGTCGCTGGTCGCCTCGATCGCGGACTCGACATCGCCGCTCGCCGAATCGGGCGATGCGTATTGCTCGGCCCCCTCCAGGAAGTACACGCATCCCGCGAGCTGCTGCTGGATGAGCGCCTCGGCGGTCAGCGCGATCTCCTCCGCCCGCATCGCGTAGCTGTTCAGCTCGAACTGATCCGCTTCCTTCCGCGCCTTCTCCTTGAGAATGCGCAGGGCATCGCGCAGGCGCGCCATCGCGGGCGTGAGATCGTTGCCCACGATGCCCGGCGACTTAATGCGGCCGTTCCTTGGTCCGGCCGTCGTCTGCCAGACGATCAGCGAACTGAACAGTCGCCCCATCGCTTCGCGGGCCTCGAGCGCGAGGTTGATCGCTTCATCGATGCGCTGCGTCGAGCCGTCGGCGAGTTCGAGCGTCGCGAGAAAACCTTTGCGCTGCCGCGCGTCGTACAGCAGCCGCAGCAGGTGGCGAATGCGGCCCTCGCTCAGGTTCAAACCGAAGTGATCCGCCGCGACTTCCTCGACGCTGTGGGCTTCATCGAGAATGACGTGCGCATGCGCGGGCAGGAACGACACGCCGCGCGACCGAAGTGCGAGATCGGAGAAATACAGCGCGTGATTGCACACGAGCAGATCCCCGTTCTCCATGCGCCGGCGGGCCTGCTGATAGAAGCACTTGTCGAACGTCGGGCACTTGCGGCCCATGCAGTTGTGGGCATCGCTCTGGGCGTGATCCCACACCTCCGGCCGCGGCAGTTGCGGCAGCGTCGCGAGCGTGCCGTCGCGAGTTTCGTAGGCCCAGTTGGTGAGCAGTTCGAGCGAGTGCTTGGCTTCCTCATCGACGAAGAGACGGTCCTGCCGCTCGCTGGCGAGCTTCATGCGCCGCAGCGAAAGGTAGTTGCCGCGGCCCTTCACCAGCACAGCGCTGAATTCATCGGGAATCACCGCCCGAAGCAGCGGAATGTCCTTCTCGATCAACTGCTCCTGCAGGTTGATCGTATGCGTGACGATGACGACTTTTTCCTTGTGCTCGATGACGCGCTTGATCGCCGGCAGCAGATACGCGAACGACTTGCCCACACCGGTGCCCGCCTCGACCACCACCCGCGACTTCGTGTCCATCGCGTGCTGTACGGCCGCGGCCATTTCCGCTTGTTGCGGGCGCGATTCGAAGTCCTGTAGTCGCCGCGCGATGGCGCCATCCGGCGAAAGCATGTGCAGGACATCGAAGGACATGAATCTGATTGTAAGTGGGACAGCCACGCCGGGTCTGACGAAGGAAGACCCGGATCGGCAGCGACATCATGCCCCGCGCTTCTCCATCCACACGTCGCGCGCGTTGATCAGAAGCGTCAGATCCTTGCTCCACCGGAATGAGCGCGGCTTGCGATTGTCCGATCGAATCGCCTCCGCCGCCTGCAGCAGCGTTGATCCAGTCAGTGAATCGATGAGGGATTTGTCCTTCTGCACGGCGGCACGAAGCAGGCCCTCGGTCACCACGGCGTCCGGCAGCCGTTTCAACTCGCTCCGCGACCAGCGATCGCTCCCGCTCGAGCCGAACGCCTCATCCACGACCTCGTGCAGCGCATCCGCGGCGTCCGCGAGCAACATCGCCGACTGCGCAGCGCGCTGCGCAGCGCCGGGCCAGAGTTGCTCCAGCACCGGCAGCACATCCTGCCGCAGTCGAGCCCGACTCCGACTGCGATCTCGATTCGATGGATCTTCGCGCCACTTCACGCGCGCGGCGCGGCACATCTCCTCGCAATCCTTCTTCGACATCCGCAGCAGCGGCCGCACGATCGACATCCCGGCGAAGCAGCGGCTGGCCCGCATGCCCGCCAGGGCGTGAGGGCCGGCCCCACGGCACAGGAACATGAGCATCGTTTCCAGTTGATCCTCGGCATGATGCGCCAGCAGCGCGCGTTTGGCTTGCGTCTGCTCCGAAAGATTGAGCAGCTCCGTCAGGCGCATTCGCCGCGCATTCGCATACATGTTGCCATCGGCCTTGTCGGGATAGACGTGCCGCACATGGCAAGCGACTCCCAGCCGCTGGCACAGCCGCTGTACCCACGCCGAGTCGGCGTCGGCTTCAGGGCGGAGATGGTGATGCACGTGCAGCACGATCGGCTCAAACGGGGCAGAGTCCCGCCGCTTGAGTCCGCGCAGCGCCACGCAGGCCAGCAGCAGCGCAACCGAGTCGGCGCCGCCGCTGACTCCCACCAGCACCGGCACCGGCTTGCGGCGCGCGCGGCGGCCGGACGCGTCGGTGACATGCGACAGGCCCTCGATTGTGCGGTCAGCAGCCGCCAGTTGCCGATCTACTTCTCGGACCAAGGGATGCCGCCGGGCCGCGATGGGAAGCGACGCCGGCGGGCTGATGCGCCTGCCGGTCCTGCCGCCTGCACTGATTGTCGCCGCGCGGCCGCTCATGCCGCCTGATCGTATCCCGACGGACTCTGGAGGCTTCCCATTCCATGTACCTGACTGCCGCACACGTGCCGTCGCTGATCCCGGGCATCGAATCCACAACGCTGCTGGCCTGGCTGCCATCGGTCACGATGATCGCCGGGATCCTCGTCCTCGGATTGATCATGGCGGCCTCGTTCAATCGCCGCGAACGCCAATTGCGGTCGCTGACAGCGCGGATCGCCAGTGACCTGGAGGAGGCCCGATCGCTGCGGACGCAACTGGATGAAGCCCATGCAGCGGCTTCCAGCATGATGGAATCGGCTGAGCGCCTGCTGGCGCGGATCGATGAACGCATCGCTGATCTCGACATGGCGAGCCTGCGCATGAACCTGGCCCGCAGCGCGCCTGCGCGGGCGGGCTCCGTCGCCCCGCCAAGCGAATCAGCCCGACACGCCATGCAGCATGTCAGCGTCGCGCCTGCGGATCGCATGTCGCTCACACCGGTCCTGACTTCGATCGCCACCGCCATGGCTCCGACGCCTGCCCCGCGCGCCGGCGCCACGAAGGCCGACTGGACATCCGTGGAGGTCAAGCCGAGTGTCGATCAGTTCAAGCAGCGCGTCTACGCCCTGGCGGACTCCGGCCAGCCGGCGATCACGATCGCGCGCGACCTCGATGAGCAGGTCGGCGAGGTTGAGCTGGTCCTGGCACTTCGTGCGAAGTGATCAGTGCGCGTTCGCCCTACTGCACTCGGCGCGCTGCATCGAGCGCCAGAATCTCGAACAGCACATGCGACGCCAGCAAGGCCGTGATGCCCTGCACATCGCGGTCCGGCAGCACCTCGACGACATCAGCCCCGACTATGTTCGTGCCCCTGCACAATCGCAGCAGGCTCAGCGCCTCGGCGCTGGTGAAGCCGCCGCAGCATGGCGTGCCCGTGCCGGGCGCGAACGCGGGATCGACGCAGTCGATGTCGAAGGTCAAATAGACCTCGTCATTGCCAAGCGCCTTCACGAACTGCGCAATCTTCTTCCTTCCATCCGCGTTCGTCGCCTCCTGCGCTGTCACCATTGTGAACCCGTGCTGCCGGCCGTAGTCCAGATCCTCGGTCGTGTTCAGCGGGCCGCGAACGCCCACGCTGAGCATGCGCCCCGGATCGATCAATCCATCCTCATGGGCCCGGCGGAAGGGCGAGCCGTGCGACCACTTGCTGCCCGAGATCACGTCGATGGTGTCGAGGTGAGCATCGAAATGCAGGACAGCCAGGCCGCGCTGGGGCTTGCCGCGCCGCAGCCACGTGGCGCGGATATTGGCGTAGGCGATCGAATGGTCGCCGCCAACCGCCAGCAGTTTCGTATGCTCCGGTTGTCCGAGTTGCCTCGCGAACTCGCACGCGGCATCCAGCGTGCCCTTTTGATCGAACGCCTGCACAGGCGCATCGCCTCCGTCGGCCATCGACAGGATTTGCGCGATATTCAGCCCGTACTCCAGGTGCACGGGCTTGATGTACTGCGACTCATCGCGCACCGCGCGCGGGCCGAAGCGCGCCCCGGGCCGATACGTCACGCCCTGGTCGAACGGAATGCCATACGCCGCCCAATCGACCGGCTGCTGGCTCGGTGGAACATCCTCGAGGCGCGGGAAGCGGCAGAAGGTCGCCACGCCGGCATATCGCGGGAATTGCCGCGGGTTCGGCAGCGTCGTGCGGAAGGTGGCGGCGCCGGCGGACGTGTCGCGCGTGCGTGAATCGGCCTTGGGCATGGCGGTATCGTCGGCGGTTCGGCCCGAAAGGCAACAGCCGACAGCCGCTCGACCGGGCGGCCACGAGCGCAACCAATGCGGTTTTTGCTTGCCGGAGTGAGCAATCACAGGGTAATCTGGGGGTTCTCCGCAGCCAGGGAAACGGCACGCCGCGGCGATGCAGGTTCGAGCGCCTGCGATCGCATGCGGAATTGCGGATGACGCCACATGACCCAAGAAGCGGCTCCCACTCCGACTGCCCAGGGCTACAGCCCTCCGACTGTCCGGCAGTTCAGCGTCTTCCTTGAGAACAAGGTCGGGCGGTTGCTCGATCTGGTCCGCCTGTTCGACGAGGCCAGCGATGTGCACCTGTGCGCCTTCAGCGTCATGGAGTCATCGGACTACGCGGTGGTGCGGATCATCCCCAACAACGCCGACGCCGCCCGCGCGTTGCTGCGCCGCCACGGCCTGGCGTTCTCTGAACTGGATCTGCTCATCGTCGAACTGACTGAAGGGCATTCGCTGACGAGCATGTGCATCTACCTGCTGGGCGCGGAGTTGAACATCCGCTTCGCCTATCCGTTGATGCTGCGGCCCAATGGCACGCCCACCATCGCGCTGTCGGTGGATGACCAGACGCTCGCGGGCCAGATCCTTCGAAAGAAGAACTTCAGCCTGCTGGGCGAGGGCGACTTGCCCTGATCTGACGACGCATCATGTCTGAGGGGGTCCGGCCTCCGGACGCGTCTGGGCAATCGCCTTTCGATCGTTGTCGTAGACGTAGAGCGTGCCCTCGATCTCGGCTCGGCAGGTCTTGTGCGAGCCATCACAGTAGGGCAGGTTCTGGCTCAGGCCGCAGGCGCAGATGAAGATCGCCTTGCCGTCCTTGGGAAAATCCTGCGGCTCGATGCGAAACGGGCCGGTCGCGGAATGGCGGACGAGTCTGGCCATGGTCAAGTTCGCCCGAGGTCGCGCCTCAGGGAGTGATCGGCTGCGTAGCCGGCGTGCTGGCGGGCGGCGTCAACGGCGGAATCGTCACCGGTTCAATCGTGATCGGCTCGCTGCCGGGCAAGGTCGTCGGCTGCGTGGCAAGCTGCGTTTCTGGTTGAGTGGCAGCGCCGGGCAGTGGGAGCGTCGTCGGCTCGTAGGGATGCTCGCGCTTGCGCGTGATCGCGATGGACTCGATCAGATCGTTCTGCTCAAGACTGCGCGCGATGTCGAGCCCCGGTGGGAGCACGCGGCCGAAGACGGTGTGAATGCCGTTGAGGTGCACGGTTGGCGTGGCCGTGATGTAGAACTGGCAGCCGCCTGTGTTGGGCGCCGTGGTCTTGGCCATCGCGAGCGAACCCGCGAAGTGCTTGCGGGCGTCGGTGCGGCCGACTTCATCGGGAATGTAGTAACCCGGATCGCCCTGGCCCGGGATGCCAGTGGCGCCTTCCTTGCTGTTGGGGTCGCCGCCCTGGGCCATGAAATTAGCAAGCACGCGGTGGAACTTCGTGCCGTTGTAGAAGCCGCTCTCAGCAAGTTTGATGAAGTTGGCGACGGTGTTGGGAGCCTGATTCTCGAACAGTTCGACGGTGATGTCGCCCTTGGCGGTCTTGATGGTCGCCTGCGGCAGATCGTTGGCAGCAGTTTCGGTCGCCTGGATCGCCTGCTCAACCTTGAACTCAGTCTCGTAGTTCTCTCGCTGCTTGAGTTTTTCATCCACCTGCAACTTGACGAACACGTCCTTGTCGAGCACTTCCTTGGGGATCATCTTCAGCGCATCAACCGCCTCGACAAACTCGTGCTCAGCGAAGAGCGCATCCGACAGCGCCAGGAACGCCTCCGGGGTCTTCACCGGATCGAACGTCCGCGCCTTGAGAGCCTCGATGGCCTCCTTGAATCGATTGTGATTGATCGCGTACTGAGCTGCGCCAAGCGGAATCTTGTCATCGTCCGGCCGCAGCGTCGCCAGCCGGTTGAACAGGTCGGCGACGAGGTCGTTCTCCTTCAGCCACATCGATATCTGCAGTTCGATGGCGACGCCGCGCGGGTCGCTGGGGAACTCGCGCGAGAACGCCGCAGCCTTGTCGCGGACAAACCGCAGGGGGCCTTCATCTTCTTTGCGCACGCCGCCGTTGTTGCCCAGCGATTCGACGAGGTTATCCATCATCTGGCGCAGTGGCTCGAAGGCCTTGTCAGCCGGAGACTGCTCAGCCGGCTGCGTGGCGGCCGGCGCCGTCGCGGCCTCCTGCGGATTGGCTTCGACGCGCGACGCCAGGGCCCAGCTACCGATCAGACACACAAGAACCAGACGATTCAACAAGGCCGAACTCCTTCGAAATGCGGTGAACCCCCCGCCATTCGCGGGCAAACGGGCCGGATAGGGTAGCAGCGTCGCGCCCGGCCTGCTTGGATGCGCTTCAAGCATCAGCGGGGTAGGAGCACGAGGTCTTTTCAGTCTCCCAGAGCGTGACGCGCGCCAGCCGCGCCCCAGCCGCCCGGATCGGCTCCTCCAGAAGTCCGTGGCTGGCCCGCGCGATGTTCTCGACCGATGGATTCACGTTCGCGAACTCGGCCGTGTCCATGTTCAGGTGCTTGTGATCGAAACGTCGGATCACCGTTTCATTCACGATCCGCTCGAGGCTCTGCAGCGTGAACGGCGACGTGCCCTGCGCATCCAGCAGCGCCTCGACGCTGACCTCCAGGCGATAGTTGTGGCCATGCCCCGATGGGTTGTTGCACTTGCCGAAAATGCGGCGGTTGGTCTCGGCGTCGAACTCGTCGCAGTGCAGCCGATGCGCGGCGGCAAACTCGAACGACTGCGTCATCAGCACACGATCGGGCGCGGCGGCGTTCATCGTTAGCCAATAGTAGGGCGTGAGATTCCAGCGCAGGCCGCGAAGGTGCGGCGCGAGCCGTGGCTCGAGGACGCGCAGCGATTCTCGAAGAAGTCGCTCAGCGGAATCCGTCGCGCCTTCGCTGATGCGCTGCGCCAGGAGCGGCACGACGGTCTCGCGCACCGCGGCGTCGATCTCGGAGATGTTCATCAAGTAGCCGGTGCGCGCATCCGGCCGGCCCGCGACGCACGCCACCATCTCGTTGTGCAGCCCGAGCCCGACCATGCTCGGCAAGCCGGCGAATGAGTTGTGTCGCCGTTCAGCCTGAGCTGGCGTGTGGGAAGCGCTCGCACGCCGTGGAGAAGGAGAAGGAGAAAGGTCAAGAGAAAAACGAACGGCTCGCGTGACCGTGACGTCAGCGGAATCAGCAGTCTCGTGACGAGCGTCGAACATCATGAAAGGCCGAGGTTTCCGGTGGAATCTGACGTGTCCGCCGCCATCCCACATCCGGCACGCCGAAACCCCTGTTTCGCGGGTGAAATGCCTTGCACCGGCACCTCGCCATGCTATATTTGGGGTTGGCCCCGCTCAAGCTGCGCCAGGTTCGCGTGGTATATCGCTGCGACCGAATGTGCCTTTTCGGTCATCGACATCGCTCCCGCATACCCGGCCAGCCTCCCCGTGACCCCCGGAAGGGCTCGGTATGGAGCATGCTCCTACCGGGCCTTTTGTCTTGGGTTTCACCTTTGGCGGACTTTGCGTTCATCGGAATGATTGATTCGCGGCGATGGTAGCGCGATGATTGGTCATGGTGATTCGAGCCTTGCGAAGGACTGCTGAGAGGATCGCGACTGCAGCCGCTGCATGCGCCGCGTTGACGATCGGCGCGGCTGGTCAGCCACCGGCTTCGCAGCCGCAGTCGCGGCCCGCGACAACTGCCGCCTCACAGCCCCAATCAGGCCCGAAGATCGTCAAGCCATTCGAAGGCGTGACCGTCATGATCGATGAGTCGAACCCGGTACGTTCGCGCGTCGAGATCTCCGGCATGAGTTGCCTCGACGCAGGCTGGCTGGAGCAGGTGGCGTGCGGGCCGGCCACGCGCGAGCACGAATCGCTCGTCGTCATCAAACCCAAGCCCAGTCAGATTCACGCCGCGCTGCTCATGGCCGGCTTCGAACCCGGCAAACCCGGCAAATGGATCTACGAGAACGACAAGTTCTCTGTCGTCGAGCCCACGGGCGCGAAACTGGCGATCGCGGTGCGCTACACGAACAAGGAAGGCAAAGAGGTCGAGCACGACATCGCCGACTGGATTCGCGAACCGGGCGGGCCGGACAAGGAGCCCAAGGCCTTTCCGCACCTGCCGTTCATCTTCGGCGGCTCGATCATCGCCAAGAACACGCCCGACATGGGACCGGGCGAGCACTACGTTGCCGACATGACCGGCTCGATCATCGGGCTGGTGACCTTCGGCGATGAGATGATCGGCTTCTCCAAGGTGCGCAGCGACCAGGATGCAGTGCAGGAGCCGATCTGGGAGGTGAACTCCGAGAAGGTCCCCGAGATGGAGACCCGCGTCACGGTGATCATCTCGAAGTGGAAGGACTGAAACGCCTCAGGCGTATCTCCGGGCCGCGCACAGCGCGATCGCGATCGCATCCGCGACATCCGGCGGCTGTGGCATGTGCTTCAAGCCGCATTGATTCATGATCGCGCGCTGCATCTGCGACTTGCTCGCGTGTCCGTGGCCGGTGACGGCCCGCTTGACCTCGGTCGGCGCGAGTTCATCGAGCCGGATGCCGCGCGCCTGACCGGCCAGCAGCACCACGCCGCGCGCGTGCCCCATGATGATCGACGTGCGTACGTGCCGGTAGTGCGAGAAGAGCTTCTCGACCACCATCACGTCCGGCTTGAGTTCATCCAGCAGCGCATCGAGATCATCCTTCAACTGCTGCAGACGGTAGGCGAGCGCGGCCTTGGCCTTCAGCCGCAGCACCCCCGCCTCCACGAGCACCGGCTCGCGCGATCGACCGTTGAGGTCCACGCAGCCGTAGCCGGTGATCTGCAGACCGGGATCAATGCCGAGGATGCGCACGAAGGGAGAGGCCGAGGACTGACCCCTCCCTTTCACTTCCGCACGTCGCTTTCGACTTCGCCGTCGCGCAGGCGCACGATGCGTTCGCAGCGCACGGCGACGCGCTCGTCGTGCGTCACCATGATGATCGTCATGCCGATCTTGTGCAGATCGCTGATCAGTTCCAGGATCGCCACGCCGGTCTTGGAGTCGAGGTTGCCCGTCGGCTCGTCGGCCATGATGATCGACGGCTCAGTCACAAGGGCCCGCGCCACCGCGACGCGCTGCTGCTGGCCACCCGAGAGTTCCTTGGGCCGGTGCGTCAGCCGATCGCCCAGACCGACGATGTTCAGTTTCTCGATGGCCCGCTTCTCGCGCTGGCCCTTGAGAATGCCCTGGTAGAACAGCGGCACCTCCACGTTCTCGACGATCGTCAACTCGCTGATGAGGTTGAACGCCTGGAAGACGAAGCCGATCTTCTCGCCGCGAACGCGGCTGAGTTCATCGTCCTCCATCTGGGCCACATCCTTGCCATCGAGCAGATACTCGCCTGAGGTCGGCCGGTCGAGGCAGCCGAGGATGTTCATCAGCGTCGACTTGCCCGAGCCCGATGCGCCCATGATCGCCAGATACTCGCCTTGCCGAATCTGCAGGTCGCAGCCCTTGAGCGCCTCCACCAACACGCTGCCATCGGGCTTGTAGTAGATCTTGCTGATCTTGCGCAGGTCAGCCACCAACTCGCCAACGCGCGGCCGCGACGCCGCGCCGTTCACCACCGCAGCCGAAGCCGGCAGCGGCGATGCAGTGTGCGAGGTGGAACTCATCGATACCTGTTTCATCGGCGATCGGACGCGAGCGAACCGATGATACCGGCGACATCGCTTTCGGTGGCGGGCCGCCGCCCACCCATCGGCTCATCGCTACACTCCCGCCCATGCCGCCGATCGATCTCAACGCCTTCCGCGCGCTGGCCGCGAAGGGCAACGTCATCGCGCTCACCCGGCGGCTGATGAGCGATCAACTCACGCCCGTCCTCGGCTATCGCCGCCTCGTCGCGCCCGACGAGCGCACCGCGCCCAGCTTTCTCTTCGAATCAGTCGAATCAGGCGGAAGCGTCGGCCGACATTCCTTCATCGGGGCCCAGCCGTCACTGGAGGTCATCGCCCACGAGCACCGCGTGCACGTCATCGATCACCGCACCGGCAGGACCTCCGAATCAACGGAGCGCGATCCGCTGGGCATCATGCGCCGCATCACCGGCGATTGGCGCATCGCCCATCAATATCCCATGCACACGCGACGCTTCGCCGGCGGCTGGGTGGGCTACGCCGCGTACGACTCGATGCGCTACCTCGAATCGGGCAAACTTCCTTTCGCCCGCGCGCCGCGCGATGACCGTCACCTGCCCGACCTGCACTTCGGCGTCTACCGCCAGGTTGGCGTCTTCGATCACGTCGAGAAAGTCCTCTACGCTGTCAGCCACGTTGTGCTCAGCGAGCACGCATCCATCGAGGACGCGTGGCGGCGCGGGATCGAGGAACTCGAGCGCTTCGTCGACCGACTGGAACCCCACGCGAGCATTCGCCTGCCGCCCGGCTCGATCGATCTCGACCTCGCCGCCCCGCCACACTCCAGGATGGATTCCAACTTCGCACAGGCCGATTTCGAGAACGGCGTGCGCCGCTGCAAGGAATACATCACCGCCGGCGACGCGTTCCAGATTGTGCTCAGCCAGCGCTTCGAGCGCACAACTACTGCCGACCCGTTTGAGATCTACCGCGCTCTGCGCATCGTCAATCCCAGCCCGTACATGATCTACCTGCAGGCCGCGGGCTCGATCCTCGTTGCGTCGAGCCCGGAGATTCTCTGCCGGGTGCGCGAAGGCGTGGTGACCAATCGGCCGCTCGCCGGCACGCGCCGCCGCGGGGCGACTGTCGACGAGGACGCGGCCCTCGAAGCCGACCTGCGCAACGACAGCAAGGAAACCGCCGAGCACGTCATGCTCGTCGATCTCGGTCGCAACGACCTCGGCCGCGTGTCCGATGTCGGCTCGATCAAACTGGAGCGCGTCCTCGATGTCGAGCGCTACAGCCACGTGATGCACCTGAGTTCGACTATCACCGGCCGACTGCGAAGCGGACTTGACTGCTGGGATGCGCTGCGCGGCACGCTGCCGGTGGGCACGGTTTCCGGGGCGCCGAAGGTGCGGGCCATGCAGATCATCGATGAACTGGAGCCGGCGCGGCGGGGCCCGTACGCCGGCGGCATCGGCGCCGTCGGCTTCAACGGCGACATGGATATCGCCCTCGCCCTGCGCACGATGGTGATTCCCACTTCGCCGGCAGCCCCCGGCTCTGCCGGAGGATCGAGGCATTCCAGCGCTCGATCGCGCACTTGGACGGTCCATCTCCAGGCGGGCGCGGGCATCGTCGCCGATTCGGTTCCTTCCAGCGAATATCAGGAGACAGTCAACAAGGCCGCCGCGCTGGGCCGGGCGATCGATCTCGCCGAGGCGGCGTTCGAGCCACCGTCCGCCTAGATCAGTTTGTCGCGCGGTACTATTCGCCCCAGTGCTGCATGACCTCGATGAGGTCGAAGGGGTCGATCTTGTTGTCGCGGTTGAGGTCCGCGGGGTTGCCGCCGACGGGTCCCGGCGGGTTCCAAGCGATGATGAAGAGGTGGTGCATGAGTGGTGGGCGGTCCAGAACAGTATTCCGCGCAATCCGGGGCAAGACGTGTGCGCGAAACTGCTTCGATCCGCATCGGCAGGCGTGAATCAATGCTTCGCGTCGGTCGCAGCGGGCAATTTAGGGAACACAGCCAACGAGCAGCGCACCGCGCCGCTGCGTCGCTGACTCTCGCCGCACTCGATCTGCAGAATGTGCACATCCGGGCCGAACGCAGCCGCGATCGCCATCTTCGCCGCGACATCCGTGGCGGCGTACAGCCCGCCGTATGCCGGCATCACATACATGCCCTTGAGTTGCAGGCCGTTGAGGCACGCCATGCCGCGCGAGGTGGCGACGAGATTCGGCACGCTGACGATGTCCATGCCGAGGTCGCGCAGGCGCTGATGCAATGCCTGCCGCTGGGCTTCTTCGCGCTGCATCGCCATCAGGCTGCTGCGCGCGTGCCGGCTGCCGGGCAGTTCCTGCGGCTTGAGATCGCGGCTGATCAGTAGATCAAGCGCCAGGAGGAATCGCTGCAGGTTGCCCACGCCCGAATCGACGGGGGATGTCGCGAATCTCTCCGCCAGCGACAGCGGGAAGCGCCCGTCGGGGCCGCGCGCGTACACCGCCGGCGCGATGCGATCGAGATAGCCGCGATGATCGCCTCCCCTCAATGCTTCGACAGCATCGCGCGCTGCTGCCTCGGGAACCACGCCCGCCCGCACCAGCACCGCCGTCGCGGCCTCGAGCATGATGATCGCCGCCGTCAGCGGATCGTTCATCAGCGCCACCAGCCGGCCGTTCACCGCCCGCACGCTCACGTCGTAGTCGAGATGAAAAGATGCGGCCTCGATCATCTCGCAGCGATCGCAGCCGAACTCGACACGGAAGGCCTCGGTCGCCTGGGCTGCGGTCAAACCCAGCGCGGTGTTGCGATAGATGTCGGCGTCGGCCACCAGCAGCAGCCGCTCGCCGGTCTTCGGATCGATGACGCAGAGAATGTTGCCGCCCTGGAACAGCAGCGGCGAATGGATCAGCTCCGCGCCGATCGCCGCTGCCGCGCCCGGTAGCAGGAACATTTCTCCCGGCAGGAAGGTCGAGCCGTCATCGCCCCAGCACGCGTAGCGCGGCACGAGCATGGCGAGCGCGGTCGCTGCGGCGTCTTCGCCGATCGTCCCCGCCTTGGAATTGTCCTGCGTCCACTGCTCGATGCGCAGCGGCTCGGGCACGAGCGTCACCTGCTTGGGCATCGTCAGCGGCCAGGTCGCGGCGACGTCAGCGAATTCGCGCGCGTGCTTGACATCGACGCTGAGGACGAACGGCGTCTTCGGCAGAGCCTTCGCCGCGAGGCGAACGAGATCGGTCGTTGCGCCATCGCCTTCGCCGCGCCAGTAGCCGCCGCGCGTGATCTGCCCGCGGATCACGCCCGGCTCGACGCTTCCACTGTCATCGGCGACGACGAAACCGGGCCGAGTCGGCTTGAATACGAAGCGCGCGCCGCTCAATTCCGCGTTGATCGCATCGAATGAAGGTGACTCGGCCAGCCGCTTCGACAATGCCGCCAGCAAATCGCGATCGCTCTCGCCGCTGCCAAGTTGGAAGTGGCGCAGCAAATCGACTGGGAGCCCGGTCGCGCGCAGCAGTTCGACGTCAGCATCCTCCACCGTGGCGAACGTCGCCGGCCCGAGCGTCGCCATCACGCGCGCCAGCGTGGGCAGCAAGCCATCGAACGCCAGTCGCTTGCCGACGAGATCGGCCGCGGCCCGCAGCGGCGGCGGCGCATCCCCGCCCGGCTCATCCATGTGCCAGCGCGGCTCCGCATCTGTCAGCGCCGGCATGAAGCCGCGATTCGACGGCCGGCCCTTCTGCAGGCTCTTGCGATACGCCAGCGTCTCGGCCGTCAGCGGCGGATCGTACAGATCGATCGCGCCATCAATCGCGCGCCGTGTCATCGGCACATAGGGCATCGGCGGCTGGCCATCGTCGGTCGTTGCCAGCGGATCCTTTACGACGATCCGGTAGCGATCATCGAACGATGCGCGAATGATGCGATCGGCCTCGCGCCGCAGGAACGCCTCGGGCAGGTTGAGATCCGCCAGAGTCTGCCGGCCAATCGCCTGGTTGCGCAGGTTGCCGAGGACCTCGTCCTCGACGGAGACATCTGGCCCCGGCGGCGTTTGCGCGACGCCCAGCAACGTGAGGACCACAAGCAGCATCGGCGCGGCCCACTTCAGGCCCGCAAGGCGGCTGCGTCTTTGCGCAGCGTTACGTACGCAGCCTCGGCAGATGAGCAAGCACTCGCGCATCAGTGCGTTCATTCAGCAACGAGCATACGCTGTCATCTGGTGCATGCACGATCGGGGCTCGCTCGATCGCCGCGAACTGCGCCTGCTCGCGTCCGATAGCCGGAGACACGACATGACTGTTCTCGATACCCGTTTCCTTGCCGGCATGATCGTCGGCGGCTCGCTCCTTGGCGCCGGCCTGCTGTTGGGTGGCCTTTCATCGCCGCGCCAGCAGCCGGTTCCCCAAGGCGCGCCCCCCGCTGCTGCCGCCGCGCCTGTCGCCGAGACCCTTCGCGCGCGCAACATCGAAATCGTCGATGAGCTCGGCACGGTCGTGCTCGCCATCGGCAGCAACGATGACGGCGGCGCGATCTCCGTGCGCGATCGCATGGGCAAGACCGTGCTGCTCGCCAGCGCTGCGGCGCGCGGCGGCATGTTCGTGGTCAGCGGCGTCGAAGGCAACGTCGCCTTCAACGTGGCGGCCGGACCTGGCGGCGGCGCTGTCACCATTCGCAACGCACTGGGCCAGGCTGCAGTCGATCTCGCGGCCGACGCCAACGGCGGCGCGATCGCGGTGATGGCAGGCGACGGCAAGCCCGCGGCCCGCATCGAATCGCTCGCAACAAGCGGCGGCACGATCACCGCCTTCAACTCTGCCGGCTCTCAGTCGCTGCAATTGTTCAGCGATGTCAGCGGCTCGGGCGTCATCGAATCGTACGGCCCGAAGGGTTCGCCGCTGATCAGCCTCGCCTCCACCGTCGGCGGCCACGGCCGCATCACCACCTACTCCGGGCCCGATCGGCCGCTGGTCACGCTCACATCATCCGCTGAGCACGAGGGCCAGGTGTACACGCACGGCCCGAATGGCGAGCCGCTCATCGCGCTGGGCACGCGCCCGGCGGCTGCGCAGGGCGGAGTCGCCGGCGCGCTAAAGCCGGGCGGGCCATCACTGCGAATCTTCAACCAGACGGGCAATGCCGTCGTCACGCTCGAACCCAATGACAAGGGCGAAGGCGAAATCGGCGTGTGGCGCAACGACGCCAGCGGCAAGACGTTCACGCCGTAATCACCCCTCACCGCTGTATTGCCCACAACTTCCGCAGCGCTTCGAGCAAACCGTCGATCTTGACCTGCTCGACGCCGCGGCGGCGAAGCACGTGCTGGGCCAGCGCCACACCCGCTTCTCCCTCTTCGAACACTGCGGTCTTCACGCCCGCCTGCTCCAGGTCCTCGCGCTCGCCCAGGTACCGCGCGCGCATGGTGATCTCGACGTTCGGATTCAACTGCCGCGCCGCCAGCGCCAGCGGCACGCGATTGGTCGAATGCGGCAGCGTCACCACCAAGTGCTCGGCCTTGGCGACGCCGGCCTGCTCAAGAATGTCGGGCCGGCTGGCGTCGCCGAAGATCGCGTTGCGGTCGCGCGCCTTCAACGAATGCACAGTGTCCATGTTCTGATCGATGATGATGGTTTCCATGCCGGTGTCGCGCAGCAGGGCGTCCACCACGCGGCCCACCGGCCCATAGCCGACGATGATCGCAAACGGCTTGTCGAATGCGGCGATGGCGGCTCGCGACTCGGCGTTCTCCTCGGCGATCAGGCGCTCGGCCCGGCCGTTGAGCCACTTCCACAACCGCGGCCGGCCCTTGAGCCAGCGCTCCAAACCATCGAGCGAGCGGAACATCAGCGGGTTGAGCGCGATCGAGATCATCGCCGTTGCCACCAGCACGTTGTGCCCGTCATTGGGCATGAGGTGATGCTGCCGCGCGACCTGCGAAAGGATGAACGAGAACTCGCCGATCTGCGCCAGGCCGATGGCGACGGTCAACGCCGTGCGCACCGAGTATCCCAGCAGCGCCACGATGAGAATCGCGGTGGCGGGCTTGGCCAGCAGGACGATCGCCAGTCCGGCGAGCACCATCAAGGGCTCGGCCAGCAGGAACGATGGATCGAAGAGCATGCCGACGGCGACGAAGAACAGCACCGCGAAGGCATCGCGCATGGGCAGGGCGTCGGATGCGGCCTGCTGGCTGACGGACGACTGGCCGACGACCATGCCTGCGAGGAACGCGCCGAGGGCCATTGACGAGCCGAAGATTGCCGCGGTCGCGGCCGCGATGGCGATGGAGAACACCAGAATGGTCAGCGTGAACAATTCGCGCGAGCGGAGCTTGGCGACACGGACGAGGACCCAGGGAATGACGCGCCCGCCGCCCCAGAGCACGACGAAGGTCATGGCGCCGAGTTTGACGAGGGCCCAGAGGATCGCCAGCCATGGATTCACGCTCGCGACCTGCGTCGCCGCCGGAAGCGCTGCGTCGGCCGCCGAATCGGCCGCGGGCGCCTCGCCGGCCAGCACCGGCGCCAGCACCAGCACGATGACCGTGAAGATGTCCTCGACGATCAGCCAGCCGACGGCGACGTGGCCATGCGGGCTGTTGAGCATGTCGCGATCCATCAGGCCGCGCATCAACACCACCGTGCTGGCCACCGACATGGCCAAACCAAGCATCAGCCCCTGCTTCATCGGCCAGCCGAAGAAATGGAAGATCAGCAGCGCCAGCAGCGTCGCGACGAGACTCTGGGCGATCGCGCCGGGGATGGCAACTCGGCGGACCGCCAGCAGGTCCTTGAAGTGGAAGTGCAGGCCGACGCCGAACATCAGGAGGATGACGCCGACCTCGGCGAGTTGGTTGGCGAGGTTGACGTCGCCTTTGAAGCCAGGTGTCTTCGGGCCGATGACCACGCCCGCCAGCAGGTAGCCGACGATGGGCGAAAGTCCGATGCGCTGGGTGATAAGGCCGAGCACCCACGCCGCGGCGAAGGCGGTGGCGATGGTGGTGATCAGCGGCAGATCGTGCATCGGGGCAAGAGTAGCCGCTCAAGCATCGAAAGGCGCAGCACGAGTGCGCAAGCCGCCAGTCGCCAGTCGCTCGTAGAATGATGGCGATGACGCGTCGCGTGCGATCGCTGCTGTACGGCTCTGCAGATTCATCCTGGGCGATGATCAAACGCGCCGCGCCGTCGCACGTGGAGCGCCAGTGGACGCTCGTTACGGCCCTCCTCGTGGCAGTCCTCTTCTACGTTCTTTGGCGCGGCGTAGAGCCATGGGTCTTGATTCTTGTGGTGTACGGCCTGCTTCTGGCAGCCAGCCTGGCCTACTCAGGGGCGGGACGCGCAAGTCACGACCGCGCGCAACGATTGAACTTTCATATCTGTCCCTCGTGCCACTTCCTGCTCGAAGGTCTGCCTTCCGAAGGTCGATGTCCAGAATGCGGCGAACATTACGAGCCGGAGATCCTGCGCGCTCGGTGGGAGCGCGTCTAGGTCGCTTGGGTGGATGCACTGTCATTTGGCCATGGAAACCTCCGTGCACAGCCTGCTGAAGCGAACGGCCGCAGCCTGGCTGCGGTCGCAGGGGTATCTCGCCGCCGCGTGCGAGGTGCGGAGCCCCATCGCCCGCTGGGTGCTCGACGTCGCCGGCTGGCGCGATGCCTGGCACGACAGCGCCACGGGCGAGCGCATCAGGCTCGATCAGCCGGAGACCGCGATCATCGAATGCAAATGCTCGCGGGCCGACTTCCTGCGCGACAGCCGCCGCTTCGATGCCCTGCTGACGCTGCGCCGCCGCTACGAGGGCATTCGCCGCTCCATCGAGGAGCATCGCATCAAGGCCCTCGAGCCGCAGTTACGGCGCAGCGGCAGCAGCCTGTTCGCCGAACTCGAGGAATGGGACTTCGCGTCATCGGCTCTGCCGGCGTACCAGCGCACGCTGCGCAAGCTGGAGCAGATCGATCAGCGCCTGCACGGGCAGACGAAATTCTTCCACATCGCGCGCTACGCGCTCGCCGATGCGCTGTACCTCGCGACGCCCGCGGGCCTTCTCACGCAGCGCGAGTTGCCCAGCGGCTGGGGACTGCTGGAGTGCGATCCCATAGCAAGCGAAGGATTCACCGTGCGAGTCGAGGCTCAGGCGATGACATCGCGTCCGGTCCATCGTCATCGACTGTTGCGCAACATCGCCATTGCCGCCTGTACTGGGGCCGCGCGGCGGGGCGCGATCATCGTCGAGACCGATTTCGATTCCGATTTCGCCCCGGAGCGATTATGAGCCCGTTGAGTCAACTCCAATTCGTGATGACCTGCAGCAACTCGTTGACATCCACGACGCCGTCATCGTTGGTGTCCGGGCAGGGAGTGCCACTGACGCACGGGCCCCACGCGGCGATGATGGCGAGCAGGTCCTGGACGTTGACGACGCCATCGCAATTGACGTCGCCGGGGCCAGGCGGCGTCACGAGCAGCTTCGCGAAGTGGTCGAAGACGATGAAATACTGGGGATCGGGTATGCCGTGGCCGACGCCCGGGAGAAGAGTGAGATTCGTCGGCGCGCCCGCGGCAAGTAGTGCATTGTGCAGGTGCTGGGCCTGAGCCACCGGCACGAGGTCGTCGACCAAGCCGTGCACAATCCAGAACGGCGGATCGTTGGCCGTGGCGTGCGTGGCCGGATCGGCCGACTGCATGAGCGCGATCAAAGTTGGATCGCTCATGTTCATCTCCCACCAGTTGGCGTACCCGAAGAGATTGGCGACTGTGTTGCTGTGCGGGGGGTCGGTCACGAGGGTGATGAGATCGGTGGGACCCGCGAAGTCGCCGACGGCCTGCACGCCGGATGACTGCGTGAGGTTGCCGCCGATGTCGCCTTCGAGAGCCGCAATGCCGCCAGAGGTTCCAACGAGCCCCGCGAGGTGCGCGCCGGCTGACTCGCCGAAGATCGCGAAGCGGTCGGGGTCGAGGTGGTACGTCGCGGCGTGCGCGCGAAGCCAGCGGATGGCGCCTTTCACATCGTGGATCTGCGCCGGGAAAATCGCCTGGTAGGAGTAGCGATAGTTGACCGAAGCGACAGCGAAGCCGCGCGACAGCAGAGGATCGACGTACTCTTCAACATCGAGTTTGTCGCCCACGAGCCAGCCGCCCCCGTACAGGAAGATGACCAGCGGCCACTCGGAGCATGGCTCATTGGGGATATAGAGGTCGAGTTCGTGCCGCGGACCGGGCGTGGCGTAGACGAGGTTGGAGTATGTCGGCGGCGTCTGCGCGCTCGCCGTCTCAGTGAGGCATGCGATGACGCAGATCACGGCGACGACCACCACACCGCAAAGGAAACCTCGAGACGACGACACGTGTTTCCCGACTCCTGATTCGAAGAGATGTGCGCCGGCGAACGACAGCTGCGTTCCGGCGGTTGCGTCAGGGCGATCCGTCGGCGTGGAGTATATACGCGACGCCCGGATGTGAAGCGTTTACAAACATTCCCGGTCCGCCGACCACAACCTCGCGCGGCGGGCCCGGGACGATCGCCGCACGACCGGCCAAGGCGCAGCCGAATTGTGAAGATGCAGCAGGACCGTCGAACAGGCGCTGCAGAGTGCCGACGCCGCTGAAGACCGAGATTCGGCCACAGTCGATCCCGCCCAGGTCGCGATTGGGAGAGCCGACGAGCACATCCATGACACCGTCGTCGTCCAGATCGCCAGTGCCGGCGATGGCGGAGCCGAAATTCTCGCCCGGCTGCGGGCTCGCAGGTTTGAGTATTGCGAGATCGAGGTTGGCGGCTGGAGAGTACAGGCGCGCAACACCCGCGGAGGTGCCGCTGGTCAGTGCCTTCGGCGCGCCTGCAGCGACGTCGCTGAGGCCATCGCCGTTGACATCGCCGAGTCCCGCGACGGCGCAGCCCAGTTGCTCACCCGCAGCGCCGGTGCGAGTCATACGCGTGACCCATTGCGAGGCGCTGAGGCCGACGACAGTGATGGACCCGCCGTTGGTTCCACCGCCATCGTTCCACGGCGCGCCGATGATGACATCTGATCGGCCGTCGCCATCGACATCGCCCGCCGCTGCGACGGCCCAGCCGAGGCGATCGTTCTTCGCTGCGCCCTTGATGCGTTTGAGCAGCGTGCCCGTGGCGCTGGAGAAGATGAGTGTGCATCCGGAGTTGACCGCAGGAGCGTCGGCGTACGGCGCGCCGCAGATGATGTCGCGCAGAAGGTCGCCATCGACGTCGGCGCTCGCGAGCGCGTGGCCCATGTGGTCACGTGCGTGCTCGCCATCGAGCGTGCGCAGGCGCTTCCACGTTCCGCCCGCGAAGACCTCGACGCGCCCGCTGTCGATGCCGCTCGGGGTGTCGGCCAGGGGCGATGCGACGGCGAAGTCGGGCATCCCGTCAGCGTTCACATCGCCGCACGCAGCCAGGGCGAAGCCGAACTGGTCGCCCGCAGCCCGCCCACGGATGATCCGCAAGAGCGCGCCGCTTGAGCCGTCGACGATGACGATGCGTCCGGCATCGGTTCCCTTGTCGTCGTTCAGCGGCGCGCCGACGATGATCTCATCGACGCCGTCGCCGGTGATGTCGTCCAGCACGGCAACGCTCTGGCCGAACGATTCCCCATCCTGCAGACCATTTGCGGACAGGATCTGCGGCAAAGGGGCGAGCTGCTCCTTGAGAAATGCATACAGACCGGGCAATTCGGAGTCGGGAATCTCGTGTCCGACGCCGGGCATGAGACGGAGCGTTTCCGGCGCGCCGGCGCTGTCGAGTGCCTCAGCAAGCAACTCGCTCTGCGAGGCGGGCACAACATCGTCGATGGCGCCGTGGATGATGTACGCAGGCGGATCATCGATCGCCGCGTGCTGGGCCGGATTGGCCGAATTCACCAGCGACACCCACGAGGCATAAGAAGGATCGCTCTGATGCGCAATGATGTCGTAGATGTCGTGGCCGATGAGCTCGCTAATCTCGCTGCCGCGCTGATCGTTGAAAAGCGCGAGTTGGAAGAGATCGGTCGGGCCATAGCCATGTACGACCGCCTGCACATGACTGGAATAGGCCGCATTGCCTCCGACGTTGCCTTCGAGTGTGGGGTCGCCCGAAACCGTGCCGACCAGCGAGGCGAGATGTCCGCCGGCAGATTCTCCGAACGCGGCGAAACGCGTGGGATCGATGTCATACTCGCCGGCATGCGCGCGCAGCCAGCGCACTGCGCCCTTGCAGTCATACAGTTGCGCGGGGAATGTCGCCTGGTAGCTGAAGCGATAGTTCACCGCTGCCAGCACAAGGCCGCGCGCCAGCAGGTCGTCGGCATAGCGCTCAGCGAGAGTCTTGTCGCCCGCGAGCCAGCCGCCACCATGGAAGTAGATGACAACCGGGAACGGCCCGGGACGATCCTGCGGAATGTACAGATCGATTCGCTGCCGCCAGTGCGGCGCGTAGGCAAGATCGGTGTAGGTGGGCGGAGTTGCACCGGCGCTTGTGCAAGCAACGCCCAGGACCATGATGGCGAAAGCCAGCGCGCGAGACATACGTATGTGCCTTTGTGCGGACATCGATCGCGCCAGTCGCCTTGCCAGCGTTCGAGATGTTAGGAATCGCTTAGTTCGGCCGACCGGAACTGTACGCTGCAAAGATGCGCGCAGATCCCCCGCGGGCAACTGCAATCAGTGCATCAGGACGCGTTGCCGCGCGATTGCGTGACGCTGTCCGATAACGCCGGCTGAGGCGTCTCGCGGCGTGCGTCCACGCCGACAGCGGATGGCGTCGTCGCCCCCACTCGCGGGGAAGTCGCCGCGTGGCTCGCTCCCTTCAGCCAGCGATTGACTCCCATCGCGCGCCACACCGCCGGCCAGGGCCAGAGCACGTGCCAGACCTTGTTGGCGAAGTGATTGGCACGCTGGCGGCGCGAAAGCGTGTCGGGAAAGTCGCGATAGCGGAACTTCACGATCGCAGAGTTGTCAACGATCGCCAGCAGCGGAACGAGGATGCGCCTCGACAGCCACGAGCGCCCGATGAACAGCGCGTTGCCGAAGTCCACCAGCATGGGCTGGCCATCGTGCGTCACGAGAATGTTGCGGCGCGATCGCAGGTCCAGGTGCACGACTCCGCTCGCATGCATGCGATTGACGCACGCCTGCAACCGGTCGTAGAACTCTGGCGTCAGAGCCGGCCGCTTGAATCGGCCGAGGTTGATCGCATCCACGCGCTCGATGGCGAAGGCGTCGCCGTCGAGCCGGCCGATGACCTTCGGCACGAACTCGCAGTCGCGCATGTAGCCGTACATGTTGTACTCATGCCAGAGGAACCCGCGCCCAAAGCACCAGCGGAAGATCGGGTTGCTGTGGCGCACGTCCTTGACCAGCAGCGTGTGGCCATCGACCTCGGTCGCCCACAGGCCGGCCTTCCAACCGCCGCGCCGGATGATGGCCGTGCGACCGCGCTCCAGGTCAGCGCGCGACAGACGATCGGGCCTTACCACCATGAGACGATTCGCGGCACGAATGCGATCAGCGCGAAGATTGCGACGATCAGCAGATCCATCTGCCATTCGTGATTGTTGAGGAAAACCGAGCCCGACCACGACGGCGCGTTGGGCTGCGGGTAGCCGCGCAGAGCGGGCACAAACGCTGGCACCGCCTGCGCGAAGGCTGGATACTGGTCAGGGAAGCGCTCCGCCAGGCGCGCACCTTCGACGCGCTTTTTCTTGGGCAGGTAGTAGCCGAAGAACGCGATGAGGAACACGGGCCCCAGCAGGGCCCAGATTAGCAGCCCGGGCGTCTGCGGCGAGCCGGCCGCGACGATGCCGCCAAGCGCGATCAGGAACGTGCCGAGATAGAGCGGATGCTGCACGTGGGCGTACGGGCCGGAGGTGATCAGTTCCTTGTTCTTGCGCAGGTGGCCGCAGCCCCAGACGCGGACGAATATGCCGATCAAAGCCAGCCCGCAGCCGGCGATGTAGGTGGGCCAGTACGGCCGTGCCAGAAGCAGCACGCCTGCGGCTGCTGCATAAGTCACGATCTGGCGAAGGGATATGCGACTCATCCTTTGATTGGCTCTGCTGAAATCGAAACGCCGAGACTGTACGACGGACCCCCGAGGGCCTGACATCTATCGGCAACGCGCGCGAAGGGACTCGAACCCCTAACCGTCGGTTCCGAAGACCGATGCTCTATCCAATTGAGCTACGCGCGCTTGGGATTCGCACATGATAGCCGCCCAACGGCACGTGCGCTTCACGCACCGTCCCTGAGGTAGGATTGCGATCCTGCGCGGTGATTGAGTAACGCTGCGCGCTTCACCATGCTGCGCATCGACGACTTCCGCCGCCTCGCTCTGTCCATGCCGCAGGCGGTCGAAGGCGCGCATATGGGGCATCCGGACTTCCGCATCAAGGGCAAGATCTTCGCCTCGCTCTACGGCCAGGAGAAGGGCCTGGCCATGGTCAAGTTGACGCCCGAGCAGCAACGCCGGCTGATCAAGGAACATCCCGCGATGTTCGCGCCGATCAGCGGCGGATGGGGCAGGCAGGGCGCGAGCCAAGTACGGCTCAATGAGGCGGATGCCGACGCCGTTCGCGCCGCGCTCATGACAGCCTGGCGCAACACGGCGCCCGCGAGCCTGCTCGACGAATCGATCTTCACACCGAAGGCGGTCTTCTTTGAGTCGCCCGCTGGATTCCGGGCTTGGCTGAAGAAAAATCACAAGCGTGCCAGCGACCTAATCGTCGGGTTTCACAAGACGCACACGGGCCGGCCGACGATGACCTGGCCACAGTCCGTCGCCGAAGCCCTGTGCTTCGGCTGGATCGATGGCATTCGCAGGCGACTGGATGCTGAGCGATACACGATCCGCTTCACGCCGCGGCGCGCGGGGAGCGCCTGGAGCGCGATCAACATCCGCATGATCGCTGAACTCGAAGCCGCCGGCCGAATGACCGACACGGGACGCAAGGCATTCGAGGCGCGTCCGCACAAGACCGGGCCGAAAGCGAAGGGATACTCCTACGAGCGCCGCAGCGCGGTATTCGACGCCAAGCGGCTCAAGGCGTTCAAGCGCGAGCGTGATGCGTGGAAGTTCTTCGAGGCTCAACCGCCGGGCTATCGCCGCAACGCCACGTGGTGGGTCATGAGCGCCAAGCAGGAGGCGACGAAGGATGCTCGCCTGGCGCGATTGATGAGAGCCTCGGCAGCGCGCAAACGGCTGACCTGATTGCTCATCGTCGGATCAAGGATTCGAGGTGGCGCTGGCAGGCGTGGCAGCGCTTGAAGTCGCCGGTGCGGCAGTGAACTTCAGGCCGATGATGGCGACGATCAGAAGCAGGAGAAACGCCATGCGGCCCGCTGTCACCGGCTCGTTGAGCAGCGCGATGCCGAGAATCGCCGTGCCAGCCGCGCCGATGCCAACCCAGACGGCGTACGCCGTGCCGATCGGAAGCGTGCGGGCCGCGACCGCCAGCAGGTACATGCTCGCGATGATCGCTGCGATCGTGAAGACGCTCGGCCAGAGCCTCGTGAATCCGTTGGTGTACTTGAGCCCGATGGCCCAGCCGACTTCGAGCAAGCCCGCGATGATGAGAATGATCCAGGCCAAGACGACGCTCCTGTTCAGATCGCGCTTCGATTCGCCGCGCTCCGCGGGTGAATGGCTTGGACAATAGACCTGCCATGGAGCGCATGCAACCGGTATGCTGCAGGGCCCGTTCCGCCGAGACGAGGGACGCCCATGGCCATCGACTATCAGCAGCGCATCGATCGACTGCTTCGAACCATCACGCTGATCCAGGGCGGGCGCGGCTGGACGCCCGCCACGCTGGCAGCGGAGATGAACTGCGCGACGCGGACAATCTATCGCGATCTCACTCATCTCAAGGATGCGGGGATTCCGATCTCGTACGACACGCGCACGAAGCGCTACGCCATCGCGGGCGAGTTCTTCATGCCGCCCGTGCAGATGACGCTGGAGGAATCGCTGGCGCTGGCGGCACTGTGCGATCATGTCGCCGGCCGTGAGCAGATTCCTTTCCTCAGGGCCGCAGCTCGCGCCGTGAACAAGATCGAAAGCCTCCTGCCGCTGGAACTCAAGAAGGATCTCGCCGAGCGGCGCGACAAGGTCTCGATCAAGACGGCGGCAGCGATGGAGCCCGACGGCACCGCCGACGTGTACGACCGCGTGCAGGCAGCGCTGGCCTCGCGCACGCTGCTGCGCTGCAAGTACGACTCCGCGGCGGCCGAGCGGGAGAAACGGCCGCGCGCCAAGGACGGTGAGTTCGACCTGGCGCCGTATGCCCTGTTCTTCTGCGTGCGCGCCTGGTATGTGATCGGACGGCGCAACGACCGCGATGATCTGCGCATCATGAAACTCAGCCGCTTCACCAAGGCTACGGCGACCGATCGGCCGTATCCGCCGCCGCGCAGCTTCACGCTGGAGAAGCACCTGGGCAACGCCTGGCGCATGATGCGCGGCAAAGATGTCGAGATCGAATTGCGTTTCGACGCCGAGTTCGCCGAGACCATCGCCGACACGCGCTGGCACAAGACGCAGGACATCCAGCAGCATCCCGATGGCTCGTGCACGTTTACGGCGACAGTATCTGGATTCGAGGAAATCGTCTGGTGGATTCTCTCGATGGGCCCGCATTGCAAGGTGATCAGACCGAAGGCGCTGGCCGATCGCGTATGCGATCTCGCAGCCGCGACCGCGGCGGTGTATGCAACATAAGCCCATTCCATTCAGTTGACGCACGCTCCAATAGCAATATTTTGATGTCGCTCCAGGTTGAGCCGCCGCCTCCCATGCAAGTCGAGAAGATTCATGATGTGCGGACGCACCTGGCGGAGGCCGGACACATGAGCAGCAACAACGGCAAGGGACCCAAGCGCATCGGCGTCCTGAACTTCAAGGCGACGCGACTGCTGGCGTTCATCGTGATCTCGACCGCCGTCCTCGTCTGCGCTGCGATCTGCGTCGCTGCGGTCTGGGAATACGTGGCCACCGACTTCGCGTGGCGCGCCCTGGCCAGCCTCGGCATCATCTCCGCCGCGACTGCTGTCTTCGTCTCGCTCAACGAAGGCTTCGGCCCGCTCATACGCGAATGACGCGACACGCCATCGATGTTCTCCCGTCGAGTGGCCGGCACTATGATCCGTGCAAAGGAGAACCGACATGACCGCTCAGACTGCCAGCGCTGCCGCAGCACAGATTCATCAATTGAAGTTCGCTCGCTTCTGCACGAAGAAGATTGTCGAAGGTATTCCTGCAGACAAGATGTGCACGATCCCGCCCGGCTGCGCCAAGCACGCGCTGTGGGTCATCGGCCACCTCGCCTGCACCGACGACTATTTCCTTATGGAGTTCGGCGGCCGCAAGAGCGCGGTGCCCGAGGCGTGGCAGAAGATCTTCGGCATGAACTCGACTGCGAGCGCCGACACGAAGATCTATCCACCTGTCGATCAGGTTCTCAAGACGCTTGACGCCGGCCATGCCGCCGTCATCAAGTGGCTGGAGACGCTCACGCCCGAGCAACTGGAGAAAGCAATGCCGGACGGGTGGCAGGCGTATGCCCCGACACTGGGCGATGTACCGGGGTTTGGCGCCTGGCACGAGGGATACCACGCCGGCCAGTTGTCGGCCGTGCGCAAGGGACTGGGTCTGCCCGCGGCGTTTGGATGATCGATCGCGCCGCATTCGGGTTGCGACGAAATGTGTGGGGTGATTCTCGGCGCCAAGTCGCGTGCGACCGGCCACTGACGCGTGGATGCTGCGCGCCCTTCGCTGGATCGAAAAGCGAGTACATTTTGGTATGTCCGTCAACCCGAACAAGGCCCTGTGGGAAAAGGGCGACTTCACGCGCATCGCCGACAGCATGCGCAACAGCGGCGCTGCTCTGGTGGCGAAACTCGGCATTACCAGGGGAATGAAGGTCATGGATCTCGGCTGCGGCGATGGCACGACCGCGATCCCGGCCGCTCAACTTGGCGCGGACGTGACGGGCGTAGACATCGCGTCGAACCTTGTTGCCGCCGGCAACCGGCGTGTGCAGGAAATGGGACTGAAGAACTGCCGCTTCCAGGAAGGCGATGCGTGCAACCTTCACGAATTGAAGGATGAGTCGTTCGACCTCGTGGTGAGCATCTTCGGAGCGATGTTCGCGCCCAAGCCGTTTGACGTGGCGAACGAGATGGTGCGCGTCACGCGCAAGAGCGGCCGGGTGGTGATGGGGAATTGGATTCCGGGCGACCCGACGCTCGTGGCGCAGATCCTGAAGATCAGTTCCGCCTACACGCCGCCGCCTCCCGAAGGATTCGTCAGCCCGATGACCTGGGGCGTTGAAAGCAATGTCATCGAACGGTTCGTCAGCGCGGGAGTGCCGCCGGAACGAATCTCATTCGTGCGCGACACATTCACGTTCGACTCTCCGAAGCCGCCCCCTGATTTGGTCACGGCGTTCCGCCAGTTCTACGGCCCGACCATGAACGCATTCGAGGCGGCTGAGAAGTATGGCCGCGCTGCCGATCTTCAGAAGGAACTTGAAACGCTCTTCAACAGCCAGAACAGGAGCCCAAGCAAGAGTGCCACCTCGATTCCCGCGACGTTTCTGCGAGTGACGGTTGTGCGATAGCGATGCCCCAGGAGGGGCACAGCGACGAAGCGCGTTCCGCGCGCCACATGCCCTGTCGTTCTCGCCTGAAACCTCAATACCCTGCTTTCTTGTTCACCACGTTCAGCAGCGGCTCGCCCGCGCCGAAGCGTCGCATGTTCTCCAGCATCAGGGTGCGTCGTCGCTGATCGGTTACTTCAGCATCGGCGGCGACGTGCGGCGTGATCACGACGTTCTTCATCTTCCACAGCGGCGAATCGACAGGCAGTGGCTCCGGATCCGTCACGTCCAGACACGCTCCGGCAAGATGGCCTGACTTCAGCGCGGCGAGCAAGGCGTCCGTCTCAACCACCTGGCCGCGCGCGATGTTGATGAGATGCGCGCCTTGCTTCATGGCCTTAAACGCCGCCTCATTGAACACGCCTCTGGTCTCAGGTGTCAGCGGCACGCACACGGCGACGACGTCAGCCTCGGGCAGCATGGCCAGCAGATCCTGCGGCTTGCCGACGCGCTCAACGTAGTCGGGCGCTGGAGTCTCGCTGCGACGCGTGGCGATGACGCGCATGCCGAAGCCGTGGGCGCGCTGGGCGATCTCTGAGCCAATGCCGCCGATGCCGACGACCAGCATCGTCTTGCCGTGCAGCGAGGTGGACGGCGTGGGCGGCGGATTCTCCTGCCACTGTCCGGATTCCTGCGAATCGCGGTAGTACTCGAGATTGCGCGTGAGCACCAGCAACATGCCGAAGGCATGATCGGCGATGGCCGGGCCGTGCACGGCGCGCATGTTCGTAAGCACGATGCGATCATTCTCGACCAGCGGCTTCATGCTCATGTAGCGATCGACGCCCGCGCTCAGGGCCGCCACCCAGACGAGTTTCGGCGCCTTCGCCAGGAGCTCGGGTGACAGGACGCGCACGTCGATGGCCTGGGCTTCACCTGCGTGCGTGAGCGCGGATTGGCGGTCGAGCCCGGCGACGATGTTGACATTCGGCGCGGCCTTCTTCCATTCGGCAAGTTCTTCCTCGCTCACATCGCCGGTGAGAAACGTCAGTGGCACGCGCTGGCCCGCGGGCATGGCGAACGCGACGACGCTGTTGCGCGTCGAGCCGATGGCCTCAGCGGCCTCCGCGCCGGCTCCACCTCCGCCGGCGGCCGGCGGCGACTGCATCGCACCAAGCAACGGCGCGGGACGCGATGCGCAACCCGCGCATGCCAGCACGACGGCGACCAGTACGATCCGGCATCTCAGGAATCTCATGACATCACTGTACATGGATCGTCCCCGGGACACGCATCGCCCACGATGGACTGCGTGGTCAATTCCGATCGCTTCGAGTACCTTGCCCATCCCTCAACGGAGACTTCTCGCATGGGCATCATGGATGGCAAGCGCGGCCTCGTAGTGGGCATCGCCAACGATCACTCGTACGCGTACTTCATCGCCGAGAGCCTGCTGCGCGAAGGCGCGACGTGCCTGTTCACGCACCTGCCCGGCGAGAAGATGCTCCGCCGCTGCGCCAAGGCCATCGAGCAACTCGGCCTTGAGTCGGGCAAATACTGGCTGCAGTCGATGGATGCAGGATCGGATGAAGACCTCGATCGCGTCTTCAACCAGATCAAGAGCGACGTCGGCTCGATTGATTTTCTGGTTCACTCGATCGCGTTCGCCGACAAGGACTGGCTGAAGGATGGCCTGTTCACCTCGACGCCGCGGCTGGTGTTTACGACCGCGCTCGACATCTCCGCATACACCTACATGGCGATGGCGAATCGTGCGGCTCCGCTCATGACGAACGCCGGGGGGGGCGGCATGATCGCAATGAGTTACTACGGCGCGGAGAAGGCCGTGCCCGGTTACAACGTCATGGGAGTGGCCAAGAGCGCACTCGAGTCGGCGACGCGCTATCTCGCGCACGATCTGGGCGCCAAGAACATCCGCGTAAACACGATCTCTGGAGGCCCCTTGCGCACGATGAGCGCGCTGGCCGTGGGCGGCTTCAGCGAAATCCTAGGCTGGGTCGAGAAGAAGGCGCCGCTGCGGCGCAACGTCGAGGGCAAGGATGTCGGCGACGCCGCGACGTTCCTGCTCAGCGACATGAGCAAGGGCATCACCGGCCAGACAATCCACGTCGATTGCGGCTACAGCGTGATGGGGCTGTGATGTCATTGTCCCCAGTTGGTGATCACCTTCAGCAGATCGTTGACATCGACGTCACCATTGCCGTCGGGTGATGGATCGATATCGCCGGTGCAGCTCACAAACGGGCTTGGGCACAAGCCCCAGTGGACGACAACAGCCAAAAGGTCGTTGATGTCGATCGCGCCGTCGCCAGTGGCGTCGCCCGGATGAACGCCAAGGCTGCCGTCGCTGTTGATCCGTTGTGCGGCGACCGAATCGGCGAAACCCGGCGGATCGTTGAACCACGTCACGATCAGCGCATTACTTTCCGCAGCTGCCGCGCCAACGTGCACCGCGCGTCCCATCGTCTCGCCCGAGACAGGCCAAGGGCCATCATGGACCGTGCCGGTGAAGTCCACGCGATGAATGTGGACGCGCGGATCGGTCGGGCCAGCTGGCACGTCCACGACCGACAGCGCGAGCCGATTCGCATTCCACGTCGCATCGAAATGGCTCCCCCCAACCGACGCGACGGCCGTGATGAGCACCCCCGTGTCGCCCCAAAGGCGGTCGCCGGCGGCCGACAGCCGCTGGCCACGAAGCGCCTGCGGCATCCAGCCGTCGCGCCACGCGACATACAGGTCTCGATTGCCGGGGTTGCGCGACACACGGACGTCGAACTGCCGTGTGGCTGCCAGTGAGACTCGGCGCCCTTCGGGCTCCAGCAACATCTGGCCTGCCGGCGAAATGCGCTGACAACGAATCGCGACGATCGTGTCGGAGCTTTCGGCCCCCTCGGTCCAGGCGACGATGGCCTCGCCACCGGCGCCAGCGATCGCAATGGGATCGGTATGCCGAGAGGAGGCGGGCACCGGGGGCGTGACGATCAGGGGCTGTGTCCATGCAGGCGAACCGGACGCGGTCACGCGGGCTGCGAGGATGGCGCGCGTGTATGGGCCGGGTACATCCCAGAAGATGAATGCGCCGTCAGCCCCGTCGGAAACCAACGCGAAGATGCGCATCGACGAACCAGTCGGCGAGGTGATGGTCGCGGGCACGGCCCACACGGGCGCGCCAGCGGCGTTGAATCGGGCCGCCAGGACGGTCGCTCCCTGATTCCAAGCGACAAGCACATCGCCATCGGAAAGACCGAGCAATTGACCGACCTTTCCCGAACCGCCGGGCAGGATCAGACCCTTGCCCCAAAGCGCCTGTCCATCGGACGCGACTCGCTGAAGACGCGAATCAATCAGCGGGCCGCCGCCGCCGTTTTGCGATCCGTCAACAGCGCTGACAACGATCGAGCCATCCGTGCACGCTGCGAGTCGCGGCTCCCGTGATGTGCATCCGTCATCCGCAAACAGCGACAACGGGCCGGGCATCAACAGCGTGCCGCCTGGGCTGATGCGCTGAAGCCGCAACACCCCGAAACACTGGCCATCGACCCACGCGACCCACGTCGCGCCATCGGGCGTAGCGACACATGCGAGGGTATCGCCCGCGCCCAAGCTGGAGACATTGCCAACAAGCAGCGGTGTTTGGGGATTCGTCGGCCAATCGGCGAGAGCGACGCTGGCGCTGAGTAACAGCGCTAGCAGTGCTGCGGTGCTGCGACGAAACGTTACTCCATTCGACCCTTCCGCCATCTTCGTGTTGCGGTGCATGCGACTCTCCATGACGATGGCGACGCACACGCCAACTCCTCACTCAATGTAGGCGTCGCGGATCTGCATTGCACGGATTCTTGTTAACGGAAAAGCGACGCGTCACACGATGCGGCGCGCCGCCTGAAAGGGGGGCGATGGATACAGCGGCCTTGGCCTGGCCGTCACGCGATCCAAGCGAACTCGAACAGGCTGGATCGGCCCTGATATTGCCTGATGTCGCGGCCGCGGAGGTTTCTTGCGGCTGGCATCGGCGATCGCGCGGGGACCGGCTTGCCGCCGGATCCATCGCCCGCGAAGGAGTTGTGGGAATCGTTCGGGAGTGCTGTCCTGGACAGCGCCGGCGGGATCACTCGCTCTCGTCGCCCTCTTCGTCGTCGTCGTGATCGTCACCTTCCTCGCCGCCCTCAAGGAAATTGTCGTTGATGGGTTGTTCGTTGCGGCGTCGATCGTTCTTGCGCTTCTTGCCGTTGCGGTTGCCCTGGTCGCGCTTCTGCTGATCGCGGTTGGCCTGCTCGATGAGTTTGCGCAGGTACGCGTTCTCGCGGCGCGTGGCTTCGAGGTCGAAGACGAGGTACTTGACGCTGAGGCGCAGGTAGTCCAGCGACTCCTGCAGTTCGGAGACTGAACTCTGGATGCGATCGCGGCGCGTGCGCGTTTCCTCCGCGAGCTCCTCGAACCGGCCGCGCTGGGTCTCGGGAAGGTCGCGGATCTTGTCCAGCAGTTCGTTGAACTTGGTCTGGAACGTCTGTTCGTCCATGTCTGTGATTGTCCTCTCTCCGGCCAGAGCCTGTTCATGGGCCAGCGTAAAGAGAGAAGGAACAACCGACGCGCCGCAACGTGTGCCTGACGCTCTGAAAGACGCAACAGCGGCGCCGGGGCAGCGCCAGACGCGATGCTCTCGGACCTTGCCGTTGAAGCGGAGATTCACGCGTGCGGGATGTGGTTTTCACGCAACACGGGCGCGTTGCGGATTCGCGTCGATCGGGCCGACGCCATTGAATCGCGCGATTCAGCGCGCGCCGAGGATGCGACGGGCGGCGTCAAGCGCAGCCGGCGGCGTGTTTTCGAGAGCCGCGTTGATGACCGACATGTCGTTGCGCGTCTCCGCCAGCAGTCGGCCAAGGTGCGCATCGCGCTCGGTCACGAAGCGCGCGAAGTGCTGCTCGAGTTCCTGGCGGCTGAAACGCGACAGCGGATCATCCAGCCCCGTCTGCGCCACGGCCCAGTCGATGATGCCCTTGCCCGACTTGTCGAAGCGATAGAGCCGGAACGTCTGGTGCAGCCGCTTCTGCAGGCTGAAGAACGGATCGCGCACATCCTGCGGCAGCGCGATGAGCGTCTCGAGCACCTTCTTCCGCGCCACCGGCGAGAGCCAGTCATCCTCGTTAAAGCGATCCCATGCGCGGGCGGACGGCGCGGTGTCGTCGCCGAACAGCGGGTCACCGTCGTCAATGATGCGCTGCAGGTGGGCCTGCTCCTCAACCAAGGTCTTCATGCCGGCGTTGGGGAAGCGGATCGAGAGGCGCTGCGTCACGTGGCCATTCACCGGGAGCGGTTCGACCTTGACGATGACGCCGATGCCCCACTCCGGACGGCCGGAGTGGAGTACGCGATCCCCAAACGACAGTTTCGTTTCAGACATCCGAGTCTCCAGAGAGTGTCGCGCAGGTGAGCGAACATCGTGTTCGGTCCTGGGCACGCACGGCCGTAACGGCCAAACGTGCTGCGCCTTCGAGGAATCGAGGGCGCCGCGGGCACTCATGTGATTTGCCTGCTCGGCGGCAACGGCAATCGGTGCAGCCGATCCTCTGCGATTCTCTCAAGCCCCGCACTGCTCAACAGCGCGGAAGGCGGTCGATTCCGACACGCCGCTCAATACCGAATCGCCTTGCGAATCTTTCTGCTTCAAAACCCTCGCCCCGCCCCGCCGACTCCAACAGGCCGCAACGCACAAACAATGTGCAGAGCCCGCGGGCGGCACGTCCACCAGTATAACCGATCGCACGCGGCAATCATTCCGACATTCGATGAGCATGCGGCGGCGGTTGCACCGGCCGGGGCGCAGCGGCAAAAAGTCGTGTCGCAGGCATGTCCGGGGCTTGTCGCCAGCGTCCTCATCGGCAAGACTGAGGCATGGCTGGCCTGACAATTGCCTTTCTGGGCGACATTTTCGGGTCCCCTGGCCGCATGGTCGTGCAGCAGCAGTTGCCGCGGCTGCGCTCCGAGCATGCCCCGAATGCAATCATCGCCAACGCAGAAAACGCCAGGAGCGGATCGGGCCTCACTCCCGAACTGTATCGAAAGATCCGCGCCTGTGGCATCGATGCCGTCACGCTCGGCGATCACGCCTTTCGCGATCGCAGCATCGTTGAAGTTCTTCAACTGGCGGACGAACCAATCAGCCGGCCGGCGAATCTGTCGGGCAAGGCCCCGGGGCGCGGCGTCATTCGCATCGCCGCTGCGCAGCAAGCCGGCCGTGCACGCGATGTGTACGTGATCACCGTGCTTGGCCGGATCTTCATCAATCTGCCGGCGGACGACCCATTCGCCACGGTCGATCGATTGCTCGCGATTCTGCCGGAAAGCAATCCGCTTGTGGTGGTGGAAGTCCACATGGAGGCCACAAGCGAGAAGACTGCTTTAGCCCACCATCTCGATGGCCGCGTGTCGCTGGTCGTGGGCACGCATACTCACGTACCTACCGCGGACGCGCGGATTTTGCCGAAGGGCACGGGATTCATCACGGATATTGGCATGTGCGGCCCGTACGCCTCCATCATCGGTCGAGCCCCTGAGGCAGTGCTGCGGCACATGACTACTGGCGTTCACGTGCCCTACGAAGTCGGCTCGGGGGGCGAGGCCCTGTGCGGCGTCGTGGCGACCATCGACGATTCCACGGGCCGCTGCCTGGCGATCAAGCGAGTCCAGTACGAAGCTGATCCGTCGGAGCCGCCATTTGACTGACTCGCGGGGGTGAGGCCTGAAATCCGCCGATCCTGCCTCGATGCGCCATTTTCTCCACAGTCACAAAGTCACTTGACTTGGACGGTGCCTATCTGGTTCAATGCCCATGGCCCGTTCACATCACGCCGGATCGGAGAAGGAAGACTGCCGGCGCGATAGGCGGAACCACGAGCGCGAGATCGACGTCGGCGGACCGGCGAACGGCGCGCCTCGGACGATGCAGCAACGACACGGTTGTCATCCGTTGCATCACACGAACGCAGGTTGAAACGGAAGATTGATCACGTTTCCATCCGGATGGTCACGATGGTGCGGATACGCCCATTGCGATCTTGCGACGGCTGCGGCTACCACGCCACGGTCGTCAACAACCTCTCTCTCTTCTCTCCGCGTCGTGTCGCAAGACACGGCGTGGAATTGCAGCGACCGGCCCGGTTCTCGTGCCGCCGCTGAAAAGGCTCTCTCTCTTCTCTCCGCGTCGTGCCGTAAGGCACGGCGTGGACTTCGTCGCGGGAATGCTCCCGCCACCAGGCTCTCTCTCTTCTCTCCGCGTCGTGCCGCAAGGCACGACGTGGACTTTTTTTGGTTGGAGCGTTCCGAAGGCGATTCAGCCGCGTCGTCAACAGGCGGCGCCCCACGCACCCCCGCCGGGAGTTTCCAGCACAAGCCGGTCGCCGGGGTGCACGTCGCATCCATCAACCGATCCCAGTTCAATTCGCTGACCGCCCGCGCGAATCAGGGTCTGTCGGCCGAGCGCGCCCTCGACTCCGCCGGCCATTCCATAAGGCGGTTCGACTCGATGCTGCGTGAGAACCGAGAGAGCCATCGGCTCAAGAAACGTGATCTCGCGCACCGCTCCATCGCCGCCGCGATGCGCGCCCCGGCCTCCTGAACCGCGCCGGATGGCGAAGCGATCGAGCCGAACCGGATAGCGATGTTCGATGATCTCCGGGTCGGTGATGCGGGTGTTGGTCATATGCACGTGCACCGCATCGGCCCCGTCGCTCTCGCCCGTCGCGCCCGATCCGCCGCAAACCGTCTCGTAGTACCCGAAGCGATCATTGCCGAAGAGGATGTTGTTCATTGTGCCCTGGCTGCACGCCGCGAGGCCGAACGCCTTGAGCAGCGCGTCCACCAGCCGCTGACTGACCTCCGTGTTGCCGCCGACGACAGCCGGACAGCGTGATGGATCATCGAGATCGAACGCCGGATCGAGCAGCGAGCCTCGCGGAATGCGCACATCCACCTCGCCCATCAGACCCTCGTTCAGGGGCAGCGATTCGCCGACGAGCAGCCGCAGCACATAGATCACGGCGCTGCGAACGATGGCAGGCGTGGCGTTGAGATTGCCGGGATGTCGCAGAGCCGTGCCGCTGAAATCGATGATGACCGGCCGCCGCGCAGCGTCGATTCGCACCGACAGCGTTGAGCCATCATCGAGGCGCTCGGTTGCCTGCAGATTCTGTCTGGGCAGCCGATCGAAGGCCGTTCCCGCCAGGCGTGAAGCGCGATCGGTGAGGGCGTGCATCTGCCGTGCGACCTCTTCGCGCCCGTGCTGCTTCACGAGCGCCTGCAGCGCTGCCTCGCCGCGCCGATTCGCCGCCACCTGCGCCTGCAGGTCAGCCATGTTGTCAGCGACCGCGCGCGACGGAAACCTCGATTCGCGCAGCCGTCGTTCGATGCTCTGCCACTGCGGCTTGCCTCGTCGCATCACGTGCATCGGCGGAATCACGACTCCCTCCTCCGCCAGCGTCGTCGCGTTCGGCGGCATCGAGCCCGGGCGCGTGCCTCCCACCTCCGCGTGATGCGCGCGGTTGGCGACATAGCCGATCAGCATCGCCTCATCATCGAACACCGGCGTGATGATCGTGATGTCTGGCAGGTGCGAGCCGCCGAACGCCGGGTGATTCGTGATGATCACATCGCCCGGCCGCATGTCGATCGCCTCGTGCACTGCCCGCACGCACACCCCCATCGCGCCCAGGTGCACGGGCAGGTGCGGCGCGTTGGCAATCAGCGTGCCATCGGCGTCCAGCAGCGTGCAGGAGAAGTCGAGCCGTTCCTTCACGTTCGTCGAAATCGCAGTGCGCTGCAGCATCTGGCCCATCTCGGTGGCAATGGCCATGAAGCGATGGCTGAACAGTTCGAGGCGCACGATCTCGGGTTGATCGGAGACGGCCGCCGGCGCGGCGGGCGATGTGCGCGTCGCGACGATCGCATCGGCTTCATCCACGCGAGCGCTCCAGCCATCGTCGATGACGTAACTGCTGCGCCGATCAAGAATGATCGCGGGGCCTTCGATCGGCGCGCCTGCCGGCAACTCCCGGCGCTGGTACGCAAGAACCGGCTGCCACCGCCCGCGTGTGTGCAGTTGATGCGATCTCAACTGCAAACCCTTGCGCGGTGCGGTGCCGTCTCCTGCGCCAGGCGCCACGTCACCGACTTCTGTTGCCGCGATGACGCGCAGCGACTCGACCTCGACGGGCTTGCGATCAAGCGGCGGCGCGTGGCCGTAAATCTGCTCATACCGCTGCGCGAACTTCGTGCGGATCAATCCCGCGATGTCATCGCCTTCATCGGCCAGGATGTCGATCTGCACCGTGGAATCCTGTCCGGCGAGGCGCACATCGAAGATGACTCGCCGAACATCGATCGCCCCGCGCTCGATGCCCTCTGCCTGGACGTCTGTCACCGCCTGCCGCGCGACGCTGTGAATCATCTCGACCAGTTGTCCGCCGCATTGATCGATCGTCTGAAGAATCTGCTTGTGCGCGATGCGTTCGATCGACGCGGTCATCAATCCCGCGGCGCTGAGCAGCGAAGCGTCGAGCGGCATGATGATCGTGTTCATGCCCAGCCGGTCGGCCAGCGCACAGGCGTGCTGTCCGCCCGCACCGCCGAAGGCCAGCAGCGCGTACTCGCGCACGTCGTATCCGCGCCGCAACGAGACCTGCGCGATCGCCGCCGCCATGCGCTGGTTGGCGATTTCTAGGAAGCCGTTCAGGATCTCCGCAGCGTCTGGCGAATCCTGCGCGTCCTTCTCGATCCGCGCCAGAAGCCGCTGCAGCGCTGCCTCCGCCGCCTCGCGCGAGATCGGAATCTCGAACTGCTCGGCGCTTAGTCGCCCCAGCAGCAGATTGACATCGGTCAGCGTCAACGGCCCGCCCAATCCATAGCATGCCGGCCCGGGCTCGGCCCCGGCGCTGTGCGGACCGACGACCAGCCGCCCATCGACGAAATCGCAGATCGAGCCGCCCCCCGCCGCCACCGTTTCGATAGCGAGCGCGGGCACGAGCAGCCTGGCATCGCCCACGCTGTGCTCAAAGCGGTAATCGAGTTCCCCATCGCAGCGACAGACATCGGTCGATGTGCCGCCCATGTCGAAACCGATGACCCTGGTCCAGCCCGAGGCGCGCCCGGCCGCGGCCGCGCCCAGCACGCCGCCGGCGGGCCCGCTGAGAAGGCTCTCGCACGCGCGAAAGTGCGAGGAGTCATTCAACGAACCGGCGCTGGTCATCACGTGCAGGCGCGATGCAGCCGCGGTGTTCGATTCAATCCGCATCGCCCGGTGCACATCGCGCAGGTAGTCGCCGATGACCGGTCCCAGATACGCATCGACCACGGCCGTCTGGGCGCGGAGAACGATACGGATAAGCGGCGCGATCTCGGATGAAACCGAAACATGATCGAAGCCGCACTCACGCAGGATGGCCGCGACGCTCTGCTCATGCTTCGGATTGATGTGGCTGTGCATGAGCGCAACGGCCGCAACGCGCACGCCGTGCTCGGTTCGAAGGCGCATCGCCGCCCCGCGCAACATCGCCTCGTCAAGCGTCCGCAACACCGACCCGTCCGCGTTCAGGCGTTCTCGCACCTCGATCACATGCCTGTGCAGGGGCGCCGGCTTGATGATGCGCAGAGCGAAGATGTCCGGACGAGACTGGTCGCCGATGTGCAGCAGGTCTCCGAAGCCCTCGGTGATGCACAGGGCGATGTCCGCGCCTTTGCGTTCCAGAAGCGCGTTGGTGCCGCGCGTCGTCGCCAGCCGCAGATGCATCGCAGGCAACGGCCGGCCGGCGGGCGTTTGCGTCACGAGCCGGGCCGCCAGCACCGGGGCAGGCTCATCGCCCTTCGCCTCAACCACCATTCCGCCACCAATCCGGACCGCTTCATCAACGTGCACGATGGACCTTGCCGCATCAAACCGCGCGACCCTGCCGATCATCTCACCCGATTGCAGCAGCCGCAGCGTAAACCCTCGAATCAAGTCATCGCACGCCCCCCACTGCTGCTCGATCTCGAATCGTTGCTCATCGATCACGCGCGCCACGCGGCCGCGCAGGGCTGATGTGCTCAGCACCTTTGCGCGGTGCAGGCCGCCCATCGGGTCGCGCGCCAGGCAATCGGTGAACGTGCCACCGGTGTCGGTGCAGATCAGCCAGTGCCCGGGTGTCGAGGACGCAGCCATCGGCCCGGCAGCATAGCGGCGTCAACTCACGCCTTGCCCAGGTACTCGCCGGTCTGGGGGCTGACGCGCACCACCTGTCCCTGCTCGATGAACGGCGGCACCTTGATCTTCGCGCCCGTCTCCACCGTCGCATCCTTGGATTGATTGGTCGCCGTCGCGCCACGCGCCTGCGGCGCGGTTTCGATGATCTTCAGGTCAACCGACGCAGGCAGATCGACGCTGAGAATCTTGCCTTCGAACGTCGTCACCATGCACTCGATGTTCTCGATCAACCACTGGCTCTGCTCGGGCGGCAGGGCGATCGAATCGATCTCGACCTGCTCGAACGTGTCATTGTTCATGAATACGAACGGGCCCTTGCGCGTGCCGCTGGCGTCGTACAGGTACTGCAGGTTGCGGCGCTCGATCTCCACATCCTCGACCTTGTCCGAGGAGTTGATGCGGTTGAACTTGATGGTGCCGGTCTCCATGTTCTTCATCTTGGCCTGCACGTACGCCGGGCCCTTGCCGGGCTTGACGTGGTCGGTGTCGAGAATCATCTGCAGTTGATTCTCCCAGCGAACGAACATGTTTTTGGTCAGTTCCGTGGCCTTGAGCATGCCACAGGATATCCATCGCCCAACCTGCTTTGTGAAGTTGGGGCATCTTCGCTGCATCCAAATGAGGGCTCGGGCCGGATAGCACTACCTCGCCCCCCGGGAGGATTCCCCGTCGTCAGCGCCCGACGCTTCGCCTGAATGCTCAGATGAGGCCGATTCCGTCATGATGCGAGCCAAGACCAACCCCGATACCACCGTCAAGACCAGTCGTGTCGTCCGTGCCCCCATCCAGCGGGTGTATGCCGCATGGACCGATCCGGACCTGCTCCGCCAATGGTGGGGCGGCGATGACCTCAGCACACACGAACTCATCTTCGAGCCGCGCATCCACGGCGAGTTCCACTGGGTGTACAGCGATGCAGCGGGCCATCTGCACACCGTCAACGGCGAAATCCGCGAACTCGTCTCGCGCGAAAAAATCGCCCTGACCTGGATCGCGGTCGAAGGCACCCCGCACTTCGATCACGATGACCACCACGAGCGTCACGGCAGGCACCGGCACACGCATCATCTCGATGAGAGCCGCGTGAACATCGATTTCCGCGAGGGCCAGGGCGTGGAAATCCGCGTGATGCACTCGCATCTGCCCGACAAGGCCTCGCGCGATGAGCACCAAGCCGACTGGGACAACGCGCTGGACAAGCTCGCGAAGATGCTGAGTATGCCAGCAACGGCCGGCAAGGCCTGATGAGGGCTGCTGAGGCGTGTCCGGCGTGAGGCTAGCTGGCTTGCACGGCACCGCGACAGTGACCATCGCATCGACGGCGTCTGCGGAGAATCCCTGAGTTTGCTGATTGGAGGCCTTGCCCGCAAGGAGGCGCCGGTGAGAGTACATACCTGCGGCATGAACCCGAGGGCTCCTGAACGGCGCGCGGCGCGTATCTGGATGCCAACTCGCGCTCTCATGCTGAAAGGGCCCGCGCGCATGGCCCCGCATGCGCCGCGCCCCTTCACCACGGCACGCTGACTACCACCACCATGGAGAAAGACATGAGAACCCGTGTTGTTGATGCAGCAGCCTTCATGGCTGTCTCTCTGTCACTGGTTGCCGGCAGCGCCCGGGCAACGCCGCAGGCGGCGACGTTCACCTCCCAGCCTTACCCCTTCCTCGGCAACACGCATATCGCCGCGGATCTCAACCACGATGGCAAGCCCGATCTCGTGGGAAACGGGGCCGCGGTCGATGTCATGCTCAACACCGGCAACGGCGCCTTTGCGCCGATCGTTCCCTACCCCGTCGCCGGGGCCTCGCAGGATGTCGCCGCTGCGGATTTCAACAGCGATGGGCACATCGACCTCGCGGTGACGATCAACACAGCCCCGATCAGCCTGTCGCTGCTCATGGGCAACGGCAATGGAACGTTCATCCCGTCCATCGATCTGCCGAGCACCACCGGCGCCGATTCGCCGTGCGTCATCGCCACCGACCTGAACAACGACAACAAGCCTGACCTCGTGATCTCCCACGAACTCGCCTGCTTCGCTCCGCCGTGCGTCGCATCGCAGAAGCTCAGCGTGCTGCGAGGCAACGGCAATGGCACCTTTCAGACGCTGCCCGACATCACCGTGGGCACAGGCATGCACCGCCTTACCGATGGCGATTTCAATCGCGATGGGGTCAAAGACCTGGCGATCTGCGGCGACAACACCCGCCTCTACATCCTCCTCGGCGTCCCCCCGGGCAACGGCACGTTCGCACAGCAGCCCACCATCTTCCTCGTGCCGGGCGGCGACCTCTTCTCCGCCAGCGGCGATGTCGATGTCGCCGACTTCAACGGCGATGAGATCCAGGACCTCACCGTCGCCCTTCCCGGCAACGGGCGCGGGACCGCGATCGTGATCGGCAACGGCGATGGCACGTTCCAGCCCGCCTTCCGCATTCTCGAGAACGCCTCGTACGCGCCGCAGTCGCTGGCCGTCGCCGATTACAACCGCGATGGCTTCCCGGACATCGCCCGCGCCATGGGCGATGGCACCAACGGCCTGTTCGAGATCCTCCACGGCAACGGCAATGCGACCTTTCAGCCGGCGGTGCACTATCTCGTGCCGCCTCCGCTTTCGAGCATCGGCGGCGGCGTGCTCGCCTCGGGCGATTTCAACAGCGACAGCAAGCCCGATCTCGCCCTGGCCGTCTTCGGCGCAAGCCCCAGCCTGCGAGTCGTGTTCAACACGACGAATGCGAATCTGTGCCCGGCCGACATCGTCAGCACGGGCGCGAGCGCCAATCGCGTGGATGTCAACGACCTGCTCGCGGTGATCACGCAATGGGGCCCATGCCCCGCGCCGCCCGCCGCCTGCCCGGCCAACATCGCCACAACCGGCTCCAGCAGCGTCGATGTCAATGACCTGCTGGCCGTGATCACCACGTGGGGCCCGTGCCCGTAACCAGTCGCTGTTCTACCCCGCGTTGCGCCGCCTGCGCGAATCCGCATTGAATCCGCCCACATTCACCCTTTCATCATCGAATGGCCCTTTGGGTGGGCAGAGCGCAGCGAAACGGACCACCGCCGCCTCAGGTGTTTGATCGTGCCGCGCCGCATTCGGGGCACGCCGTCGCCTCTGGCGTGCCGCGCAGGTCGTAGGCGCACTTCGGGCACAGGCCGCGGCGGATGCGCCGCCATCTCCGCAACACAAACGGCCCAGCGAACAGCAGCCACAACACTACCGCATAGAACGCCGTGTTGATCGCGAACCCGGGCCAGATGGGGACAAACGGTGTCAACCTCCACGAATACTTAGAGCCGCTGAAGGCGTAGCCGCCGCGGATTTGGCGCGATGAGGTCGCATCAAGTTCAATCTCACAACGCATTCCTCGGAACGGCCAGCCACTTGCAAAGAACTGCCGCAAGTCATTGAGAGCGTCATCACTAAACTCGCCTTCCGGGTGTAAGCGACGTGCCATTGCGGAAGCACCGCACTCGGATGGCGGTAGCTGGCGAAGGAGGCAGAATCCTTCGCGTCGCCGCTATACACGCTTCTGGACCGCTCAGACGAAACCAAGCAACATCCTTGCGCCTGCCACACCGCCGCCGTCCACCATTCGCGCACCAAGCCCCGATCATCTCGCTCGACTGCCGCCGCACTGAAACTTGGGCTGATTCGTCGAAGGTCCGCCATGCCCTTTGCACCGCATCCCCACGCGACCGCGAGGTTGACGATCGCGCCGAGAAGCAGAAACACGCAGATTCGCAGGGCCCAGCGTCGCACCGCAGCAATCGTATCGGGGCTGCTGCTGCAGCGAACAGCCCGCAACGGCCGACCGTATCTGAGCCGGCCCCCCCCACGCCCCCAGCCCCACAAGAAACACACGCATGTCGGAATCGCAACAGGCGCAGGCGGACGGGGCACAGGAATCGGCAGCGCCGCCCACGACCCGGCCTCCGACTCGCGCCCAGGAGATGCTGCTGGATTTCCTGCAGGAGCACGATGCGGCGTGCCCGGTGTGCGGCTACAACGTGAGGGCCCTCACCCGGCCGATCTGCCCCGAGTGCAAGCAGGAACTGACGATCACCGTGGGCGTGACGCGGCTTCGCCTGGGCTGGCTGTTCGCATCGCTGGCGCCGGGCTTCTTCTCCGGCATCGCGGCCTGTTTTGTGCTCATTCCCATCGGCGGGACGCTCTTGTTCGGCAATCAGTCGCCGCCGATTCTGATCATCGCGCTGGACCTGTTCGGCTGGTGCAGCGGCATCTTCGCGATCATCCTCGCGTACAAGCGCCACCGGTTCCTCGCCCTGCCGCTGGCGCAGCAGCGCTGGTTCGCGCTGATGATGTGGGGCATTCACATCACCGCGTTCGTGCTGTTCGTGCTGTTCGCGGCCCTGTTCCTGTGAAGTGGCCTAGCGTGCCGTGGCCTCCGCGCGAACTTCCCTCAGGACCGTGACTTTGATCTCGCCGGGGAAGGTCATTTCCGCTTCCACCTTCTGCGCGATGTTCTGCGCGATGAGGAACGCGTCGGCGTCCGTGGCTTTCTTGGCATCGACGATCACGCGCACCTCGCGGCCGGCTTGGATGGCATGAGCCTCGGTGACGTTCGGCTGCTCCTTGGCGATCGTCTCCAACTGCTCCAGGCGCTTGATGTACATCTCCATCGACTCGCGCCGCGCGCCGGGACGCGCCCCGCTGATGGCGTCCGCCGCCATGACGATGGGCGTGTAGGCCGACGTCGCATCGACATCGCCATGATGGCCGGCGATGGCGTTGAGGACTTCGGACTTCTTCTCGCCGTACTTGCGGACGAACTCCATGCCGATGGCCGGATGGCCGCCTTCCATTTCATGATCCATCGCCTTGCCGATGTCGTGCAGGAATCCGCAGCGGCGGGCCAGCGCGCCATCGAAGCCCAGTTGATCAGCGATGATCTGACTGAGGTACGCGACTTCGATCGAGTGCCGCAGCACGTTCTGTCCGTAGGAAGTCCGGAAGTACAGCTTGCCCATCGCTTCGACGATCTTGGGATGCAGGCCGCGGATGTTGGCTTCGACGACGGCTTCCTGGCCGTGCTTGGCAATGCGCTCGGTCATGTCCTTGCGCGTGGCTTCGACGAGTTCCTCGACGCGCGAGGGATGCACGCGGCCATCGGCGACAAGTTTCTGCAACGCCTCGGACGCGATCGCGCGGCGGATGGGATCGAAGCATGACACGGCGATCACGCCGGGCGTGTCATCGACGAGAATGTCGACGCCCGTGGCCTTCTCCAGCGCGCGGATGTTGCGGCCCTCGCGGCCGATGATGCGGCCTTTCATGTCCTCCGACGGGATCTTGACGGCGCGGACGGTGGAGTCGGCGACGTGCTCGGCGGCGAAACGCTGGATGGCCTGCAGCGTGATCTCGCGGCTGCGGGCCCGGGCGTTGGTCTCGGCATCCTCCATGATCTGCTGCGTCAGCACGGCTGCATCATGCTGCGACTGCTCGCGGATCTCAGCCATGTATTGCTCGCGGGCCTGTTCGGGCGAGAGGCCTGACATCTGCTGAAGGCGCGCGCGGATGTCGTCGCGGGACTGCTCAATCTCCTGCTGGGCGGTTTCGACGTCGGTCTCCAGCCGCTTGAGGGTGGTGTCGCGGCGGTCGAGGTTGCGCTCGCGCTCGCTGAGCGAATCGAGTTTGCGATCGAGGGTTTCCTCGCGCTTGGCCAGGCGGGCCTGTTCCTTCTTCATTTCGCTGAGAGCTTCGGCCACCTCCTTGTCGAGCAGGATGCGGCGTTCGCCGGCCTTCTTTTCCGCTTCCAGTTCGATGCGCTTGCTGGCGGCCTCGCCTTCGGCCCGGGCGGTGGCGAGAAGCTGGCCGGCCTCTCGCCGCGCCGACGAAAGCGTGGTGCGCGTGAAGCGGGTGTACACGAAGGCCCCGACGGCCGCTCCCAGCGCGACGCTCAACCCGCCCAGGAGCCATGGATCGAATGCGATCAGAACAACAGTGCTCACGTCAACGCCCCTAACCGGCGCCTCTTGCGCCGAAAGCATCGGCCAGGGACCAAACGGCGCGACAGCGTGCGCGCCGGCTGGGCCGGTTCACGAGGCGGGGCGAAACGCGATTGATCAACTGAGGCGGGCTATCCGGCGGGAAGGACACGTTCACGGCGCGGGGCCGCGCGTGCCTCCTGAAGGATGATGAGGCAGCGAGAATGCAACCGGCCGGCATGGCAGCGCCGGCAGGGTGGGAAGGGCGTCATCCGGATGGCGAGGTGGCTGTCGAACACCTGTACCGCGAGAATCAGTCGAGTCAATCTATCAGCGTCCACCACAACCGGGCATGGACGCCGCCGGCCGAGGCCGGAGGAAACGGTCGCCGCATCGAGAAGGGGCTGGCCGTGGAAACAAGTTGGACGGGCGATGCGGGGCACGATGCCGCGGCACGATCGCCCGGCTCAGAATCAACGCCTCATTGTTTTGCACCCACTAGTTTCTGTCAAGCGCAATTCCTCCTGCCGCAGCCCGGAACCCTCGTCCCAGCCACGTAATGCCGGGCTTTGCGGCCGCGTCATCGCTACCATCCCCCCGCCATGCCTGTATTCGTGAACTGGCTGCTGCGGCTGTTGCCGACGAATCCGATCTGCATGAGGCTTGTGCAGGGCGGCTCGAAGCGCATGCGGCACTTGTACATCCGCATGGGGTACCTGGCGGCAATGATCGTCGTCCTGCTGCTGGTCCTGATGAGCAGCATCGGGAGCCGCTCGCTGTCGCTGCGCGATCTGGCCACCGGCGGCGCGACGATGTTTGACTGGGTGAGTTACCTGCAGGTCGGACTGATCTGCATCCTGACGCCGGTGTTCATGGCGGGGGCGATCGCCCAGGAAGCCAACCCCCAGACCTGGGACATCCTGCTCACCACGCCGCTGAACAATCTGCAGATCGTCTTGGGCAACCTCTTCGGCCGGCTGTTCTTCGTGTTGGCGCTCCTGTTCAGCAGCCTTCCGCTGTTTGCGGTGACGCAGTACTTCGGCGGCGTGCCGGGCAAGTCGATCTTCGCGAGTTACGCCATCGCCTCTTGCAGCGCGCTGATTGTGGCGGCGATCGCGGTCACGCTCTCGGTCACGCGCACCGCAGGCAAGCGCGCGGTGTTCGTCTTCTACATCAGCGTGATCATGTACCTGTTCATCACTGCGGCGATCGACGTGAATTTGCGCAAGCCAGTGGGCGTGGCGGGCACAGCGAACTGGACCACGGTGATGACGCCGCTCAACCCCTTCCTCGCGCTGGAGGTGCTGCTGCGCTCCAACTCGTACAAGCCGCACGATCCGGTGGATCACGTCAGTTCGCTGTGGCTGACGAAAATATGGTTCACGCGGCCGATCGCGACGTTCTGCTGGCTGTGCATCGGGCTGAGCGTGTTCATGATGCTGGTCTCGGCGGTGTGGGCACGCACGATCGGCGCGAAAGTGGGCGCGGTGCCGTGGTATCGCAAGATCTTCGGCCTGGGGGCCAAGGGCGCGACCGAACGGCCGGCGCGAACTGTCGGCCACAACCCGATCTCGTGGCGCGAATCGGTGGCCCGCGGCAAGACGCTGCCGGCCCTCGTGGGACGCTGGGGATTCGTCACCATTGGCGTCGGCGTCGCGGTCCTGATGGTTCTGCTGTTCCACACCGGATCGTGGACCGGGCCGGAACTGCAACTGGCCGTGACCGCGGTGGTCGCGGCCGAGATCGTGATCATTTCGCTCGCCGCCCTGAACATGAGCGCAACCGCCGTCAGCCGCGAGCGCGAGGACGGGACGCTCGATCTCATCCTCACCACGCCCATTCAGCCCGGGCCGTATCTCGCTGGCAAATTGCGCGGCCTGATTCAGTTCCTGCTGCCGATGATGGCGGTGCCGTTCGCGACGATGCTGATTCTCGCCGTCTACGTGCTTGGTGGAGGCTTCGGTCGCAAGGGTGGCGTCGAGATCACCGCACCCCTTGCCAACGGCAGCGGCAACGTGACGGTGCCTCTGGTGCTGCCCGAGGCCGCGCTCGCGCTGCCGCTGGTGCTCGTGCCGTTCGTCGCCTTCTGCGTGATGGTCGGCCTGCACTGGTCGATCCGCAGCAAGGGCACGATCTCGAGCGTGATCGCGGCGGTGTTCATCGTCATCGCGGCCGTGGGCGTGGTGAGCCTGTGCGGCATCGCCACGGCCGGCGCGCTGGATGTCGTCGGCGGCGTGATCAACACCTTCAGCCCGATCAATCTGCTGCTGGCCTTGGTGTACCCAGCCGATCGAGTGCCGGGAGCGATCGGCAACAGCCTGATTGCCGGGCGAACGAGCCTGGTGATCGGCGCGATGATCGCGGCCGCGCTATACATGGCGATCGTGTATGCCATGCACACCAACAACAAGCGCACGTTCATGATGACGGTGCGAAGGCTCGCGGGCCAGACTTAGACATCGCCGCTTGCCCACGAGGTATGCGCGTGTGCATCAGGGACATCGCACGAGATTGCGCGCGAGGCCGCAAGCGAAGGCTTATACTCCCCATACGCACGGAGGTGACTCATGGCGACGGCTGCTCCTCATACCACGCACAGCGTTCCGCGCATCTACGACGAGGAAGGCGACCAGTTGCTTGAGGCCGATCGCCGGTCCGACCGCGTGATCCTGCTGCCGGCGGGCGATCCGCGCCAGGCCGGCACGTCGCGCGACCGCATTCGCATTCAGTGGGGCCAGATGCTGCTGAGCGACCTGCTGTCGCGCCGCTATCGCACGCTGGTGTGCGGGGTCAATCCCGATGACAACAGCCGCGGCATCATCGGCGAACTGGCGGCCATTTTGCCCACAAGCCAGTGGCACGCTGAGACCATCACGCAGTACGCCCGCTCGTTCTCGCGCTCAATGTCAAAGGACGAGGTGCTCGTGCTGAAGTACGACATGGACCTGGTGGAGGTGCTGGCCCTGCTGCGACCGGCCGGGCGCGATCATTTCACTCTGGACGACCTCAAGCGCGGCTTCAAGAAGGTGGCTCAGATGGTCGAGAGCCGCTACGACCGGCTGCCGGTCGCGAGCGTGAGTTTCCTTGGTGCGAAATCCAACCGCCTCGTCGATTCCTCGAGCGGCGGCAAGGAACCGACGTTCGAGAGCGTCCTCAAGACAATGTATGAGGCGGGCTACCGCGGCGATGTCTTCCCATCGCTGGCGATGTGGGAGATGGCCCCGACAGGCGTGTTCGCGTCCTATCCCTTCCCCAACGCGCTGAAGGTCATGCGCGCGGGCGGATTCTGACCTACGTCGCTTGCGGCTGTGTGACGTCACACCAGAACCGTGCCCGGATTCTCAATCAACTGCCGCAGCGTCTGCAGGTACTGGGCTGCCATCGCGCCGTCGATGACGCGGTGATCGAGGCTCAGCGTTGCGTTCATCTCGTGGCCGATGGTCAGTTGATCGTCGCGCACAACCGGCTTCTTCAACGCGGCTCCGACGGCGAGAATCGCGCTGTTGGGAGGATTGATGATCGCGGTGAAGTTGTCCACGCCGAACATGCCGAGGTTGGAGATGGTGAAGGTCGAGTCGCTCATCTCCTGGATGTTGAGGCCGCGCGTCCGGGCCTTCTCGGCCAGGTGCTTGCTCTCGGCGGAGATCTGCCGCAATCCCTTGGCGTCGGCGTTGCGCACCACGCCCACGACCAGCCCGCCGCCGCGCTCCTCGGGCAGCGAGATGGCGATGCCGACGTTGACCTCGCCGAGGATCTCGATGTGATCTTCCGCCCACGCGGCGTTGAAGTACGGATGCTTGTGAATCGCCAGGGCGCAGGCGCGCACGAGAAAGTCGTTGACGCTGAGTTTGACGCCCTGATCTTCGAGCTGCCGGTTGAGCGTCGAGCGCAGGTCGAGCAGCGGATCCATGTTGAACGTGACGGTGACCTGGTAGTGCGGGATGGTCTGCTTCGATTCGACCAGCCGCCGCGCGATGATCTGCCTCATGTTCGAGAGCGGAACCATCTGCGCCTCCAGCCCGCCGTCTGAAACTGCGGCCGGCCCCGGAATCTCCCTTGGCGCCGCCTTTGCCGGCAGCGTGGAAGCCGGCTCCTTCTCCACGCGCGTGGCGAGGACCTCCTGTTTGCTCGCCGGCGGCCGGGCCTTGGCGGACGGCGCCACGGCGCGGCTGGTCTCCTTCGCAGCATCGATCGCGGCGATCACGTCGCGCTTGATGACGCGACCGCCCGGGCCAGTGCCTTCGATGGCGCGCACATCAATGCCGTGCTCATCAGCCATGTGCCGCGCAACGGGACTGATGCGCAGGCGGCCGTTGGTCTCGACGTCGCCTGCTGCCTCTTCAGGTTCCTCCGCCGCGGCCTTGCCTGGCTTTGCGGGGGGTGTGCGCTCTGGAGGAGCCGGCCGCTCGGCGACTGCAACGCTGCCGCGCGATTCGCCGCGCTCGTCTTCACCCGCTGCTTCCTTGGCTTTCGCGGCGGCCTTCTTCGTCGCCGCCGGTTCAGCGGACGCTGCAGCCGAGCCGGATGATTTCGACGCGCCGGCGCCCTCGCCATCGAGCACCGCGATGACCGTGCCCACGTTCACCTTCTGGCCTTCGGGGACGCTGATCCTGGAGATCACCCCATCGTCGTACACCGCCATCTCCATCGTGGCCTTGTCGGTCTCGACGTCGGCGATGACATCGCCGGCGGAGACCTTGTCGCCTTCCTTCACATTCCACTTGATGATGGTGCCGGCCTCCATCGTGTCCGAGAGGCGCGGCATGGTGATGTCAATGGGCATGGGACTGATTCTAAACGGGCAGACCGGCTTGGGCCGGTCCGCCGGAATCCGGCGGACGCCTCACGCGTTGTACGTCACCGCCCGCACGCATTCGCAGATCTTGCGCGCGTTGGGCAGCATCTCCTGCTCGAGGTTGTACGCATACGGCGCGGGCACATCGTCGGAATGCACGCGCCCGACGTAGTTGTCCAGATCATCGAAGCAGTATCGATGAACTTGTGAAGCGATCTCTGAGCCCGGCGAGCCAAAACTCCACGACTGATCGACCACGACGCAGTAGTTGGTCTTGCGCACCGACTTAATGATCGTGTCGATATCGAGTGGGCGTATGGTCCGGCCGTCGATCACCTCGCACTCGATGCCTTCCTTCGCCAGTGTCTCCGCCGCCTCGAGACAGAAATACAGCGGCCGGCCGAAACTCACAAGCGTGCAGTCCCCCCCACTGCGGCGAATCTTCGCTTTGCCGAAGGGAACTGTGTATTCCTCCTCGGGCACCTCGCCCTTGGTGGACAGCAAGCGCTCCGATTCCAGGAAGAACACGGGATCGTCACCGCGGATCGCTGCCTTGAGCAGTCCCTTGGCGTCGTACGGATCGAACGGGATCGCCATCTTCAGTCCGGGCACGTTTGAATACAGGCCTTCGACGCACCATGAGTGGGTGGAACCAAGCTGCCCTCCCGCGCCGTCGTTGCCGCGGAAGACGATCGGGCAGCCGAACTGCCCGCCCGACATGTACAGCATCTTCGGCGCGTTGTTAAGAATCGGATCGGCCGCGACGAGGCTGAATGACCAACTCATGAACTCAACGATCGGGCGCAGACCCATCATCGCCGCGCCGATCGCCATGCCGGCGAAACCGGATTCGGAGATGGGCGTGTCGATGATTCGGCGCGGGCCGAACTCCTCCAGCATGCCCTTGCTGACCTTGTACGCGCCGTTGTACTGCGCGACTTCCTCGCCGATGAGGAAGACGCGCGGGTCGGCCCGCATTTCCTCGCTCATCGCTTCGCGGAGCGCATCACGAAATTCGATCTCTCGGGTGGCCATGGGTCTTCAGGCGTTGTCCTTCAGCATCTGCGGCGGCTCGGTGCCGGCGTACGGCCCCCACTGCTCCACGTACACGTCCTTGTATAACTCGCTGATCGGCGGCTCAGGGGAGGCATCGGCCCATTCCACCGCGGCGCGAATCTCGTCCTTCACCTCGCGCATCAGTGCCTCGTAGTCGTCCTTGGACCAGCCGCGATCATTGGTCATGTGCTCCGCCAGCCGCTCGATCGGATCCTGCGTTTCGTACTGTTCCTCCTCCTCGCGCGTCCGGTACTTGCGCGGGTCGGACATCGAGTGGCCCTTGTAGCGATAGGTGCGGATGTCCACGAACGCGGGCCGACTCGACTCGCGGCACTTGTCGGCGACGGCCTTCATGCCTTCATACACCTTGATCACGTCCATGCCTTCGATGACGGCGCTATCGATGCCGTACGCGACTGCCTTGGCGCTGATGTCGTGGCCCATGGTCGTGCCGCGCGAGATCGATGTGCCCATCGAGTAGCCGTTATTCTCGACGCAGAAGATCACCGGCAGGTCAAACAGGCCCG
>Ga0111538_10000482_pt1 | contig 52894 bp, 43 predicted proteins | sample SoiMethybrSBSTD1_FD_79669 | JGI IMG/M metagenome (GOLD analysis project Ga0111538, IMG submission 79669) | Bulk soil microbial communities from a Populus tree surrounding site in Tennessee, USA - Soil MetaG P. TD hybrid SBSTD1 (version 2)... | ecosystem: Environmental > Terrestrial > Soil >... | reverse complement strand
CATGACCTCGGGAGGACCTCGACCATCGACGGGTCGCATTGCCCAGCCGAGGTCCGAACTCGAGGCGGCCTACTCCTCAACGCGCAAGAGGGGTGGGGAAAGGGACATGACGGCCAGCGAAGGAGAAGGCCTGCCCAGGAGCAGGGCATGGACGCGGCCAGGGTATTCCGACAGCGCTTTTGACCATCGCCCGATGATCGCCGCGGCGGGATAATGACCATCACGATCATGGGTCAGTCTGCGCAACAGATGGGCGAAGGAATCCGTGGGCGGCGCGCGCTCCGGGCCGGGATTCTTCTCGGGCTGATCGTCGGATTCGCCGATGGAATCGCCGTTCTCATCGAGAATCCGAATTCATTTACCGGGCTGAGATCCCCGGCCGCCTTCGTGGCGGCTTCGGTGGCGATGCATTTGGTGTTGGGCGCCGCGCTCGGCGGGTTGCTTGCGCTGACGGGAATTGCCCGTCGCATTTCCGCCACGACCTTATTGGCGATCGGCCTCGGATTTTTCCTCTTTTTGTGGATCGCGATTCGCGTTCACGTGCACTGGTTCTTCGGCGAGCCACTGACGTCGACGAAAAGCTTGCCGGCTTATGTGGGCGTGTTTGTCGTCTCACTTCTTGTGTCATTTCTTTTTGCGCGCGGAGCACGACGCTTCGCCGGACGAGGAGTGGCTTTTCCTTGGGAAGTCCCAGCGAGTGCGTTTATCGTTCTTTGTTCATTTGCCTACGCGAGGGGTCGCTCGGAAAAGACTCCGCCTCCACCGCCAAACGATTCCGTTGCGCCTACCCATGACATTCTTCTCATCACGCTCGACACAACTCGTGCGGATCATCTCTCCTGTTACGGATATCCGCGCGGGACAACCCCGGAGATCGATCGTCTGGCGCGGAATGCAATCGCCTTCGAGAATGCGTATGCATCGATTCCGCTCACGAATCCCAGCCACGTTGCGATGTTCACCGGCGGTCCGTCCCACAACGTCCGCAATAACGGAATGCCATTGTCCAATGAGATTCCCACGTTCGTGGAAGCGCTTCACGAGGAGGGCTGGAATTGCGCCGCGTTCGTCAGCGGTATTCCCCTGAAAGCTCAACTCTCGGGATTGGCGGGAGGATTCACAGTCTATGACGATCAATTCTCGGTGCTCGAGAAGCTACACCCGATGCTCACGACCCTGGCGGTCGTGCGATTGGCAAACCGCGTCCTTCCCTTGGACTTCGTCGAAAGACCATCCGACAGGACCGTTGCAGCGGCAGTGAAGTGGTTGAAAGGTGCGTCAGGGCCTCGCTTTCTTTGGGTCCATCTCTTCGACCCGCATACTCCGTATGCAGCCCCCCGGCTTGCCCGAGATCGGTTTCATCGGGAATCCGTTGGCTGGACCGCATCGGGAAAGCCGGTCGATCAGTGGCCCATCGCGGATTACGACGCTGAAATCCGAACCATGGATCGACATGTCGGAAATCTTCTTCGAGAATTTCGTGAATCTGCCGGAGATCGTGGAGTCGTTGTGCTCACCGCAGATCATGGAGAAGGACTCGAGCAGCACGGAGATTTGACCCACGGGAAACAACTCTATGAGGAAGATTTGCGCGTTCCGGCGGTGGTGTCCGGACCAGTTGTTCTACATCAGGCCGGATGGGGTCCTAAAAAGGCGAATGGAAATGCGATCTCGCGTGAGTTCATTCCCAACTCGTACGTTGCGAGTTGGATTCGAGATGCGGCGGGAATCGAGAGTGATCGATCTTACGGACGATTCGAGTTCCAGACGATGGCACACGGGGATCCGATATTCGTGGCAAACACCTATGCCCCCGAAGGGCGAGAGGACAAGACCGCAGCATTGGAGATCCCTCAGTTCGGTGATTCAGCAGGGCTCAACGTGGATATTGACCCGATGAGACGCAAAGTTCCGCGCCGAAAGCTCATTGTGAATTGGCATACGGGGAAAGAGCTGGCCTTTGATCTCTGGGAGGACCCGGGGGAGGTTCATCCGATCAATCCGTCCGAGCGCAGTTGGGAAGAGTATCGACAGAAGGCGAAGGCCTGGCGCGTTCCTGCCTTATTCCCAAACACGTCCATTGATCCGGAGGTCGAGCGGCGTTTGAAATCGTTGGGTTACATCCATTGATGACGGAGAAGCGCCCGCGCCTTCGGATTCTCCTCCTTTCCTCCGTGGAGCATCAGTCCGGTAGCGCGCTGCGCTTTCGCGGCATCGCCGGAGCGCTGGCGCGACGCGGCCACGATGTTCACTTGCTGGAGCCGTTCGCGCGCGACGAGAATCCCGAAACGCCGGCCGGCGTCACCCGCCATCCCTGCCCGCGCCTTTCCGGTTCACCGGAATCGCAGGCGCTGCTGTGGCTGGCGTACGGAATCGCGGCCGTCGTCCGCTCCCGCCCCCGCATCGTCTACGCCTTGAAGCCGTTGCCCAATGTGTGGATTCCGCTGCGCCTTGGATGGCTCATGGGGGCGCGCACTGCACTGGACATCGACGATCTCGACTTCGCCTACTATCCTCGCGGCATTCGCCGCAGCTTGATCCAATGGTTCTTCCACCACGCAGCAAGGAGCACCGATGACGTCACCGTTCACAATGAGGCCTTGCGTGAGCTCGTACTTGAATTGCGCCAGCGAAAGAGCGCGCCAATCTTCGTGGACCAGGGTATCGACGTGGAGCGCTTTGCGAAATCCTCCGCGAATGCACAATTGCGCGACCAACTTCAGCTTGGCGACGGCCCGGTCCTTCTCTACGCGGGACACTTGGGTCCGGCATCCAATCTTGCTTCCCTTCTTCCCGCGCTCGCGCGCATTCCAGACCGTTTTCCACGCGCGCGCCTTCTCGTTGTGGGAAGCGGGCGGGACCGCAGCGAGCTTGAAGCTGCTGCGCGCCGTCTTCTTCCGGAGGATTTTGCTGTCTTCGTGGGATCCGTTCCGCATCGCGATGTTCCCGGTTACTTTCATTTGGCGTCGATCGCCGTGAATTACTTGGACGACAACGAAGCGAATCGCCATCGCTCGTCGATCAAAGTGCGTGAAGCGCTGGCCGCCGGCCTTGGGGTGGTATCGACGCGCACGCCGGATACGTCGCGATTCGCGGAGTTCGTGTGTCTGGTGGAGCCGGGACCTCCGGAAGCGTTCGTCGACGTGCTCCTGAGCGAGATGGAGCACGCCGATCGTTCGCGCGCGGAGGCCGGCCGCCGTCATCTTCTCGCCTCGGGAACGTTCGATGCCGCCGTAAGCGAGCTCGCCGAAACGTGGGAGCAATTGGAAAAGGAATGAGCTCCGCTCCCGAGGTCTCGATCGTGATCGCGGCCTACAATGCCGCGAGCACGCTGCCCCAAGTCCTGGAAGCATGCCGCCGGCAGGATCTCGATCGCCCGTATGAAGTGATCGTCGTCGATGACGGATCGGCGGATGCCACGCGCGCGGTCGCGGAGCGCGGGGGAGCGCGCGTCCTCTCGCAAGCAAATCGCGGCCCGGCGGCGGCGCGCAACTTCGGTTGGAAATCGGCGGCGGCGCGCACCATCTTGTTCACCGATTCCGATTGCATCCCGCACAGCGATTGGGCGCGCCTCTTGAGCGGTGGAATCGATGCGACGCATGCCGCGGCGTGCGGAAGCTACGGCATCGCGAATCCCGAGAGTTGGCTCGCGGAATTGATCCACGCGGAGATTCGTTGGCGGCACTCGCGCCTTCCGCAAACCGTGGAATTCGCCGGCTCTTACAATTTTGCGGCGACTCGTTGGGCGCTGGAATCCATCGGCGGATTCGATGAGAGCTATCCGGCGCCGTCGGGAGAGGACAACGATCTGTCCTATCGCTTGCGCGACAAAGGGATTCAAATCCGCTTCGTCCCGAAGGCGCTCGTCGATCATCATCACGCGACGGACTTGGGCCGCTATCTTCGCGAGCAATGGCGTCACGGCCGTTACCGGGTACGGCTCTATGCGACGCATCCACGACGCGTGAAAGGGGATGGGTACGCAGGATTGGGCGACCTTCTCTCGCCGCCTTTGGCAATGTTGTCGATCGCGGGGTTCGTCGTCGCCTCCGTCTTTCATCCGGCGTTGTTCGTGGCGGTCGCGGCCTACTTGTTCGTGGCGACCTATCACACGATTTTGGGAACCCGAATTGCGCTTCATTCTGGCAAGCTGATCGGGCGGCGTTTCGCCATGATCGGACTGGTTCGCGCCTACGCCCGTGGATTTGGAATGATCCAGGGGCTCGGCGACGTATTCCTGCATCGACCGCGATGAAAGTCCTGGCGATCGTTCCCGCATTCAATGAATCAGATTCGGTCGCAGCCGTGGTGGCGGAGATTCTCTCGCTCGGTTTCGTGGATGTGCTCGTCGTGAACGACGGCTCCACGGATGAGACCGCAGCGATCGCGCAAGGAGCGGGGGCGCGCGTCGTCGACTTGCCGTTCAATCTCGGCATCGGTGGCGCGGTGCAAGCGGGCTATCTCTACGCGATGCGGAAAGAATACGATGTCGCGGTGCAAGTCGACGGCGACGGCCAGCATGATGCGACCGAGATCCCGAAATTGCTCGAGCCTCTCTCGAAAGGGGAAGCGGATCTCGTTCTGGGCTCGCGCTCGTTGGGCCCGCCCAGCTATCGGATGCCTCCGTCGCGGCGTGTCGGGATGCGCGTCTTCTCCGCCACCGTCTCGATGATCACGAGACAACAGCTTCTCGACACGACCTCGGGATTTCGGGCCGCCGGGAAGGAAGCCATTGCGTATCTCGCCGAGAATTACCCGCGCGACTATCCGGAAGTGGAAGCGCTGGTCCTCCTGCGGCGAGCGGGATTTCGCATCGTGGAAGTGTCTTGTCGCTTCCGCGAACGGGCCGGCGGACAGTCTTCCATCACGCCGTTGCGCTCGATCTATTACGTGATCAAAGTGCATCTGGCGATCATCGCCGGGCTCTTTCGCTCCATTCCCCCGCGCGCGACCGCGAGTGATTCGCCTTGAAAGCGATTCACTTGGCGGCGCTCTTGATCACGGCATTCGCGCTGCGAATCCTGTGGCCGCTCACCGATCCTCCCGATCGTCTCACCTGGTCCAACGGGGAGATCACCGATCCTCCGGCGATCGTGCACGCGGCTCGGAATGTCATTCTCTTCGGAGAGTGGGAACGCGACGAGAGCAAGGACCTCGTGTTCTATCCGCTTCTGAATGTGATCACGGCGGCGGCCTTTGCACTGTTCGGCGCAAATCGCCTCGTGCTGCAAGTTCTCTCCGCGCTCTTCGGCACCGGAACGATCGCGGCCATCGCCTGGGCCCTGCGCCGCGCCAATGCTCCCGGGCAACTTCTCGCGCCGCTGCTGGTCACCGTTTCGTTCTGGATCGTGATGTTCGCGAGAATCCCGGTGGCGGAGAATCTCGTGGTTCTTCTGCTTTCGATTGCCGCCGGGTTCGGCTTGGGATCCACGAAGCGCGATGTTCTTCTGGCGGGATTCTTCGCCGGCGTCGCCGCGTTCTTCGGAAAGATCCACGCCTTGGCCTTTGTTCCCGCGCTTGCTCTCTTCTTGTTTCGCCGGCGCTCCTTCGCCAGCGTGAAGCAAATGAGCTGGGGCTTGGGCGCAACAGCTGTTCTGTGGCTCGCGATCATCTTCGGCCCGTATCACGCGGAAATTCTCGATCAAGTGCACCACTCCGGCGAAATCTATGGAAAGGCTCCCGTGCTGCGCTCGCCGGTCGAGCTGTTCTTGGGCCCGCTGCGCGGAATGCGATTCTCCTGGTACGGGGCGCGCTTTTTCTGGATCGCCCTCTTGGGAGGATGGTTCGCGATCTCCACGTTGGCATCGAAGCAAGTGTTTCGCCGCCGGGTGGAGAATGGAACGGCGCTCTTCGCACTGTGGGTCCTTTTCGCGTGGGTCATGCTCTCGTACTTGCCGTACATGGCCCCGCGCTACTTTCTGCTGACGGCGATTCCGCTCGCGGTGTGCGCCGCATTTCAAATCGCCGAGTGGCGCGCCGGCACCGCACCCGCGCTCGCTTCTCTGCGCGGGATGCGAGGACGGCTCATCGCGCTCGGATGGCTCGTGTTCTTGTGCTTTACGATCATCGACGCCTCGAACCATTGGATCTCGTTTCTGAGCGAGAGGATCTATCCAGTTTCTCCCCAGCGTGCGGATCAATTCCTCGCGCTTACGCAAAAGTGGTCCGACGCCGTCGAGCCGTTCGAGGGGAGCTGCATCGTCGCGTATCTGTCCGGAGCATTGGCGTTCTTCATTCTCATGATTCGAACGCGCCGCCCGCCGCGACCTCCGATTCCTTGGGCGCGCCTCGCGACGCTCTGCTTGGCGGCGGTCGTGGCGCTCGATCTCTCGCAATATGCGGATTGGATTCGTCACAAGGATTACGCGCTCGAGGAAGCCAAGGAATCGTTCGATGCCGTTGTCGGTCCGGATGCGGTCGTATCAGGAACGTTTGCATCGGCCATGGCTCTGGGAACGAAGCGCGTGGCCGTGCCGTTCGTCGGATTTCCGCGTTCAGGGTATCTCGAGGAGCAGGGTGCGACGCATCTCGTGCTGGGAGAGCCCGGCGACATTTCCGGAATGGAGAGGTCCCTGCCCGACGTCGTGAAGCGACTCGTTACCGTGCGCTCCTGGCCTTTGCGCACGCGGCACCTTCGCAAGATTACGGTGTTTCGAATCGAGTGGCCCGACACGATGGCGATTGCCCAGCGCTACCAGCCCACTCCGTTCGAGAATGCGGTCGAGCTCATCGAAGCGGAGCGCTACGACGAAGCGTTTGCGGCGCTGGAGTCCGTTCGCGCATCGGGGAAGGAGATTCCCGACGTCCATTCTCTGGAAGCCGAGTGCTTCATGCACAAAGGCGACATGGCCGGGGCCCGGGCCTCGCTCGAGAAGGCACTTGCGCTGCGCTCTACGCCGCAGGATCTCTACAATCTCGCGGTTCTGCTCTATGGAGCGGGCGAGCAACGGCGTGCCCACGAGCTTTGGGTCGAGGGACTGCGTCTCGATCCCGACGACATCGATCTGGCACAGGGGGTTCAGCAGCCGTACGAGTGACGGGGGAGCGCGGATCTCATGGACGTGCTAGTTTCGGAGTGAGCCTCTCCAATTCGCGGAAGGAGATACGCTGTGTTCCGTCTCGGAAGTCATGTGTATGTCCCGTCGCGTCATCGTGGGCCCTGGCAAGGCGTGACGACGAAGGCGTATCAGAGTCGAGATACGCCGAGGAGGAACAACGCAGCCAGGGGCCGGGAGGGCCGACGCGACATGCGCAGGACTTCCGAGACGGAACACTGATCGATGGACCGCATCCAATGGGTCTCGATCCTGGGAAGCGCCACGCTCTTGGTGGTGGTGCTCGAGCTCGTTCGTTCGCGCCGTTTGCGCGAAGAGTATTCCCTTCTGTGGATCTTCACCGGCGTCGTTCTCCTCTTGCTCTCCTGCTGGCGAGGTTTGCTCGATCGTTTGGCGCATCTCACCGGCATCAAGTACCCGCCGTCGGCGCTGTTCCTCGTGGGGTTTGGATTCTTCTTGCTCCTCTTGTTGCATTTCTCGCTCGTTCTCTCCGATCTCTCGCGCAAGATGAAGCGCCTGGCTCAGGAGCTCGCGTTGAAGAGGGTCGGAGCCGGGGAGCCGGATTCCCCGAGCGGCGATTGATCCCTTGACCCGATCCATGTGGATGAAAGGCGCGGCGATCTTCCTCTTGATCGCAGGCGCATTTCTATTGCGCTACGTATGGCCGGAATCGGATCCCGCGCCGCGCTTGTCGTGGTCGAACGAGGTGTACACCGATCCGGCCGTCATGGTGCACGCCGCGCGCAACAAGGTGCTCTACGGGCAGTGGGTGCTGGATTACAACCGCGATTACTACGTGTTCCCGCTCATGAATTGGCTCACCTGGATCTTCTTCGAGATCTTGGAGCCGGGACGCAAGGCGACGCTCCTTCTCTCCGCGCTCGCCGGAACGTTCACGATCGCGGCGATCGGTTGGGGATTGGGGATCTCCCGGGGGCTACGCGCCGCACTTTTGGGACTGGGTTTGGGCGGCGCCTGCTACTGGCTCGCGATGTACTCGCGCATTCCCATCGCAGAAAACGTCGTGGGCATGTTGTTGGCGTTCGCTTGCGTGGCGGCGCTCTCCCGCGATGCGAAGAGATTGGCGTTGGCCGGCGCGCTCGGCGTGTTCGCGACGCTGTTCGGAAAGATGCATGCGGTCGGCTTTCTTCCCGGACTCGTCGCGTTCGTGGCGATGCGCGATCGCTCGCGCCGTTCCGTGCTCGCGGTTGTCGCGGGAGGGACGGTCGTCTTCCTTCTGTGGCTCTTCTTCCTCTTCCTGCCGCATCGCGAGCTCATCACCGAGCACGTGCAGCGGCAATCGACCGGAATGCACGGCCCGCTCCCGTTCACGCTCTCGCTGGCCGACGGCTTCGGAGAGATTCTCAACACGCTGCGGCGTTCGTGGGTCTTCTACCGGATGCCGGTGGAAGGGATTCTGGGAAGCCTCTTCGCGTTTTGGACGCTCGGCAACAACGCGGCCCGCCGCGAGAGACTGCAAGACGGCACCGCGATCTGGGCGTTCTGGTTCATTTCGATTTGGCTCTATTACTCCCTTCTGCCGTACAAGGGACCGCGCTATTTCGTCTTGGTGGCTCCTGCTTTGGTCGCCGGTGCGGCGGCACAAATCGACCGGCTCCTCTCAATGAAAAGCGTTCGCTTGCGCCCGCCACAGCGCTTCGATGAGCACATTCCACTCGTGCTGTGGCTCTATTCGTTTTTCTTCGGGGCGATCGACGGCGTGAAGCATTACGTTTCCATGTGGCTCGAGTGGGTGACGAATCCTCCCGCGCGCATCTCCGAACATTTGTACAACTCGATTGTGTCGGTTTTCTCCAAGGTCGACACGTTCCGCCAGAATCTCGCCTGGGCCGCCGTCCTTCTGCTCATCGCGTACGCGTTCGTGCTGTGGCATCCGGAGATGTTGCGCAGCGCCCGCAAGAAAGGGGTGGAGCTTTCGGCGCAATTCTTCCGCCGCTGTGCGGTCTCCGCTGTGGTCGTCTCGCTCGCCTTTGCGTTCTTTCAATACTCTTGGTGGGCAGCGCATCGCACCCGCTTCATCGAGGACATCAAGAAGTCCGTTCCGCAGATCGTCGGCGCGAACGCCATCATGTTGGGACCATTGGCGCCGCTTTTGACGCAGGACACGCGCATCCGCTCCTTGCCTTACTACGGTCCGCCGGGGGAGAAGGGCCTGCTCGAGAAATACAAAGTCACCCATGTCGTCGTGTGCGGTCCAGGGGACGCGAAGCAGCTCGAGGAGCGCTACCCGGCGGTCATGTCCGATTTGCAAATCGTGCAGGCGTGGCCGCTTCGGACCCTGTTCGCCTCCACGCTGGAGATCTACCGCGTCCCGCAGAACCTGAAGGGCGTCCCGATCCACGACTACCAGCCCACCACGTTCGAGCGGGCGGCGGAGGCCATCGACCACCAACAGTGGCAAGAGGGGCTCGATATCTTCTCGCAGCTGCGCTCTCAAGGGGGGGCGGTCATCCCCGAAGTTCTCTCGTTGGAAGCAGTCAGCTCGTTTAAACTGGGTGACTTGGCACAGGCGAGAAAACTCTTGGAGCAGGCGATTCGCGAGCGTCCGATGGATCCTTTGAATTACCAGAACCTGGGAGTCATCGAGCTCCGTGAAGGCGACCGCCAAGCGGCCATTCGCCATTGGATCGCCGCGCTCAAGATCGATCCCTCGAACGAGGAGCTCGAAAAGCAGATCAAGGAGCTTCTGCGATGAAGAAGCTCACCGTGATCATTCCCGTGTTCAACGAAGCGAAGACGCTGGAGGAGATCGTTCGCCGGGTGCAGGCGGCGCCGTTTCCGTTGGAAAAGGAGCTGCTGATCGTGAACGACGCCTCCACCGACGGGACGCGGGACATCTTGAGCCGCATGAACGGCGGGAACATTCGCGTTCTGCATCACGAGAAGAACCAGGGCAAAGGCGCCGCGATTCGCACCGCCCAGGCGCACGTGAGCGGGGACTTGGTCATCATTCAGGATGCGGATCTCGAGTACTACCCGGAGGAGTACGAGAAGCTGGCCCGCCCGATTCTGGACGGGCGTGCGGACGTGACCTACGGCACGCGCTTTTTGGGAACGCACCGCGTGTTCCTGTACTGGCACTATGCCGGCAATCGCTTCCTCACGTTTGTGACGAACCTCCTGTACAACACCATGCTCTCCGACATGGAGACTTGTTTCAAAATGTGCAAGTCGGAGATCTTCAAGGGCATGGTGCTGCGCTCGAATCGATTCGGATTCGAGCCCGAGTTCACGGCGAAAGTGTTCAAGCGAGGCTACAAAGTTTACGAGGTGCCCATCTCCTACAACGGCCGCGGCTACGAAGAAGGAAAGAAGATCACTTGGAAGGACGGGGTCGCGGCGCTGTACTTTCTGTTGAAATTCCGCTTCCGGGATTGAGCAAGCAGGTTCGGAGGATCGAATGGCGGACGAGTTGAAAGTCGCGGTGGTGGGTGCCGGCTACTGGGGGCCGAACCTCATCCGCAACGTTTCCGAGGCGCCCGGTGCGTCGCTGAGAGTGATCTGCGATCAGGACGAGAAGCGGCTGAAGGAAGTGGGCCGGCGCTACCCGGGAACGCTTCTAGTCTCCGATTTCGAAGATGTGCTTCGCGACCGCGAGATCGATGCCGTGGTTCTGGCCACTCCCGCCTCGGTCCACGCAACCATGGGTATTCGCGCCATGGAAGCGGGGAAGGACGTCCTGATCGAAAAGCCCCTGGCGACCTCGGTGGAAGAATGCCGGCAGCTGATCGATTGCTCGGAGCGCACCGGGCGCGTGCTCATGGTGGGGCACACGTTCATCTTCAACTCGGCGGTGCGGATGATTCAGCAGATCGTCTCCTCCGGCGAAATCGGGGAAGTCCTGTACGTGTACTCGAGCCGCGTGAACTTGGGACGGATTCGCCAGGACGTGAACGCGCTCTGGAACGTCGCCCCGCACGACATCTCCATCTTGAATCATGTGCTGGGAAAAGAGCCGGTGCGCGTGCGTGCTTTGGGGCGCTCCTATCTGCAGCCCGGAATCGAGGACGTGGTGTTCGCCGTATTCGAGTATCCGGGCGGGCTCTTGGCGCACGTGCACTCGAGCTGGCTCGATCCCAGCAAGGTTCGCCGCACCACGTTTGTCGGCTCGAAGAAGATGATCATCTACGACGACGTGGAATCGGAAGGGAAGATCAAGATCTACGACAAAGGTGTCCGCCGGCAGACTCCCGAGCAGGAATACGGCGAGTTCCAGATCCGGCTGCACGACGGCGACATTCTCATTCCGAAGATTCGCTTCACCGAGCCGCTCGCCGATGAGTGCCGCCACTTCATCGAATGCTGCAAGACGCGCAAGCAGCCGGAGACCGATGGGCGCGACGGTTTGGCCGTCGTCGCGGCGCTTGAAGCGGCGCAGGAATCGCTGCGCTTGGGCGGCGATCTCGTCGAGATCGAGGCCTTCTCGAGGACGCCAGGATGACCCCGACACTTTCGGTCATCATCCCGGCATTCAACGAAGAAGGAAACATCGACAAGCTCCTGGATCGGATCGACGAAGGCTTCCGCACGGCCGGCGAGTCGGGCGAGGTCGTCTTCATCGACGACGGCAGCCGTGATCGGACGTGGGAAAAGCTCGAAGCCCAGCGCGCGCGGCGGCCCAACCTGCGCATCTTCCGGCACCGGCGCAATCTGGGGCTCTCCGAAGCGCTGAACACCGGATTTCGAAACGTGCGCGGCGAGTACGTGCTGTTTCTGCCGGCGGATTTGCAATCCGATCCCGCCGAGGACATTCCTAAGATCATGCACGAGCTGCGCGCCGGCGAAGACGTGGTGGTCGGCTGGCGCATCGGAAGAATCGAGGCGAAATCGTTCGTCTCGTGGGTTTACAATTTTCTCTCGCGGCGGCTTTTCGGCATCGATGCGCACGACTTGAATTGGATCAAGGGCTTTCGCCGCGAAGTGATCGAAGCGATCCACTTGCGCAGCGATTGGCATCGCTACATGGTGGTGCTGGCGGCGGGGCAGGGGTTTCGCGTGAAGGAGATTCGCACGAACTATTATCCGCGGCACTCGGGCAAATCCAAATTCGGCAAGAAGCGCATCGTGCGCGGCGTGCTCGATCTCCTGGTCGTCAAGTTCGAGATGTCGTTTCGAGATCGTCCCATGCTCTTGTTCGGCTCCTGGGGGTTCGCGCTCACTGCCGGCGGCTTCCTTCTGGGTGTGGTCATCGTCATCCAGAAGATCGTCACCGGGGTGGGGTCGCGACCCTTACTCTATCTGGTCATGACGCTCATCTCGGTCGGGGTTCAGCTGATCGCGCTGGGATTCGTCGCCGAGCAGATCGCCTCCATGAGGGAGCTCTTCCGCGAGCTGCTGGCCACCTCCCGCCACCGGGAAGGGCGGGACGACCCCTCATGATTCTTGGATGCCCCGGGATATTCGATCCTGCCCCTCCGTGCTATCCTCGTCCGTGGTGCGCCGAGATCCGAAGGAACCGTTGAGGATTCTGGTCATCATCCCGACGTACAACGAGCGGGAGAACCTTAAGAATCTGACCCCTTTGGTCCTGGGATTGAGACCGGACCTTGGCGTGCTCGTGGTGGACGACAACTCCCCGGACGGAACGGGAGATCTCGCCGAGGAGCTGGCCCAATCCCTGGGACGAATCGAAGTCTTGCGGCGCCCCGGGAAGCAGGGCCTCGGATCGGCGTATCGGGCGGGATTTCGGCGGGCGCTGGCTTCGCCCGCGGAATTCGTGGTCCAGATGGACGCGGATTTCTCGCACGATCCGAAGTTCCTTCCGGAGATGCTGCGGGTCGCCGAATCAGAAGGCGTCGATCTGGTCCTGGGGTCGCGCTATTTGGCCGGTGCGAACGTCGTGAACTGGCCGATCCGGCGGCTCATTCTTTCGTACTGGGCGAACTGGTACGCGAGAGTCATCACGGGATTGCCCCTCAGGGATTCGACGGGTGGATACAAGGTCTTTCGCCGGCGCGTACTCGAGACGATCGACCTCGATCAAGTCCGCTCCGACGGCTACGGTTTTCAGATCGAGATGAATTTTCATGCATGGAAGAACGGATTCCGAATCCGAGAAACACCGATCGTCTTCGTGGACCGGCACTCGGGAACATCGAAGATGAATCGGAAAATCATCATTGAGGCGTTTTGGCTCGTATGGAAGCTCAGGCTCCAATCCCTTTGGGGATCGACGAAGCGGCACGGCGTCCCGCTTCCCTGACTCGTCCCGAAGTTTCGGTCGCGATCGTCAGCTACAACACGCGCGACGATCTGTGCCGGTGCTTGAGGACGATCCGAGATTCGGGGACGAAGTGCGGGCTCGAGGTCCTGGTGGTGGACAACGCGTCAGCCGACGGATCGGCGGACGCGGTGGAGAGGGATTTCCCCCAAGTCCATCTCGTGCGCAATGCCGAGAACGTGGGCTACTCGCGCGCCGTGAATCAAGCGATTCATGCCGCGTCGGGACGCTTCATTTTGATCATCAATCCGGACATCGAAGTGCTGCCCGGATCGATCGACGCTCTTGTGGCGCACATGAACCACAGCCCCAAGACGGGCATCGCCGGATCGAAGCTATTGAATCCCGACGGATCGCTGCAGTATTCCTGCCGCACGTTCTACACGCTCTCCACGCTCTTGTACCGGCGCACGCCTTTGGGAAAGATCTTTCCGCAAAGCCGCGTGGTGCGCGATCACCTGATGATCGATTGGGATCATGACACCGATCGCGAGGTCGATTGGATGCTGGGTGCGTGTCTCATGGTGCGCACCGAGGCGATCCGCGAAGTCGGTCTCATGGACGAGCGCTTCTTCATGTACTTCGAAGACGTGGACTGGTGCTACCGCATGAAGCAGCACGGTTGGGGAGTCATGTACGTTCCGGGCGCGGTGATGAAGCACCTGCATCGCCGGGAGAGCGCCGCGGGCGGAGGATTCAGCAATCGCCGGCTGCGCGCACACCTGAACAGCATGTTCCGCTTCTTCGACAAGTGGAACGTGCTCTTGTACCGCATTCGCAAGCATCGCGACGCCGCGCTCGCGGCGACCTTGCTCGCCTGGGACGTTCTCGCGGTGAATCTCGCGTTCCTGGGCGCGTTCGGGATTCGCCAGCTCTTGCACGAGCAACTTCGCCGCCCGGTGTTCCCGATCGAAGCGTACGGCGCCTTCCTTCTGCTCTTGAATGCGGTGGTGTTGTTCGTGAACGCGATGCAGGGACTCTATCGCCACTCCACCTCGCGCGATCTGTTCGACGATGCGGTCGATCTCGCCAAGGGCCTCTTGTTCTCGATTCTCGTGCTCATGGCCAGCACGTTCTTGACGCGCTCCGAGCTGCACAGCCGCTTCATGGTCGCGCTGTTCGCGCCCTTGGCGTTCGCGGCGATGCTCGCCGGCCGCGTGGGAATTTCCGCGGTTGCGCAGAGCTTGCGGCGCAGCCGGTTCGATTTGACGCGCGCCGTGGTCTTGGGCGAGCGCGAGGCGGCCCGCTCCTTCGCCCGGGAGCTCGAAGCCCGGCCGGTCATGGGATACGAAGTCGTGGCCGCCTTGGCTGACCGCCCCGGTGAAGAAGAGCGACGCTTTCGCGAGCTGTGGGATGCGGAAGGAATTCGCGAGCTGGTGCGGCGCCATCGCGTCGCGGAAGTTTTGCTCGTGCGCCCCACGATCTCCGATCGCGAAGTTGCCCGGCTCGTGCTTCTTTGCAAGCGCGACGGCGTGCGCGTGCGCTTGGTCTCCGGGGTGGCTGACGTGCTCCCCGCGGGTTTGTCGGTATCGACGCTTTTGGGAAGGCCGGCCGTCGATCTTTCTTCTGCGGGAGGACGCGGCGCATGGGGACTGGGTGGCGCCATCAAGCACGGCATCGATCGGATTGCTGGAGCCTTGGGGCTCGTGTTCTTGCGGCCGTTCTCGCTTGCGCGCGAGATGCGCGCGGTGGGTGAAGCGGAGCCGCACGACGCGATTCACGGAGAGCGCGGGCGCGTATTTCGCACGCGCATGCTGGGCGACGGCCGTTTGCCTTTGGCCGCAGCGCTCGGTCATTTGGTGCGCGGAGAAATGTCCTTGGTCGGGCCGCGGCCGCGCCGCGCCGCCGACATCGCAGCCGACGAAGAGCTGCGGGTCTTGTTCGATCTGGCGCGCCCCGGGATCACCGGATCCTGGCGCGCCTTTCCACCCCATGAGCTGCGCCGCGAGGAAGAGATCTCGCTCGCGCTCTCGGCATTGCAGAATCAATCTCTCTTGGGAGATCTCAAGATCTTGCTGAAGACGATGAAGCGCCCTCGCTCCACCCCGAACGTCTCGAGGAGGATTCCTTGATCGTACGGTCCATGCGGAACATTCTCGTTCCGATCGGCATCATGGTAGCTCTCGTCGCGGGAGGAAACTCCGCGCGCGCGCAAGGCAGTTTAGGGGATTGGACGATCTATCCGCCCACCGGCGACATCAGCGACATCGAGATGGCGGGGACCACGGCTTGGGTCGCGGCGAACGGCGGAATCGTGAGCATCGATCTGGCGACGGCGGGGCAAAGTGATCCTGTGCAGCGCAAGTTCGGGGTGGCCCAAGGATTGGCCGCCGCTGAGGTGACTTCGCTGGCGCTCGACGGCTTCGGCAACGTGTGGGCGGGGACCAAGGACCACGGCGTTTCCGTCTTCAATGCGCAGGGCGAGCACCTGCGCGATTTGAGCTCATTCGAGCATTTGTGGAGCGATCTCGTTGTCGATCTGAAGGCGGTCGGAAACAAGATGTACGTCGTCTGCACGGACCAGTACACCGCGGTCGGTGGTCTCGAGGGCGGCGGGTATGTTCCGATCGAAGTCTCGCAATCGGGCGGCGAATACACGTTCACGCGACTGGGCATCGGCATTGGCATCGATCTCGCGCAGGTGATCCTGCCGGAGCCGGGCGTGGCCTGGATCGGCACGTCGGGAAGCGGGCTCTGGAAAGTCGACGAGACGATCGGCACGGTCAGCCCCGAAGTGGTGCTCGATCAAACGACCGGTCTGATTTCGGCGAACATCAAGCAGATTCTGCGCGCACCGAATCCCGAACAGGGCGGTGCTTCGGTCTTGTGGTTGGGAACCGGGCTTGGCGTGCAAGCGTGGGACGGGGCGGGCGTGTACACGGTGCCGGTCTTCGCCGGTCGCAACATCCTCGACATGTATGTACAGGGCTCGACGATGTTGGTGCTCACCGAGGACGTCCTCTTGAATCGCGATCTCTACACGATGAATCTCGGCGGCTTTCCGTTGTTCGCGCAGCGCGTGACCCGCTCGGATTGTTTGCCAGATACGTTGTACGTTCCGCGCCAAGCCGCCATGGATTCTGGGGGCAGAATCATCCTCGGAACGAGAGACGTGGGCGTTTCGGTGCGCGACGGGGCGACGCCGTTCGGGTGGCATTGCCCGCCGCCTTTGGGTCCGCACTTCCCGCAGATCTCCGATCTTGTGATCGCTCCCGACGGCGTTCTCTACTTCGCGACCGGAGAGAAGGGGCCGTTTACCGAAGGCGTGGGCATCGGGACGTTCGACGGCATCCGCTGGGGTGTGATCGGTCCGGATTCGGGGCTCGTTCATCGCGACGTGCACGAAGTCGCCGCGTGGCCGGACACCACGTTGTGGTTCGGCTCGGCGATCTCAGGCGCAGTCGGCGGATTGAACCATTACTTTCCGAAGACCGGGAATTTTGTGACCTATCACGACCAGGTTCCGTTCCCGAGCCAAATCACGCAGGGGAAAAACTGTCAGTCCTTGGAAGTCGACCGCAACGGAACCTTGTGGATCGCATACGGACAGGTGGGCGGCGGTCTGACCGCGATTCAGCCGCAGGGCATCGGAACTCCGCTCGTTACGAACTTCACATCGACTGAAATCCAAGCGAACACGAACGAGCTGACGCGCGATTTGGCCTTCGATACGCGAGGGCGCATCTGGCTCAGCACATTCAGCGATCAGAACCGACCTGGCTACGTTTACGTTGTGGACACGCACGGAACCATCACCAACAAGGGTGACGACACCTACACGCCAATCAATGTCGCCAACCAGATCGCGGACTTGGGCTCGATCAGTCAAATCGAGATCGATGACCAAGATCAGATTTGGCTGGCCGGAGAGAAAGGGCTCGTGATCGGGCAGATCGGCGCGGACGTTTCCGGGCATGCGTCCGCCACTTGGGATCTCGTGAATCCCGGCACCGACCAGAGCGGCGGGCGCAATCCTCTTCCTTACACCGCGGCCAAACTGGGCAAGAACAATTCGATTTGGCTCGGCACGGAAACGTCGGGCTTGGTGAACGTGAGCAAAGACGCGGAGACTTGGACTTGGTACGACCAAGAGGCGGGAACGCCTTTGCCCGATCAATCGGTGAGCAGCATCTACGTCGATCCGGTTACGGGAAGCATTTGGATCGGAACGGCGACGGCGGGAATCGCGCGGCTCGATCTGACTGCCCGCGTGGACGTCGAAGGGGATCGCGTGAGCCTTCAGGCGTATCCGAATCCGTGGCGTCCGGCGACCGCCACCACGCTGACGTTCTTGGCCATTCCGCCCACCGAAACCACCACCATTCGCATCTATGACGTCTCTGGAGATCTCATCTATGAAGGAGTCAACCTGACCGGGACGAAAGCGTGGACCGGGAAGAACAACGCCGATCAGCTCGTGCAGAGCGGCACGTACTTGATGACGGCGGAGTCCACGAACGGAAAGCAGTACGAGGGGAAGGTGGCGATCATCCGGTGAGCGTGAGTGTCCCACCTGGGACATTAGTGACGCGCGCACCCGTTCTCGACGGGCACGTGCATTGGGGGACGTGGACGCCGGGACAAGTCGGTTGGCCGGGGGCGACTCTCGCTTCCATCCGCGATGCGCTGCTGCGTTCCGGAATCGACGGTGCGGTGCTCATGCCCACCGACACTGCGGACAACGCCGGACTCTTGGCCGCGCTCGAAGGCCGTCCGGAGCATCTCTACTTCTTTCCCTGGATCGATCCTCACGAAACTTCCGCCGTGATGGACTTTCTCGAGCGCCATAACGATGCCATCGATGGCTTGAAGATTCATCCTTCGTTGGAGCGTGCGCGCGTCGACGATCCGGTGTGGACGCCGTTCTTGAAGTACGCGGAGAAAAGGCGGCTTCCCGTCGTCGTGCATTGTGGAAGATGGCAGGAGATGGCCAGCTGGCGCTTCTGTCTCACGGTGGCCGAGCGCCATCCCGATGCGAATTTCATCGTGGGACATTTGGGCGGCGATCTTCCCACGCTGCAACAGGAATGTTCGCTGGAAATGTCGCAGCGCCAGCTTCCCAACGCTTATCTGGGGACGGAATCGATTCGCGAATACTATTCGCTGCGCATTGCGCTCGATCGCTTGGGGCCTTCGCGCATTCTCTTCGGCAGCGATTATCCCTTGGGTTGGCCGGCGGCGTATCTCGCGGTGTTCGAAGGCGCATCTCCCACCGAGGAGGAACGGCGCCTGGTGCTGGGCGAGAATCTCTTGCGGCTCCTGCGGCGAACAGGTTGATTCCTTCCGAAACGCGACACTCATGAAGATCCTTCATCTTTGCGATCAGAATTGGGTGGGCATGGCTTCGAACTTCGTGGCTGCGCATCGCCGCGCCGGACACGAGGCGCGGCTGGTCACGCTGGCGCGCTGCATGAACGAATTCGAGGAGGACATCTCGCTGGAGCTTCCGCTGCTGCGCGGGACTCCTTGGCACATGGCGCTCAAGAACGCGATGTCGAAGCTGCACGGGGGGCGGGCGAAGTTCGCGCGCGAGCCGGGCAGCGGCGTGCCGGTGTGGACGCCGCGCTCCAGTCTCGAGCGCGCATTCTTCACCTTTCGTGAGGAAACGCTGTGGAAGCCCAAGATCGAGCGCGCCATTCGCGAGCACGCGCTGGACACGTTCGATCTCTATCACTTGGAATCGGGCGTGGAGTTCTATCGCGATGCGCGCTTCTTGAAGCGGATGAAGGCGCGCGGAGCGGGGATCGTGTGCTATTACCTGGGCACCGACCTGCGCGAGCGCGGAGTCATTCCGGCGGTGCGCGACGTCTCCGACTTGAACCTGACGTGCGAGTGGGACCACTTGAAGCTCGATCCCACATTGGAGTGGTTCTTCATTCCCTTCGATGTCTCCGCGTACGAGTTTCGCGAGCCGCCGGCTGACGTTCTGCGCATCGCCCATGCGCCGCGCAATCGCGCCATCAAGAACACGGAGGTCATCCTGGCGGCGGTGGAGCGCGCGCGCCGCCGCGCGCCGATGGAGATCGACTTAATCGAAGGCGTCTCGCACGCCGAAGCGATCCGCCGCAAGCGGGGTGCGAATCTCTTGATCGATCAGGTGGGGGATCAGGGCGCAACTGGATACGGAATGAACTCGCTCGAGGCGTTCGCCATGGGAATTCCCTCGATGACCTCGATGGAGCCGGAGTATGCGCGCTTCTTGGGCGAGCATCCGTTCCTTTTGGCGCGTCCGGAGACGCTCGAAGATCAACTGGTGGAGCTGGCCAAGAATCCCGTCCGGCTGCGCGAGCATGCGCGGCGCGGACGAGAGTGGGTTCTGCGCGTGCATGGCGCGGATCAAGTCGCGCAGAAACTTTATGCGCGCTACCGGGAGTTGGGGTGGGTGGACGCGGCGGGGGAGTGGATTCCCAGCACCCGGAGAGCGGCGTGACGCGCCCCACGGCAGCCATTGCCCGCCACACGGTGGCGTACGCGACCGGATCGATCGTCGGCGGAATCACTCGCGCGGTGCTCTTGCCCATCGTCGCGCGGCGCTTGGCGCCGGAGGAGTTTGGGGTGTACTCGCTCCTTCTCGCGGCGACGAATCTGATGCATCTCCTGTTCGAGCCGGGTCTCGTGCAAGGCATGATCAAGTTTCATCACCAGACGCCGGACCCGGTCGAGCGGCATCGAATTCGGTCCGTGCTGTTCGTGGGCATGCCGCTTCTGGATCTCATGATCGCGGTGCCGATTCTCCTGGGGCGAGGACTTCTCTCTCGCGCGTTGTTCGGCACGCCCGAGCACGGAAATCTGGTGGCGATAGCAGCATTGATCGCGTTCTTTGCGGCACAATTCCAGCTTTTCCTGGGACACTTGCGCGCCGACGATCGCTCGCGGCAGTTCGCGATCCTCATGGCGACGCGCGGCGCCATCTCGCTTGCGGCAACGTTTCTCTTGGTGGTCGCGATGGGAGGTGGACTCATCCAATTCCTGCTCGGCAACTTGATGGGACCGGCGACGGTGGCGCTGGTGGCGACCCCGCGCTTTTTGATTCGCGACGGGCTCGATCTCACTGGGGCCCGCGAGCGGATGCGGAAGCTGCTTCGCTTCGGCCTTCCGCTCTTGCCGGCCGCGCTCGGACTGTGGACGCTGACCTACATGGATGCGTACCTCTTGCGCATTCTTTCCGGACTCGATTCCGTCGGCATTTACAATTTCGGATCGGAGATCTGCATTCCGGTGGCGCTCATGATGGGTGCCATCACGCTGGCGTGGCCATCATTCGCCTTTGCCCGGGCGCGCGACGCCGACGGCCCGCAAGTCATCGCGCGCGTGTTCCGTCATTTGTTCATCGCGCTCGTCGGAGGATCCTTGGCCATCGCTCTCTTGCGACGCGAGATCTTGGCCATCGTCGGCTCGCCGACATTCCACGATTCGCTTCCGCTCGTTCCACTGCTCGCGCTGTCGACGTGTTTGTACGGCGCGTCGACCGTGTTCGGCATCGGGCTGCAGATCACCGGTGCGACGAAGAAGCTTCCCGGCCTCGTGATCGCGGCGATCATCGTGAATGGGCTGCTCAATTTCATCTTGATCCCGCGCATGGATGAGATGGGAGCAGCGGTTGCCACCGTGATCACGAATCTCTTGCTGGCCGGCGCGGTGCTGCGGGTTTCGCAGCGTGAGTATCCGATTCCCTACGAGGTGGGGAAGCTCATCGCCACGATTGGCGCGGCGGCCGCCGTGCTGGCGACCGGCGAGCTCGTGGGGGACGTGCGCCTCCTTCCGGGAATTGCGCTGCGCTTGGGAATTCTGGCGATCTTTCCAGCTGCGCTCGCCGGGCTACATGCGGTGTCGGTGAGCGAGCTCCGCGCGCTTCCCCATGTGGTGGTGGAGATTGCCCGCGGGACGCGCGGGCAGAGCCGGAGCATTGCATGAAGATTTCGGTCGTCATTCCCACGTATGGCCGGCGGGATTTTCTCGAGCGTGCGCTACGCAGCTTGGCGAAGCAGGAGCGTGCACCGGCGTTCGAGGTGATTGTGGTGGAAGATGGAGCGGATCCCGCCATGGCCGACTTCGTGAAGTCGTTGGCGCCTCCGTTTGCGCAACGCACCGTCGTACATCCGCAATCGCGCGGGCGCGCCGCGACGCGCAACAGCGGGATTGCGCTCGCGCAAGGCGACGTCGTCCTGTTCTTGGACGGCGACATGGAAGTCGTGCCAGGATTCCTGGCGGCGCATGCGTCAGCCCATGAGGAGGCGGCGGCTCGGGCCGCGGATCGAGTCGTAGCGCTCGGCAACATCGTGACCGCGCCGGAGATTCCGCGCACGTCGTTCGTGCGTTACATCGATACCCGCGGCGTTCACAAGATCCGCCCGGGAGAACGGATTCCCTCGCGCTATTTCATGACCGGCAATTCTTCGGTTGCGGCGGCGCTTCTTCGGCAGGCCGGCGGTTTTGACGAAGATTTCCATGAATATGGTGGGGAAGACACGGAAATGGGTTACCGATTGGCCGCGCACGGCGGAGAGTTCACGTTTGCGAGCGGTGCGATCTCCTATCATCTCGATCTGAATTCCGTGCCGCGCATGGCCGAACGCCTGCGCCGCTACGGAGAACGCATGCTGCCGATTTTGGTGAGCAAGGTTCCTCAAGCGCGCACCGAGCTGCATCTGGATTTGGCCGAGCCCGTGCAATCCGGGGAGAGCGCGGGACGTGTGGCGCGAAAGATCGCCGCGCGCCTCGTTTGCCGGCCCTTCGTGTGGCGCCCGGCCGCGGCCTTGGCCGGTGCGCTTCCCGGCTGGGCGCGCGCCGATCGCCTGTTCGACTTCGTGCGCGCATGCGCGTACCTCGACGGCTACGGGCGCGCCGTCCGCGCCAAGGTTCCGCGTTCGTGAGACGCGCGGTGGGAGCCGCGTTTCTCGCGAGCTTCGCGATGTACTTACGCACGCTCTCCCATTACTTCGTCTCCGATGACTTCCTGAATCGCGAGCGCAATACGCTCGTCACGCTGGCCGACGCGTTCCATTTCTTATCGACCGCCGACGTGGACTTCTACCGTCCGATTCCGCGGCTGCACTTCGGGATTCTGCAGGGATTCTTCGCCGACCAAGCCGTACCCTGGAATTTCGCCGGCATCGCTTTGCACGCTCTCGCTTCGGCGCTGGCGGCCTTGCTCGCGTTCGATCTCATGGGACCGCGCGCGCGAACAGCGGCGATGTTTACCGGCCTCTTCTTCGCGGTGCACTTCATTCACGTGGAAGCCGTGGTGTGGGCGTCGGGGGTGACCTCGGTCTACGACGCGATCTTCTTGTTCGCCGCGATTCTCTTGTTTCGGCACGCGCGCCGCACCGGCTCGATTCGCGCGCGCATACTCTCCGTCATCGCGTTCGCGGGCGCGCTCCTTTCGAAAGAGTCGGCGGTGGTACTGGCGGTCCTTCTTCCGCTGACGACCGCGCTCGCTCCGATCGCGGGCCGGCCAGGGCGCCCCACCTCGAAGTGGATCACGGTTTCCGAGGCGCTGCCCTACGTCATTCTGCTCTTCGCGCATGCCGCGATCGTTTTGCCGATCGATCGCGGAGGACATCTATCGCCCTATCGCCTGTCGATCGGCGCGAATGTCTTGAAGAACGCGGCGTTCTTCTTCTTGGGAAACTTCGTTCCGCTGCGCTACTTTGAATTGCAAGAATTGTGGAGCGCTTCGCGCGCGAGCGGCGCAGGTGCCTTCGCGGAATTCCTCGGCGGAGTCCTTCGCCACCCCATTTGGATTGCCGGAATGGCGGCGGGAGCGGCGGCGATCGTGCTCGCCGCGTGGCGCGGCGGGCGCAATGCACGCCTCTTTCTGCTTTGGATGCTCGCCGCAAGCGCGCCGTATGTGTTCCTGGGCGGATCGGGGGAGCGCTTCCTGTACGTGCCGTCGTTCGGAGCATGCGCGCTCTTGGGAATGGCGGGCGCGTGGATTCTCGAACATCGCGCAACCTGGCCGGGGCGCATCGCCGGTGCGTGGGCCGCGATCGCTCTTCTCTTCGCGATGCACATCGCCGGGAATCTCGACCGGCAGAATGATTGGCTCACGGCGGCAAAGTGGACGCGCGGAATCGTCGCCAGATGGAGCTATCTGCGCGGGATCGATGCCGAGCGGACGATCGAATTCGTCGGAGTGCCGGACGGCTATCGGAGCGCATGGGTGTTCCGAAACGGATTCTCCTCCATGGTGCGCACCCACTGGCAGGGGAGGGAGTACTGGCGCGAGCAAGAGCGGGGCACTCACCAGGCGGCGGCGATGCGTATGGGGGTCATGCTCAATCCGGCGGGAAATGTAGGCATGCTTCCCGCAGCCATGATGCCGCCGGACTCTTCGGCGGCCCTTCCGGAGACTCGGGGGCCGCCTTGACACTCGGGGAGAGCGGTTTCTATAGTGCGAGAGAATCTGCTCCAGTGGTGATTTGAATGGGTACCCGGGAGATCGCTTGAACATTCGCCGCCCGCTCGTCTTCGCGACCCTCGCCGCTCTCGTCTTGCTGATCGCAGTTCTATCCGGCTGCCCCTTCCAGTTCGAATCCGAGCCGCGTCCCAACGCCGCTCCCACCACGTTCTTTTTGGGCGAGCCACCGGACACCACGTTCCAGAATCAGATGCAATTCTCTTGGAACGGGACCGACCAAGATTCGGATGTCGTCGCGTACCAGTTCCAGTTGGTCTACTTCGGTCCGGATTCTCCCGCTGGCCCGCCGATCGAATCAATCGACCCGCCGAACTCGACCGGAGAAGAAGAATGGACCGATCGCACGACGGATGATTTCCATTCCTTCGTCGAATTGGATGACGGCTTCTATGAGATGCGCGTGCGGGCGATCGACCAGCAAGGGGTCGCGGATCCAGATCCTGTCCGGCACTCGTTTTACGTCTTCTTCGACGACATCGCACCGGAGCCCGATATCATTGACCCGGACGGTGAGGGGATTCGTATCACTGCACCCCGAATTAAGTTCTTGTTCACCGCCAGCGATCAAAGTCGGAACAAGACGACCAAGCGCGCGGACCTGGAATACTCGTATCAGCTTCGGGCCACATCACTGACGGCCTGCAGCAGCCATACGAACGACGTCTTCACCGACTGGAAGAGTTTTCCCTCGGACACCACGCAGAATGTCGAGGTTGGAGAACAGCCCCCGACGGTCTATTCCGATCTCTTCAGCAACGACTGCAGTTGGGACTTCACGTTGCGAGTTCGGGATCCCGCCAACAACATCGGCACCTTGGTCTTTAGGGTGACGAAGATCGAAGCGAACTAACCTCGACGCCCACGAGCACGCGCCCTTCCATTGCGCGTTGCACTCTCGGCCATTCGCGCGTCGTTTCCCGCATAGTAAACAAATGTCTACGTACTCCGCGCGTGCTGAGTTGCCACCCTCCCACCGTGTGAGGTTCTTGCGAGTTTATTGGGAGATTTTTTTCTTTTTTTTCGAAAAAAAGTATTGCGAGGGGGTGCGGTGTGCTTCAGTGTGGCGATGTGGGCGCAGGTGGGATAAGAGGGATCGCTCCTCCTTATCTAAGGGAATCCAGCGGATCGCGATGGGAATCAAAGGGCCTTGGACTCCTTTCTTGGGTCTTACGACCATCTCTTGGATCAGAAGGGACGACTGGCTCTGCCACGACCCTTCAAACGCCTCATCGGGGTCAAGGAAGACGGTCGCGAACCGCACATCATCTTGGCGAAGGGATTCGACGGCTGCCTCTACGGATTCTCCGAGGAGAAGTGGCCGCGATTCGAAAAGACGCTGCGTGAGCAGTCGGTATCCGACGACGAAGCGCGTGCGTTCTGCCGTGAGATGGCTGACCACCTTTGCCCAGTACCGGTGGACACGGTCGGAAGAATCGTGATCCCCACCACCCATCTCGAGATCGGGAAGCTGAAGAAGGGCAAGGAAGTGAAGATCTTGGGGATGGTCTGGTACTTCGAAATCTGGAATTCCAACGCTTACTCCGAATATCGCAAAGCGAAGACATCGAATGGTTCCTATGAGGAGCGGGCAAAGAAGCTATTCATGACTTGAGTGGCCGGTCGCGCCCTGGGATGTGGGGGATGCTGGTGGAAGGGACATCGTTTCACGCGATGCGCGAGAAGAGGATGGGTTTCGTGAGTCTTCATCATGAGCCAGTCCTCCCGAAGGTTACGGTGGAGCTCTGGGCCCCTCCGAACGCGCTACGCATCGTCGATGGAACAGTGGGGCGCGCCGGCCACTCGTCCACGCTTCTTCGCTGCCGAGAAGACGTGGAGCTCATCGCACTCGATCGAGATCCGGAAGCCGTCGCCGCGGCCCGCGAGTCGCTCGCCGAATTCGGCGAACGCGCGCGCGTCGTGCACGGATCGTTCGCGGATCTCGAAGCGCATCTCGCACCGTGGGGTGGAAGCGCCGACGGAATCCTTCTCGACTTGGGAGTCGCCTCGCCGCAGATCGACGACGCCAGGCGAGGATTCTCGACGCGGCTCGAAGGCCCGCTCGATTTGCGCTTCGATCGCACGCAGGGCGAGCCCGCCTCGGCTTGGCTGGCGCATGCTTCGGTCGAAGACATTGAGCGATCCCTGCGCACGTACGGCGAAGCCCCCGGTGCGCGCCGCGCCGCGAAGTCGATCGATCGCGCGCGCCGCGATAAGCCGATTGAAACGACGCAGCAGTTGGCCGAGATCGTCCGCAAGGTCGCGGGCCGTCCCGGCGAGCCGCCGGCGAAATCTTTGGCGCGCGTGTTTCAAGCGCTGCGCATCCAGGTGAACGACGAGCTCGGCGAGCTCGATCGCTTCTTGGCTTCATTGCGCGGCATGCTCGGGCCCGGCGGGCGCATCGTCATTCTCTCCTATCACAGTTTGGAAGATCGCCGCGTGAAGGAAGCGTTTCAAGCGGCGGCGCGCGATTGCATCTGTCCGCCGGAGCTTCTGGCGTGCGCGTGCGGCGGCGGCCACGCTTGGTTACGCATCTTGACCCGCCGTCCGCTCGTGCCCGACGAAGTGGAAATCGCCCGCAATCCTCGCGCCCGAAGCGCGAAGCTGCGCGCCGCCGAGCGCGTGGCCTCGCGGGAGGAAGCTTCGTGATCGCGAGTGCGGCGACGGTCGCGAGCTCGGCGGAACGAGCGGGAGTTGCAGCGAAGACGGCTCGCCGCCGGCGTTGGGAACGGCGGCAGTGGGTTGGGAAATCGGCGGCGATCCTCTTCGGGCTCCCCATCTTGTTTCTCGCCGTTTGGATTCGCGTCGGCGTATCCGACGCGCTCCGCACGCACGACGATCTCGTCGCCGAGAAGGAGCGGCTCGAGCGCTCTCTTCTCGAGGGATCGGGAACGAAGGTGCGGCTCTCGTCTTGGCCGACGATCGAGAAGCGCGCGAAGGACATGGGCCTGCGCGCTCCTCGGCCCGCGGAAGTGGTGTGGATTCCAGTGAGGGCGAAGGGATGAAACCAATCGGGCGCAGTGCCAATGTGCGCGCGAAGCGCACTGGAGATCGATTCGAAACGAGAATGAGGCTCGGTCTTTTGGGGGCCGTTGTCCTTGGCGGTCTGGTCGTCGCGCGGCTGATTCAGGTCCAGATCGTCGAGGCCGGTCCTCTAAAGGCCGAAGCGAAAAGCCAACAGCAAAGAACCATGGGGCTGCCCGCATCGCGCGGCGCCATTCTCGATCGTCAAGGAACTCCGCTCGCGGTCACGATTCCCGCCGACCGCCGCGGTGAGAACGAAGCGAAACGCCAGTATCCGCGCGGATCTTTGGGTGCGCACGTCATCGGGTTCGTCTCCTCGGAGAATCGGGGACTGGAAGGCGTCGAGCTCGCTTACGAAAACCTGCTGCGCGGTAAAGCGGGATCGCGCGTCGTCGGCGCGAATGCGCGCGGGCTTCGCTTCTCGACTCCCGACGGAAGAACGCGTCCGGCGAAAGACGGGGACGACGTCACGTTGACGCTCGATGTGAATGCGCAGAGCGTCGTGGAGCGCGAGCTCAAGGATGCCGTAGAGAAGAACGGCGCGGCGGCGGCGACCGCGGTGTTCTTGGATCCGCGCACCGGCGACGTGTTGGCGCTCTCGTCGTATCCCACGTTCGATCCGCAAGACCCGGCGAAGACGCGCCCCGAGTTCCGCCGCAATCGCGCAATCACCGATCTCTACGAGCCGGGCTCGACCTTCAAGATCGTCGTGGCCTCGGGTTGCTTGGAAGCCGGAGTCGTAACGCCGGGAACGCTGCTCGAATCGCGCAAGGAGCTGGAGCTCGCCGGCGGGCGCCCGCTGCGCGACAAGATGGATTACGGATGGGTCACGGTCGAGGAGACGATTGGCCTTTCCGTGAACACCGCGACCGCGCTCTTGGGAAGAATGCTCGGCCCCGAAAAGTTGTATGAGACGGCGCGCGCGTTCGGCTTCGGATGCGTCACCGGCATCGAGCTTCCCGGAGAGATTTCGGGAATCGTGCGCCGGCCCGCAACTTGGTCGGGACGCTCTCTCGAAACGATCTCCATCGGACAAGAAGTCGCCGTCACGCCGATGCAAGTCGTTTGCGCCTACGCGGCGATTGCCAACGGCGGGATTCTGCTTCGCCCTCGCATCGTGCGCGAAGTGCGCGACGTCTCCGGAAGCGTGATTCGTTCGTATACGGTAAGCCCGGTGCGGCGCGTCTTGTCGCGCTCGACCGCGGAGACGATGACGCGAATGTTGGTGGGCGTCGTCGAGAACGGAACCGGGACGGAAGCGTGCATCGAAGGTGTCCGCGTCGCCGGAAAGACGGGAACCGCGCAGCGCATCGATCCCAAGACCGGACGCTACATCGTGGGACGGCACGTGTCGTCGTTTGTGGGGTTTCTCCCTGCGGAAAGCCCGACCTTGGTCGGCATCGTGGTGATCGAGGAGCCGGAGGGAGTGGGCTACGGCGGACAGGTCGCAGCCCCGTGTTTTCGAAAGATCGTCGAGGGCATGGCCGTGGCCGCCTCGACTCCGGGGCAATACGACTTCGCGCTGGCCAGCTCGGATCTCTAGAAAGTGAACACGAGGTGGTAACGGCCCACGTGGAGACGATGAGCAAATCCGAGACGCGGACAATCGAGGACTTGGCGCGCGGTCTTGCGGGAGTGCGCGTGCAGCGCGGCGGCGAAGTTCTCGCGGCGCGCGTGCGCGTCGATTCGCGCGCCATCGAGCCCGGCGATCTCTTCGTGGCCATTCCCGGACTGAAAGAAGACGGAACCCGCTTCATCGAAGATGCGCTGGCCCGTGGCGCGGCGGGTGTCGTCACCAAGGAAACGGCAGCCGCTCCGTCGCGCGGCGCGTGGATCACGGCGGAGGATCCGCGGCGCGCCTGCGCACTACTCTCTGCGCGCGCTTTCGGAAACCCCGCGCAGCATTTGCAAGTGGCCGGCGTCACCGGAACGAACGGCAAGACCACGACCACGTTTCTTGTACGCTCCATCGCGGAATCTTCCGGTCGCCGCGCCGCGGTCATCGGAACATTGGGTGCATTCCTGCCCTCCGGACACGTTCCTTTCGAGCGCACGACGCCGGAAGCGCCCGATGTGCAGGAGACGCTCGCGCTCGCCGTGGAGCAAGGCGCCGAGATCGCCGCAATGGAAGTTTCCTCGCACGCGCTCGATTTGCAACGCGTGGAGGGGATCGAGTTCGCCGCGGCGGCGTTTCTCAATCTCTCCCCGGAACACTTGGATTGGCACGGCACGATGGAAGCGTACGGCCGCGCGAAGACCCGCCTCTTCACCGATTTGTTGAAGCAAGGCCGGGGAATCGGCGGGCCGCGCGCAGTTTTGAACATGAGGGACCCGTGGGCGGCGCGCATCCGCGAGAAGATCGACAGCGCGACCTTCTTCGCGGTGGGTAGTGAGGAGGCGGAGGTGGCCGCTCACGAGGTCCAAGATTCGACCGCAGGATCGTCATTCCTTTTGCGCACGCCATCCGGAACGGTGCGCGTCGAGCTGCCCATTCCCGGCATGCACAATGTGGAGAATGCGCTCGCCGCGGCGGCGCTCGCGCACGTCATGGGATTCTCGATCGACGACATCGCCCGCGGACTCTCCGTCGCCGCGGCCCCTCCCGGACGATTCGAGCGGGTGCATTCCGGAACGTTTGATGCCTTCGTGGATTACGCCCATACGGAAGACGGTCTGGAGCGCGCGCTTCACGTGGCCCGGAACATTGCTCGCTCTCGCGTGATCGTGGTGTTGGGATGCGGCGGCGATCGCGATACGAAAAAGCGCCCGGGCATGGGACGCATTGCTTCCCAAATCGCGGATGTCGCGATCTTCACCACCGACAATCCGCGCAGCGAAGACCCCGAGGACATCATCCGCCAGATGCTTTCGGGCGTAGGGTCGAATGCGAGCCGCGTGCTCGTCGTGCTCGATCGCAAGGAGGCGCTCGCCAAAGCGTGCGCGCTCGCGCGCGAGGGCGATCTCATTCTCGCCTGCGGCAAAGGTCATGAGACGTATCAATCGATTCGCGGCGTGAATCATCCTTTTCCCGAGCGCGAAATCTTGCGGGATGTCGCGCGCGCGGCGGATCGGAGAACCGTCGCGTGAAGGAGGTATTCGTGGCCCGTTGGGATGCACAGGAGCTCGCGGTTCGGATCGGAGCGCGCGTCGAGGGCGATCCCGATGCTCCGATCTTCGCGGTGACGACGGACAGCCGGAAGGCGCGTGAAGGGGATCTCTTCTTCGCTCTCGACGGCGCCAACGTCCGGGGAGAGCAGTTCGTGCCGGCGGCCTTCGGGTCCGGCTGTTCCGTCGCCGTCGTTCGCGAGTCCTGGCAGGGGGAAATTCCGCCGGGACGCGCCGTGCTGCGCTGCGCGGATCCTTTGCAGGCGCTGGCCCTTCTCGCGCAATCGGTGCGCAGTGAATGGTCTTCGCCGGTCATCGCCATCACCGGCTCCGCGGGAAAGACGACGGTGAAGGAAATGACCGCGTACATTCTGGAGTCGCAGGGTCCGGTGTTCAAGTCGCCGGGCAACTTCAACACCGTCGAAGGTCTTTCGCGCGCGATTCTCGATTTGGAAGAAGCGCCGCGCATCGCCGTGCTCGAAGCGGGTGCTTCGAAGCAGGGAGAGATCGCGCGTCTCGCCGAGATTGCGAAGCCCAGCGCCGCAGCGATCACGAACATCGCCGCCGCGCACCTCGAGGGATTCGGAACGCTGGCCGACGTGGCGCGCGAAAAGGGTGACCTCTTGCGCGCGGTGGAGAAGAACGGTCTCGCCGTCGTGAACGGCGACGATCCCTATCTGCTGGATCTCTCCAATCGACTTCCGTGCCGCGTGATGCGCGTGGGTTTGGGGCCGGCGAACGAATGGCGCGCGGTCGCGATCGAAACGAAGAACGGCAGCGGGCTGGTTTTCCGGTTGGCCTCGGGAGTCGAAGGCAGCTTGCCGATTCCCGGCGCGCATCAAGTGCGCAATGCGCTGGTCGCGTTGGCCTTGAGCGCGGAGTTCGGCGTTCCGCTGGAAGCGGGACTCCAGCGCTTGAGCACGTTCCGCGGAGTTCCGGGACGGCTCTCCCTCTACGAAAACCGGGGCGTGACGGTCGCCGACGACACATACAACGCCAACCCGATTTCGATGCAAGCGGCGCTGCGCTGGTTCGCCGATCGCGCGGTGTCCGGAAGAAAAGCGGTGGCCTTGGGGGACATGCTGGAGCTGGGCGAGGATTCGGCGCGCTATCACAAAGAGCTCGGCCGCACCGTCGCCGAGATTGCACCCGATTGGGGAGTGTTCGTGGGAGAGGAGAGCCGGGCGGCATTCGAGGAAGCGCGTGAGCGGTCAGGGGACAACCGGTACCGCCACGTCGAAAATTCCGACATCGCCGCCCGGCTTCTCGAAGAATGGGTGCGCCCCGGGGATGCCGTGCTGGTGAAGGGCTCGAGGGGAATGAAGATGGAGCGAGTAGTCAAGGCGCTCGTTCCGGCGGTGGGTGAAGCTCATGCTGTATGAGCTGCTCTATCCACTTCGCGAGCACTTCTTCGTCTTCAACGTTTTCAAGTACATCACCTTTCGCGCTGCCTACGCGACAGTGTCCGCGTTTCTCGTCGCGTTCGTCCTGGGACCGTGGATGATCGGCAAGCTTCGCGAGTGGGGCGCGGTCAAGCGCGTGCGCGAAGAAGGACCGGAGTCGCATCAGGGCAAGACCGGCACGCCGACGATGGGCGGAATCCTCATCTTGGGTGCGATCATCCTGCCCACGCTTCTGTGGGCCGATCTCTCCAGCCGGCAAGTGCGCATCGCGCTCTTGGTGACGCTGTGGCTCGGTGCGATCGGTTTTCTCGACGACTACCTGCAGGTGGTGCGCCGCCAACCGAAGGGGCTGATCGGGCGCGCGAAGATGGCCGGGCAGATCACGCTGGGACTTCTGGTCGGGGCGATCTTGGTGCTCACGCCGGAGCGCGCCGACGTCACCACGCAAACGACGATTCCGTTCATCAAGGATCGCATCATCGATTTGGGATGGTTCTACATTCCTTTCATCGTGCTGGTCATCACCGGATCTTCGAACGCGGTGAATCTCACCGACGGGTTGGACGGTCTCGCGATCGGCTTGGTCGCCTTTGCGGCGATGGCTTTTGCCGGGCTCGCCTATGTGTCGGGGCACTCGCGCTTCTCCGGCTATCTGCAGATTCTCTATCTCCCGGGCTCGGGCGAGCTCACCGTGTTTTGCGGAGCGATCCTGGGCGCGGCGTTGGGGTTTCTCTGGTACAACGCGCACCCCGCGGACGTCTTCATGGGGGACACCGGCTCGCTCGCACTGGGCGGCGCGCTCGGCATCGTCGCGATTCTCGTCAAAATGGAATTCATCTTGGCGATCGTTGGCGGCGTGTTCGTCGCTGAAGCGCTTTCGGTCATCCTGCAGGTGGGCTCGTTTCGCACGACCGGACGGCGCATCTTCAAGATGGCGCCTTTGCATCATCACTTCGAGCTCATGGGTTGGCCGGAGACCAAGGTTGTGGTTCGATTTTGGATCGTGGCGGGTCTTCTCGCGCTGCTCTCTCTCTCCACACTGAAGCTGCGATGAAAGAGGAGGTCGCGATCACCGGTTCCGGACGAACCGCTCCCGAGCTTCGCGGCCGCACCGCGATCGTGCTCGGCTATGGGAAGAGCGGCCGCGCCGCGGCCGAGATGCTCGGCAAGGAAGGTGCGTTGGTGCGCGTCACCGATGCGTCTTCCCTCGAGAAGCTCGGCGTGGAAGCCGCGGCGATTCCGGGCGGCGCGCAATGGATCGGCAGTGAAGATCCCTCGATCCTAAAAGGCGCGGACCTTGTTGTGGTGAGCCCCGGGGTTCCCCCGCGCAATCCGATTCTGCGCGCGGCTGCGGCGCGCGGCACGCCGGTCATGAGCGAACTCGAGATCGGGTGGAGGATGACGAAGGGGCCGGTCATCGCCATCACCGGAACGAACGGCAAGACCACGACGACGGAATTGGCCGGCGCCATCGCGCGAGCGGCGGGATGGAATGCAATCGTCGCCGGGAACGTTGGCACGCCGCTGACCGCGTTCGCGGGACAGACCGCCGACGTGCTCGTGATCGAGGTCTCCAGTTTTCAGCTCGCGTACAGCGAGAGCTTCCGTCCCGAGGTCGGGGTCATCCTGAATCTCACCGAGGATCATCTCGATTGGCATCCCGACTTCGACGACTATGCGAAGGCGAAGCGCCGCATGTTCGATCATCAGACGAGTGAAGATGCCGCCTGCCTCCCGGCGTTCGACGTCGAGATCGCGCGGCGCTTTGCCCCAATCTCCGCCCGCCTCTATCACTTCGGAGACGATTCGTTCGCCGGATCGGGCGCCTTCGTACGCGGCAGTTGGGTCGTGGTGCGCAGGCAAGGGCGCGAGACGAACATCGTGCGCATCGCGGAATGGAAACTGGCCGGCCAGCACAATCGCGAAAACCTTCTCGCCGCAGTCCTGTCGACCTCGCTCGCCGGCATTCCGCCCGCCGCCGCCGCCCAAGCGGTGAGCGAGTTTCGCTCCATGCCCCATCGCATGGAAGTCGTCGCGGAATTGAACGGCGTGCAGTGGGTGAATGACTCCAAGAGCACGAACCCGGGCTCGCTCGAGAAGGCTCTCGATCCGAACGTGCCCACGATTCTGATCGCCGGCGGAGTGACGAAAGGCGTCGACTTCCGCCCGCTCGCCGAAACGATTGCGCGCGGTGCGCGACTCGTGCTGGTCATCGGCGAAGGCGCGATCGACATGGAACGAGCATGGGGGCGCGCGACTCCGGTCGTGCGCGCCGGAACGCTGGAGAATGCGGTGGAGATCGCCCGCCGCGAGGCTCTGGCCGGTGAGCGCGTGCTGCTCTCTCCGGCCTGCGCCAGCTTCGATCAGTTTCGCAACTATGCGCATCGAGGGGATCGTTTCCGAGAGCTCGTCCTCCAGACGAGCGCTAACCGTGGAGGGGATGGGTCATGAAAGGTCGGGAGGGCCGCTCGGACCGGCCGCTTCTCGGATGTGTCTTGGCGCTTTTGGGACTGGGCTGTATCGCAGTGTTCTCATCATCGGACCAATTGTCGGAGCATTACTACGGTTCCCCCACAGCGATGGTGCTGCAGCACATGTCCAAGGTGTTCGTGGGCCTCTTGCTTTTGGCCGTGTTCGCGCGCATGGACTATCGCGTGTTCCGGCGCTTGGCCATGCCGCTCGTCTTGATCTCGATGGCCATGTTGGCGATGACTCTCATCCCGCATTTCCCCTTGGCGATTTCCAAGAAGGGCGCCACCCGCTGGCTTGATTTGGGATTCATGGTCGTGCAGCCCGCCGAATTCGCGAAGCTTTCGCTCGTCGTGTACATCGCCATGATGCTGGCGCGCGAGGGTCGCATTCGCGATTACAAGAAGGGCTTCGTTCCGGTGATGACCGTGCTGGCGACGTTCTGCCTTTTTCTCATCCAGCAGCCGAACTTCGGGAACGTGCTGTGCCTGACGCTCATTTCCGCCGCTATGCTGTACTTCGGCGGCGCGCGCTTCACGCATCTCGCCAGCTCGGGATTGGCGACGATTCCTTTGATCGCGTTCCTTGCATTTCAGAAGCCGCACGTGATTCGCCGTTTCGAAGGATTCCTGCATCCGAGCGGCGATCCGTTGGGCGCATCGTTTCAGCTGCGCCAATCGCTCGTGGCCTTGGGATCGGGTGGATTCTTCGGGATGGGCCCCGGTGCTGGGCGGCAATCGGATTTCTTTCTTCCCGACTCACACACCGATTTCGTGTTCGCGATCTTGGGCGAAGATTTTGGGCTTCTCGGAACGCTCGTGGTCGTGGCACTGTTCGCAATCCTTCTGTGGCGCGGTCTCGTGGTGATGCGCGAAGCTTCAGATGGATTCGGTCGCTATCTTGCGTGCGGGATCACCGCGATGATCGGGATCGTAGCGTTCCTGAACATGGCGGTCGTGTTGGGTCTCGCGCCGACGACGGGTCTGCCGCTTCCGTTTCTCTCGTACGGTGGCTCGTCGATGATGGTGAATCTGGGGGGCGTCGGCATTCTCTTGTCGATCGCTTCGCGTTCCCCGGTGAAGGGACGTTGGGTTGTGAGGTGAAACGGGTCTTCGGACCCGCGGGGAGAGGGCATGAAGATCCTCATCGCCGTCTCGGGAACGGGCGGCCACGTCTATCCGGGGATCGCCCTCGCCGAGGAGTTGCGCTCTCGCCATCCTGACCTCGCGATTCTCTTTGCCGCCGCTACCGGAAAGCCCGGTCCGGATTGGATCCGCCAAGCGGGATTCGACGTGAAAACGGTTCCGCTGCGCGGCGTCGCGCGGCGCCCGGGGCTCGTCTGGCTGACGCTGCCGTTTTGGCTCGCCGCAGGTTTTGCCGCCGTCTTCTCTCTTCTTTCCGCCGAAGGACCTGATCTCGTTGTTGGGACAGGCGGCTACGTTTCCGGTCCGTTCATTGCTCTGGCTTCCATGATGCGGATCCCGACCGTGGTCTTGGAGCAGAACTCCATTCCCGGAGTGGCCACGCGCTTGGGCGCGATCGTTGCCCGCGAAGTGCACGTGACCTTTCCGGAAACTCTTGAACAATTGCCGCGCAAAAACCGCGCAGTCGTGAGCGGGAATCCGGTGCGCCGCTCGATCGAACAGGGCGACGCCAGCGCATTTCGCCGCGATCACTCAGTCGCGGAGGGCAAGCCGCTCGTTCTGGTGTTGGGAGGAAGCCAGGGGGCGAAAGCGGTCACTGCCGCGGCGATCGACGCCGCGCGGCAGCTCGGCGAATCGGCGGGGATTTCCATGGTGATTCAAACGGGCGCCAAAGGTTTCGAGGAAGCGAAAGCTCGCGGGGAAGGTGCGCCGTCGTGGCTGCGCATCGTGCCGTTCATCGGCGACATGGGCGGCGCCTATGCAGCGAGCGATCTCGTCGTGGGGCGTGCCGGCGCGACCACGTTGGCGGAGCTCGCCGCAGCGGGAGTTCCTTCGATCTTGGTGCCGTTTCCGTATGCGGCGAAAGACCACCAGACGACGAATGCGCAGCGGCTCGAAGCTGAAGGCGCGGCGCGGGTGATCGCGGAACGCGATCTCGATGCGCCGAAGCTGGCGGCCGCGATTCGCGAGCTCTTGGGAAATCGGGAGACGCTCTCCCGCATGAGAGAAGCGGTGCGCAGCGCCGGCAACGCGGGAGCGCGGCAGCGCGTGGCCGCAGCCTGCGAGCGCATCTTGGGAATCGGGTGAGGGGGGAAAGGGCGAATGTTCCATAAAATTCGACGGATTCATTTCGTGGGCATCGGCGGCACCGGAATGTGCGGAATCGCCGAAGTCTTGGCGAACCAAGGCTATCAAGTGTCGGGCTCGGATCTTTCCGAGGGCGATTCCACGCGACGACTCGCGCGCTTGGGATGCCGCATCGCGATCGGCCATGCGGCCGAGAACGTGCGCGATGCGCAGGTGGTCGTCGTCTCCACTGCGGTGTCCCCCTCGAATCCCGAGGTTTTCTCGGCGCGGGAGCGCGGCATTCCGGTGATTCCCCGCGCGGAAATGCTGGGCGAGCTCATGCGCATGAAGTTCGGCATCGCCGTGGCCGGCGCGCACGGCAAGACCACGACCACTTGGCTCACCTCGCTCGTCGTCGATAAGGGCGGATTCGATCCCACCATGGTGGTGGGCGGAAGACTGCACGCATTCGATTCGAATGCGCGCTTGGGCCGGGGCGATTATCTCGTTGCCGAGGCGGACGAATCGGACGGGTCCTTCCTGCACCTCTCGCCGACGATCGCGGTGATCACGAATCTGGATCGCGAGCATCTCGATCACTACGGATCGATGGAGCGCATTCGCGAAGCCTTCATTCATTTCGGGAACAGCGTGCCGTTCTATGGCGCCGCGGTGATCTGCCTGGACGATCCCGGGGCGCGCGGGCTCATTCCCGATCTACACCGCCGGGTGATCACCTACGGATTCGCCGAGGAGGCGGAGATTCGCGCGGGACAGCGGCGCATGGAAAAAAATCGCAACGTGTTCACGGTGCTCGAGCGCGACAAGCCTTTGGGGATGGTCTCGCTCGGCGTTCCCGGAATTCACAACGTGCGCAATGCGCTCGCCGCGATTGCGATTGGGTTGGAGCTGGGCATCCCCTTCGAGAAGATTCGTGAAGGGTTGGCCGAATTCACGGGTATCGCCCGCCGCATGGAGATTCGCTCGGAAGCGGAAGACATCCTGGTGATGGATGACTACGCGCATCATCCCAGCGAGATCGAAGCAACACTTCAAGCAATCGGTGAAGGCTATCCCGGACGCCGGCGGGTCGTGATGTTCCAACCGCATCGCTACACGCGCACGAAGGATTTGGGTCCGCAGTTCGGACCGGCGCTGGCGCATGCGGAGCGTATCGTCGTGCTCCCCGTGTACGCAGCCGGCGAAAAACCGATTCCCGGCGTATCGTCGCGCATCATCGTGGAGTCGGCGAAGCGAGCCGGCTCGTCGACGGTCACGGCGGCGGACAGTTGGGAAGAAGCGGTGGATCACATTCTTCCGGAAATTCGCGCGGGAGATCTCGTCCTGACACTCGGCGCGGGAGATGTGTGGAAGGGAGGTGATTTACTCGCGGCCCGTTGGGCCGCGAGTCGAGCCGCACTCCCAGCCACGAAGGCGCACACACGCACATGAAAACGGTTTCCTTGGCCACCCGCCTGGAAGAAATCGCGGGAATCAAAGTTCGCACCGAAGTCCCGCTCGCTCGCCTCACCACGTTCAAGATCGGCGGGCCGGCCGCGGTCGTGGTGACTCCGGAGACCGTCGCCGGCCTCCAGGAAGCGTTGAAGGTTCTCACCGAAGCCGATGCCCCGCTGTTCATTCTGGGCAATGGATCGAATCTCTTGATCTCCGACGAAGGCTACGACGGCGTGGTCATTCGCGTCGGCAGCGCGTTGGGCGCGGTCGCCTCCGAAGGCGCCGACAAGATCCGCATCGGCGCGGGGGCGTTGTGGAGCGTCGTGCTGCGCTTCATTCAAAAGGAAGGTTGGAGCGGGCTCGAGTTCGGCGCGGGAATTCCGGGGACGCTGGGCGGTGCGATCTCCACGAATGCGGGGACCCGCGGCGGCGAGACGTTCGATTTCTTGATCGAGATCACCGGCGTCGACCGCTTGGGAGAAGTGCGCACGATGACGAAGGATTCCATCACCCATCGCTATCGCTCCGCCGATCTCCCCGAACATTTTGTCGTGACCGAAACGTTGTTTCGCGTCGCGCGGGAAGATCCAGCGAAAGTTTCCGAGCGCATTCGCGGTTATCAGGCCGAGCGGCGCCGGGATCAACCCGAGCGCGAGCCCTCGGCGGGATGCATCTTCAAGAATCCGCCCGGAGGATCGGCGGGAAAGCTCATCGATGTCGCCGGGATGAAAGGAGAACATGAAGGAGGCGCGGTCATCTCCCCGATTCATGGCAACTTCATCATCAATCAGGGCGGCGCAACGGCGGGCGATGTGCTGCGCTTGATCGATCGCATTCGCGCCCGCGTGCAGAAGGAATTCTCGGTCGATCTCGAGCTCGAAGTGCGAAAGCTGGGTTTCGAATGAACCGCCGCCGACCGTGGGCCGCTCCCGCTCCGCGCCGCAAAAAGCTGCGCAAGATCCCCTGGCCGTCACGGGCGCGCCTGGCGAAATCGTGGGAAGAGATTCGCGCCGCGCTCGCGTGGGCTCGCATCCCGCTTCCCCATTTCAGCCGGCGCGCAATGGTCTTCACCGGCGCTGGTCTCGTGATGGCGATGACTCTCCTCGTGTGCCGGGGAAAGATCACCGCACTCTTGAACCATCCGCGCCTGCAAGTGCGCTCGATCGCCGTCGAGGGAAATCGCTACGCCGAGAGCGACGAGATCTTGAAGCTGGCTGGGCTGCGCAAAGGCATGTCCTGGGTGCTGCTCGATGCCGGCGCGATTCGCCGGCGAGCGCGCGTTCATCCGTGGGTCGATGACGTCGTCGTGGAGCGCCCGTGGATCGGCAAGGTGCGGCTCAAGGTGCGCGAGAGCGTTCCCGTCGCTCATTTGGACTTCGGCGGCACCAAGCGCGGGCTGGCCGCCGACATGAAAATCCTGCCCTCATCTCCGGCGGACTCTTCCGACCTTCCCCGGATTTGCGGCATCTTCTCCGGGAGCCGGCGGGGCATCGATCTCCCGTCCCTCGAGCGCGCGCTCTCCTACGTTCACGCGATTCGCCGCGAACGCGGCGTTGCTTCGCTCCCCATCGTCTTGACGATGAATCCCAGCGGGCGCGACGAGATCTTTCTCGAATCGATGGGAGTGGACGTGATCTTGGAAGAGCCTCTTTCTCCGGAAATCGCGGTGCGAAATGTCGCCGCCTTTCTAGAAACTCTGGACTCACCAGGGGAGTGTCGCGGTACTCTGCACGTGTTTTCCAAGACGGCCGCGGTGTGGGCGGCGAAGGTGTGATCGAGACGGTTTGATCGAAGGGATGGGGTGATGGCGTCGATCGACATCGTGGCGGGATTGGATCTGGGGACGACGCGGACGACGGCGATCCTGGCCGAGCCGACCGAAGAAGGTCCCTTGCGCATTCTGGGCGTCGGTACGAGCGAGTCGCGCGGGATCAAAAAAGGCGTCGTCGTCAATCTCGAGCGCACGATTCAATCGATCGAGGAAGCGGTTTCCGCGGCCGAGAAGATGGCCGGCGCGCCGATCGGCCCGGTGACGGTGGGAATCGCCGGCGATCACATCAAGAGCATCAATAGCCGCGGCGTCATCGGTGTACGCAACCCCGACAACGAGATCACCGCCGGGGACGTCGAGCGCGTCATCGAGGCGGCGCGCGCCGTTGCGCTGCCCGGCGATCGCGAGATCATTCACGTTCTCCCACAAGAGTTCACCGTCGACGATCAGGGCGGGATTCACGATCCCGTCGGAATGACCGGCGTGCGCCTGGAGACCGAGGTGCACATCATCACCGGCGCCTCGACACCGATTCAGAACATGCTGAAGTGCGTGCGGCGCGCCGGGCTCGAAGTGGCTGACGTCGTCTTGAAATCGGTGGCGGCAAGCTATTCGGTGCTGACCCCGGACGAAATGGAATTGGGCGTCGTGCTCGTGGACATCGGCGGGGGTACGACGGATATCGCCGTCTTCGCCGACGGCGGCCTGAAGCACACCGCGGTCGTCGGCGTGGGCGGATCCAACGTCACGAACGACATCGCCATCGGGCTGCGCACGCCGCTCGCGTCCGCGGAGGAGATCAAGCGCAATTACTCGACGCTGCTCCCCAGCGAGCGCGTCGACGGCGCTCTTCTCGTTCCCGGAGTGAATGGCCGGCCCGAGCGATCCGTGAGCCGCGAAATCCTAAATCAAATCATCCGACCCCGAATGGAGGAGATTCTCGCGCTGTCGTATCGCGAAGTGAAGAAGACCGACTACTGGGATCTCTTGGCCGCGGGTCTCGTGTTGACCGGCGGGGGAAGCCTCTTGGGTGGGACGCTGCGGCTCGCCGAGCATCTCTTCAATCTTCCCGCGAAGCACGGCATTCCTTCGGGAAGCGTGGGCCACGAAGAGATCGTGCAATCCCCCGATTTCGCGACCGCGATCGGTTTGTTGTCGTATGCGTCGGAGAGAACCGACGGACCTCGCTCGCCGTTCGGCGGCAAACATCTTTTCGATCGCGTTCGCGGAACAATGAAGCGTTGGGTGGAGGAATTTTTCTAGGCATCGCGCGCGATCTCGTGCACATTGCGCGTGAGGTTGTGGGGTGGACCCAAAGAGGTCCATGGGAAGGGGAGGATGATGCCGATTGAGTTTGCAAGTGAGCCCCAGCGGCTGGCCACGATCCGAGTGATCGGCGTGGGCGGCGCAGGCGGCAACGCGATCAACCGCATGATCGATGCCGGTCTCACCGGCTGTGATTTTCTCGTCGCCAATACCGACATGCAAGTGCTTGCCGCATCGCCGGCGCCCGTGCGCATTCAGCTCGGGCCGACGGTGACGCGTGGGCTGGGCTCGGGAGGGAATCCCGAGGTCGGGCGGCGCGCCGTCGAGGAAAGCCGCGAAGTCATCGCGGAGTCCCTCGAGGGATCGGACATGGTGTTCGTCACCGCAGGAATGGGCGGTGGAACGGGAACGGGCGCGGCGCCGATCGTCGCCGAAGTCGCGAAGGACATGGGTGCATTGACCGTGGCCGTCGTGACGAAGCCGTTTGAATTCGAAGGGCGCCATCGCGGGCGGCAAGCGCGCGAAGGTTTGGCGGCGCTCAAGGAGAAGGTCGATACGCTGATCGTCATTCCGAATCAGCGGCTCATTTCCATCGTGCAGCGCGACACGCCTTTGTCGGAAGCGTTCAAGCTGGCCGACGACGTGCTCATGCAGGCCACGCGCGGCATCTCGGATTTGATCAGCGTTCCCGGGCTCGTGAATCTGGATTTCGCCGACGTGCGTTCGGTGATGTCGCGAGGCGGTGACGCGCTCATGGGAACAGGACGCGCTTCGGGAGAGAACCGCGCGGCGAATGCTGCGCGCCAGTCGGTGACGAGCCCGCTTCTGGAAGAAGTTTCGGTTTCGGGCGCGAAGGGCGTTCTGGTGAACATCACCGGCGGTCCCGATCTCTCGCTGACCGACGTTCACGAAGCGACCTCGGTGATCTACGAAGCGGCCGGCGACGATGCGAACATCTTCTTCGGCGCCGTCGTGGATCCGCGCTACGCGAATGAGATCCAGGTCACCGTGATTGCGACGGGAATCGGCGAGTCGGTGAGCCGGACCAAGCCGCAGGAAACTGAAGTGCAGGCGGTGCAGGCAATGCAGGCGCCGGTGCGCGCGTATCCGGTCCTGGAAGCGGTGAATCTCGATCGCCCGACGTTTCGCCGCACGCAGCCGGAGAGCGATTCGCCGAAGCGCGTGATTCGCTCGTTCATCGACGACGATTTGGAAACGCCGACGTTCCTTCGCAAGCAGATGGACTGATATCGTATCGCCCATGAAAGGGCGACTCTCTCTCGATGAGCCGATCTCGCGATTGCGCGGGATCGGCTCGTCTCGCGCCGAGCGCTTGGCGGGGCTCGGCGTCCGCACGATCGAAGATCTCCTGCGCCGCGCCCCGCGAGCCTACGAAGATCGCGGCGGCGTGCTCACGATTGCCGAGGCCCGCGCGCGCGAGCCGGGCAGCATGGTTGCGGTGGGCGGAACGATCACGCGCGCTTCGCTGCACCGCTTTCGCGGGCGCTCTCACTTTCGCGCCGTTCTCGAAGATGAAACCGCCAAGATCGAGATCTTCTGGTTTCATGCGGGCCGCCTCTCCTCGGGATTGAAAAAAGACTCCGGGCTGGCGGTGTCCGGAAGAATCTCCGAGAAGAAGACTCTCCTCCATCCCGAGTTCGCGCCTTGGCGCAAAGGGGAAGAATTTCCCGCGCGCCTTCTGGGAATTCGCCCGGTGTATTCCCTGGCCGAGGGAATCACGCAGCGATTGATCCGCGATCTCACCGCCCAGGCTTTGGATCAGATCGAGTCGCCTCGGGATCCCTTGAGCCCCGACCTCTTGCGCGAAACGGGCGTCGTGTCCTTGGACGATGCGTTTCAATACGCACATGCTCCTTCCTCGCTGGAGGAGGGACGCAAAGGACAAGAGCGGCTTCTCTTCGAGGAGATCTATGCGCTCGAGCTGGCCATGGCGCGGCGCGCCGCCATCCGCGAGGCCCGCGACGCCAACGTAGCCCGGCCGGCGGAGAACGCGGCGATGCGCTTTCTCGAATCGCTGCCGTTCACGCCGTCGGCGTCGCAGCGCAGCGCCGCGCTCGATCTCGTTCGCGATCTCGATGCCGCATCGCGAACGGAACGGCTCCTGGCCGGGGAAGTCGGCTCCGGGAAAACCGTCGTGGCGCTGGCGGCCGCATTCGAAGCGGCGGAGCGCGGAATGCAGTCTGCGCTATTGGCGCCCACGGCGCTTTTGGCCCAGCAGCATCTGCGCTCCGCCTTGGAATTCTTCCCGCGGGCCGTCGAGCGCGTTGCGCTCCTCACCGGATCGATGGCGGCAGACGAAGCGCGCCGGACGCGCGGCCGCCTCGCGGACGGAAGGGTCGATCTCATCATCGGAACCTCCGCGCTCTTGAGCGAGAAGACGCGCTTTCGAAAGCTGGGTCTCGTGATGGTGGACGAGCAGCATCGCTTCGGCGTCGAGCAGCGCGATTCGCTCGCCCGCAAAGGCGAAGACGTGCGCGTTGTGGGCATTTCGGCGACGCCGATTCCCCGCACGCTCGCGCTCTTGGCCTATCCGGGATGGGACGTGTCGCTTTTGGAAGGGCGCCCCGATTCGCGCGGCCCGGTCACGACGCGCGTCTTGGAGCTGCGCGATCGCGAACGCGCGCTCGCCTGGATCGCGGACCAGGTGCGCAGCGACATGCAGGCGATTTTGATTCGACCGCGCATCGAAGGGGAAAAGGAAGGCGCGGTCGCGTTTCATGAAGAGCTTCATGGCGGGGCGTTCGCCGGGATCGAGATCGGGCTCGTGCACGGCGCACTTTCCGCGGACGCGCGCGAGAAGGCGCTGGCCCAATTCGCGAGCGGGCGCATGCGCGCGCTCATCGCGACCACGATCGTGGAGGTGGGCATCGACGTTCCCGGGGCTTCGATTCTGTGGATCGAGGGGGCGGAAATGCTGGGCCTGGCGCAATTGCATCAGCTTCGCGGCAGGATCGCGCGGCGCGGGCAGAAGGGTTATTGTTTTGTCGTACCGAGCGAAGAGTGTCCCCCGGCTGCGCTCGCGCGGCTGGCGACGTTTCGCGACGTCCAGGACGGGCTTCGGCTCGCAGAGATCGATCTCGCCGATCGTGGACCTGGCGAGCTCTTGGGGATTCGACAGAGCGGCGCTTTTTCTTTCGGTGCGGCGCGAGGATTCGCGGACGACCCGGAAGCGCTCGGCGCCTTGCTCGAAAAAGCCCGCACGGCGGCGCGAATCGCGGCGAGCCGAGAAGTGCGCATGGCAGGGGAGCCGTCGCAATGCGATCCGCAGCCCTCGCATTCTTCCTGACGCTCGGTGCGCCGGCGCATGCGGCCGCCGAGCCGCATGTCGTGGTGGCGACATGGGACGATGCGATCACCCCGGTCACCAGCGAATACCTGAATGAAGCCATGACCCGTGCCGTGCGCGATTCCGCGGACGCGTTCGTCGTGGTCTTGGATACTCCGGGCGGTCTGCTCGATACCACGCGCGACATCGTGGCGCGCTTTCTCGATTCCGAGATTCCGGTGCTCGTTTGGGTGGGACCCGCCGGGGCGCGCGCCGCTTCCGCAGGAACGTTTCTCACTTTGGCCGCGCACGTTGCCGCGATGGCGCCGGGCACGAACATCGGCGCGGCGTCTCCCATCACCATGGGCGGAGGTGGAGCGGACTCGACGCTCGCGCACAAGATGCAGAATGACGCCGCCGCATTCATCCGCACGGTGGCCGAGCGCCGCGGAAGAAACGTGGCTTGGGCGGAGCGCACGGTGCGCGAGGCAACTTCCTCCACCGAAAAAGAAGCGCTCGAAGCCCACGCCATCGATTTGATCGCCGGCAGCGTCGAAGAGCTCTTGGACCAAGCGAGCGGCCGCACGGTGCAAACGAAGCGCGGCGCGGTCACGCTCGAGCTTCACGGCGCACGCCTCGACCGCTACGAATTGAATTTGCGGACGAAGATCCTGGCGCTGCTCGCCAATCCCAACGTCGCCTATCTGCTTTTGATGCTGGGGTTCTACGGCGTTTTCTTCGAGCTTTCCAATCCAGGGAGCGTCCTTCCCGGCATCGTCGGCGCGATCTTCCTCATTCTCGCGTTCTACTCGATGCAACAGCTTCCGCTGAATGCCGCCGGTCTTCTGATGGTGATGGTCGGCCTCATTCTCTTCATTCTCGAGATCAAGGTGACGAGCCATGGGCTTTTGACCATCGGGGGGATCATCGCGACCGTTTTGGGCGCGGTCATGCTCTTCGATTCACCGGAGCCCGCGCTCCGCGTCTCGCTCCGCTTCGTCATCCCGTTCACGCTGTTCACGGCGCTTCTCTTCGCGACCGGCATCGGCCTCGCCGTGCGCACGATGCGCCAGCGTCCCACGACCGGACGGGAGGGGATGTTGGGTTGGCGGGGACGCGCGCGCACGCTGCTCGATCCCGAGGGTACGGTGGAAGTGCGCGGAGAATTGTGGCGCGCGCGAGCCAATGAATCGATCGAGGAAGGCGCGCCGGTCGAGGTGACCGGCGCCGAAGGTCTCGTGCTCCGGGTGAGAAGGCCCGGCGTGGAAAGGGGCGCTTGATGCCGATTTCACTCATTGCCATCGTTCTCTTGAGCATCATTCTGTTCACCAACATGGTGAAGATCCTGCGCGAGTACGAGCGTGGGGTCATCTTTCGACTCGGGCGTCTCATGGGGGCGCGCGGTCCGGGCATCATCTTGCTCATTCCGTTTCTCGAAAAGATGGTCAAGGTCAGCCTGCGCACGGTGACCTTTGACGTTCCCCCGCAGGACATCATCACGCGCGACAACGTTTCGGTGAAGGTCAACGCGGTCGTGTACTTCCGCGTGTTCGATCCGAATCGGGCGATCGTGGAGGTCGAGGACTATATGTACGCGACCTCGCAGCTCGCGCAAACCACGCTGCGCTCCGTACTGGGCAAGTCCGAGCTCGATCAACTGCTCGCTTCCCGCGACGACATCAATCAGCAGCTGCAGGAAATCCTCGATCGCCAGACGGACCCTTGGGGAATCAAGGTGGGGCTCGTCGAGATCAAGCACGTGGATCTTCCGCAGGAAATGCAGCGGGCGATGGCCCGGCAGGCGGAAGCCGAGCGCGAGCGCCGCGCCAAGATCATCACCGCGGAAGGCGAGTTCCAAGCCTCGGCCAAGCTGGCCGAAGCGGCCGCGATCATCGGAAGGGAACCGGCGGCGATTCAGCTTCGCTTCCTAGGAACGCTGACCGAGATCGCCTCCGATCACAATTCGACGATCGTGTTCCCGGTGCCGATCGATCTCTTGAGGGCGTTCGTGGAGAAGAAACCGGCGTAGCTTCCATGGTGGGGGACGATTCCGCAGGGAAGATGGGTGATCTCGTCCGATCTTGGGTCGGAGATCTCCTCAGCGCGGCAGGGATCTTCCCGTGAGCTGCTCGATCGAGGAGACGGCAGCCTGCCGGGCCGCCTTGATTTCCTCCTCCTCACCGCAGAGCCACATGCGCCCAAATCTCCCCACCGAGGAAATGTGCACGAGCTTGATGTTCGCGCCCTTCTCGGCCTCATTCGCGGCGAGGTTGATGTAGGCGGCGGGGGCGACTTCAACGACCAGAAGAGTCTCGCCGGGGACGAGCATGGATCCGCGGCGGAATCGATTGAGGAGCTGCGCCTGATAGGGATCCACGTTCGTGATCATCTGCAGGGACGCGATCTGCGGTTTGGTCCTCTCCTCGAGGGCGAGCCCCAAGCGCTTCAAGACCACGTTTCCCGCCTCGATGACCGAGGCCTGGGAATGGGCATGGACCTCGAACATCCCGAATTCGCGCTCGACGATTTGCGCGCCGGGCTTCACGTCGGTTGCTTTCACCGCGATGTCGACGACCCGGAAGACTTCGTTCCCGGGGGACATTTCCACATAGAGGGAAGACATGCCTTCGACCGGCAGATCCCCCTGGGTAATGGTGCCCACGAAGGATGCGAATTGGGGCTGCATGCGGTCGAGGAAGCAGAACGCGCGGAGCTCGAATGCGTCCTGGGTCATCGTTCCTCCGGGGGTGGGCGCATGCGGCGATCCTCCCATGGAGGGGCGATGTCGTCCACCGATGGCTGTGCTGCGTGCGCGCTGCAATCGCGTTTCAATCGCATTTCCATAGAGAATTCGCTTGTATTTCTTCATCGGTCAGTTCAATTTTTCCATCGCGTGGGGTCGCAATGCGGCCCCGAAGACCCTGCAATCAGGAGGAAATCGCAGTGGCGATGGCCAAATCTCGTTCGAAGTCGAAGTCTCGGACGAAAGGGAAAGCCAAGAGGACTGTCGCGAAAGCGAAGCTCAAAGGCAAAGTGAAGAAGGCCGTTGTGAAAATGAAGGTCCGACGCGCCGTGATTAAGAAGGTGGCCAAGACGCGGGCGAAGAGAAAACCGAATCCCGCGTTCATGAAACCTCTTCGTCCCGATGATGCGCTCGCCGCAGTCGTCGGTTCGGATCCGCTGCCGAGGACCGAGATCACCAAGAAGCTCTGGGTGTACATCAAGCGCAATGGTCTGCAGGACAAAGTCAATCGGCGGAACATCAACGCCGATGAGAAGCTTCGCGCTTTGTTCGACGGCAAGCGCATGGTGAGCATGTTCGAGATGACGAAGTACGTCGCCAAGCACGCGAACTGATTCGTCTCGTCGAAACTGCGAGGAAGACGGCCTCGGATGCTCTGCATCCGGGGCCGCTTGCTTTTGTGGCCGCCTTCTGAGCCGGCAGGTCGTCTCGGCGAATGGCGCTCCTCGGCGCTCCAGAAATCTTTTTCATTTTGGTATCGGCGGTTCAGTGAACCGCCGAGGAAAATGTTCGCGCCTGCGGTGCACTGATTTCGCCGAGAGACCTGCCGGCTCTTTTGGGCGGGCATCGAATGTACGCCCCGAGTTGCAGACACCGTAGTGCCCACTCCCATGCAGTTGGTCGTCTCGCGCTGTTAAACGCCTTTAAACTCCGGCTTCTTTTTTCCCAAGCTGGACAGCCCTTCGTAGGCGTCTTTGGAGCGCATGATCTCGTCGATGTGGGCGAGCTCCATTTGTAATCCGTCGGCGAGGGACACTTTCGAGCCTTCGCGGATGAGCTTGTCGGCCACGCGGGTCGCCAGCGGTGCTTTCCACTTTACCTTGCCCGCTTCTTTGCCCACACGTTCGGATCCGTTCGAGGCCTTGCCTTGCAGAAGTGATTCGACATCCGCCGCGGCGAAGAATTCCGAAAGGCTCGCGAGATCACCTTTGAGCTCCGGAGCATGCGCTGCTGGGGTCGCACCACGATGCAGCTCGCGAATGCGCGCGTTCATGCGCTCGACGGGAACGATCTCATCGATGAGCCCGATCGCGAGAGCGGTCTGCGCATCGACCATCGATCCGGTGAGCACGAGCCAGCGGGTGAGCGGCACGCCGATGCGCCGCGACGTGCGCTGCGTTCCGCCCAGCCCCGGATAGATGCCGATTCCCGTCTCGGGGAATCCCAAGACGCCCTTCTCCGTCGCGAGAATGAAGTCCGCGCACAGCGCGAGCTCGCTTCCTCCACCCAAAGACAGTCCGTCCAAACGGCAAATGACGAGCTTCTTACTTTCGTCGATTTGGCGGTAAAGACGCGCCGCGCGCTCCGTGAACGAGCGAATGGCCCCAACGTCTCCCTGATCGAGCTTCTTCACGAAGAACTTCACGTCTGCGCCGGCGACGAACGCCTTCCCGGCGCCGCGCAGCACGATGGTGGAGACGTCGTCCCGCTGCTCGGCCTCCTCGAAACGCCGGCCCAATTGATCGATCACTTTCTCGTTCAACGCATTCATCGCATCGGGCCGGTTCAAGGTGATCTCGGCGATGCCGCTGTCGACCGTCAAGCGGACCAGCTCCAGCTCGAAGGGCGTACCGCGCGAGGCCTGCTCGCGCAGAAGCGGCGCCGTGCTCATCCCGCTCCACTTGCGCGCGGCTTGATCGGCCAGGCGAAATGCTTCCGCGGGTCCGACGCGATTCATGAGCTCGAACGGTCCTTCCGCCCAACGCAGACCGACGCGCGCGCCGATGTCCACGTCCTCCTTGGAAGCGACGCCTTCGGATATGAGATCGGCGGCGATGAGAAACGTAATGCCCAACATGCGCTCGCGGACTTCATCGAAGCGGGAGGGATCTTCGTTTCCGCCGAGCGGCCACAATTCTTTCGTGGCCACCTGCTCGTGCAGCTTACGGGCCGGCGCGTAGAACGGGCCGAGCCTTTCTCCCAAAGTCGTTGCCGCGTGCAGCGCGATGGGGATTCCGGTCACGTTCATGAGCTCGAACGGACCCATGCCGATGCGAAACGCCGCCTTTGCCGCCGCTTCGATCGTAGCAATGTTTGCGGCGCCGTCTTCCAGAATGCGCGCCGCCTCGTTCGCCCAAGGAACGAAGTAGCGATTCACGACGAAGCCGGGGGAATCGGCGGAATGGATCGGGGTCTTGCCGGTCGCTTCGGAGAAGATCCACGCCCGCTCGCGCACTTCCTTGGACGTGCGCGATCCCGGAATCACCTCGACCAATCTGTTTTTCGCCGGATGATAGAAATAGTGAAGTCCGACGACGCGCTCCGGGGTCTTGGTTACGGAGGCAACGTCATCCACCAAGAAGCTCGACGTGTTCGTGGCGAGAATCGTATCCGCCGCGGTGATCCCGTCGAGACGCGTGAACAAATCACGCTTTACACCCAAATCTTCGAACACCGCCTCGATCACGATTTCGCAGTCGCGCAGGCGCTCGAGATCCGCGGTGGGATGGACGCGCGCGGCGATGTCGCGGGCCGCATCCGGCGAGAACACCTTGCGCGCAATGCCTTCTTGCAGGAGCTCGTCGATGCGCGTCTTGCCGCGCTGCGCCGCTTCCTCGTTCATGTCGACGAGCACGACCTCGAATCCTTCGGTCGCGCATTTCTGCGCGATGCCGCTGCCCATGTTGCCGGCGCCCACCACGCCGATTCGGCGCTTCGTCATCGGTCCCTCATTTGAATGCAGCCCGCCTCGATCAAGAAGCGAGCGGAATGCGTTGCTCGTGGCGCAAAAGCCCGGAGAAGTGCGTCTCCAATTCGCGCACGATGCCGGGCCATGAATATCTCTCCGCCTTCTTTCTACCTAGTGCTCCCATATCGCGCGCCACCGTTTCGTTGGTCAGGACTTGAATGACGGCGCCGGCCAACGACTCCGCGTCTCCGTTCGGAAAAAGGAGCGCTTCGCGTCCGGAATCGAGCACTTCTCGATACCCTTCGATGTCGCTGGCGACGATGGGAATTCCCGAGGCCATCGCCTCGAGATGGATGATGCCGAACGACTCGTGCGCCGTGGACGGCCCGACGAACACGTCGGCGGTGCAATATGCGCGCGGAATCTCCCGAAAGGAAAGCTCGCCCAGAAAACGGACCTCGCACGGCGCGCGCCGCGCTTGAGCGCGATACCACGGAGCGAGCGGCCCATCTCCGACCACGAGAACGCGCGCATCGGGAACGCGCTTCACGATGAGGGGCAGCGCCGACATGAGCACCTGGAATCCTTTGCGCGGATAGAAGCGCCCCACGAACAGAATCGTGGGACACTCGGAGGCGAGACCTTCGAGCGGCGGATTCTTCGGATGAAAACGATTTGGATCCACTCCGTTCGGAATGATCGAGTACTGCCCGCCCATGAAACGGGCCGCGTAATTGCGCGCCGCGCGCGAAACCGCGATGCGCGAATCCAGCCGCGCCGCATAGCGAAGCAGGATGCGCCCGAAGAGGCGGTACCACCCCATGCCGCGCGCACAGGCGTGGAACGTGCCGACCAGCGCTGTATCGGCCGGCGCCGAGCTGATCGCCGCCAAGGGAAGAGTGGGGGAGAGCGGCTCGTGAATGTGGATCACGTCGTATTCGTTGCGGCGCAGGACACGCTCGACTTCGCGGCCCACTGCCGGATCGCCGTTCACATTGGAAAGCGCGCCCAAGCTCGGAACGAGAATGTTGCGCCCCAAACGAATCACGCCTTCGGAATTGTCTTCATGACCGGGAAAGCGCGACGTGATGATGTCGATCTCGTGCCCCAGCTTGCGCAGCTCGATCGCCGTGTGGTGAACGTTCTCGGAGACACCACCGGTCTGCGGATAATAGGGCTGGGTGACGACCCCGATTCTCAAGAAGCAGCCTCCTCGAAACGCGCCGCACGCCAAGAGGAATCTTCCGCCTGCTCTCGAGGAGCCGTAGCGAAGAAGTCGCGGAACATGAGCCACTCGTGCAGGCGCTCGCCGACCGCTTCCTCGAATGCCCGGGCCAATTCCGAGGTCGCGCGCTGCACACTCTGCGCGGAAGCGCCGGAAAGTGCGATCTCTTTCACGACCCGCCCCCGCTGAAATCCACCGTCCACCCGCTCGCAGTAACCGAAGAGGAGCGCCGCCCCGCTTCGCGCCGCGAGCTTCGCGGGTCCGGTTGGAAACTCGACGGTGCGGCCGCCGATGGGGACCGCCACGCCTTTGCGAAAGAGATCGCCGTCGACGTGCAAGGCCACGACCCCGTTGTCGCGCAGCGCGGCTTCCATGGTCCGGATTCCTTCGCGGCTCAACGAGACGATGTGAATTCCCGCGGCCGCGCGCCGGCGCCGGATCTCTTGCATCCACTCTTCGCGAAGCTGAACTCCGGCGACCGAGGTCACGCGATGGCCACGGCGCGCGAGACGGGTCCCGGCGATTTCCCAGTTTCCGGTGTGGGGAAGAGCCAGCACCGCGCCCCGGCCGCGGCTCAGCGCGCGATCGAGCAGCTCGAGATTCTCGGCATCGAAGCGAATGTCGGGGTTTTCAGGGCCGCGCAGGAATTCGAAAAAGAAGCGCCCGTAGTTGCAGAACACGCCGTCGACGTCCTGTTCGAGAACTGGGCGTCGAAATGTGGCCAAATTTCGCCGCACGACGTCCCGCCGCCCCCGGGCAATGCGTCCGTGGGCGAGCGAAAGCGTCGCCGCCAGCGCGCTGCCTCCGCGAAGTGGCCAGGCGCGCGCGAGACCCGTGAGCATTGCGAGCCAGAGCGGGCCGGACATTCGCCACCGTTCGGTCAAAGGGCGCAACTTTGAACGCACCGTATCGACCGGGCGAATGGGCTGTCAAGGAATGAGACCGGGGATTGCAAGGTGCGGCTCGTTCGCAAGTTGCACGTTCCTGTTCGGGGGGAGTGCACTCCTCGGGCATGGGCCCCTTCCTTCCTAGAAACGGCGCCAAGCACTGCAGGCTCAAGAGCTTTCCAACTCCGTCCGAATACGAAAGAGGACCCGTTCATTTGCGGCACATCCCTTGCGTTTCTCGGGTCCTGCAAGCTCGATCCTCCCCCCGGGGGACGACCGGTAACCAATTGAGACCGAGGAGAGATTCATCGTGGTCGTCTTCAACTACACCGGACGAGAGCTCACCGGAAAGATCGTCTATTACGGCCCGGCTCTGTCGGGGAAGACGACCAATCTCGAGCACATCTATAGCAAGACGCCTTCCGACACCCGCGGAAAGATGGTGTCGATGAAGACCAAAGCCGAGCGCACGCTGTTCTTCGATCTGTTGCCGATCAATCGCGGCACGATCGGAGACTTCAAGGTGCGCTTCCTGTTGTACACCGTTCCCGGGCAGGTGTACTACAACGCGACTCGTAAGTTGGTGCTGAAAGGCGCGGACGCGATCGTGTTCGTCGCCGACTCGCAGCGCTCGCAGCTCGCCGCGAACATCGACAGCTTGCGCAACTTGCGCACGAATCTCCTCGAATACGGCATGTGCCTCGATGATCTCCCTTGGGTGATCACGTACAACAAGCGGGACATGCCGGATGCGATGTCGATCGAAGAGCTGGAGCGCGAGCTGAATCCCTACGGAGTGCCGAGCTATCCTTCGGTCGCATTGAGCGGCGAGGGCGTATTCGAAACGTTCCAGAAGATTTCCGACATGCTCATGGAGCGTCTCGATGCGCAGTTGCGCGGCGATTCCGCGCGTACTGCGCCCCGCCCCGCTCAAACGCAATCGATGCCTGCGGCATTCCCGCCGCCGCCCGAGCCACGCGTGATGCGCGACCCGACCCCGTCGATGGCAGGACCATTGCCGATGCCGGCTCCTCCGCAACATGCCGGGTCGCGGGAAGAATTCGTCATCGATCGCGGCTTCGATCCGGTGGGGCCGCCGATGTCCAATCGCCCCCCGGCCTATCCGAGCATGGCGCAGAGACCGGCTGCTCCGCCGATGCCGATGGCATCTCCCCGAGCGCCCGAGCCGGCCTATTCGCCACCGGCGTACGCTCCGGCCGCGACTCAGCAGGCTTATGCTCCGTCTTCCGCCGCGCCCGCAGTCGGTACGCTTCCGGGACGCGAAGCACCGCCGCTCGTGCTGCAGCGCCAGATCGTTCTTCCGGTCACGGCCGGCGAGCTCGCCGGAGGCACCCGCAAGATCCGACTGGTGCTCGACATCACGATCGATCCGAGCGCTTAGCTTCTCGGTTTTCGCCGGTTCGCCTTT
>Ga0111538_10000479_pt1 | contig 52968 bp, 41 predicted proteins | sample SoiMethybrSBSTD1_FD_79669 | JGI IMG/M metagenome (GOLD analysis project Ga0111538, IMG submission 79669) | Bulk soil microbial communities from a Populus tree surrounding site in Tennessee, USA - Soil MetaG P. TD hybrid SBSTD1 (version 2)... | ecosystem: Environmental > Terrestrial > Soil >... | reverse complement strand
GGGCGGGTACTATTCGCGATCCCGTTTTTCCCCACGCGGATGTGGCGAAATTGGCAGACGCGCTAGATTCAGGTTCTAGTGGGAGTAAAATCCCTTGGAGGTTCGACTCCTCTCATCCGCATTGAACATTGGCCAAAGCCCATGGATCCCCATCCGTGGGCTTTCTCGTTGCGCGCCTGGTGAGGCCTTATGGCGGTGCTCCTTCGCGGACTGCTGATCCTGCCGCGGGCCCGGCGCTGGATGCGCGAGACGATCGCGGCGGCTCGGCCGCACTCGATGTCGATCGCAGAATGCGGCTTGGACGACCTGCCCGGGATCTTCTCGCGCGATCTGCTCGCGAGAGTCCGGATTGTCGAGGTCGATCAGGTTCCGCAGCCGCCGCTCGAACGCTGGGGTCTCGCCGGCGAGGGGCTGCTGGCGCGCGACGCCGCCGGCATCACGCTGGACCAGATGATCTTTGTGAAATCCGGTCTGCAGCGCGACGAGTCGCTGGCGTTCCATGAACTGGTGCACGCGGTTCAGTGGAGCAGCCTCGGCATCAGCCGCTTCCTCGCGCTGTACGGGTTGCTGCTGCTGGAGCATGGCTATGCCGATCATCCGCTTGAGGCGATGGCCTATCACCTGCAGGCGATATTCGATGAAGGATCGCCGCTGCCCAATGTCGAGGCCGTCGTCGCGCGCCGAACGCGGGAGGAGTTCGCATCGTTTCGCGCGCGGTCGCTGGGCCATCGTCTCGCCCTGGCGCTGCTGCCCTCGCCGCGGCGGCGCGGCGCGTGGTGAAACGCGCCGATTTCCGCCACAATGCGCCGCGTGCAACGACCCGCATGGCTCACGCGCGAGGTGATCGGCTGGACGGCGTTCGATTTTGCCAACCAGGCGTTCACCATGGTGATCATCACCGCGCTCTACCAGCAGTTCTTCATCAAGCAGGTCGTGCCGATGGTGGGGACTTCGGACGAGCGCGGCAAGCGGCTGTGGGAGGCCTCCAACATCACGGCCGAACTGATCATCATCGCCGTTTCGCCATTGCTGGGGGCCCTGGCCGATTTCTCCGGCGCGAAGAAGAAGTTCCTTCTCGTGACGTATTTCGGCTGCGTCGCCGCGACGTTCCTCCTTGGCCTGGCCGGGCCCGGCGCGATCGGACTGGCGATGACCTGTTACATCGTCGGCTACGTGTTCTTCGGCGCGGGCGAGAACTTTCTCAACGCCTTCCTCCCCGAGGTTGCGCAGCAGAAGGACATGGGCCGCGTCTCCGCCTTCTCCTGGGCGGTGGCCTACACCGGCGCGCTGATTTCGATGGCGGTCGGATCGATCATCCTCGCCCTCGCCGGTTCGGGCCACCTTGGTTTCGGCCTGGTGTGCGCGTGGTGTGGCGTGTACTTCCTGCTAGGCGGCCTGCCCACGTTCTTCCTGCTCAAGGAGCGCAAGCGACGCGAAGCCCTGCCCGCCGGCCAGTCGATCGCAACCGTCGGGTTCCATCGCATGGCATCCACGTTCCGCGACATCCGGCGCTACAAGCACCTGATGCGGTTCCTCGTCATCGCGATGATCTATCTCGCGGGCATGCAGGTCGTCATCTTCTACGCCGGCACGATCGCGTCCGATCTCTTCGGCTTCAGCGAGGGCAAGATCGGCATCTTCTTCACGCAGGTGATCGTGACCGGAGTCATCGGGGCGGCGCTGGTGGGGCGCGTGCAGGATCGCATCGGCACGCGCACGACCATCCAGGGGCTGCTGGTGATCTGGGCGTTGACGCTGGCGGTCGCCGGCTTCGCCACGCGCGAGTGGCTGTTCTGGGTCGCGGCCAACTTCGTCGGCCTGTCGATGGGCGCACTCGGCTCGGCCAGCCGCGTCATGGCGGGCCTGTTCAGCCCGCAGCACAAGGCCGGCGAGTTCTTCGGCTTCTACGGCATGGCCCAGAAACTCGCAGTCATCCTCGGCCTTGGATTTCAGTTCCTGTTGGGCACAATGGGCGCGAAGTTCAACATCGCCATCGGCGCCTCGGCGATTTTCTTCGTGATCGGCTTCTTCCTGATGTTTCTGGTCGACGAGCGCCGTGGCCGGATCGTCGCCATCAAGGCCGCCCGCGAGCACGTACGAATGTACGGCGATTACGAAGGCACGATCGCAGGCGACGTGACATGAGGGATTGAGCTGCGGCCGCTTGCGGCTTAGCATGACTTTGAGCGCCGTGATCTACCTTGACAACAACGCCACCACGCAGCCGGCCCCGCAGGTCGTCGAGGCCATGCTCGCCATGCTGCGCGAGGACTGGGCCAACCCCTCGAGCATCCATCGCGCCGGCCAGCGCGTGCACCAGCGCATGGAACTGGCTCGCGAATCCATCGCCAATCTCGTCGGCTGCAAGCCGCGGGACCTGATCTTCACCTCCGGCGGCACCGAGGCGGCCAACCTGGCCATCATGGGCTCGCTTCGCGCTCAGCCCGAGCGCAAGGTGCTCATCACATCGCGCACCGAGCACGGCGCGGTGCGCACGTTCGCCACGCGCCTCGCGGCCGAAGGTTGCGAAGTCATCTGGCTGCCCAACGACTCCGACGGCGTGATCGATCTCGATTCGCTGCGCCAAACGATCGCGAGCCGAGGCAAGGACATCGCGCTGGTGAGCGTGATGTGGACCAACAACGAGACCGGTGTGATTCAGCCGATCGAACGCATCGCAGCGATCTGTCGCGACGCGGGCGTGAGGTTCCATACCGATGCGACACAGTGGGTGGGCAAGATGCCGACCAACGTTAGCGCACTGCCCATCGACCTGATGAACTTCGCTTCGCACAAGTTCCACGGACCCAAGGGCGTCGGCGCGCTGTACGTGCGGCCGCGCGTGAAACTGATTCCGCAAGTGGTGGGGGGCTCGCAGGAGCGATCGCGCCGCGGCGGAACCGAGAACACTCCCGGCATTGTCGGCATGGGCGTCGCTGCCGAACTTGCGACGAAGTGGCTGGCGGGCGATGGCCGGCAGCGCGCCGCGAAACTGCGCGATCGATTCGAGCAAGCCGTAATCGATGCGGTTCCGGGCGCGGTCGTGAACGGCGGCGACGCTCCGCGAGGCTGGGGCACAGCCAACATCGCCTTCCCCGGCATCGAGGCCGAGGCCGTGCTGCTGCTGCTCTCGGAGCGCGGCGTGTGCGCTTCGGGCGGCTCGGCCTGTTCATCGGGTGCGCTCGAGCCATCACCGATTCTTCAGGCCATGCACCTGCCGCCCGAGCGCACGCTGGGCTCAGTCCGCTTCAGCCTGTCGCGCGAGACGACGGCGGATGAGATCGATCGCGCGATCGAGATCGTGATTGATGTGGTTCGCCGGCTGCAGCGCAGCAGGCGCGAGATCCAATCCTGCCAGGAAGCGACAACGAAGGCCTGACCTCGCGCCCGATGTAGGTCTCCGCTTCCCTTTACAGGTCTTTGCAGTTTCAATGGTGGTGGTGCACCGCGCCCGTTGAAATCGTTCCGCGCCGAAGCCCAACGAATTCGGTGTCGGAGCGATGGGAGCGGCGGTGTCTCGATCCCACTTGAGGAGCCTGCGCAGATGACCCCAACCGCCTATGTCATGATGATCTTCTTCCTTCACCTCGGCGTGGTGCTGGTGGCAACCAGTTACTTTGCTTTCTCGGCAGCATTGGCGCCGCGTATCACGCATCGTGCGCGCGTGCGATTCGCCATGCGGCCGTGGCTACCCATGCTCATCGGCGCCGGCGTCTCGCTGCCCTGGGTGTTGATCGCCCTGGTGTTGCTCCAGCAGCCGGTCGCCGGCCTGAAGTTCGTCGGCGCAGTGGCGCTCTCGGCATGGGTGCTTCTGGGTCTGGTTGGCGGCGCGGGCGTCGCCCAGCACATCGGCCGGCCCCCCCACAATGGAGACCTGCATTCGCCGGCGGGGTGGACGGATTCCATCCGCGGCGGGCTGTTCATCACGCTTACGTGGGTGCTGCCGCTGGTCGGTTGGTTCGCGATGCTTCCGCTCACGCTCGCCACCGGCGTCGGCTGCCTGATCCTCGGGCTGTTCCCGATGCGCCAGCCCGCGCCGGTTGTCGCTGGCTGATCGGCTTCGCCATGCCTACCCGCCGAACGTTTCTGCAGACGCTGACCGCCGCCGGCATGGCCGGTGCTGTTGCCGGCTGTGAACAGACATGGGACGGCGTCGCCGGGCTGATTGATACGGACGCGGATGGCGCGGATTTCCGTCCCCCGACATCGCAGGAGATCGATCTTGTCTCACACGCGATCAATCGCCTGACGTGGGGCGGCCGTCCGGGCGATTATCGCCGCGTGAGCACGATGGGCGTGGATGCGTTCATTGATGAGCAACTGCATCCTGAATCGATTGGCGACCGGCGCTGCGAGTTTATCGCCAACCAGGTCGAGAGCATGCTGCAGGCGACGCCGGAGCTCTACGACATTCCGCCGCGGCAACTGCTGGCGGACATGACACGCTATCGCCTGCTGCGGGCCATTCACAGCCGCCGGCAGCTGCAGGAGATCATGGTCGAATTCTGGAGCGACCATTTCAACATCGTCTCCAGCAAGGGCGACTGCAAGTGGCTCAAACTCGCGGATGAGCGCGAAGTGATCCGGCCGCACGCGCTGGGCAGTTTCCGCGCAATGGTTCGAGCCAGCGCGCTGAGTCCGGCGATGCTGATCTATCTCGACGGCCACGACAACAAGGTCGAGCACGAAGGCGAGCGACCCAATGAGAACTACGCCCGCGAACTGCTGGAACTGCACACCCTCGGCGTGCATGGCGGCTACACGCAGAAGGATGTGATGGAGGTCGCGCGCTGCCTGAGCGGCTGGAGCATCAACCGCAGCGCGTTCAACTTCCGCAACGTGCCCTCGCGATTCATCGGCTCGCGGCACGATGACGGCGAGAAGGTCGTGCTCGGTCAGCGCATTGCCGCAGGCGGCGGCGAGCGCGATCTCGAGCGCGTGCTTGACATCGTGTGCGGTCACGAATCGACCGCGAAGTTCATCGCAACCAAGCTCTGCCGCCGCTTCATCACCGATCCGGCCCCGCCGCAAGCGGTCGAGACCGTGGCGGAGACATTCCGCGATTCAGCCGGCGACATTCGGCGCACGCTGCACGCGCTGTTCACATCCAATGAGTTTCGTGAGCCTGAAGGCGTCGACGGCGGGCGCAGGGGCCTGTTCAAGCGGCCGTTTCACTTCGTTGTCAGCGCGATTCGATCAACCGGCGCGAAGTCGGATGCCGGGCCGGCGATCATTGAGGCGCTGGAGCGCATGGGCCACGCGCCGCATCAGTATCCGACACCCGATGGCTACCCGCTCGAAGAGCAGCCCTGGCTGGGAACGCTGCTGTGGCGCTGGAACTTCGCGCTGGGATTGCAGAACGGTGCGCTGAACGGCACCACGCTCAATGTCGCGGCGCTGGAACGCACGCTCGGCGGAGCCAATCAGGTGGCGGCGCATCTGCTCGGACGAATGCCGACGGAAAGTGAATCCGAAATCTTGAACCAAAGCCGCAGCGCCCTCGCGCTGCTCTTGAGCAGTCCGGCATTCCAGAGGTATTAAGTGTCGATCGGTCCCCACATTCCAACGCAGGCATTCACGCGACATGACGTGATCGATGCGTTCGCGCGCGAGATCAGGGGGGCGCAAGCCGCGGGCGTGCTGGTCGTGATCTTCTTGCGCGGCGGGGCCGACGGCCTGACCCTGGTGCCGGCGATCGGCGATGACGGCTACTTCAAGGCACGGCCGACGCTTGCGGTCGAGAGCGCCCACGCCATCGACCTCAACGGCTACTTTGGCCTGAATCGCGCACTGCAGCCGCTGGAGAAGTTCTACAAGGCCGGCGAACTGGCAATCGTGCACGGCGCGGGTTCGGAAGATCACAGCCGCTCGCACTTCGAGGCTCAGGATTGCATGGAGCATGGCGGGCATGATTCGGTCGCCGCCGGCAGCGGGTGGCTGGGGCGGTACATGCGGGTCCGCGGCGAGGCTGGAAGTGCCGCGCTGAGCGCGGTGGCGATCGGTACAACTCGTCCCGAATCATTGCGCGGCGCGCCCAGCGGCGCGGTGATGCAATCCATTCGCGATTTCTCGTTCGGTGAAGACGATCCGGCCATCATCGAACAACTCGCGAAGATGTATGCCGCCGAAACCGGCCCGCTCGGGGCCGCGGGACGGGAGACTCTTGACGCCGTGAAGCGTCTGCGCGAGGTGCGATCGCAGAACGCGCCTCCTTCGAATGGCGCGAACTATCCCGACACGCAATTCGGCCGAGGCTTGCGCGAGATCGCGCGGCTGATCCGAGCCGACGTCGGCCTGCTCACCACCACCATCGATCTGGGCGGCTGGGACACGCACTTTGTGCAGCAGCAGCTCATCGGCGGCCTGATGAGCGAACTCTCGCTCGGCATTGATGCGTTCATCACCGATCTTGGCCCGGCATTGCGGAGGCGCATCACGCTCGTGACCATGACCGAGTTCGGCCGGCGCTTGCGCGAAAACACCAGTTTCGGCACCGATCACGGCGCCGGCGGCGTCATGCTCACGCTGAGTCCCGATTCACCGGGCGCCTACGGCGGCGGCACGATTCGCTCGGGCTGGAAGGACCTCTCGCCCTCGAATCTTGATGAGGTCGGCGATGTGCCCGCGACCATCAATTATCGCGACGTCCTCGCGCCCGTTCTGCGCGCCCACGCGCCGGGCGTCGACCTCTCGCGCGTCTTCCCCGGGCACGCATTCGATCGCGCATGAGCCTTCTATTTCGTCGCCGGCGCCAGCACCCGATCGCCGATGTCGTGCCGCCAGAACGCTCCTTCGAAGTAAATCTTGTCGCACGCGGCCTGGGCCAGGTCGCGGGCCGCCTGCAGATCGTCGGCGAGCGCGGTCACGCCCAGCACGCGCCCGCCAGCGGTCACGATCTGGCCATTCGCACCGCGCGCGGTGCCCGCGTGGAACACGACGACCTCGCCACCGGGGCCTGACAGCGCCTCGGCGTCATCGATGCCGGTGATCGGCTTGCTCGTCTCGTACTTGCCCGGATAGCCCGCCGAGCACATGACCACGCATACCGCGACGCGATCGTTGAACTCCAGTTCGATCTGATCGAGCGAGCCCGCCGCGGTCGCCCACAGCACGTCGATCAAGTCGTTCTTCAACCGCATCATCAACGGCTGACACTCCGGATCGCCGAAGCGGCAGTTGAATTCGAGCACCTTCGGCCCGCCTGGCGTGAGCATGAGCCCCGCGTACAGCACGCCGCGATAGATGATTTCATCCTCTCGCCGCAGCGTGTCGACGGCAGGCACGAAGACATCGCGCTCGACAAGAGCCATCGTCTTGGAGTCGATGACCGGTGCGGGGCAGTAGGCGCCCATGCCGCCGGTGTTGGGACCGGTGTCGCCCTCGCCGACCTGCTTGTGGTCCTGGCAGGGATCGAGAAGCGAGATGGTCCGGCCATCGACCAGCGCCAGCACGCTCACTTCCTGGCCGTTGAGTTTCTCCTCGATGATGACCTTGTCGCCCGCGGCGCCGAATTCGCGCGCGTGCATGCAGCGATCAAGGGCTTCGAGCGCCTCATCCTTGTTCTCGCACACGATCGCGCCCTTGCCCGCAGCGAGTCCGCTTGCTTTCACCACACACGCATCATCCTTGGCGATGACGAACTGGCGCGCCGATTCCAGCGACGTGAAGGTGCGTGATTCCGCGGTGGGAATCGCTGCCTGTCGCATGATGTCCTTGGCGAAGGACTTGTCGGATTCCAGGCGCGCCGCGGCCTTGACCGGGCCGAAGACCATTCGATCCCTGGTCGCCAGCGCATCCGCGAAGCCCTCAGCCAGCGCGGCCTCGGGACCGATCACGACGAGGTTGATCTTCTCGCTGTCGCACCAGCGCTGCAGGCGAAACGTGTCTTTCACATCGATCGGCAGCGGCGCGGGCGTGCCCAACGCCAGCAAACCTGCATTCTTGGAATCGCTAAGCCAGAGCGTGCCCAAGCGCTTGGATTTCGACATTTTCCATGCCAGGGCGTGCTCTCGCCCGCCGCTGCCGATGAGCAGCACGTTGCAGGTCGAAGGGCACGGTCGCGGCTTGGACATGGGCAGAGTCTAGCGGTGATTGACGATTGACGATTTTCGATTGACGATTGAGACTGAATCGCCACTGGGGGTGAATCGTCAATCAACAATCATCAATCGCCAATCGGGATCGGCCATGACACCACCCTCCGCGCCAGAGCTTCCCCTCAGTCGTCCACTACCGGTCTTGCGGGCGATGATCGACTCGGTCGATCGCGAGATCCTGCAGTTGCTGTCGCGCCGCAATGCGATCGTGAGCGAGATCGCCTCGTACAAGCGCGAGCATCGCGTGCCGATCCGCGACCGCGCGCGCGAGAATGAAATCATCACCGATCGTTGTGCACGCGCGGCTCCGCTTGGCCTCTCGCCTGCGGTGATCGAGAGCATCTTCCGGCTGGTGCTGTGGGCCAGCCGCGACCGCCAGGCGGCGCTGAAGGCCGAGGTGCCGCTGGATGTCGAGCCGCGCAGCGTCGCGATCATCGGCGGCCGCGGCGGCATGGGGCGCTGCCTGGCGCAGATGTTCGGCGACCTCGGCCACGCGGTGCTCATCGCCGATCTCGACACGCCGCTCTCGCCGCGCGAGGCGGCTGAGGTTGCCGACGTCGTCATCATCAGCGTGCCGATCGATGCGACGGTGGATGTGATTCGAGACCTCGGGCCGCGCGTGCGGCCGGATGCGTTGCTGATGGATGTGACATCGATCAAATCGGCTCCGATGCGCGCGATGCTCGAGCATTCACGATGCAGCGTCATTGGCACACATCCTTTGTTCGGCCCGAGCGTGCACACCGTGCAGGGCCAGCGCATCGTGCTGACGCCGGGGCGAGATGCGAAAGCAGAGTGGGGGGGCTGGCTGCGCACGATGCTGTGCGCGCGCGGTTTGAACGTCCTGGAGACGACGCCCGAAGCGCATGACCAGGCGATGTCCATCGTGCAGGTCCTGACGCACTTTTCGACGGAGGTGATGGGCCGTGCGTTGACCACGCTGGAAGCCTCGGCGCGCGGCACACTCGAGTTCACCTCGCCGGTGTATCTGATGGAACTGCTGATGACGGCCCGGCACTTCGCGCAGTCGCCTGACCTGTACGCGTCGATCCAGATGAGCAATCCCGCCACGCCGAAGGTGACGCAGGCGTTCGTCGATGCCGCATCGCAGTGGCGCGACATCGTGGCGGCCGGCGATCACGAGCAGTTCCGCCGAATGTTCGAAGAGGTGCGCACCCACTTCGGCGACTTTACCGCCGAGGCGCTCGAGCAGTCGTCGTATCTGATCGATCGATTGGTCGAGCGTGCGTAGTCAGATCGCTACATCGGTGTGCGCTTCTTGCGCCCGGTGCGACCCGCCTTCGATCGCGCCATTCCCGGACGCGGCTTCGCGTCGTCGTCCACGCTCGAACGCGTCAACTTTCGTGATAAACCATCCGTCGCGCCGTAGTCGGGCATCGCCTTGAGCTGCGCGATCTGGTCGCGCAGGTTGGCCGCCTTCTCGAACTCGAGATTCTGAGCCGCAGCGAGCATCTCTTCCTGCAGCAATTCGACAAGTTCCTCACGCTCGTATTCCCGCTCGCTGCGATCGGGCTGAAACGCGGCGAGAGCGGTCTTGCGGGCCGAGAGTTCCTGTTCGATGCCGCGACGAATCGCCTTGACGATCGTCGTCGCGGTGATGCCGTGCTGGGCGTTGTACGCCACCTGCTTGGCCCGGCGGCGCTCGGTTTCATCGATCGCCATCTGCATCTGCGGCGTCATCACGTCGGCGTACATGATCACCTTTGCGTTGACATTTCGCGCCGAGCGTCCCATCGTCTGAATCAGGCTCGTCTCGCTCCTTAAGAAACCGGTCTTGTCGGCATCCATGATGCACACCAGCGACACCTCGGGCAGGTCCAGGCCCTCGCGCAGCAGGTTGACGCCGACGAGCACATCGAAGTTGCCCTCGCGCAGTTCGCGCAGAATCTCGATGCGCTCCAGCGTGTCGATCTCGCTGTGCAGGTACCGCACGCGCAGGTCGCGGTCGTGCAGGTAACTGGTCAAATCCTCGGCCATGCGCTTCGTAAGCACCGTGCACAGCACGCGCTCACCGGACTTGGCGCGTTCCTGCACCTGCTCCAGCAGATCAGCCACCTGCCCCTTGGCGGGCTTGACCTCGATGATCGGGTCGAGCAGGCCGGTGGGACGAATCACCTGCTCAGCGACTTCTCCTCCCGCGAGTTCGAGTTCGTACGGCGCAGGTGTCGCCGACACGTACACGAACTGCGGCACGATCTCGACGAATTCGTCAAATGTCAGCGGGCGATTATCCAGCGCGCTGGGCAGACGGAAACCATGATCGACGAGCACCTGCTTGCGGTTTCTGTCGCCGTTGAACATCGCTCTGATCTGCGGCGTGGTCACGTGCGACTCGTCGATGATCAGCAGCCAGTCATCGGGCTTGCGATCAGGGACGTAGCGGAAGTAGTCGAGCAGGCAGTGCGGCCGCGCGCCGGGGGGCCGGCCTTCGAGCGGCGCAGAATAATTCTCGATGCCGTTGCAGTAGCCGACTTCCTCGAGCATTTCGAGGTCGTACTTCGTGCGCGCCAAGAGTCTCTGCGCCTCCAGCAATTTGCCCTGGTGACGTAGTTCGATGACGCGGGCATCCATCTCGCTGCGGATGCGCCCGATGCCGTCCTTCATCGCATCGCCGGCCACGACGTAGTGTTTGGCCGGGAAGATGAAGATGTGCGATTCCTCGGCCAGCACCTCGCCGGTGATGGGGTGAATGAGTTCCAGCCGCTCGATCGAATCGCCGAAGAGTTCGATGCGGAACGCGAACTGCTCGTACGCAGGGAAGACTTCGATCACGTCGCCGCGCACGCGGAACTGGCCGCGCTTGAAGTCGATCTCGCTGCGGGCGTACTGCATGTCGCTGAGATTGAACAGGAACTCACGCCGCTGAATGTCCTGCCCTCTCTGTATTGCCAGCACTCGATCGCGGTAATTCGCAGGCGAACCCAGGCCGAAGATGCAGGAAACCGATGCAACGATGATGCAATCCTGCCGCGAAAGCAGGTTGCTGGTCGCGGCCAGACGCAAACGATCGAGGTCATCGTTGCGCGATGAATCCTTCTCGATGTAGATATCGCGCTGCGGGATGTACGCTTCGGGCTGGTAGTAGTCGTAATAAGAAACGAAATACGACACGGCGTTCCGTGGAAAGAGCTCTTTGAACTCCTCATAAAGTTGCGCCGCAAGCGTCTTGTTGTGGCTGAGGACCAGCGTCGGCTTGCCGGTGTTGGCGATGACGTTGGCCATCGTGAACGTCTTGCCCGTGCCGGTGGCGCCCAGAAGCACATTGTGCCGCTTGCCGGCCTTCACCCAGTCCGTCAGCGCTTCGATGGCCTGCGGCTGATCGCCCGTGGGCTTGAACGGGCTGACGAGTTCAAAGCGGCGATCGAGCATGAGTCGGCGATTCTAGGAAGCGACGCGCACGTCTTGCCGAAGCCATCCGTGCGAAATCCCGATTCTTGACCGCGCCAGCGGGGGTGGTGCGGCGATGAGGTTGACGGCGGCGAAGCGTGCGGTAGGCTCACGCCAACGCTCGCCGCGCAGGCCGCGCGGCAGAAGGTCCTGGGATCGCTGTCTCCCGCGAACGACATGGACGTCAAGACCCGGACAACTCCCACTCCCGAAACGCTGCATCGCAATCGGCGCCTGCTCATCGCCGGTGTGCTGACGGTGCTGCCCGTGGCGGCCATCGCGCCGTCGCTCATCGGGCCGGCGCGCGGACCAGCGATCCTGACGGTGGTGGATCAGATGACGGTCGAGACGATCACGGATGCGGGTGTGAATGAACAGGCCGTGCGGGTGGCCGAGGTGGTCGGGCGAACTCCATCAAGTGCGGAGCTCGACGCCGCCACTCAGATCAGGATGAGTCAAGGCGAAATCATGCCCGCGCGTATGACGGCGGAGGATGCTCCGCACCATTCGGAATCGACGCCTGATGTTCGAATCTTCAACGGCCGGCCGGTGCGCGCGGCACGAACCATCACGATGCTCGTCACGGCCTACAGCCCGGATGAGCGCTCGTGCGGTGCGAGCGCTGATGGCATCACCGCGTCGGGCTACAGCGTGTGGACCAACGCGATGAAGATGGTCGCGGCCGACACCGATGTGCTGCCCTTCGGCACGCTGGTCTCGGTGCCCGGCTACGACGATGCATCGATCGTGCCGGTGCTCGATCGCGGGGGCGCGATCAAGGGCAAGCGGCTGGATGTGCTGTTCCCGACACACGAACAGGCCGAGCGCTGGGGCGTTCAGGAGTTGACGGTCACGGTGTGGGAGTACGCCGACGGCCAGCCGGGCGATTTCGTGATCGCCCAGAAGTGACGTCCGCAATGCGTGCGGCTCGGCACGCGATCACAGCATTCGATCCAGTAATCGGTATTGCACCGCTTCGGCGACGTGGCTCGACTGCACACGCTCGCTGCGTTCCAGGTCCGCGATCGTGCGCGCGACGCGCCGCACCTTGTCGAAGGCCCGGGCGCTCAGGCCCATCTCGCTCATGGCCTGGCCCAGCAGCATGTGAGCCTGTTCATCCATCGCGGCGTGCTGGTCGAGCATCTTGCCGCTGAGTTCAGCGTTCACGACTCCGTTCTGCCGGCGGCGCTGAATCTCGCGCGCCTCCAGCACGCGCTGTCGGATCGCGGCCGTGTCCGTGCCGCGCTGCTTTGAGGTCAGTTGCTTGAACGGCACCCCCGGCACTTCGACGTGAATGTCGATGCGATCGATGAGCGGGCCGCTGATCTTCGAGAGGTACTTCTCCATCGCGCGCTGGCTGATCTCGTCAGCCGCCATGTCGCCCTTGGGCGTGGGATTGAGGGCCGCGACGAGCATGAACTGAGCGGGAAACTTGATCGATCCATGCGCACGGGCGATCGTGACGCAGCCGTCTTCCAGCGGCTGGCGAAGGGTCTCCAGCACATCGCGCGTGAACTCGGGCATTTCGTCGAGAAACAGCACGCCGCGATGCGCGAGGCTGACTTCGCCGGGCTTAGGAATGCTTCCGCCGCCGATGATTGCCGGCGAGGAGGCCGTGTGGTGCGGCATGCGCACGGGCCGCTCGGTCATGAGCGCGGCGCCGCGGCGAATGCGCCCGACGCTGGAATAGATGCGTGTCACCTCCAGCGCCTCATCGCGGCTCAAGGGCGGCAGCACGCCCGGCAGCGCCTTGGCCATCATGGTCTTGCCGGTGCCGGCCGGGCCGAGCATGAGCAGGTTGTGATTGCCCGCGGCGGCGATGAGCACGGCGCGCTTGGCCGCCTCCTGGCCGCGCACATCCGCGAAATCAACCGATGGCTTGCTCTCGGCGATGAGTTGCTCGGCATCGATCGCGCGATGCGGCTCGATCTTCGACACACCGTTGAAGAAGGCGACGACTTCTCCCAGAGTCTTGACGCCAAGGACGAGGATGTCATCGACGGCGGCGGCTTCGGCGGCGTTGTCGATCGGCACGATCACGCCGCGCGCCTTGTTCTGTTTCGCGAGCATCGCCAGCGAGATCACGCCCTTGATCGGCCGCACGCGGCCATCGAGCGCGAGTTCGCCCGCGATCAGCCATTCATCCATGCGCGGCCGCTCGCCCACCGCCGGCTGAATCCCGCCTTCGGCGCGCAGCAGAGCCAGCGCGAAGGGCAGGTCGTACACCGGTCCCTGCTTGTTGATGTCGGCGGGAGCGAGGTTGATGGTGATGCGCGTCTGCGGGAAACGGAAGCCGCTGTTGAGCAGAGCCGTGCGCACGCGCTCCATCGATTCCTTGACAGCGATATCGGGCAGGCCCACCACCGTGGTCTTCGGCAGGCCGACGGGGCTCAGGTCCGCTTCGATTTCGCAGGGGATCGCATCGATGCCCTGCAGCACGAACGAGTGCACCCGGCTGATCACGGGGGCGGATTGTACAGTGCTGCTCGTCGCGAGCGGCGGCGAGGAATCATGAAGACCCAGGAGTATTTCACGGGACTTGCGAGCGTATACGACTCGAATCGTCCGAGTTACCCGGTCGAGGCGATTGATGCGATCGTGGCCGGGCTGCCGCGCCCGCTGACCGCCATCGACGTCGGCTGCGGCACGGGCATCTCGACGCGCCTGCTCAAGGCGCGCGGCGGAGATGATGTCCGTGTCATCGGCATCGACCCCAACCCCGACATGCTGCAGCAGGCGCGCGATTCGTCGCGCGAGGCAGAGCTCAGCATCGATTATCGTGCAGGCGCGGGCGAGCGCACCGGATTGGACGCTGGCAGCGCCGGGCTCATCGTCTTGGCCCAGGCATTTCACTGGCTCAAGCCAATGGACGCGCTGCGCGAATTCCATCGCGTTCTCGCGCCTGGCGGCCGCTTGGCGCTCGTGTGGAACGTGCGCGATGAAGAGCACGACGAGTTCACACGCGCGTATTCCGACATCGCCCGGCGCTCGATGGCCGATGCCCGCGCCCAGGGCTTCGAGACCCACGATCTGCGCTCGGCTGATCCGACTGTCGGCGGTTTCTTCAAGGATGCGCGGCTCGTCATTTTCCCGAATCCACACCGGTTGAGCCTCGATGGATTGCTCGGCCGCGCCCGCAGTGCGTCATACTTCCCGCGTCCCGGCAATCCCCTGCGCGAGCAACTTGAGACGGAACTTCGCGCGCTCTTCGCGCAGCATGCGCACGACGGCATCGTCGCGCTCTGGCACCGGACAGAGGTCACCGTCGCTGTGCGAAGCGGTTGACGCGCGAGCGGCGTCAGTCGATCGTGATCAGCGTGTCGGGCAGTTCGTTGACGTCGTCGGCTTGCCGCGGCAGAACCGGCGCCAGTTGCTCACCGGCCGAGCGCACTGTCTCGCTCATCGCCTGGGCGACGTTGGCGCCGCCGCGCAGATGCTCGGTCAATCGGCTGCACAGCTGCTCGATCGCGCCCGCTCCCAGTTTCTCGGCCGCGACATCGTCGGCAAGCACAACCGCGATGCGCTCGAAGAGCGAGACGAACAGCAGCACGCCGCCGCGATCCTTCGTGCGCCGAACGCGGAAGTCGAAGAACACCTGCCGGGCCCGCACGTTCACCTCGGCCTCCATCTCGGCCCGCGGGGTAAAGAAGCGGCGGATCCACGCCACATGGGCCGCGATCATCGCGCCGGCGATGAATCCGCCCAGCACAATGAGCACGATGGGCAGCAATCCAAGTCGCAGGTCCGGATCGCCCCAGTCGTCGGCAATCCGTTGAAAGGCAAGCCATGCGACCGTGAGCGCTGCCAGCCCGAGCCACAGGCCTGCCATGTCTTCGCTGCGGTCGTACCGGCCCGAGGCGCTGGCGACGACGACCATGATTTCGGCCGAGGTCGCGCGCTCGGCCTCTACGATCGCATCGTTGACGAGGCGACGTTCAGTTTCAGTGAATGAAGCGGCTGCGGAATGCATGTTTCGTCACCACGATCCGCTGGCGCCGTGGCCGCCGGAGAAGCCGCCGCCGAACGAGCCGCCCGAAAAGCCACCGCCGGAGAATCCGCCGCCGGATGACCCGCTGCTCCAGCCGCCGCCTCCACCTCCGCCTCCGAACCCGCCGCCGCTCCAGTTCCACGGCCCGTAGCCATACCCGAATCCGGGGTAGAAGCCGCCGTACCAGCCGCGCGAGCGCCGCACGGATTGACCGGTCAATCCGCGGCCGAGGCTTCGCGCGATGATGAGGATGAGGACGACAGCGATGATCAGGCCGATGCCGCCGCAGCCGACGAGCGATCCCGCGCCCGGCACGTTGATCGATCCGGATGGCGCTCGTCGCGGCGCTGTGCCCCCTCCGCCCGTGCCACCGCCACCCGCGGCAGCGCCGCCAAGCGATCCGCCGCTCTGCCCAACGGGCGTGCGCGCCATGCGATCGAGTTCCGTCGCGCCGGCGAGGATGCCCTGGGAAAAATCGCCTCGCTTGAAGTGCGGAATGATGACGTTCTGCATGATGTGCTGCGTCGCAGAGTCGCGGTCAATGCTCCATCCCGTGCCCAATTCGATCCTGGCTTTGCGATCATCGCGCGACACCAGCAACAGGATTCCGCTGTTGGGCGGGTTGCCGGTGGTCAGATGACCAATGCCCCATTCATCAAACAGCACGCGCGCGAACGTCTCCCACGGCAACTGGCGATTCGCAGCCAGATACGTCGCCATCGACTCGATGGTGACGACGATGAGCGGCGAACCGGTGTCGGTGAGCGACTTGTCGCAGATTTGCTTGATCTGCTGTTCGTGCTCGGGCGTGATGAGATCGGCCTTGTCGACGACGAAGTCGCGCTCGCCGGGACGCGGGAGTTGAATCACCTGAGCGGCGGCAGTCGAGGCGCAGCCAATCAGGGACAGAAGCATCGCACTGACGGCGGCGCGCGCTCGATAGCCGCAGCATCTGTGTTCATCCGCATTCATCCGTAGTTCCACTCCTTCGGCGGTCATTCTTCGAGATTCTCCGGCACGCCTTGCGGATACAACTCCTTGATCGCCTGCTCGATGCGCTCGATGCGATTCTCGGGATTCGGGTGCGTGCTGAAGAACTCCGGCGGCGAGCCGCGGCCTTCCGATGCAGCCGCCAGTACCTTCATCACATCGATCATCGCCCGCGGATCGTACCCGCCCTGCGACATGTATTTCACGCCGCGCTGATCGGATTCGATCTCGTCATTGCGACCGTACTTGAGGTTGATCAACTGCCCGATGAGCATGGCGACCTGGGCCGTTTGCATGCTCGCGGGGTTGCCCGGGTCGTACGTCGCCATCACCATGGCGCCGGTCAGTCCCTGCGTCAGTTCGGCCTTGGCGATGTGCTCGGCGCTGTGCCGGCCGATCACGTGCGTGATCTCGTGCGCCAGCACGCCCGCGACCTGGCCGTCGGTCTTCAGGCGATCGAGCAGGGCGCGCGTGATGAATACCTGGCCGCCGGGCAGCGCAAACGCGTTGACCGTCTCCATGTCGGCGAGCACGCGAAACTGAAACGGGTACTCGCCCTGGGCGGCGTCGCTGCGATCGACGATGCGCCGGCCGATGCCATCGACGCGCAACTGCAATTCGCTGTCGCGGTCGAGCCCGCCGAACTGGCTTGCCATCTCGGCGGCGGCCTGCAGCCCCAGCGCGACCTCCTGCTCGCGCGAGAGGTTGACGTGCTGGATCTCTCCGGTGACCGGGTTGTGGCTGCGCAGCCTCCAATACGAGACAAGCGGAATTGCCGCCAGCACCAGCAGAATGATCAGGCGGACCAAGCAGCCCGCGCCAAGACGTGAACCCGATTCATCTCGACCGAAGATGGGCATGGCCGCTCCGCAAAATGCGCGATCAACGATCGTACCGTTGCCCTCAGATGAGCGGGTAGGAACACAGCCGCATTCGGCTCATGCTGCTGGGTTGGCGTCGCCGGCGCTGGGGGCGGGGTAACGGCCGCCGCTCTCGCGTCGCAGTCGTGCACGCAACTCCAGGCGCATCGCATCGATCTGATCGTGCAGGCGCTGCAGGCCCGCCTCGACGCCGCCCCGCAGCACCTCCTCGGCCGAGACCATCGGCGCGGCGCGCACGGCGAGGTGACCCGTCAGTTTCGGCCGCGGCGTGCCGATGCGCCAGATGTCGTACGCACCTTCGATGGCCACCGGCACGACCGGCGCACCCGAGCGGCGAATCAGCAGGGCGGCGCCCGGTTTGAATTTGTGCACAGCGCCATCGCGCGTGCGCGTGCCCTCGGGAAAGATCAGCAGGCAGCGTCCCGCCTCGAGTTCAGCGAGTCCCGCCTTCATCGCCGCCGTGTCGCCTTTGGATTGATCGAGTGCGATCACTCCTATGCCGCGCATCATCCACGACAGGATGGGGTTCGTGAACAGCGTCTTCCGCGCCATGCCGGAGAAGGGCCGATCGCCTACCAGTATGCCGACAATGCACGGATCCATGTGCGCCTGGTGGTTGGCGACATAGATGACAGGCCCGGTCCGCGGAACATGCTCCTCGCCCTCCAGGTGAAGCCGATACAGCATCTTGAACGCGAACCACAGGCAGCCGCGCACGCCGTTCCACCAGAACAGCATTGTCAACGGCGGCCAGCCCGGCGTGCGGCGCGATGTCTGCAGCGCGCGAACGATGCGTCTCACCGGGCTGATCCCCCGACTCTGTTCTGTTTTGCATCGGGTGTCATCCCGCTGCGCCGCTGCGACGATCCCTGCGGCGGGCGAAACAGCGCCTGGGGTAGGCGCTCGCGCGCCTCCTGCTCCATGCGCGAGACGACGTAGTCGACATCGCCGTCGCCCGTGTTGATGTCGATCGCGCCGGGCGGGCGTATGAGCGGGCCATCGGGTCGCGTGCGGTCCAGGAGATCGCGCTCGTGGATGTCGCGGATGACGCGGGCCCGATCGACGGGCTTGCCGGACGTCGCCAGTTGCGCCATTCTTCGGTCAGCCCGCACTCCGGCATCGGCAGTCAGGAAGAAGCGCACGGGCGCATCGGGGAAGACGACCGAGCCCTGATCACGGCCTTCGCTGACCAGTCGAGGATGCTGCTGGGCAATGCGCCGCTGAGCCTCGACCAGCACGTGGCGCACCGGGCGCTGGGCCGCGACGATCGACACGATGCCCGAGACATCCATATCGCGAATGCGCGAGCCGACCACGCGATCTCCGAGCATCAGCGCCGGCGGGCTTGTCCGCCAGTCAAAGTGCATTTTGGCGCTGGCGACGGCGGCCGCCAGCCCTGCTCCGTCATCGGGCTCGATTTTGCTTTCGAGCGCGACGAGGGCCGCGGTGCGGTACATCGCGCCGGTGTCGAGAAACTCAAGCCCCAGCCGCTGCGCCAGCAGGTGCGCAACGGTCGATTTGCCCGTGCCGGCAGGGCCGTCGATCGTGATGATCACGGGCGGAAGTTGGCTGGATGCGGGATCGGCCATCGGTGCGGAGGTCAGCGTGCCGGCCAATCCTAAATCGCCCGCGCCGATTCGCCAAACCGCTCACGCGGCTTCCTTGTCGATCGCCGCTTGGAGCAGGTCGCGCGCCTTCTCGATGCTGGGCACCGGATCCCCGTCGCCGGTGTAATCGATGGCGAGCGTGTTGAGGAAGCCGACGCTGCGGATGGCGGTAACGCATGCCGCGAGATCCCAGGACTTGTGCGCGCCCTTCTTGTTGAAGCCTTCGACGGTGGCGTGGATCGCGCCGGCATACGGTGCAAGCTTGCGGAGGCCTTCGATGGGATCGCCGCCGCCAGCCGCGGCCGAGGCACCGAAACTGGGCAGCGAGCCGATGCGGAAGCCCCCGATGCGCTTGATCAGGCTGGTCAAGCGCTCCGTCGTGGCGGTCAGTCCAGTGTGCGGCGCGAGCAGAACGTTGAGTTCCAGTCGCTCGATCGCCGGCAGCATCGAGCGCACCTGGTCGGCGGCCATGTCGAAGGCCGCGTCGCTTTCAGGCGCTTCGATCTTGAGCGCGATCGCATTGCAGCCAAGGCGATTGGCGGCAACAGCGAGTCGCTGCACGCGCGATGCGGCCGCGTCGCGCTCCGCGTCATCCGGCGACGCCAGCGGGCGCGGCGTGTCCTCGATAAGCACCAGGCACGGGCACGCGGCCTTGTCGGCGGCATCGCGCAGGCGATCGAGATCCGCGGGCGAACAGCCCGAGAGCATCGACGCCGGGATGTTCAGCCCGTGCAGTTGCAATTGTTTGACGACGAAGGAGGGCACATCGAGCATGCGCATGCCCGAGTTGCCCTTGCCGCTCGGCGAAGCCATGCGGCTCCGAAGCGAGCCGGCGCAGAGTGTGAGCAGCATCGTCATGGAGGTGGAACTGGGCGCGCAGAGAGCGGTGGGCGAGTCTATTCCCCCCGACGCAGCCGTCGCAACAGAGCGCGATCAGCCTGCTGCGGCTGGTTGCCGGGGCAACCCGCGTGCCCCTGCCGCGCCTCGGTCGACTTCCCTATGAGTGGTTTGGCGGCGAACGATCGAAATCATCGCCGAGAAAGAAAACGCCGACCTCGTCGGCCGACGTTTTCCGGAGGGGAGAAAGATCCGAAATCAAACAACCAGTGCGGTCCGCAGTATCCGGTCGGACAGGCACTTGGGATATCTTAGCCAAACTCACATCGGCCGCCAAGAGAAAAAGCACCAGAAACCAAGCCCTTTCCCCTTGACTGACGGCAAGTCCTTGGCTAGGCGGAGGTTCCATCGCGCGATCGCGACAGGGAATCTGTGGGTAACTCCAAATCGGACGTGTGGCCAGCCTGGCGGTTGCTGCCAATGGCGCGACGAATATCATGGCGACCCCGGTCGTCGCCCGCGCCCATCTCGAGCGTGACGGCCGGCTGCTCAGGAGCCGAAACTCGATGCCCTCGCCCGCCAACTGCCGTTACTCCGAATCGCACGAGTGGTTCCGCCTCGAGGGCGACTTGGTGACCATGGGCATTACCCAGTATGCGGCCAACGAACTCACCGACATCACCTACGTCGAGATGAAGCCCGTCGGTACGAAGGTCACCGCAGGCGGCGCAGTGGGCGAGGTCGAGTCGGTGAAGACCACTTCCGACGTGTACTCCGCCATCGCCGGCGCGATCACCGAGGTCAACTCCGCCCTGGCCAGCGATCCGGGCCTGCTCAACAGCGACCCGTACGGCAAGGGCTGGCTCATCAAGATCAAGACCACCGACTCGTCGCCGCTGAGCAAGTTGATGGACCAGAAGACCTACGATCAGAAGCATCCGGTCTGAATCGAACGGCGCCGACGAATGACCGCACCCGCAGCCACCGTTCGCGTTCGCGGCGTGAAGAAGGAATACGCGCTGGGCGACCGCCGCGTCGCGGCCTTGCGCGGCGTCGATCTCGAAATCACCGAGCCCGGCTTCTACGCGATCATGGGGCCTTCCGGCTCGGGCAAGAGCACGCTGCTGCACCTGCTCGCGGCGCTCGACCGACCCGATGCCGGCGAGATCGAGGTCGGCGGCGAACGCATCGACCAGTTGCCCGAGCGCGACCTGACGCTGTTCCGCAGGCGACGCATCGGCATCGTCTTTCAGCAGTTCAATCTCATCTCGACGCTGAGCGCGCTCGACAACGTCACCCTGCCGGCGATGCTCGATGGTGTCGCAGCGCACGAGCGCCAGGCAATGGGTCTCAAACTGCTGCACGCGCTGGGCCTGCATCATCGCTCCTCGCACCGGCCCGATGCGCTCTCCGGCGGCGAGCAGCAGCGCGTCGCCATTGCCCGCGCCCTGCTCTTCGAGCCGTCGGTGCTGCTGGCCGACGAGCCCACCGGCAATCTCGACTCGCACACCAGCCAGCAGATGTGGACGCTGCTGAAGTCGCTGGCAGCCGAGCGGCGTCTCACCGTACTCATGGTGACGCATGAACCCAGCGCCGCGGTGCACTGCCGGCGCGTCTTCGTGATTCGCGACGGGCGAATCGAAACCTCGTTCGACGTGGATGGACTTGATGCCGCCGAGCTGGCGACTCGCACGCAACTGGCTCGCCGGTAAGCCCTGGCGGCTGGCGATGATGATCGGCGCGGTCACGCTCGCGTGCGCGCTGGTGGTCGCCGTCTCGTGCGCCGTGGCGAGCGTGCGCCAATCGCTGGACAAGGGCCTGACAAGTTTCCTCGGGGCCGCCGATGCCCGAATCATTCACCCGTTCAACGGCCGCTTCAGCGTCGACCTGCTGGAGACCGTGAGGGCCTGGCCCGAAGTCGCGTTGGCGACCGGGCGCCTGGGTTCATCGCTCACGCTCGTGCACGCCGATCAGCGTCGCAATGCCGAAGGCGAGTTGCTGCGATCGACGCCCAATGCCCTCGGCGTGGAGTTCGAGAACGAAGTGGAGTTTCGGCCGATGGAGCTCGTCGAGGGCCAGTCGCCGCGCGAGGCCAACGACATCCTGCTCGATCCCATCGCCGCCGAGGAACTGAAGGCGAAGGCCGGCGATGCGCTGGAGGTGCAGCGTTTCGGGGAGCCGATCGCGCTGCGCGTTGCGGGCGTCCTCCAGCGCCCCAGACTGCCAGCGGTGCAGCGGCCGTTCATCGAACTCGACCGGCACGTTCTGGAGGAGGCTGCCGGCCACACCAACGAACTGACTTCGATCCTGATCATCGTCAAGGATGGCGTGGACGTGATGAGGTTCTGCGAGGCGCACAAGGGCGATGTCCCCGAGACGCTGTCGCTCGAACCGTCGGATCGCATCCGTGCCGGCTTCGATCGCCAGGCCGATGCGAGCCGCCTCGGATTCATCGTCGCGTCGATGCTCACGTTCATGAGCGCGTCGTTCATCATCGTGACCGCGATGACCACCAGTGTTGCGCAGCGGCAGCGCGAGATGGCCGTGACGCGATGCGTGGGCGCAAGCCGCGGTCAACTGTTCGCATCCCAGATTCTCGCGGGCCTGATCATCTCGATCGTCGGCGCGATCCTGGGCATTCCGTTGGGCATCGGCCTGACCGGGCTGCTCTACTGGTACTACAGCGACATGCTTCCGGGCGGCTTGGCGATCGCGCCGCTTGGATTGGAGTTGGCGCTGCTCGGTGCGATTGCCGCGGGCGTGATCGGCGCGCTGTACCCGGCATGGCTGGCCAGTCACGTGTCGCCTCTGCAGGCGATGGGCGTGCAGGCGCGGCCGCCGCGACGGCGCTCGCTCTTCATCGCGCTGGGCCTCGCGCTGGCACTCATCACGCTGCAGTTGCTGCTGTTTCAGATTCCCGATCCGTCGCAGCGATTCTTCTGGTACGCCTACGTCGGCCTGCCATCGCTCCAGGCCGGTTACTTCATCGTTGCGGTGCCCGTCATGTTCATCGCGGCGATCCTCATCGCGCCGCTGCTCGAAGCGATCATGCGCCTGCCTGCCGGCATGCTGCGGCAGTCGGTCCTGGCCACGCTGTTTCGTCACGGCTTCACTGCCGGGGCGCTGATGGTGGGCATCGCGATCCTCGTGAGCAGTTGGTCCAACGCGCAATCGCTTCTGAATGACTGGCTGGGAAAGATCAAGTTCGCCGACGCCTTCGCATATCGCGCCATGGGCATCACGCCGCAGCAGCAGAAGATCATCAACGAACTGCCGTTCGTTGAGCAGACCTGCCCGCTCGCGTACCTGCCGGTGCGCGTCTTCGATCGCCAGATCTTTGGCATCCGCGGCATCGCGCCGCCCAACGTCACGCTTTTCGGCTTTGATCCCGACCGCTTCCTGGCGATGAACTCCCTCGACTGGTACGCGGGCTCGCCCGAATCGGCCCTGCCGAGATTGCGCGACGGCTCGGGCGTCATCGTCGCCGACCGCTTCCTCACCACGCAGCAGGTCCAACTTGGCGACAAGCTGAAACTCGGCTCCAGCCGCGTGCAGAAGGAATACGAGATCGTCGGCTCGGTGAGTTCTGCCGGGCTCGACATCGTCACGCAACTGTTCGGCATCCGAAGCCAGTACACCGAGATGTCGATCAGCGCCGTCTTCATCGCCTTCAGCGAGGTCGAGCGCACCTTCGACAATCACGATGCATTGATGATGCAGGTCAACCTCAAGCCCGATGTCGATGATGAGCAGGCGACCAAGGCCGTGGAGAAGGCCGTGCCCGGAGTTTCCTTCCGCAGCGGCCGCGCGATCATGAAGGAGATCAACGAAATCGCCGTGGGCGCCATGGCGGTGAACACCACCGTCGCGTTCGCGGCCCTCATCCTCGCCAGCCTCGGTGTGGGCAACATCATCCTCGCCAACATCCACGGCCGGCGTTACGAGTACGGCGTGCTGCGCGCGGTGGGAGGCCAGCGCGGCCTGCTCGTGCGGTTGATCCTGGGCGAAGCGGTCCTGATCGCGCTCGCCGGCGCCACGGTCGGCACCAGCCTTGGCCTGCACCTGGCGGCGATCGGCGCTGCGAACTATCGCGACCTCGCGGGCCTGCCCGTTCGCGTGGTCGTTCCCTGGCTGCCGACGCTCAGCGGCTGGCTGGCGCTGCTGGCGCTGACGGTGCTGGCGTCATGGCCGGGCATCCGTGCCGCGATCAAGCCCAACCCCAGCGCCCTGCTGGCGGGCGGGCGGCACGGCTAGCCCAGTTTCGCGCCCTCTCGGACTCTGGCCTCAACCTCGGGCGGTCCTGTCCATTCAAATTCATTGAGCGCAGGGCAGGGATGGGTTAAGTTTGAACCAGGAAGACAGGCCGCCGTTGTTCCTGACGGCTTTGCGAAGCGCTGATCCGGTCCCCGAGGAGAAGTCGAAGATGTCGCCACGTCCATTGATCGTGCGGCCCATGCCCGCGATGCTGTCCATTGCTGCCCTCGCCGTCTCGCTGAATCTTCGCGCGGCCGCGCAGGAATCAGCGCCGGCTTCCCAAGCCGCGGCGACGCAATCACAACCTGCCGCGACGCAGTCGCAACCTGCCGCTACTCAGTCTCAGCCGGCGAGTACGCAGCCGATCGAGACGGCCTCGAGCGTCACGCCCGCCCTGCCGGCGGCGTGGCTGAACACAATTCCGTGGCGCTCCATCGGCCCTGCCAACATGGGCGGGCGCATCACCGCCATCAGCGTCAGTGAGCAGGACCCGAGCATCTGGTACGTCGCCAGCGCGTCCGGCGGCCTGCTCAAGTCGATCAACGCGGGCACGACGTTCGAGCATCTCTTCGATCACGAAGCGACGGTTTCCATCGGCGATGTCGCCTGCGCGCCTTCGGATCACAACATCGTCTGGGTGGGCACGGGCGAAGCCAACCCGCGCAACTCCGCGAGTTGGGGCGATGGCGTGTACAAATCGACCGACGGCGGCAAGACGTGGAAGAACATGGGGCTCAAGGATTCGCATCACACCGGCCAGATCGCGATTCACCCGACCGATCCCAACATCGTCTACGTCGGCGCCCTCGGGCGGTTGTGGGGACCCAACGGCGAGCGCGGGCTATACAAGACCACCGACGGCGGGGAGAAGTGGGAGCGCGTCCTGTATGTCGATGACCTGAGCGGCGTGGTCGATGTCAAACTGCAGCCCGGCAATCCCGATGTCGTGCTGTGCGCGACCTACGAGCGGCAGCGCGACGGCCACGATGGCAACGATCCGGCGAAGAAACTGGGTCCCGGTGCGGCGATCTATCGCTCAGCCGACGGCGGCAAGACCTGGAACAAGATCACTGCCGGCTTGCCTTCGGTCAAACTTGGGCGCATCGGCCTGGAGTGGTACCGCAAGGACCCGAACATCGCCTATGCGATCGTCGAATCAGAGAAGATCGCGCAGGAGCCGGAGAACGCGCCGTACGCGGGTTTCGTGAGTGAGGATGCCGACGTTGGCGCGCGGGTGACACGCATCGAGGACAACTCGCCCGCGGCCAAGGCTGGTCTCAAGGTCGGCGACATCATCGTGCGCATGAACGACGCGACGATTCACTCAGCCGAGGAGGCCACCAAGGAGATGCGCAAGCACCTGGCCGGCGATACGGGCAAGTTCGAGGTGAGTCGCGAGCGCAAGACGGTGGCGATGGACATCACCTTCGACAAGCGCCCCGGCGCTGAGGAGGATCGAGCGGCCGCAACGCAGCCCGGCAGCGCCCCCGCAGCGTCGCGTCCTGCCCAGGAATCCGAGAGCGGCGGTGGCGCGGGCGTCGGCGAAGGTGAGCAGCAATCTGAGCGACAGGCCGAGCGGGCCCGCGAGCAGGCGCGCACACCGTTCTCATCCGGACTGGGCGGCCAGCGCGAGAACATCCAGGAGCAGCAGGGACCCGACGGCAAGGACTTCGGCGGCCTGTACATGTCGAGCGATGCGGGCGTGACGTGGAAACGCATCAACTCCGTCAACCCGCGGCCGATGTACTACAGCGAAATCCGCGTCGACCCCAGCGACAACAAGTACATCTGGGTGTTGGGCACTTCGCTGTACCTGAGCGAGGACGGCGGCGCGACGTTCAAGAGTGGCATGGAAGGCGAGGCGCACGTCGATCACCACGCGATGTGGGTCGATCCGCGCGATGGCCGGCACGTGATCCTCGGCAACGATGGCGGCCTATACGAATCGTACGACCGGGCCGCCAACTGGGATCACCACAACCACATGGCGATCGGCCAGTTCTATCACGTCTCGATCGATCCCCGCCGCAATGGCCGCGTGTACGGCGGCCTGCAGGACAACGGCACGTGGGGCGGGCCGTTGCGCGTGCGCGACAACCCCGGGCCGATCAACGAGGACTGGATCTCCATCAGCGGCGGCGACGGATTCCTGTCGTGGGTCGATCCGACCGATCCCGACGTCGTCTTCTCGGCCAGCCAGAACGGCGCGGTGGGATGGAGGAATCTCAAGACCGGCCAGAGCGGCAGCCTGCGGCCGCGCGGCGAACGCAACATTCGAATGCGATGGAACTGGGAGACGCCGTACGTGCTGTCGGCGCACAATCCGCGCATCGTCTACATCGCCGGCAACTACGTGTTCAAGTCGATCGATCGCGGCACCAACATGCAGCGCATCAGCCCGGAGATCACGACTGCTGAACAGGGCACCGGCACGGCGATCAGCGAGAGCCCGCGCGATGCGGGCGTGCTGTACGCCGGCACCGATGACGGCCACTTGTGGGCGACGCGCGATGGCGGGCAGAACTGGACCGACGTGTACGCCGGAACCAGCGGCAGCACGACCCAGGGCAGCGCGAGCGCGCCGGCGGCTTCGCAGCCAGGCGCGAGCGGCGAGCGGCGCGGGCCCGGTGGCGGCGGTGGTGGTGCGCGCGGGCCGGGCGGCGGTCGTGGAACTGGCGGTGGTGGTGGCGGGGCGCCCGGTGGCGCCGGGACGGGCGCGCAGAGCGGCGGTGGGGGGGCGGGGCGGCAGCAGTTCGATCCAGCTCGCTTCGTCGAGCAACTCAAGGAAATGGATGCCAACGGCGACGGCAAGATTCAGCGCGATGAGATGCCGCTTCGCATGGTAGCGATGTTCGGGCGCTTCGACAGCAACGGCGATGGCGCGATCGATCAGGACGAGATCGCGGCAGTCACGGCCGGCGCGAACCAGACGCCGCCGCCCGCGACTCGGCCATCGGAGGTCGAGGACATTCGTGTGCAACCAACGCCGCCATCATCGCAGCCCGCGACGACGCAGCCGGCGACTCAACCGGCCGTCGAGGCAGCGCCAGCGACTCAACCACAGCCTGCGGCAGCCGATGATCCAATCACCGGCTCGTGGGAAGCAACGGTCGATGACCCGGAATTCCGGAGCAGCTTCACCTTCACGCTGCAACTCGCAGCCGATGGGAAGGTCACTGGCCGCATGACCACGCAGTTCGTCGAGGGCGATCTCACCGGCCGCTTCAATCGCGAGAGCAAGCGGCTGGAGATGACGATGGCCAGCGACCAGGTCAACGTCGAATACACGGGTACCGTGAGCGCGACAGGCATCGCCGGTCACGTGTCGGTGGGCGAAGGCAGGTTCGAGTACGATTTCGAAGCCACGCGCACATCGGCGGTGTCGGCGACGCAGGAAGGGCCGGCCGCGACGCGGGCCGAAGGGCAGGCGGGCCCGCCGCGCGGCCGCGGGCAGGCAGGCGCGAGAGGGCCGGGCGCGCAGCGTCAACAGGGCGGCGGTCAGGGCGGAGGTGGTGGTGGCGGAGGGGGCCGCACGCCCGATGGCAAGGCGCTCAAGGAGATGCTGCCCGGCCCGCGCTGGGTCAGTTCGCTCGAAGCATCGCGCTATGCGCCTTCGCGCGTGTACGTGACGTTCGATGGGCACCGTTCCAATGACGTCGAGCCGTACGTGATGGTTTCGGAGGACTACGGCCAGACGTGGCGCTCGATTCGCGCGAACCTTCCGACAGCAGCGGGCTCGACGAAGTGCATCCGCGAGGACATCGTCAACCAGAATCTGCTGTATCTGGGTTGCGAGTTCAGCGCGTGGGTGTCGATCGATCGTGGCGAATCGTGGACAAAGATCGCCAATCTGCCGACGGTGGCTGTGCACGATTTCGCGCAGCATCCGACATCGGGCGAGATCGTCGCTGCGACGCACGGCCGCAGCCTGTGGGTAGCCGACATCACGCCGCTGCGGGCGCTGACCAGCGATGGCATGGAGCAGCGGGCGATCCTGTGCAAGCCCCCCGAGGCGATCTACTGGCGACGCGAGGCTTCGCGGGCCGGCACATTGCGAAGATTCGAAGGTCAGAACCCGCCGAGCGGCGCGAGCGTGTACTACGCGCTGAATCGGCCGGCTCAGCGCGTGAAACTGCAGATCCTCGATCCCATCACCGGCGAGTCGCTGCGCGAAATTGATGGCGCCCGCGAGGCGGGTCTGTACAAGGTCGATTGGGATCTGCGACGGCCGGCCCCGCCAGCCCCGTCTGCGTCACAAGGCGGGGCAGGAGGCGCTGCAGGCCGGGGCGGACCCGGCGGTGGACCTGGTGGTGGTGGTGGCGGCGGCGGCGGTGCGGGCGCAGGAGGCGGCGGGCGCGGTGGTGGAGGAGGTGGCGGCGGCGGCGGCTTCCGAGGCGGTCGTGGCGGCGGCCTCGTGCCGGCCGGTCTCTACCGCATCGTGCTCACGGTCGATGATCAAACCTTCTCGCAGGCGCTGACCATCACCACCGATCCCGAGTATCCCGACTATCGCCCGTGGGAAACCGAGGAGATGGAGGAGCAGTTGCGCGAGTTGTACGAGGAGGATGAAGGGCCCGAAGGCGAGGACATCGAGGTCGTGAACTGATCGAGGTGTCGCGCGGCGCTCAATGCGCATGGAACCACTCTGAGCACCGGATTGTCATCCGGTGCTCAGTTGCGCGCGCTTGATGCGCGAGCGCCGCCACAGCGCCAGCGGCGCTGCGATCAGCAGCCAGAATGCCATGGCGTAGAGCAGTGAGTTGACAGCGAAGCCAGGCCAGATCGGCCGGAGCGGAAGACAGCGCGGAAAGTTGCTCACAGCAACCTGGCGAGGCTCGGATGGGACTCGAATGCCGCGATCGAGCCGCGACCCAGCCGCGCCTTCCCCATTGATGCTGAACAAGGCAAGCATCGGCCAGCCTCGCGCGTCGAAGAGAACAGGCTTCCAGAGCGTGTTCCCTGTTGCCATCTCGTCCCAGCGGCCGCGAAGTCCCGTCCACGACGGCGCAAGGTCCAGGACCGGCTCCTCGTACTGGACCTTCTCCATGTCGGAGGTGAACACCACCATCGATTGGCCCGATGGCGTTCTGGGCGATCCCAGCACGTGCACGACCACTCGGGGATTGGTCGAGACGATCTGGGTCGCGCCGTAGCCATCGCGCCCGGATGGATCAACCCACACGGCGCACGCCCATGCCACGGCGACGTTGATCGTCACGCCAAGCAGGAGCGAAGCGCACCCGTGCGTGATGATCTTGCAATGGCACGCCATGCGCCGATCGTATCAGGTGGACGGGCGGCGAACGCGTCAAGGCGCGCCCGCTTCGCCGTACACTGCCTCGGCCTTGCCGTTGCACGACATTCTCATCCTGCTTGTGCTGGGACTCGCCGCGGGCGCGCTGGGCGGCATGCTGGGTATCGGCGGGTCGATCATCATGATCCCGGTGCTCACGATCGCCCTGCACCGCAATATTCACCTGGCCCAGGCGGTGGCGATGATCATCAACGTCTGCGTGAGCGTGCCGGCGATGATTCAGCATCATCGCGCGGGCGCGGTACGTTGGCCGATCGTCTGGCGCATGCTCATACCGGCGACGGTGTTCATCATCCTCGGCGTGGAGACGGGCAATCGCATCGACTCGGCGCGCATGCAGCAACTGTTCGGCCTGTTCCTGATCTACGTGGCGATCGACAACATCTGGCGACTGGTGCGCAGGAAGGTCGAACCATCCGCGGAGCAGGCCCGCGACGACTGGTGGCGCGTGGGGGCGGTGGGAGGCTTCATGGGTTTCTGGGCAGGCCTGCTTGGCGTGGGCGGCGGAATCGTCGCCGTGCCGCTGCTGCAAAAACTGTGCCGCCTGCCGCTTCGGCAGTGCATCGCGACGACGGCTGCCTGCATGTGCTTCAGCGCGGCGTTCGGCGCTGTGCGGAAGAATCTCGCAATGAGTTCGCTTGGCTTGGATATGAGCGAGAGTCTGCAGATTGCGGCGTTCCTCGCGCCGACGGCGGTGCTGGGCGGACTGATGGGCGGCTGGCTGGCGCACGCGCTGCCGCTGAACGCTGTGCGCCTGGCATTCATCTTGCTGCTGCTGTGGTCAGCGGCGCAACTGCTGGGAATCATGTGATGTCCCGATTTGCGTCGTGAATGACATGCAAAGGTGGTTGGTGGTTCGTAGTTCGTTGTTGAGGCTTTGCGGATTCACGCTTGAAGCCGAAAGCACGAACGACAAACTCCAAGAACAACAGATGATCGCAGCCAAGAACAATCTCAAGACCGCATTCCTGCTTGCCGCCCTGTTCGGCCTGCTGGTCTGGGTCGGCTCGTACTGGGGCACATCGGGCATGATCGTCGCCGGCATCATGGGCGTGATCATGAACTTCGGCGCGTGGTTCTTCTCCGACAAGATGGCCATCGCCGCGATGCGCGGCCGCGAGGTGGATGAGCGCAGCGCACCGGAGCTGTACGACATGATTCGCAGGCTTTCGGAGCGCGCCGGCCTGCCGATGCCGCGCGTGTACATCTGCCCGCAGGAGGCGCCCAACGCCTTCGCCACGGGACGCAATCCCAGGCACGCCGCAGTCGCCGTGACGATGGGTGCGATGAGGTTGCTCGATCGCAATGAACTCGAAGGCGTGATGGCGCACGAACTGGCGCACGTCAAGAATCGCGACACGCTCACAAGCGCGGTGGCGGCGACCGTCGCCGGCATCTTCAGCATGCTGGCGCAGTTCGCCATGTTCTTCGGCGGGGGAAACAACCGCGAGGGCGGCAACCCGCTGGCGGCCCTGGGCATGGTGCTCCTGGGCGCGATTGGCGCCGCCCTGATCAAGGCGATGATCTCGCGCAGCCGCGAGTACGTGGCCGACGCCGACGGCGCGAAGATCGCCGGTTCTCCCAACGGCCTGGCGAACGCACTCCAGAAACTGGAGCGTTATGCCAAGGGGATTCCCATGGACAACCCAAACCCGGCGATGAACAACATGTTCATCATCGAACCGTTCATGGGCGCGACGCTGACGAACATGTTCGCCACGCACCCGCCGACGGAAAGGCGCATCGCGGCGCTCCTGGGCGGGCAGGCGTAAGACCGGGCAGCCCCTATGCATGCCTGCTGATGGCGCGTCGCTTGCGCGGGGCCGCGCCATCGTGGCTTGCCTCGTCGTGATTGACCGACGCCGGGGCCGCATCGCCGTTGGACACGGCGTTCTCCTTGAGCGTCGCCTCCGCCCGTTCCTTGCGAATGTCCACGCGCAGGCGCTGGAACGCGCTCATGTACGCATTGGCCACCCATACCAGCGCGAACAGCGATATGACGTAGCCGCGCCAGTCATTCAACAGCAGCCGGAACTGCGTCAGCGCGATGAACGCGATCGCCACGTAGTGGCTGAAGCAGTATTCGCAGGTGAAAACGTAGCAGAACTTCCGGAAAAGGAATGAGCGGCCGGCGTCGCATTGGCGTTGGGCCCATTCGCGTGGCTCGCGGAACACCTCCTCGTGCGTCACCGTCCACGCGATGCATGCCACCGGCACGGCGAGCACCAGCAGCCAGATGACCTGCAGGCCGAGGTTGTCACTGGTTGGGAGAGGCATATGCCATCAGGCCTGCTACTTGCGATCGCGCAGGCCGGTAACGCCGGCATGCTCGGCGCAGTGCTTGCAGCAGAAGATCTCGCCATCGGCCTCGACGCCGTGGCCGATGATGCGGCACTCGCAATGCGGGCAGCGCGGCGCGACGGCGGCGATGGCGCATTCGAAACTGTCGAAGATGTGCCGCTCGCCCTGGTAGTCGGTGACGGTGAAGGCCTTGTCGTAGTCGTTGCCGCAGGTCTCGCAGCGTGGCATGGGATGCTCCTTCCGGGGTCGGCGCGCGGATTAGCCGCGACGCACCCTGATCATCCGCTGACAGGCATCGTCGGGCCGTCCGGCGGAATCCCGCTTTCCACGTCGAAGTCTCACAACATCACAGCACGGCGTCAAACGGCTGTGTCTGGCTGGTCGGCTGACCGCAGTAGATGCAGCGCGTGTGGCGCGGGGCGATCGGTCGCTTGCACGAGGCGCAGGTGGAGACATTGCGCCGCACCTTCCCATCAAGACGGCCGTCGCTGAGGTCGATCTCCTGCACGCTCGCCGCCAGTTGCTCGTCGCTCAGTCCGGTCTGCTTCTGCAGGAGCGTCCACATGGCGGCGGCGATCATCGTCAGGCGATCGATGCGATCCTCCAGAAACTGCACATCGGTGCGCAGCCGCTCCACGTTGCCTTCGGAGCGTGCGACGGCCCTTTGCGCGGAGGCGATGTCAGCGCTCTGACGAATATCCCAGAACAGATCAAACATGGGCGATGCTCCTGCGGCCTGCGTGCATGGGCCGGACGCGGCAATCGTACAATTCGCTGATCGTCGCCGTCATGTCTCCTGCGGATGCGCATGAGACACCTCAGCGGCCGTGCACGCTGCCCGGCAGGCCTTGGCTTGACGGCGGCCCATGGTGGATGATGAAATAGACACGGGTCGAGCACTCGGCACGCACCCACGCAGGGATGCGCGACGGCGCGAACGACGCGTCATCATGGATGATTCCGCACACATGATCGAAAGGACCTTCGATGAAACCTCGATGGATGGCTGGTGTCGGCTTGGCGGTCGGGCTTGGCGTGGCGGCGTGGGCCACCGTCCCGCAGGATTCGCAGGAGATCAAATCGCTTGGTGATGCGGCGACGGCGATTGCGGCGCTGAACATGCAGGTGACGACACTCGAGACCCGGCTCGAGGCGCTGGAGAATCGCACTGACGACGCAACCGGCGGCGGAGGCTCGGAATCGTCATCGTCAGCCGCGCCGGCCGCCGCTCCGGCCGGATCGCCCGTGTTGAAGGTCGAAGCCATCGAAGCGATTCTGCCCGATGAAGGGGCCAAGGCCCGCGCGCAGCAGTTGATCATCGACGCCGAGTCGCTGGAGCAGAAGGCCGCGACACAGGAATCGTCCGCAAGTTCCCTGGTCGTCGATACCCGCGTCGGGGCCGACGATGGAAGCCGGCAGGCGGCCCACCGTCAGATGCAGTCGCTTCGCCAGGAGGCCGGCAATGCGCGGCGGCTGGCGCGGCAGAAGCGCGAGGAAGCCAAGCAACTCACCTTGCCGCGACAGGTGATTCGCGGCTGGTCCGGCAAGCGCAGCGTCGAAGCGTACACCGATCGCGACCTCTCGGCGGCATTGTCCAAGACGCCGCCGGGCTCGTTCATCAGCGGCAAGTGGACGCTGGTCGACATGGATGAGACGAGCGCGACCGTCCGCGTAAGCAGCATCTATGCGGTCAACAAGCCCGCCACGTTCGTCGATCGCCCCGCCGGCTCAGGGAAATAGCCTCTGCGACAGGCGTGAGTGATTTTACGCCTGCTGCTTCTGCCTGCGGTGGGTCATCTCGTCGACCACCGAGCGGTACACCTGCTCGCAGCGGCTGGCAGCGCCGTCCCAGGTGATGCGGCGCACCTCGAAGGAGCCGTGCTCGCGCAGCGTCTTCTGCAGCGGGGGATGGCGCAGCACGGCGATGATCTTGTTGGCCATGTCGTCGATGTCCCAGAAGTCGCACTTGAGGGCGTGGATGAGCACTTCGCTCACGCCCGACGAGCGGCTGATGAGGACCGGCACATCGTGCCCCATGGCTTCCAGCGGCGCAATGCCGAACGGCTCGCTCACGCTGGGCATGACGTAGAGGTCGGCCAGCGAGAAGACGCGCTGAATGTCCTTGCCGCGCAGGAAGCCTGTGAACAGCACCTTGTGGCCGATACCCAGGCGCGCGGCCATCTCGATCATGCGGGCCGCCTGATCGCCCGAGCCGGCGACGACGAACTTCACATCGTCCATCATCTCGAGCACACGCCGCGCCGCCTGAATGAAATACTCCGGACCCTTCTGATACGTGATGCGGCCGAAGTACAGGACGATCTTGTCCTTCGAACCGATGGCGATGCGGTGTTCGCCCTGCGTGGGCTCGAGATCGACGCCGTTGTACACCACCGCGACCTTGGCGTCAGGCACGCTGTAGCGGCGCATGATCACGTTCTTGGTGAGTTGGCTGACCGCGACGACGCGCATCGCGCCATGCATGCCGCGGCGCTCGATGTCGTACACCCTCTGGTTGACATGAATGCCCGAGCGATCGAACTCGGTCGAGTGCACATGCACCACCAGCGGCTTGCCGGTGGCGCCGGCAACGGCGAGCCCGGCTGGATACGTCAGCCAGTCGTGTGCGTGAACGACGTCGAACCTGAGGTTGCGCGTGGCAGCGAGACAGAAGGCGCGGAAGCGATAGACGGTTTCCAGCAGGTCGCCGCCGTAGTCGGAGCCCGTCACGGGGACGGGCATGCCGCCTCCGGCGTCGCCGGCGGCCTGGCCATCGGTTGCTGAGAGATGCGACTGCTCGACGGGTTCGGTCTCGACATCGCCGGGCTGGACCGATTCGTCCTCGCGCAGCACGCGGCGCACGCCTTCGCGAATCACCCAGCGGCCCACGGGCAGGTTGCCGGCGGTTCGCTGATATGGATTGACGAAGCCGGCAGGCACGCCGATGAACTTGACGTGCGCGAAGGGCTGCGCGACCGCAGTGGTCGAGCGAAGCGACTGCATCTCAGGCGTCGACGCCGTGTGGCCAGTCGCCGATTCAGCGGTTTCGGAGCGATCGGCGACCGTACCGGTGGTCTCGTTCGCCGCGCTCGGCGTCGGCGCGCCATCGGCGTTCGCCGCGTCGGGACTCAGCAGATCGACATGCGACGACTGGCTGCGATCGATGGGCTTGGGCAGCACGAACGTGACATCCACGCCGTGCCGATCGAGCGCCTTGGTCAGGCCATGGCAGGCTGTTCCCAATCCGCCTGAGATGAACGGGGGGAACTCCCAGCCGAGCATCAGCACGTGCATGGCGACGGTCCTTTCAGCAAGCCAGTCACTCCTCGTCGCCTCCGGACATATCGCCCAGTTCACGGAACGCGGCCTCGTATGCGAGCAGGCACGTGGTTGCCCGCTTCACAGCGTCATCCTCGGCCTGCCCGGCAGGGATCGGCACCGGGCTGACGAAGGTGTAAAGCATGTCATCGCTGCGGAAGTGCTTGACCGGCAGCGCGTCTTCCTGCCAGCCGAGGTCGACGAGTTCCTCCTCGATCAACTCCTCGATGGGATCGCCGTGGTGCATCAGGTCGGCTTCGATGGATTCGCTCAGCCAGCGGTTGGGAGTGACGAGCGCGACATTCCAGCCGCCGTGCGCAGCGGGCTCGACGCGATACCACGCCTCCTCGGCGGCGTCCTGCGCCAGGCAGCGAAGCATTCCGCGATCGAGTTTGACCTCGGCAAAGACGCCCGCCTTCTCGGCGTTGGCGCGCACAGCGTTGAGAAAGCGATCCACGTTCATCTCAAGAGGAGCCACTGACGACATCGATGTTGAAAAGTGTGGTGAAGACATCGCCGTGACTGCAAGGCAGTCGGCAAGCATCGCCCACGAAGCCGTTGCGGTACTTGAACTCTGCATATCCCAAAGCGTCGCGGCCCCGGGGTGAACGATGATCTTAGCGGTATTCGGCGGCCGTTCCACAGCGCCCGTCTGGCAGCGAAGGCGTCAGTCATGGCGCAGCCGCTACACTCCCGCCGCCATGCCGCCATCCTCACATTCGACAGTGCCGCGACGGAAGGATGAGCAGTGGACGACGCGCAAACTTCTGCAGTGGATGGGCGGGCACTTCAAGGACAAGGGGCTCGACTCGCCGCGCGTCGTGGCCGAGATGCTGCTGTCGCACGTTCTTGGCTGCGAGCGCATGCGCCTGTACATGGATGCTGACCGGCCGGCTGCGGCGGGTGAGTTGGCGACGTTGCGGGACCTGGTCGCGCGCGCGGCCAAGCACGAGCCGGTGCAGTATCTCGTGGGTAGTGCGTGGTTCTTCAGCCGGCAGTTCAAGGTCAACCGCTCGACGCTCATTCCGCGCCCATGCACCGAGACGCTTGTGGAGCACGTTCTGCAATGGCTGCGCGTCAATCCCGGGCATGCAGCGCCGGTCATCGCCGACATTGGCACAGGCACCGGCTGCATCGCCATCTCGATCGCTGCGCAGATTCCTGCTGCGCATGTCATCGCCTCCGACATCGAGCCTAAGGCGCTCGGGCTGGCGCGGGAGAACGCCGCGATGCACAACGTCGCGGATCGCATGGAGTTCATCGAAGGCGCAGGCGTGAGCGCCATTATCGCGGCCAGGCCGGGCGTGCGCTTCGATGTCATCGCCTCCAACCCGCCATACATTCCCGATTGCGAATGGGAGGGCGGAGAGGTGGCGCGCAATGTTCGGGACTTTGAACCTGAACGGGCGCTGCGTGGCGGCGTCGATGGGCTCGATGTCATCCGCCCGCTGATCGCCGAGGCGCCGGCGATCCTCAAGCCGGGAGGGCTGCTTGCGATCGAACTCGCCAATGCTCACAAGGAGGCGGCGATGGCGCTCGCGAGCGGCACCGGCCTGCTCGATGACATGCAGGTGCTGAAGGATCACGAGGGGCTCTGGCGCGTGCTGGCCGCACAACGCCGTCGCGGCTGATGACCTGCGGCTGCCGCGCGAAGCCTCGTTTTCCGGATCAACGTCAGATTCGGTGAGGGGATCGCCCGCGCGTGTGCGCGTGATTAACGCAGGCGCAGCGAACGGCTGGCATCGACGTCGCCAGCACGCCCACCGCGGCGACCTGTGATCTCCAATTCTCTGGAGGTGAGCACCGTTCGGCGGGGGCAAAGGAGCAACAATCATGTCAGCATTGGATGGATATAAACGCGTCGCGCTCGCAATGGCGGCCGCGTCAGGGTTGAACTTCGCCATCACGGGAGCAATGGCCCAGGACCCGTCAACGACCAAGCAGCCGCTGCCGGTTCCTACGCCCGGCTTCAATGGAGGTTTCGACTTTGCCGCTGCGGCGCAGAGTGTTGAGCCACCGACAACCAAGACTCCGTTCGCTGCACATCTGGCGCCGGGTTCATACGAACTGATCAAGGACGGGTTTCGACGCGTTCATCGAACCGAGACGGTTCGTTTGACGCGCGAGCAGATCGCCGAATGGAACGCTGGCGGGAAAGGCGACCAGCTTCGGGGTGATCGCCTCGAACTGAACACGTTCACGGATTACCTTCCGGCGAACTGGATGCAGGGCCTTGAGAATCGTCCGCCGGGTGCGCGGGTCGATTCCTTCGGCAATCCGATCGTCAACGACGCCTTCGGACTTCCGGGCTGGGCTCAGAAGGATGTGGATGGCCTGCGGCAGGAGATCAGCAACTGGCTGCTGCATCTGGACAATCTCAATCTGGCGATCGAGGGTCGGGGTGACGAGATCACCGCCATTGCGCCGCGTGCGGTCGCGGAGTCGTATCAACAGAGCGCCGAAGAACTTCAGTACCAGCGGGCCGAGACGGAGATGATCATCGGCAACTACTTCGGCCAGTCGGTGGTGCGCGGGATCGACGTCGGCGACATTCTTCCGCTGGACGACGCCCGCATGTCGCAGGGAGTCGTGGATTCGGTGGCGCAGCTCCTTCATGGGTACGAAGGCATCAAGGCCAGCCATGCGCGACGCCGGAGCATCGCGGCCCCGGTGTCCGCCTACCCGCCCTCGATCGCGTCTCTCCTCGCGCGCTATGGACATTCGATCGCGGATGTGATCGCGCCTCCGCCCGCGCCGTCAAGTGGCGACGAGGGTGGTGTGGCGGGCAGTGCCAGCTGCTATTTCGGGGCTGCCGAGGATCTTGCCTTTGTGGCGACCGTCACTGGCATCGGCATCTGGAATGGCTCGACACCCCATGACGACGAGCAGGCCGACGTTCCCATCGGGTTTCTCGCGTACTTCGACCCGTGCAACGACGGGACGGAGAACACTCAAGTGCGCGTTTCGACCAACGGCTACATCACCTTCTTCCAGCAGGGCTGGGGCGCGGGTCTGGGAACGAACTACGTCAATGTGCCGATTCCGAGCCTCTCCGACCCTGATGGATTCGCCGCTCCGTGGTGGGACGACCTCACCATCATCAATCAAGGTGTTCTCGACGAGGTGGTGTACAAGCTCGAAGGCGCGGTCAGCAATCGCGTGCTGACGGTGGAGTACTGGTCGGTGTCGCGCCTCGGCGGCTCTACGACCGACAATCACTACTTCCAGGTCAAACTGTACGAGCAGGACAGCTCCATCGAGTTCATCTATGGAGGATCATCGGCGGACCCGCTTGATAGCGCGACCATTGGCGTCGAGAACTTCCCGGGAACCGATGGCGACTGCGGCCCGAACTGCGGCAGCAACAATACCGAACTGCCCCTCATCGATTACGCGTACCAAAGCATCGTGCAGAGCAACGATGATTGCTCCTCCCCCCCGTGTGTCTACGACGGCGACATCGTGGCGGGCCACAACTTCGGCGCGACGGGCAGTGACCTCACCTCATGCCTGGGAAACGACTTCGCCGACGTGTGGTATCGGTATCGCTCACCGGGTACCGGCACGCTGACAATCGATACGTGCACCAACCCGGGCTTCGACACCATGCTCTCGCTCCATTCGAGCTTCTGTGGCGCGGAACTTGACTGCGACGATGATGGTTGCGGTCTCAGTCTCGCATCGTGGCTCTCGTATCCGGTTACAGCGGGCACGGAGTACTGGATCCGCGTCGCCGGATACTCGGGGCGCCGCGGGCTGTTCACGCTCTCGGTGAATTCGACAGCCACCATTCCACCAGGCGACACCTGCGCCGATACTCTGCCGATTTCGATTCCCGGCACCGGAGTTCCCCACACGCTTGCGAACAACACCGGTTGTGACGTCCTGTGCGTCGGAAGTGTGGATGAGTGGCTGCTGTGGACCGCTCCTTCCAGCGGCGTCATGCGCGCGACCACTTGCGGCGGAACGACCAACTTCGACACGACGCTCCAGGTCTTTTCGGGCCCGTGCGCGTCGTTGACTCAGATTGCCTGCAACGACGACATCTTCACCGCCGGTGGATGCGCAGCTCCCTTGGCGTCGCGCGTGATGTGGGTGGCAGACGCCGGAGTGACCTATCGAATTCGCGTCGGCGCATTCGCTGGAGGCGTTGGCCCCAACAACAGCTACGATCTCGCGCTCAACTATTCGACCTGCCCGGCCGACATCGTGCCGATTCCCACGGGCAACCTGAGCGTCGATGTCAACGACCTGCTCGCCGTCGTCAGCTCGTGGGGTGCATGCTCGAACTGCCGGCAGGATTTTGTCCCCGCCGGTGGTGACAACCAGGTCGACGTCAACGATCTCCTTGGCGTCATCACCACGTGGGGCGCCTGCCCGTAGTCCCGCGCAGCCAGTCTCGCCTGTTCCATTTGTTCAGGAGCCGCGGAATGCAATTTTCCGCGGCTCCTTTCATGCACGTGCGTTTCCTTATCGCGAAAGCCGCCAGCGTCTCTTCCCATGAATGGAGATGGCCGCTCGCTGTGGCAACTGCAAATCAGGCAGGAGCCTGTCAGTTTGTGATCGCTGGCGCATCCTTTCCAGCACATGCTTCGCCTGCCCGCCAGTCTCCACGGCATGAGCGCCCGCCTCGGCGCGCTGCTGATGCCGCGCCCGTCATTGGCTGGCGCCGATGGGACCGGCCGGATTGGCATGAATGCATCGGCCGACTACGCTCTGCCGGCAGGCGAGCGCTGGATGCCCGAGGACCTTCCGCCACAAGTCGACGCGACGCAGTTGCAGTTCCGCAGCGAGTACGAGCAGGAACTGGAATCGTGGCTGCGCCGGCGCTTCCGCCTCGTCTGCATCTGCTACCTGGTGCTTGCCGCGGTGATCATGGGCATGCGCCTGTGGATCGGCTTTGGCGCAGCAGAAGGCCGGACGCTGGCGATTATCGCCAACGCCACCGCGGGCGTGCTGTCGCTGGCGGTTGTCTCATACTTCTACTTCGGCCGTGCTTGGGAGAACGCGCGGCGCGAGCAGTTAATCCACAGCGCTTCGCTGATGATTCTGCTTCTGGGAGTGATCTCGCTGGCCAAGAACAGCATCATCGTGCAGGCGACGGCTCGCGAGGAGAACTTCCTGCTGCCGCTGTTCTTCTGGCACTTCGTGGCGTGCACGCTGCTGCCTTGGACGCCGCGAGAATCCCTGCGGCCGATTGTTCCGCTGCTGGCGCTGTGGATGCTTGGCGTGCTGTTCCTCGAGCAGGCAACCGTCGTCGAACGCGTGGTCAAGCTCATCTTCGCGCCGGGCATTCTCGTGCCGGGCCTGGCATGGTGCGCCCTGCGCCTGAGGCACCACAGCGAGCGCTTCCGCATGCAAATGGTGGGCAAGCAGTTCTTCACCATGCGGCGCGAGATCGCCGAGGCCCGCACCATCCACGAGAACCTCTTCCCCCAGCCGTTCGACGATGGCTTCGTGCGCTTCGAATACACCTACGCGCCGCAGCGCGAACTCGGCGGCGACTACGTGCACCTGCACATCAGCCCCTCGCCATCGCATTCCGTGTACGTGACGCTGCTGGACGTCACTGGTCATGGTCTCGCTGCCGCGCTGACGGTGAACCGGCTGTACGGCGAACTGGAGCGCATCTTCGGCGAGACGCCCGATGCCGAGCCCGTGGATGTGCTCAGTCTGCTCAATCGCTACATCCACCTGACGATGGTGCGGCACAACATCTACGTGACGGCATTGTGCATGCGGGTCGATCCGTCGGCCGGCGCGATCGTCTGGAGCAGCGCGGGCCATCCGCCGGCTTTGCTGCGCGGCGCCAACGGCGTGGTGCGAAAGCTGGCGGCGACGAACGTGCTGCTGGGCGCGCTCGATGGCAGCGAGTTCAATGGCGCGCAGTCAGAGATGGAACTTTCGCCCGGCGATGCGATCCTGATGTACACCGACGGCGCGTTCGAGGCCCGCAACCGCGAGGGACGGATGCTCGGGCTGGAGAAGATCGACTCGCTGGCACACACGCAGCCGCCGCCGCGCCGCTGGCCGCAGTTCATCGCCGCCGCGGTGCAGAAGCACACGGCCGGCCGAGCCGAGGATGACATCCTCGTGGCGACGCTGAGCTACCTCGCGCCGCGTCCGGCCCGCGTGCAGCAGAGCGAGATTCCCACGCGCGCGTGGTGAGGATGGCATAGGCCGTCCGTGGCGGGCGATGCTCATTCCGTATCGCTACGCTGTGCGAATGCTGTCGACTGAGGATCGCGTTCACGCGCACCATCTCCGCCGCGCCGCGCTGCTGGCGCTGCGCGGTCACGGCGGCGCGGAACCCAATCCGATGGTCGGCTGTGTCATCGTCTCGCGCGGGGGGGCCGGTGAGACAGTCGGCTGGGGTTATCACCGCGAAGTGGGGGGGCCGCACGCGGAGATCGTCGCGCTGAAGAGGGCGGGATCGCGAGCACGGGGCGCGACGCTCTACTGCACGCTGGAGCCGTGCAATCACCATGGTCGGACCGGCCCGTGCTCGCAGGCGGTGATCGATGCCGGCGTTCGCGAGGTGATCATCGCGCGGCGAGACCCGTGGTCCGTCGCGGCGGGAGGCCTTGAACGAATCGCGGCTGCCGGAATCCAGACGCGCGTCATCGACGCTTGCGCCATCGCCTCGGGCGTGAGCGAGCCGTTCGCGCATCGCCTGACGACGGGCCTGCCGTGGGTGACGGTGAAATGGGCGCAGACGATCGATGGACGCATCGCCACCCGGCCCCCGCACAACGAGAGTCAGTGGATATCCAACGAATCGAGCCGGCGGATGGTCCACCGCGAGCGCGGGCGCGTGGATGCGATCATGACCGGCATCGGCACGGTGCTGAAGGATGATCCGCTCCTGACTCCTCGCGGCGTGAGATTGCGAAGACCTGCGCAGCACCGTCCGCCGCGCGGCATGCCGATTCGCGTCGTGATCGATCCGCATCTGCAGACGCCGCCGGCAGCGAAGATCGTCAGCACGACGCACGACGCGCCGACGATCATCGTCTGCGCGCAGGCTCTGGTGGATGCCGATGACGATCGGGTTCAGGCGCTGCGCAGCCGCGGCGTCGAGATCGTCGGCGTGTCGATGACAGGTGATGAACTGCCACTGGAGCCGGTGCTGAAGGATCTGTCATCGCGCCGCGAAGTCGCGCATGTGCTGGTTGAAGCGGGCACAGGGCTCATGAGCAGGTTGTTCAGGCAGCGACTGGTCAACGAGGCATGGATCTTCACCGCGCCGCTGCTCCTGGGCGACGAACAGGCGCAGGCGGCGGTCACTGGAATGACAACGGCACGGCTGACCGACGGCATTGCGATGCAGTTGTGGTCGCTGCGTCGACGCGGCGGGAATGTCATCTCGCGCTGCATCGTGAGCGCCGGATGATCAGAGTCCAAAGTCGCCCGCGGTGAGACGCAACTTCAGTCCCTGCGGGAAGACGCGCAGGACGTTGTCGCCGTTCTCCAGCGCGGTCGATGGCGAAGTTTTCTCCTGCGCGATGCGGACGGTGTCGAGGGCCTTGCCATCGAACCCGTAGAGCGTCACCGTCGCCAGCTCGAGTTCGCGCGGGAACGTCTTGAACTGCACGTTCGGGGCCTGCAACGTGCACAGTTGATCGAGTAGTTCCTGCACCATCGCGGCGTTGACCTCGAGGTTGCCGTGCGAGGGCGAACGCCAGCGATCAAGATCGCGCTCAAGAGACAGTTCAGATGGCTGGCTGGCAGGCGCAGCGACCGCCGCGACCCCCGCGATTGAGGTCTGCCGGATCACAATTGACTTCACATCCGCCGGCTTGACGCCCGCGCCCGTCGCGGCGGCCAGGTCCTCGGCTTGGCGGAAGAGCGCGCCGATTACCGGCTCACTCAGGCGCACCACGACCGGGCGGCCTTCAATCATGCCGAAGCGATCCTTCGAGGCGGTCGTGATGGGCGAGCCGACGAGCAGCCGCTCCGTGATCGGCGCGGCCTGCGTTGTCGGGCTTGGCGCTGACCCCGCTCCCGGAACCTGAGGCGTGGTCGTGATCGTGAGCACGCCCACGGGTTTCGCCAGGCCGAAATTTGCGAGTTCGGCCGGGTCCTTGATGTCGAGGATGTAGTCGGTGACGGTCGCGCGGCCGAGCGCCTGCAGATAGGCATCGAGATTGTTCTGATCGACGCGCGTCTCCAGCGGGTCGGTCATCTTCCAGCGCCGGCCATCGCGCTCCAGCGACATCTTCACATCGCCCTGCTGCCAGCCGATGCGGCTGGAGTCGGCCCCAGCGTGCAGGAAGATGGTGCGATCGCGCCACTCGGCGGGATTCATGTCGAGGACGCGCTCGTGCAGTTTCTGGTTGACGATGCACACGGCATCCTCGCCCTTGCGCCGCAGATAGGCGCGGCCCGCGACGCTGCGCCGCCCGAGTTCCAGCGTCAGCGAGCCGCCCGGCCACTGGTAGGTGATCTCGCCGGCGGCGGGCGACAACTGCAGGGTTGAGAGCGATTGATCGGACCCAAGCGCCGTGGGAGGAATGCGATCGACGACGGTCAGTTCGCGGGCCGCGACCGCCATCTGGCGGATCGAGTATGGATCCATGGGGTGCGCGAACGGCTCGACTTGATTCCAGTTGGGCCCGGTGCGCTGATACACGAGCGATGCTGCAGCCGCCGCGCCGCCGCGCGTGATGGTGATGCGGTCGATCTCGTCGATAGGCAGGTCGCTCGGCTGAAGCAGGCGCTGCGGCCCGCTGACCACGCCGCGGCCGGTGTCGTGCTTGGCGGTGTACAGCATGGCCGCGACGGCAGCGATCGCGAGCAGCACGGCGATGATGGTCGAGGTGATTCGCGGCATCACATCCGCCTCCACAGCCACACGCCCGCGCCCAGCAGCACGCACGCCGCCGGCACTCCCGCGACGATGATCCACCACCACGCGGCACTGATTTCAGGCGTGATGCCGCGCAGGCGCGAGACTTCCTGGCTCAGCGGGCTGGCCGCAATGAGGTCATCCTGCCCCGCCAGCCACGCGACGCTGGCCAGCAGCAGTTCATGATTGCCGGGATTGACCAGCGCCTCGCGGTTGCCGCCGATGGTCACCACCTGGTTGGCGACGTTGGTGATCATCCAGCCTCCCGAGCCGATGACGATCAGGCGCTGGCGGTCTCCGCCCATCGGGTTGTCGCGCTCGGCTGTCAGCGCGATGGGAATCGGCTCAGTCACGCGCTGCTCGGGTTTCGGATCGCGCTCGTTGAAGTTCGTGGTCCAATCAGTCTCAAGCCAGAGCGTCGGGCGCGGCTCGATGACGGCGATGGTGTGAATGGTCGAGTTGACGCCCGCGAGGGTGCCACCCAGGTCTCCTTCGATTCGGCGCAGCGGCACGGGCACATCGAATCGCGCTTGCTGGCCATCGACGGCGCGGCCGATCGCGGTTTCCTCCGAGAAGTCCTGCACGGCCTGCGCGCGAATGGCCTCGCTTTCGCCATGCGCGACCGGCTGCTGTTCGAGGATGATCGTGCCGGTCTCGGGCCGGATGCCGAACGGCGCGGCGAGCATCGCGAACGGATCGGGCTGGCCGTACTTGGACAGCAGGCTGAAGTAGACGCTCAGCAGAACGCACTCGCCGTCAGCGAGCAGTTTGTCGGTCGCCTCGTACAGCGCGCGCACTGAAGGCGGGGCCTCGATGCTGCCGGCCGGCGCGGGCGGCACAATCACCCACACCGTCCTCTGGCCGCGATGGACCGGCTCAGGTCGAGCGGGCGATTTCACCACGTTCCATTCGGCGACGTCGTAGCGCGACGCCTTCAACATGCCGGCCGCGCCGATCAGGTCCGCGTTGTTGGGGCGCGGCCGCAGCATCGGCGGGTCCGCCTCGGCATGCACGAACACGACGCGCGGCATCTGCTCGATGGTCAGCGAGCGAATGGCGGCGGAGATCAGTTGCTCGCCTCGGAAGCGTTGATCGAACGAGATGCCGCCCCCCGATGTCGGCTGCAGGTTGGACTTCGGGAACAGTTGCCGCGACGGGATGACGGTCGCGCGATCCGGAGAGAGGATGACCGCCGCCTCGCCTTCACCGAGTTGATGGCCGATCTCGCTGAGATCGAGCGGCGGCAACTGCCTGAGCGGATCGGCCCCGGCGGCGAGCCTGCTGGCCATGCCATTGAAATTGTCGACGGCGGCCTGCGCGAAGGCCTTCGCGCCGGCGTCGATGTTCGGCCGCTGCAGCCAGGCGCGGAAGATCTGCGCCACAGCATCGCATTCGTTGGACCACTGCGTCAGCGACGTGGCAAGCGTGCTTCGAGCACCGTCGTAGTCGGCGACCGGCCGTGTCTCATCCACGCGGCGCATCGCGATCACCGTGTCGAGCACCTTCTGGCCCTGCTCGGCAACGAGGCCGAAGAGCCCCGCGCTCTGCTCGAGGCGCTTGTGCGAGGGATCCTGCTCCGGTGTCGCCTGGGCGCCGGTTGCCACCTCAACCGCGTGCTGCTGCGCGAAGATCTGGAAATCCTTGAATGCCGCGACGGCCGTATCCAGGGCGGCGTCGTACTTCGCGATGTCGTCCTTGTACAGCGCGTTCAGGCTCTGCAGCAGCGATTCGTATTCACGCAGCGTGCGCGGATTGTCGGGATCGATCTTCAGCACACGAATGTTGGACGAAGCGTCGGTGTAACGCCGCAGCACCTCGTCGATCTGCTTGCGCATCGATCGATCGACGCCGGCCTCGCTGACAACCATGGCAATGGTCCACTGTCCCTGAAGGCCAGTGAGCAGCTGCCGCGACTGCTCGCTGAGCGAGTACGCGCGCGTCTTGGTCGCGTCGATCTGGGCGCGGTACGCCGGACGCATCGCGAAGAAGTTCAGCGCGATGATGATCGCGGCGACGGCGGCGAGAAAGATCAGCAGGTTCAGCACCTGCAGCCAGCGTGGCGCGGTGCGATGTGTCGTCGCGTTCTGAGCCGCGGCGCTCACGGAAGCCACGGATTGCTGCTTCGTCTTGTTCATCGCCACCTCCCTGCGCGCACGACGCGCGTGGCGGCAATGAGGAAGAAAATCGTCAGCGTGCTGAAGAAGACGATGTTGGAGGTATCCAGCAGCCCGATGGCGAAGTCGCGCAGGCGCGGATCGGGATCGGAGGCGAAGGCGACGTCAGCCCAGCGCGCCGGCACGTACGCCGGCAGCAGTTTCGCGCACAGGCTCAGCCCCAGCCAGAAGAACAGCGTCAGCAGAAACGCGATGACCTGGCTCGCGCACAGCGCCGAAGCGAGCAGACCGCTGGAGAGATACGCCGCACCCGCCAGCAGCAGCCCCAGGTAGCCGCACGCGATCTCGCCGTAATCCGGCCGGCCGTATCGCTCCAGCGCCAGCACCTGCACGAGCGTTGGCAGGAGCACGATGGCGAGGAAGATCATGCCACCGAGAAACTTGCCCAGCACGATCCCGCGCTCGCTCACCGGGCAGGAATTGAGCATCTCCCAAGTGCCCATGCGCTTCTCCTCGGCGATCATGCGCATGCTGATGGCCGGGCAGACGAACAGCAGCAGCCATGTGCCCCATTCGAAGACCAGACGCATGCTTGCGGGCTGGCCCTGCTCGAAGGTACGGGCGAGGAAGATGACGCCGGTGATGGCGGCGAACAGGGCGGCGACGAGGTAGCCGACAGGCGAGAGGAAGTTGGATCGCACCTCGCGGCCGACGATGGCGGCGACGGCCCTCATGCCGCGGCCCTCGTCGCGCCGGTCGAGCCTGCGCGGTTGGCCTCGGTCGCAGCCTCCTCCTCCGCCTGCGCGATCATCGTGACGAACAGGTGCTCGAGAGAAGGCGCTTCGCGGCGAAGTTCGCGCACACTGCACTTGACCGTCGCCAGCAGGGCCGCGATGCGCTCGCGCAAGTCCTGGTCGCCCGCCGCGGCCGTGACGGTGATGCGACGCCACTTGCCGTCGATCGGCTGCGAATGCACTTCTTTCGCACCGCGCAGATCGCGCAAGGCTTGCTCGGCGGCGGCGGAATCGGCTTCGATGACGTAACGGCCGTGACGTTCGGCGCTGGTCCGAAGGTCATCGATGCTGCCTTGGGCTCGCACCCGGCCGCGCGCGATCATGATGATCTGGTCGCACGTCAGTTCCACCTCGGGCAGGATGTGCGTGGAGAGCAGAATCGTCTGCGTCTGCGACAGTTCGCGCAGCAGGCCGCGGATCTCGCGAATCTGCGTCGGGTCCAGGCCGACGGTCGGCTCGTCGAGAATCAGCACCGGCGGTTGATGCAGCAACGCCGCCGCGAGCCCGACGCGCTGCCGGTAGCCCTTCGACAGTTGATGAATCGGCCGGCGCTTGACCTCCTCCAGCCAGCAGCGGCGGAGAGCAAGGTCGATGTTGCGTCGGCGCTTGCCGCGCTCGACGCCGAAGATCCTCGCGCGGAAGCGCAGGAACTCGATGACGCGCATCTCGGAGTACGTGGGCGCAGCCTCGGGCAGGTAGCCGATACGACGCCGGACCTCCAGCGGATGCTTCTCGACATCAAGGCCATCGACCTCCGCCCAGCCCGCGGTGGGAGGGAGGATGCCCGCAAGCATGCGGATGGTGGTCGTCTTGCCGGCGCCGTTGGGACCGAGGAATCCGACGACGCGGCCGCGCGGGATGGCGAACGAGAGTGCATCCACGGCTGTCACGCGTCCGTATTGCTTGGTGAGTCCGTGGGCCTGAATCATGTCTGGGCGATCAACCAACCGGGAGCCGCCGGGGTCGTGGGAGACTGGGTGCGGAAGGATCGGCAAACGGCCGGTAATCCGTGGAAAGACCCGTGGCGCAACCCCGAAAAAGGGCCGGGCCATCGCTCATGAGGCTTGCCTGAGGGCGTCCAGGCGGCCGCGGTCTGAGCATGCCGCGGCTGCCAGATCGGCATCCGAGCGCCATGATCGGCAGATTCCGCGTGCCGATGATCTATGTCAAGGGGGGCCCTTTGGGGCGGGCGTTTGTGCGGGAGGGAATGGGGGCGGGCCGATCGTGTTCTGATTACGAGAACGCCCGTTGCAGTTCGGTTCGGAGTTTGCGTACACTTATTTGCTTGGCTTCGGAAATGACCTATCACGATCCTGTCATGACCTCGACTCGTCCGCGACTGGTCGTCGTGAAGGGATCGGTACCGATCGACAGCCGCCAGTTGCAGGCCCTCAAACAGGTCTTCGACATCTTCGAAGTGCACTCGGCCGCCGCCGCCCGCAAACTCCTTGATGGATCCGTGGGCGGCGTCGTTGTTTGTGCCCCCGGCGAGAGCATCGTCGTCGAGGGCGAGCCGCTGCCGACGGCCTCCAGCACCATTCTCGAACGCATTGGCGAGGGAATCGGCGTGGTTGATGGCGCCGGCAACCTGCTCTGGACCGATGCCCGCTTCAAGGTCGCCGAAGACCATGTTCGCAGCGAGTTCGTGCGTCTGTCCCGCGACGCCATCGCCACCTTCAACACGCCGCAGGCGGGCCAGTCGGCTCACGGTAACCGGCAGTCGCGCCGCTGCAGTTTCACCAGCGGCGAGCAGACCTTCGAACTCATCGTTTCGCCGGCGACGCTCAACGACGACAAGTCGCGCGTCGCCACGGCCGTTGGGGTGCTGTGGGAAGTCACCGGCCGTGCCCGGGCGCAGAAGCGCCTGGAGGCGATCGAGCACACCGGAGCAGAACTGCTTCGCTTCGATGCCGCCGCCCTGAGCAGGATGAACATGGGCGAGCGTCTGAAGCTGCTCGAGAGCCGGATCATCGGGGCGGTGCGCGACGTGCTGGGCTTCGAGAACTTCGAGGTCCGGTTGATGGACAAGGAAAGCAAGCAGCTCGAACTGGTGATCTCTGTCAACATCGCACCGCTGCGCATTGGCGAGAAGATTTACCCGAGCATGGAAGACAACGGAATCTCCGGCATGGTGGCCATGACCGGCCGTTCACACATCTGCTCCGATGTGCGCAACGAGCCGCTGTACAAGGACGGCCTGGAGAATGCCCGTTCGTCGCTCACCGTGCCGCTGCGGCTGGAAAACAAGGTCATCGGCACGTTCAACATCGAATCGACGGTGGTGAACGCTTTCGATGACACCGATCGCCGCTCCGCTGAACTCTTCGCCCGCTACATCGCTGGGGCGATGAACATTCTCGACCTGCTCGTGGTTGAGCGCTACACCACCAACCAGCAGGTGGCGCAGAACGTGATAGGCGAGGTTGGCGCGCCGCTGGCCGATCTCGCCGGGCAGGTCCGCGCCCTGCGCGAGCGGCATGCGAGCGATGCCGGGCTGACCGCTGAACTGGACGACGTTGTCCGCGCCATTGAGCGCGTGCACAGCCGACTGAATGTCTGCACCTCCGGTCCCAGGACCATCCTCGGGGCCGAGCAGGAAATGCGCAAGCAGGAGCCGGACCCGATCGTGTCAGGCCGGCGGATACTCGTGGCCGACGACGAGCCCAACATCCGCGACACGCTGAGCGCCCTGCTGGTGCAGAAGGGCGCGAACATCACCAAGTGCGCGACGGGCCTGGAGACGATCGAGGCGCTCGAGAAGGCGCGGAGCGAAGGCCGCATGTACGACCTCGTGCTCTCGGACATTCGCATGCCCGACCGCAACGGCTACGAGGTCTATCGCCGGGCCAAGGAGATGGATCCGAGCCTGCCGGTGATCCTGATGACGGGCTTCGGCTACGACCCGCACCACTGCATTGTCCGGGCCAGCCAGGAAGGCCTGCAGTCGTTCCTGTTCAAGCCTTTCAAGGCGACGCAGCTTATGGATCTACTGCGTAAGAGTCTGGCGCCAAAGGCGTAACGCGCGGGAGAGGGCGGCAACATCAAGCATTTCCGGGGCGGCAGTGGCAGGCGATGCGACGCCGTGTTTCGGCCGCGATACCATCGTGCCGCGGCCATGATTCGTGCCGCACTTTCCCAACACTGAAGGAGAATGTGCGATGAAGCAGGCTCTCAAACGACCGGCTCGTTTCGTGCTCGCGCTGGCGATGATCGGTTCGGCTGCCGCGCTGCTTTCCAACTCGCTGGTTGAGGCTGCCGCGGCGCGCCTCGCCGATCCCACCGCCGACGAGGTCCTGGCCAAGGCGGTCGAAGCCGTCGGGGGGGCCGATGCCGTGTCGAAGATCAACAACCTTCGCACCGTCATGAACATGAGCATGCAGGGCATGACGATGGAAGTGGAGTCGTGCTGGTCTCGTGCGGGAGGCCGACTGGCGAAGACGAAGGTACCCATGGGCGGCTCGACGATGGAGACCAGCGTCGGCACCGACGGCAAAGTCGCGTGGCGCAAGATGCCTGCCGGCTACGAACTGCTCTCGGAGAAGGATGCCCGGCAACTGGAGCACCAGACAGGCGGCATCATGAACATGCTCGACCCGGAGCGGGTCAAGGCGGGACTCGAATCGATCGAGAACACCGGCAAGCAGACCTTCGCCGACAAGGAGTGCTGGAAACTACATTCCAAGCGCAAGGATGGCACTGAGAGTGACATGTTTTTCGATGTGACCAGCGGCATGCCGATGGGCTTCGAGAGTGTGGAGAAGCAGGGCGACGTCGAGATTCGTTCGCGCGGCGTGTTCAGTGACTGGAAGGAGCAGGAGGGCGTCAAGTTCTTCAACATGATGACGGTGGAGACATCGGCCCAGGCTTCACCGATCGTCATGAAGGTCACGACCATCGAGATCAACAAGCTCGATGACAAAGTCTTTGCCCTGCCCGACGAGGTGAAGAAGCTCGCGGACGCAGCCGGCGCCAAGGGCGGCAAGACTGACGCTGAGCCGGCCAAGGAGATCAAGATTGAGGACCTGACGCCCGAACAGCGCAAGACCGCCGAGCAGGCACTCGAAGGGATGCGACAGATCAAGGATCCGGCGCAACAGAAGATGATGGTGCAGCGCATGGAATCCGTCATCCCGATGATGCCGGCCAACGAGCAACTGCCAATGAAGTACGCCATTCAGGAGCTGAAGAAGGAGATGGCCAAGGCCGGCGGGTGACGTTGCCGGCAATTGAACCAGCGTCAAACGAAAACGCCGCGAGCATGCTCGCGGCGTTGTGATTCCTGGAACATTGTTGGCTTACGCCTTCTCCAGCACCTCATCGCGCAGGCGATCGGGCATCTGGCGGTACATCGCTGGCTCCATGGTGCTGGTGGCGCGGCCCTGAGTCATGCCGCGCAGCGTCGTCGTGTAGCCGAACATCTCGCTCAGCGGCACTTCGGCGGTGATGATGCGCACCACGCCGCGCAGTTCCGAATCGATGATGTTGCCGCGACGGCTCGCGAGGTCACCTGACACATTGCCGAAGAACTCATCGGGCGTGACGACCACGACCTTCATGATCGGCTCCAGCAGCGCGAGACCGGCCCGAGTGCACGCCTCACGGAAGGCCAGCGCGCCGGCCTGTTCAAAGGCGATCTGGCTGGAATCCACATCGTGGTACGAGCCGTACACCAGGTCGCAGCGCACATTAACCATCGGGTAGCCGCCGAGGATGCCTGACGCCGCCGCCTGCCGCACTCCATACTCGACCGACGGAATGAACTCGCGGGGAATGACGCCTTGGCTGATGGCGTCGACGAACACGACGCCGTCCTTCATTTCCAGTTCCTCGGCCTGTGCCTGCTCGGCCGTGATGGGCTGCACGCTTACCACGGCGTCGCCGTACTGGCCGCGGCCGCCGGTCTGCTTCTTGAACAGGCCGCGGATCTTCTCGGCCTTGCCGGTGATGGTCTCGCGATACGACACGCGCGGCGTGCCGACCTTGACGCCGATCTTCATGTCGCGGATCAGCTTGTTCTTTACGATCTCCAGGTGCAACTCACCCATGCCGCTGATGATTGTCTCGCCGGTTTCGTCGTTGAAGTTGGAGCGGAACGACGGATCCTCGCGGCGGATGACGCCCAGGGCCTCGGACAACTTCTTCTTGTCCTCGTTGGTGTTGGGCTCGATCGACATCGAGATCACCGGCTCGGGGAAGTCCATCCTCTCAAGGACGATCGGGTGGTCGGGATCGCACAGTGTGTCGCCGGTGTACGAATGCTTGATGCCGATTACCGCGACAATGTTGCCCGCGCCGACCGAATCCAGCGGATCGCGGTCCTTGGCGTGCATCTCGAAGATGCGGCTGACGTTTTCCTTCTTGTCGTTCACGGGGTTGAGCACGCGCGTGCCCTTGTCAAGCCGGCCCGAGTAGATGCGGATGTAGGTCAGGTCGCCGTGGGTGTCGCTGACGACCTTGAACACCAGGGCCGAGAACGGCGCGTCCTCGCTGTTGGGGCGGGTGAGTTTCTTGTCCTTGTCGCGCGGATCGACGCCTTCGACGTCCGGCACTTCCACAGGGTTGGGCAGGTAGTCGATGACGCCATCGATCAGGCGCTGCACGCCGATGTACTTCAGGGCCGAGCCGCAGAAGACGGGGAAGCAGGTGCGGGCGATGGTGCCGCGCCGGATTGCGGTGCGGATCTCATCCGCGGTGCACGACTTTTCATCGGTCAGGTACTTCTCCATGAGGTGGTCGTCGAGTTCGGCGGCCTTCTCGACCATCTCATGGTGATACAACTCGGCCATGTCCTTCATGTCAGCGGGAATCTCACGCTGCTCGACGACCGACCCCAACTCGCTGGCATCGAAGTAGTACGCCTTCATCTCCAGGAGGTCGATGACGCCCTGGAAGGTCTCGCTGGCGCCGATGGGCAGTTGCACGCAGATGGGGTTGGCGCCCAGGCGGCTCTTCATCGTGTCGATGCAGAACTCGAAGTTGGCGCCGATCTTGTCCATCTTGTTCACGAAGCAGATTCGCGGCACCTTGTAGCGGTCGGCCTGACGCCAGACGGTTTCACTTTGCGGCTCGACGCCTTCCTTGCCGTCGAACACCGCCACCGCGCCGTCAAGGACGCGCAGCGAGCGCTCGACCTCGATGGTGAAGTCGACGTGGCCGGGCGTGTCGATGAGGTTGATCTTGTAGTCTTCGCCGTTCTTCTCCCACGGGCAGGTCGTGGC
>Ga0111538_10000478_pt1 | contig 52969 bp, 55 predicted proteins | sample SoiMethybrSBSTD1_FD_79669 | JGI IMG/M metagenome (GOLD analysis project Ga0111538, IMG submission 79669) | Bulk soil microbial communities from a Populus tree surrounding site in Tennessee, USA - Soil MetaG P. TD hybrid SBSTD1 (version 2)... | ecosystem: Environmental > Terrestrial > Soil >... | reverse complement strand
GCGAGGTCCTCGGGCTTGTTCATGAGGTCCACGTCGATGATCTCGAAATCCATGCCCTTTTCGTAGAGCACGATCCGGCAGCGGTGACTGAAGGGATCGGTGATCCCCGAGTAGAGCGTCATCATGTGTTTACTTCACGTCCTTCCAGTATTCGATCTTCAGCATCAGCGCGAGGACGAGGAAGCCGGCGAGCACGAACAGCGCCAGGAACCCCCACATTTTCCGCGCCGCCTGCGCCGGCTCGCCCATGTAGGCGAGGAAATTCACGAGGTCGGCCACCTGCTGGTCGTACTCGGCAGGCCGCACCTTGCCCGGCTGGTCGAGCACCAGGCGTTGGGTGCGTTTCACGTCGCCGGTGGTCGAGTCCTGGCGCTCGGTCACCTGCAAATGCTGCTCGCCCTGGCTCTCCCAGAGCACGTGCGGCATGGCCACGTTCGGGAACACCACGTTGTTCCAGCCGGACTTCGTGGCCGGGTCGCGGTAGAAGCTGCGCATGTAGGTGTAGAGCCAATCGGCCCCGCGCGAGCGGCCCACGAGCGACAGGTCGGGCGGCACCACGCCGAACGCCGCCTTGGCTACAGCGGGGTCCATCGGCGCCACCATGGCCTCGCCCACCTTGTCGGCGGTGAACAGCAGGTTGGAGCGGATCTGGGCCTCGGTGAGCCCGAGCTCGGTGAGCCGCAGGTAGCGCATCGCCGAGGCCGAGTGGCAGTTCAGGCAGTGATTCACGAACAGCTGCGCGCCGCGTTGCAGCGAGAGCCGGTCGTGGATGTTGATGGGCGCGCGCTCGAGCGGAATCTTGGCGCCCGAGGCCAGGGCGAGCGCGGGGGCGAGCAGCAGCAGGGCCAGGAGTCTCTTCATCACCAGGTCACCCTTTGCGGCTCCGCCTTCTCGCGGTCGTGCGCCGTGAACCACGGCATGAGCAGGAAGAAGAGGAAATAGACCACGGTGAGCACGCGCGCCGCCCAGAGGGCCACGTAGTCGCCGCCGACGATCGGCAGCCCCTTGCCGAACTCGCCCCACACCGTGGTCGGCTCGACGCCCAGGTACCCCAGGATGAGGAACGAGACGATGAACAGGGCGAACCAGACGCGGAACTTGGGACCGCGGTAGCGGATCGACTTCACCTTGCCGCGGTCGAGCCAGGGCAGCGCGAACAGGATCAGGGTCGCGATGCCCATGACGGCCACGCCGGGGAACTGCGAGCCGAACAGCGGCGGCACCGCGCGCAGCATCGCGTAGAACGGCGTGAAGTACCACACCGGCGCGATGTGCTCGGGGGTCTTCAGCGGGTCGGCAGGGATGAAGTTGTTGTACTCGAGGAAGTACCCGCCCATCTCGGGGCTGAAGAACACGACTACCGTGAAGACGATCAGGAAGACCGCGACGCCGAACAGGTCCTTGACGGTGTAGTACGGGTGAAAGGGAATGCCGTCGCGCGGATGCCCGCTCTTCGGATCGATGTCCTTGTAGATCTCGACCCCGTCGGGGTTGTTGGAGCCGACTTCGTGCAGCGCCATGAGGTGAGCCGCCACGAGCCCGAGCAGCACCAGCGGGAGGGCGATCACGTGCAGCGCGAAGAAGCGGTTCAGCGTGGCGTCCGAGACGTTGTAGTCGCCGCGGATCCAGACCGCCAGCGGCTCGCCGATGAGCGGGATGGTGCCGAACAGGTTGATGATCACCTGCGCGCCCCAGTACGACATCTGGCCCCACGGCAGCAGGTAGCCGAAGAACGCCTCGGCCATGAGCGCGAGGTAGATCATCACGCCGAAGATCCAGATGAGCTCCCGGGGCTTGCGATAGGAGCCGTACATCAGCCCCCGGGCCATGTGCAGGTAGACGCAAATGAAGAAGAACGAGGCGCCGGTGGAGTGCACGTAGCGCATGAACCAGCCGCCCGGCACGTCGCGCATGATGTACTCGACCGAGGCGAAGGCATCCTGCGCGCTCGGCTTGTAGTTCATGGTGAGGAAGATGCCGGAGGTGATCTGGATCACCAGCACCAGCAAGGCGAGCGAGCCGAAGTAGTACCAGAAGTTGAAGTTCTTCGGCGCGTAGTACTCGGCGAGCTGGCTCTTCCACAGCGCCACCAGCGGGAAGCGCTGGTCCACCCACGTGAGCGCCCCGTTGAACACTCCCGCGCCCGTGACCGGCGGCTTGTTGAGGACTGCCATGTCAGGCTCCCTTCGCGTCTTCGCCGATCACGACCACGGATTCGCTCGCGTAGCGGTGGGGCGGCACGGTCATGTTGGTCGGCGCAGGCGAGCCCTTGAAGACGCGCGCGGCCAGGTCGAACCGGGAGTTGTGGCAGGGGCAGTAGTAGCCGCCGGGCCAGTCGGCGCCCATGTCGGAAGCCGCGCCAACCTCCTTCTTGAGGGTGGGCGAGCAGCCGAGGTGGGTGCAGACGCCCTCGACGATGAACACCTCCGGCCTGATCGACCGGCCGGCGCCCTTCACGTAGTCGGGCTGCTTGGAGGCTTGCGATTCCGGGTCCGCGAGCAGGGACGCATTCTGCGCCAGTCGGCTCACCATCTCGGGCGTCCGGCGCAGCACCCAGACGGGCTTGCCGCGCCATTCCAGGGTGATCTGCTGCCCAAGCTCGAGCTTGGAGATGTCGGCTTCCACCGGCGCGCCGGCCGCAAGCGCCTTCGCGCTCGGGAACCAGCTCACCAGCAGCGGCGCGGCGGCCGCGCCGGCGATCACGGCGCCGGCGCCCGACGTCGCGACGAGGAGCAACCGGCGTCGCTTTTCGTCGACGTTGTCTCGGACGATTGCAGTCATTGAGGGGGCAAAGCTCGGGAGAAGGGTGGGGAAAACCGGCCGGGGCCGAGTTTAGTTCGCCATTTTAGCGGATTTGCCCCCCTGCCTTAAAGCCCACGGCCGTTTGCGCCCGGATTTGCTAGATTGGAAGGCAACAACCCCCGGAGGATCAAGAACATGAGCATCGCCTCGGAATTCCGCGAGTTCGCGGTCAAGGGCAATGTCGTCGACCTGGCTGTCGGCGTCATCATCGGCGCGGCCTTCGGCAAGATCGTCGACTCGCTCGTGAACGACATCGTCATGCCAGTGATCGGGCGCATCTTCGGCGGCCTCAACTTCGCCGACTACTTCATCGCCCTGGCCCCGATCCCGGCCAACATCCCGCAGACCCTCGAGGCGGTGAAGAAGGCCGGGGTGCCGGTGCTGGCCTGGGGGAACTTCGTCACCATCGCGCTCAACTTCGTGATCCTCGCGTTCGTGATCTTCCTCATGGTGAAGCAGATCAACCGCCTCAAGCGCGAGGCACCCCCGGCCACGCCGGCCGCCCCGCCCGAGGACGTCGTGCTGCTGCGGGAGATCCGCGACTCGCTGCGCAAGTAGCCGGCCCGGCGCGGCCGCGCCGCTACAATGGGCGGTTTCCGCCCATCGCTCCTCATGCGCAAGCTCTGGCTCGTCTTCGCCCAGGCCGTGACCGTGACGCTGGCGGCGCTCTTCGTCGTGAGCCTGGTGAAGCCGGAGTGGCTCGCCTGGCGCGCCCATGTGGTCGAGGTGCGCGAGGCCGGCGCGGGCGCCCCGGTCGCCCAGGGCGGCGCGGCGCCCGCGCGCCTGTCCTTCAGCGATGCGGCCCGCAAGGCCATTCCGTCCGTGGTGAACATCTCGGCCACGCGCCAGGTGCGACGGCGCAACCCGCTGCTCGAGGACCCGGCGTTCCAGCGTTTCTTCGGCGAGCGCTTCAGCCTTCCGCCGGAGACCCAGCTGTCGCTGGGCTCCGGGGTGATCGTGAGCCGCGAGGGCTACATCCTCACCAATGATCACGTGGTCGAGGGCGTCACCGACATCCAGGTCACTCTGCACGACGGCCGCACGGTCCCCGGCAAGATCGTGGGCGCGGACCCCGACACCGACCTCGCAGTCGTGCGCGTGAGCACGCCGGGCCTCACCGCGATCACCTTCGGCCAGTCCGACCAGGCCCGGGTCGGCGACCTGGTGCTCGCGATCGGCGACCCGTTCAGCGTCGGCCAGACGGTCACGATGGGCATCATCAGCGCGGTCGGGCGCGAGATCGCGCCCGCCAATCCCTTTGGCCGCTTCATCCAGACCGACGCCGCGATCAACCCGGGCAACTCGGGGGGCGCGCTCGTGGACACCAGCGGCAACCTGATCGGGATCAACACGCTGATCTTCTCGCGCTCGGGCGGCTACCAGGGCATCGGATTCGCGATTCCCGTGAGCCTCGCCAAGCGCGTGATGGAGCAGATCATCGAGACCGGGTCGGTCACGCGCGGCTGGTTCGGCGTCGACGTCGCCGACATCTCGCCCGAGCTGGCCGAGTCGCTGGGCCTGAAGGGCACGCGCGGCGCGATCGTCGGCGCCATCGAGCGCGGCAGCCCCGCCGAGAAGGGCGGCATCCGGCTGGGCGACGTGATCGTGGCCATCAACGGGCGCGCCGTTCCGGACGTGAGCTCGGCGTTGAACGCGATCGCGGAGATGTCGCCGGGAAACACGGTGCCGGTGAAGGTGGTCCGGCGCAACCAGGAAGTCACCGTCGAGGTGACCGTGGGCAAGCGCCGGCCGCGCCCGCGCGGCGAAGAGCCGCAGTAGCTACTCCTTGGAGGGCTCGGCGGGCTGGGCCGCCACTTCCTCCGCGCGCCGTCCCCGCGTGGCGAGCTGGGCGAACACGATGCCCACCTCGTAGAGGAAACACATCGGAAACGCCAGGGCGAGCTGCGAGACCACGTCGGGGGGGGTCACGATCGCGGCCACCACGAAGATGCCCACGATCACGTAGCCGCGCCACTCCCGCAGCTGCTCGATCTTCACGATGCCGGTGATCGCGAGCACCACCACGATCACGGGAATCTCGAAGGCGAGCCCGAACGCGACGAACATCCCGAGCATGAAGTTGAAGTACGCCTCGATGTCGGGCGCCACCGAGATGCTCTTGGGGGCGAACTTGTTGATGAACTCGAACACCTGCCCGAAGACGAAGAAGTAGCAGAACGCCATGCCTGCGAAGAAGAGCACCGTGCTGCTCACGACGAGCGGCAGCACGAGGCGCTTCTCGTGCGCGTAAAGGCCCGGGGCCACGAACGCCCACACCTGATAGAGCACGTAGGGCAACACGGCCAGCAGCGCCGCGAGCGCCGCGATCTTCACCGGAATGAGAAAGGGCGTGATCACGCCCGTCGCGATCATCTTGGAGCCCTCGGGCAGCGAGGCGATGACGGGACGCGCGAGCAGGTCGTAGAGCTCCGCGCCGAACCACATCGCTGGGCCAAAGGCGATCGCGATCGCCAGCAGGCACCGGATCAGCCGGTCGCGCAGCTCGATCAGGTGGGAGAGGAAGGTTTCCTGGCTTTCCAATCCGGCTCCTCGATGCCGAGCTCGAGCTGCGGCGATTCGCCCGGCGGCGGGGCGGCTTCAGCCGGCGCCTCGGCCGTGGCGGCGGCGGGCGCCTCGGCGGACGGGGGCTCCGAGACCAGGCCGCGCTCGATCGAGTCCGCGGCCTCGCGCATCTCGCGCTCGGTCTCGGTGGCTTTCGATTCGACTTCCGACTGGAAGGTGCGCGCGGCGCTCTCGAACTCGGACTTCATCTTGCCGAGCTCGGCCAGCTCCATCTCGCGCGAGATGTCCGACTTCACCTGGGTGACGTAGCGCTGCAGGCGCCCGAAGAGAAGGCCCGCGGTGCGCGCCACTTTCGGCAGGCGCTCGGGGCCGATGACAACCAGGGCGACCACACCGATCACCACCAGCTCGGAGAAACCGATGTCGAACATCGCAGCGCTACCCTGGCCTCGAAGCCTGCGGGCCGGGTGGCCCGTCAGCCCTTCTGCCTGTCCTTGATCTCGCCCTCGATCGTCGTGCCGCTCTTGGCGATCTCGTCGGGCTTCTTCGCCGGCTCCTCGCCGCCCTTCACGCCATCCTTGAACCCCTTGACCGCGCCGCCGAGGTCGCTGCCGAGGTTGCGCAGCTTCTTCGTGCCGAAGATGAGCAGCACGATGACCAGGACGATGAGCCAATGCCAGATGCTGAACGAACCCATGATAAAGCTCCGATGCGGGCGCGGCGTTGTTCCTCAGGAATCTTCCCGGGGCAGCATGCGTCCCAGGGGTTCCTTGCCGCCAAGAATGTGGATATGAAGATGATACACGTCCTGCCTTCCGACCCGACCCGTGTTCAAGATGGTGCGGAAGCCGTCGGTGGCGCCCTGCTGGCTCGCCAGCCGCCCCGCCATCGCGAGCATGCGCCCCAGTAGCGGCGCGTCCGTGTCCTGGCTGGTGGCGAGCGAGTCGATGTGCCGCTTCGGGACGATCATGAAGTGCACCGGCGCCTGCGGGTTGATGTCGTGGAACGCCAGCATGTCGTCGTCCTCGTAGACCTTGCGGCTCGGAATCTTGCCCTCCACGATCCTGCAGAAGATGCAGTCGGTCATCCGGCGTCTCCTCGTTGTCTCGAAGCCTTCTCGTCGAGCCCCGAGCGCCCCTCGCGCCGCTCGAGCTCTGCCAGCACCTCGGCCACGCTCACGCCCTGGCGCGACAGCATGACCAGGCAATGGAACCAGAGGTCGGCGGTCTCGTGCACGATCGCCGACTTCTCGCCCGACTTGGCGGCAAGCACGGTCTCGGTGGCCTCCTCGCCGATCTTCTTGAGGATCGCGTCCAGCCCGCGCGCGTTGAGCGCCGCGACGTAGGAGCCCGACGGGTCCGCGTCGCGCCGGGCGGCGATGGCGCGCTCGAGCCGCTCGAGCACGTCGCGCTCAGCCACGGCGGAACGTCCCGGGGTCGGCGAGCACCGGATCGGTCTCGGCCCAGCGCGCGGCAACCCCTTCGCCCTCCAGCCGGCGGTAGAAGCAGCGCCGGCGGCCGGTGTGACAGGCGATTCCCGCGACCGAGCGAACCCTGAGCAGCACGGCGTCCGCATCGCAATCCATGCGCACCTCGACCACCTGCTGCAGGTGACCCGAAGTCTCGCCCTTGCGCCAGAGCGCCGCGCGCGAGCGCGACCAGTAGGTCGCCTCCCGGGTGGCGATGGTGCGCTCGAGCGCCTCGCGGTTCATCCACGCGAGCATCAGGACCTCGCCCGAATCCGCGTCCTGCGCGACCGCGGGAACCAGCCCGTCGCCGTTCCAGGCCACCTCTTCCAGCCATTGCTTGCTCATGTGCGCATCTCGATCCCCCGGGCCGCGAGGAATCGCTTGGCCTCGGGAATGGTGATCTCGCCGAAGTGGAAGACGGAGGCGGCGAGCACCGCGTCCGCGCGGCCGCGTTCGATGCCTTCGGCCAGGTGCTCGAGCTTGCCCACGCCGCCGCTGGCGATCACGGGCACCGGCACCGCCTCGGCTACCGCGCGCGTGAGCTCGAGGTCGAAGCCGCTCTTGGTCCCGTCGCGGTCCATGCTCGTGAGCAGGATCTCTCCCGCGCCGTGCGCGGCCATCTTCGCGGCCCATTCTACGGCATCGATTCCGCGCGCCTTGCGCCCGCCATGGGTATAGACCTCCCAGCGCCCGCCCTCCGAGCGGCGTGCGTCGACCGCGACCACGATCGCCTGCGAGCCGAAACGCCGGGCGGCATCGGCCACGAGCCGCGGGTCCTCGACGGCCGCGGTGTTGATGCTCACCTTGTCGGCGCCGGCGTTGAGCAGCTTCCTCACGTCCTCGACGCGGCGCACCCCGCCGCCGACGGTGAGCGGGATGAAGACCTGGTCGGCCACGCGCTCGATCACGTCCACGATGGTGTCGCGCGCGTCGCTGGAGGCGGTGATGTCGAGGAAGGCGACCTCGTCGGCGCCGGCCTCGCCATAGCCGCGCGCGATCTCGACCGGGTCCCCGGCGTCGCGCAGCTTCACGAAGTTGACGCCCTTCACCACGCGGCCGGCATGGACGTCGAGGCAGGGGATGATGCGCTTGGCGAGGCCCATCTCCCGCCCCTCCGCGGACTAGGACTCGCCCGAGGCGAGCTTGACGGCGGCGGCGAAGTCGAGCTTGCCTTCGTAGATCGCGCGGCCGGCGATGCACCCGGTGACGCCTTCGGCCTCGAGCTCGCACAGGCGCTTCACGTCCTCGAGGTCGTTCAGGCCCCCGCTGGCGATTACCGGCACCGTGAGCGCCTGGGCGAGCTTGCGCGTGGCCTCGACGTTCACGCCGGTCATCATCCCGTCGCGCCCGATGTCGGTGTAGATCACGGCCTCGACGCCGTAGTCCTGGAAGCGCTTGGCGAGGTCGACCACGTCGTGGCCGGTAAGCTTGGACCAGCCGTCGGTGGCCACGCGGCTGTCCTTGGCGTCCAGGCCCACGATGATGTGCCCGGGGAAGGCGTCGCACGCCTCGTGCAGGAACCCGGGGTTCTTGACCGCCGCGGTGCCGATGATCACGTAGGAAACGCCGTCGTCCAGGTAGCGCTCGATCGTGTCCAGGTCGCGGATGCCGCCGCCCAGCTGCACCGGGATGTCCGAGTCGACGGACGCGATGATCGCCTTCACCGCCGACTCGTTGCGCGGCTTGCCCGCCACGGCACCATTGAGGTCGACCACGTGCAGGCGGCGCGCGCCCTTCTGCGCCCACTGCGTCGCGGTCTTTCCGGGATCGTCGGAGAACACCGTGGCCGAGTCCATGCGTCCCTGCTGCAGGCGCACGCACTTGCCGTCCTTGAGGTCGATCGCGGGAATGATCAGCATGGGCGGGCGGGGAACCTTACGGTTTCCAGGTGGCGAAATTGCGAAGTAGCGTGAGGCCCGCGACGCTGCTTTTCTCGGGGTGGAACTGCGTCGCGAAAATGTTATCGCGGGCGATGGCCGAGGTAAAGGCTCCGGCGTAGTCCGTGCGCCCCGCGGGAACCCCCGCGTCGGACGGCTCGCAGTAATAGCTGTGCACGAAATAGAAGCGCGCGCCGTCGGCAATGCCTTGCCACAGCGCGTGCGGCGCGACCTGCCAGACCTCGTTCCACCCCATGTGCGGCACCTTGACCCCCGCCGCGCGGCGCTCGGGTGTGATCTCGAAGCCGACGACGCGCCCGCCGAGGACGGCAAGCCCGGGCGTCGGGCCCTCCGCGCTTTCCTCGAAGAGCATCTGCTGCCCGATGCACAAGCCGAGGAAGGGCTTGGTCCGCGCGGCGTGCTCGACCGCCTCGCCCAGGCCGCTCTCCTCGAGGCAGCGCATGCAGTCGGGCATCGCGCCCTGTCCCGGGAAGACCACGCGGTCGGCGGCACGGATCGCGGCGGGGTCGGAAGTGACCTCGACGGCGTCGCCGGGCGCCACGTGGGCGAGCGCCTTCTGCACCGAGCGCAGATTGCCCATGCCGTAGTCGACGATGGAGATGCGTTGTGCCATGGGTCGCGGCGGCGAATCGGCTTCTAGAGCGCTCCCTTGGTCGAGGGCACGATGCCGGCGGCCCTTGGGTCCGGCTCCACGGCCATGCGCAGCGCCCGCGCGAAGGCCTTGAACACGGTCTCGCACTGGTGGTGCGAGTTGTCGCCGCGCAGGTTGTCGATGTGCACCGTGGCCTGCGCGTGGTTGACCAGCCCCTGGAAGAACTCGTGCGTGAGGTCCACGTCGAACTCGCCCACCCGGGCGCGCGTGAACTTCACGTGGAATTCCAGTCCGGGGCGCCCCGAAAAATCCACCACCGCGCGCGACAACGCCTCGTCGAGCGGGACATAGGCGTGGCCGTAGCGGCGGATGCCCTTCTTGTCGCCCAGCGCCTTGGCGAGCGCCATGCCGAGCGTGATGCCGATGTCTTCGACGGTGTGGTGGGCGTCGATCTCGAGGTCGCCCCGGGCGCGCACGGTGAGGTCGAGCCCACCGTGGCGCGCGATCTGGTCGAGCATGTGGTCGAGGAACGGGATGCCCGACTCGAGCTTGCCCTCGCCGCGCCCGTCGAGATCAAGCGCCACGAAGACCTGGGTCTCCTTGGTGTCGCGCTGGACTTCTGCCTTACGCATGGTGGGGGGCGAGGGCCGAGGCGAGCGCCTCGATCAGTTTCGCGTTCTCGTCGGGGGTGCCGACCGTGAGCCTCAGGCAGTGTGCGAGCAGGGGATGCGAGCCGTGAAGGTTGCGAACCAATATACCACGCCCCTTGAGGGCCTCGAACGCGCCCGGCGCATCAGCCACGCGCACCAGCACGAAGTTCGCGGCCGAGGGAAAACGCCGCACCGCCGGCATCGCATCCAGCGCCGTCTCCAGCCGCGCGCGCTCACCCACGATCGAGCGGGCCTGCGCTTCCAGCACGTCGCGCCGCGCGAGCAGCAACTCCGCCGCCGCGGTCGTCAGCACATTGACGTTGTACGGCGGGCGCAGCTTCTCCAGCTCCTCCATCCACTCGGGCGGCCCCGCGGCGATGCCCAGGCGCAGCCCCGCCAGCCCCAGCTTCGACGCGGTTCGCACGACCACGAGGTTGGGATGCCGGCCCACTTCGTCCATCAGCGTGGCACCCCCCGAGTACGGGTAATAGGCCTCGTCGACGACCACCAGGCCGGGTGACGCCTCGACGACGCGGCGCAGCGCTTCGCGCGGAAACAGGTTGCCGGTGGGATTGTTGGGGTAGGCAAGCCACGTGAGCGCGGGCCGATGCCGCCCGATCGCCGCGAGCAGCGCCGCCTCGTCGAGCGAAAAGTCGGCGGCGAGCGGCACGCCCTCGAAGCGCATGCCTGCGACGATGGCGCTCGCGCGATACATCACGAACGACGGCTCCGCCGCGAGCGCCACCGCGCCCGGGCGGGCAAGGGCCAGCGAGAGCATCTGGATCAGCTCGTCGGAACCGTTGCCGAGCACGACGCCGAGGCTCGCGGGAATGCCCATCGCCTCGCGCAGCAGGCGCTTCAACTCCGTGGCGGTCGGGTCGGGATACCGGTTGATGGCCACGCCGGCCAGGCGCTCGCCCATCGCGCGCGCCAGCTCGGGCGGCAGCCGATGCGGGTTCTCCATGGCGTCGAGCTTCACCATGCCTTGCGCGGGCGCCACGTGGTAGGCCTTCATCGCCAGGATTTCGGGCCGCACGAGGTCGCCCGGACGCTTGCTCATGCCTCCGGCGCGGCCGTGTCGCGCATGCGCATCTCCGCGCTCCGGGCGTGCGCCTCCAGGCCCTCGGCGCGGGCAAGCGTCGCGGCCACGCGCCCGAGGGTGCGCGCGCCAGGCGCCGAGACCGCGATGAGGCTCGAGCGCTTCTGGAAGTCGTACACGCCCAGCGGGGACGAGAACCGCGCCGTGCGCGACGTGGGCAGGACGTGATTGGGGCCGGCGCAATAGTCGCCCAGCGACTCGGAGGCGTGATGCCCGAGGAAGATCGCGCCCGCATGGCGGATGCGAGGCAGCAGCGCCTCGGGATCGGCCACGGCGAGCTCGAGGTGCTCCGGCGCGATGCGGTTGGCGATCTCGCACGCCTCGGCCAGGTCGCGCACGAGCACCAGCGCTCCGCGCGCGGCAAGCGACGCCTCCACGATCGCGCGCCGCGGCAGCGAGCCGACCTGGCGGCGCATCGACGCGGCCACGCGCTCGAGGAGCTGCGCATCCGGGGTGAGCAGGATCGCCTGCGCGACCTCGTCGTGCTCGGCCTGCGAGAACAGGTCCATCGCCACCCAGTCCGCCCGCGCCGTCGAGTCCGCGATCACGAGGACCTCCGAGGGACCCGCGACCATGTCGATGCCCACCCGGCCGAACACGCGCCGCTTGGCTGCGGCGACGTATGCGTTCCCGGGTCCGACGATCTTGTCCACCGCGGGCACCGTCGCGGTGCCATAGGCGAGCGCGCCCACGGCCTGCGCGCCCCCGATGCGCAGGATCCGGTCCACGCCGGCAAGCGCGGCGGCGGCGAGCACGGCTTCGTTGAGGGCGCCGTCCGGCGTAGGAGTGACCATCACGAGTTCCGGCACGCCCGCGACCTTCGCGGCGACCGCGCTCATCAACACCGACGAGGGATAGGCGGCCTTGCCGCCCGGCACATAGAGCCCCACGCGATCGAGCGGCGTCACCTTCTGGCCGAGCTCGGTCCCGTCGGCCTCGCGCACGCGCCACGATTCCTGGCGCTGGCGCTCGTGGTAGGCGCGAATGCGACCCGCCGCGAGCTCGAGCGCTTCGCGCTCGGCGCTTGCCAGGCCATCCAGCGCGGCGCGCGCCTGCGCGAGAGGCACCTCCAGTTCGGCCGCCGTACGCGGCGTCCAGCGGTCGAAGCGCGCGGTGAGCTCCATCACCGCGGCGTCGCCGCGTGCGCGCACCGCCTCGAGGATGCCGGCCACGGCCGCGTCCACCGACTCATCCATCGCCGCCTCGATCTCGACCAGGCGTGCGAGGTCGCCATCGAAACCCGCCGCGCGACTGTCGAGGCGGCGCGGCTCAACCATGGGCCACGGCCCCACGGATCGCCTCGATGACCGGGCCGATGGCCGCACGCCTCAACTTCATCGACGCGGGGTTCGCGATCAACCGGCTGGACACCTGCATCAGCTCCTCGACGACCTCGAGCCGGTTGGCGGCGAGAGTCTTGCCGGTGTCCACCAGGTCGACGATCGCGTCGGCCAGCCCCACCAGCGGCGCCAACTCCATCGAGCCGTAGAGCCGGATCAGGTCCACGTGCACGCCCTTGGCGGCGAAATGCTCACGCACCGTGCGGATGTATTTGGTCGCCACCCGCAGTCGCGCGCCGCTTCGCACCGCCGCTGCATAGTCGAATCCGACGGGAGCCGCCACGGCCATGCGGCAACGCGCGATGCCCAGGTCGAGCGGCTGGTAGAGTCCCTGGCCGCCGTGCTCGGCCAGGAGGTCGGCGCCCGCGACACCCAGGTCCGCGGCGCCGTATTGAACGTAGGTCGGCACGTCGGCGGCGCGCACCAGGATGATGCGCAAGCCCGGCCGGCGGGTCTCCAGGATGAGCCTGCGGGTCGCGGCCGCATCCTCGACGGGTGCCAGCCCCGCCCTTTCGAGCAGCGGCAGGGCTTCCTCGAGGATGCGCCCCTTGGCGAGGGCAAGCGTGAGCACGGGCGCGGACACGGCCTCAGGATACCCGCTCGATGCGCGCGCCCAGCTGGCCCAGGCGATCCTCCAGGCGCTCGTAGCCGCGGTCGAGATGGTAGATGCGATCGATGATCGTCTCGCCCTCGGCGACCAGGCCGGCGATGACGAGGCTCGCCGAGGCGCGCAGGTCGGTGGCCATCACGTTCGCCCCGGCGAGCGTCCCGACGCCATGCACCACCGCGGTCTTGCCCTCGATGTCGATGTGCGCGCCCAGGCGGCGCAGCTCCTGCACGTGCATGAAGCGGTTCTCGAAGATCGTCTCCGTCACCAGCGCCGTCCCCTCGGCGACGGTATTGAGCGCAATGAACTGCGCCTGCATGTCGGTGGGGAATCCGGGGTGCGGCGCCGTGCGCAGGCTCACTGCGCGCGGCCGCCCGCGCATCGCGATGCGCACGTGGTCGGCGCCCGCCTCGATGGTGGCCCCGGCCTCGCGCAGCTTCTCGATCACCGCGTCGAGGCTCGAGACGGGGGCATCGAGCAGCGCGATGCTGCCGCGCGTGGCCACCGCGGCCGCGAGGAAGGTCCCGGCCTCGATGCGGTCGGGCATCACCGAATGGTCGACACCGAAGAGCGCGTCCACGCCCTCGATCGTGATCACGTCGCTGCCGTGGCCGTGGATGCGCGCCCCCATGCCGATCAGGCAGCGCGCCAGGTCGGCCACCTCGGGTTCGCGCGCGGAGTTCTCCAACACCGTCGTGCCCTGCGCCAGGCACGCGGCCATCATCAGGTTCTCGGTGCCGGTGACCGTCACCGTATCCATGAAGATCCGGGCGCCCTTCAGGCGCTTCGCGGTGGCGTGGATGTAGCCCGACTCGATCGCGATGTCCGCGCCCATCGCCGCGAGGCCCTTGATGTGCAGGTCGACGGGGCGCTCGCCGATCGCGCACCCGCCCGGCAACGACACCCGCGCCTCGCCGAAGCGCGCCACGAGCGGGCCCAGGGCGAGGATCGACGCGCGCATCGTCTTCACCAGGTCGTAGGGCGCGAAGGGCTCGGCCACCAAGCGCGCGTCCAACGCGACCTCGTGCGCGCGCACCTCGGCCTTGACGCCCATGCGTTCGAGCAGCCGCACCATGGTGCGAACGTCGTTCAGCTGCGGGACGTTGCGCACGCGCACCGGCGCCGCGGTGAGCAGCGCCGCCGCCAGGATGGGCAGCGCCGCATTCTTGGCGCCGGCGACGCGAACCTCGCCCGAAAGCGGCGTGCCGCCGCGGATGGAAAGCTTCTGCATGGTTTCTTCCGGCGGGCCGTCAGCCCTGTCGACTCAGCGGGCGGCCCATTCCTCGGGCGAATACGTCTTCATGGAAAGGGCGTGGATCTCCTCGCGCATGCGCCCGCCCAGCGCGGCGTAGACCAGCTGGTGCTGGCGAACGCGCGACAGGCCCGCGAAGGCGGGGCTCACCACCACCGCCTCGAAATGCGCGCCGTCGCCGCTCACCTCGAGGTGCGTGCATTCGAGGCCGGCACGAATGGAAGTGGCGATCGAGCTGGGTTCCACCATGGGGGAGGTCGCTAGTGGCGCAGCTTGTAGCCGCTGCGCAGCAGCTGCAGGGTGATCCATGATAGGACAGCGAAGGCGGCGGTCGCAATCGCGAGGCTCGCGCCGGGCGCCACGTCGGACTGCGCGAAGAAGCCATAGCGGAACCCGTCCACGGCATAGAAGAACGGGTTCAGGCGCGACACCGCCTGCCAGAAGGGCGGCAGCGTATGCACCGAGTAGAACGCGCCCGCGAGGAAGGTGAGCGGCAGCACGAGGAAATTCTGGAAGGCGGCGAGCTGGTCGAACTTCTCCGACCAGATGCCCGCGATGATCCCCATGGTGCCCAGCATGCCGCTCGCCACCAGCGCGAAGGCGATCGCCCACATCGGCTCCCTCACCGGCAGCGGGACGAGCCACATCGTGGCGGCAAACACGCCGATGCCCACGACCAGGCCGCGCACCATCGAGGCCAGCAGGTAGGCGGCGAAGATCTCCCCTGCCGAAAGCGGCGGCAGCAGGATGAAGATCATGTTGCCGGTGAGCTTCGACTGGATGATCGAGGAGGAGCTGTTGGCGAAGGCGTTCTGCAGCACCGCCATCATCGCCAGGCCCGGGATCAGGAACTCGACATAGGTCACGCCGGGAAAGACCTGCACGTGCGAGGCGAGCGCGTGCGAGAACACCAGCAGGTAGAGCAGCGTCGTGAGCACCGGGGCGGCGACGGTCTGGAAGCTCACCTTCCAGAAGCGCGCCACCTCCTTCTTGAGCAGCGTGGGAAAGCCGCTCGCCGCGGGTGTGCTCATCGCCCCGGCTCGCCGCGCATGATCTTCACGAACACTTCCTCCAGCTCCGGCTCGGAAACCTCGAGGTTTGCCACCGCGACCCCGGCCTCGCGCAGCCTGGCGAGCGCATTCTCGACGTGCCCGACGTCCGCCACCGGCAGCCGCCACCAGCCGCCGCCCTCGTCCACGGCGCCGCCGGCGAGCGCGGGCGGCAGCGACGAGCCCTCGAGCTTTACCCGCAGCACGCGCTCCGAGAAGGCGGCGAGCAGGCGCTCGGTCGAATCGAGAGCGACCACGCGCCCGTCGCGCATCATCGCGATGCGCGAGCACAGCTGCTGGGCTTCCTCGAGGTAATGCGTCGTGAGCACGATCGTGTGCCCGGCCGCGTTCAAGTCCCGGACGAACTGCCACAGCGACTGGCGAAGCTCCACGTCCACGCCGGCCGTGGGCTCGTCGAGGACGATCACCGGCGGCCGGTGCACCAGCGCCTGCGCCACCATCACGCGCCGCTTCATCCCGCCGGACAGCGAGCGCATGTTCGCGTGCGCCTTGGGGGCGAGGGCGAGGCGCTCCAGGAGCTGGTCGATCCATGCGCCGTTCGCGCGCAGCCCGAAGTACCCGGACTGGAACTCGAGCGTCTCGCGCACGGTGAAGAACGGGTCGAACACGACTTCCTGCGGGACGATGCCCACGGCGCGCCGCGCCGCGCGGAAGTCGGCGCGTACGTCGTGTCCCATGATCGAAGCGCTGCCTGCGTCGGCGAGCGCGAGGCCGCCGAGCACCGAGATCAGCGTGGTCTTGCCGGCCCCGTTCGGGCCCAGGAGCGCGAAGAATTCGCCCGACTCGACCGCGAGCGAGACGCCACCCAGCGCCTGGACCCGGCCGTAGCGCTTCGCCAGGTCGCGAACCTCGACCGCTGCCGTCACGCCCGCGGCCGCGTCACGGGGCGACGGTCGAGGCGGAGGCCCCCGGCGCGGCGGCGATGAGGTCCTCGACGCCGTACAGGCGCGCGAGCGCGATGAGGTTCTCGGGCAGGTTCACGAACTCGAGCTTCTTGCCGCGGCTCCCGGCCTGGCGGCGCCACTCGAGCAGCAGCGCCACGGCCGATGAGTCGACCGCGTCGATGCCCGCGAAGTCGATGGTGAGGCGGTCGGGCAGGTCGGTCCGCGTGGCGTATTCCTCGCTCGCGCGCAGGACGTCCGGGATGGTCTCGAACGACAGCGCCCCGTCGAGGGCAAGGACCTCGTCGCGGGGGGCGGCGCTCACTTCTTCGGCGCGGCCGGCGGGGGCGGCGGACCCTGGTTGCGCTCGACCAGTGTCTTGACGAGCCCGTCGATGCCGCCCTTCTGGACCTGCTCGTTGAAGGTGCCACGGTAGGTCGTGACGAGCGAGGCCCCGTCGATGACCACGTCGTAGACTTTCCAGCCCGAGTCGGCCTTCTCCATCGCGTAGTCGATCGGGATCTGCGGGCCGCCCTGCTGGATCACCGCGGTGCGCACCGTCACTTCCTTGTCGGCCGCCGCCATCTTCACCGGCTTCACCTCGATGGTCTGGTTGCGGTACGCGGTGAGCGAGGTCGAGTAGGTGCGCACGAGCATGGTGCGGAACTCCTTCACCAGCTGCTCCTTCTGCGCATCGTTCGCCTGCTGCCAGTTGCGCCCGACGGCCAGGCGCGTCATGCGGGTGAAGTCGAAGTGCGGCAGGACCTTCGCCTCGGCGAGCTCGGCGATCTTGCGCGAGTTGCCGGACTGCAGGTCCTTGTCGGCCTTGATGATCGCCAGCACTTCGTTGGTCACGCGCTTGACCAGCGCGTCGGGCGCTTCCTGGGCGAGCGCGGCGAACGGGACGAATGCGGCGAGAAACGTGAGGAGCGTGCGAAGCATGGCTTGTTTTCCTGGGAGGTCGCGGACGGTTGTCAGACCTGGCGCGCGCGGGCCGGTTCCGGGGGGCTATTTCTTGCCGCCGTCGTCCTGCGCCTTGCTGAAGAGGAACTGGCCGATGAGCTTTTCCAGCACCACCGCCGACTGGCTGATCTGGATGCGGTCGCCCCCGGCGAGCATCTTGCTGTCACCGCCGGCATCCAGCCCGATGTAGGTCTCGCCCAGCAGCCCGGAGGTGAGGATCGAGGCCGTGGTGTCCTTGGGGAAGCTGTAGCGCTTGTCGAGCGCGAGTGTCACGCTCGCCTGGTAGCGCTCGTTGTCGAAGTGGATCTCCTGGACCCGCCCCACGAGCACTCCGGCGCTGCGCACCGGGCCGCGCACCTTGAGGCCGCCGATGTTGTCGAAGCGCACGTCGACCTGGTAGGTCTCCGTGGCGCGCTCGGCGCCGAGGTTGCCAACCTTGAGCGCCAGCACCAGCAGCGCGGCGAAGCCCGCCGCCACGAAGGCACCGAACCACAAGTCGATCGTCGTTCTTTCCATCGTCTTCTTTAGCTGTCAGTCGCCGCCGCGCAGCATCACCGCGGTGAGCATGAGATCCAGGGCGAGGATCGAAAGGGCGGAAGTGACCACCGTGCGGGTGGTGGCGCGCGAGACGCCTTCGGCGGTCGGCGGGGCGTCATAGCCCTCGTACGTGGAGATCACGGCGACCGCGATGCCGAACACGACGCTCTTCACCACGCCGTTCAACACATCATACCGAAAGTCCACCGCGGCCTGCATTTGCGACCAGAAGGCGCCGTTGTCCACGCCGATCAGCACCACACCCACGAGGTAGCCGCCGAAGACACCCATCGCCGAGAACAGGGCTGCCAGCAGCGGCATCGAGATCACGCCCGCCCAGAAGCGCGGCGCGATCACGCGCGCCATGGGCGAGACGGCCATCATGTCCATGGCGGTGAGCTGCTCGGTGGTCTTCATGAGGCCGATCTCGGCGGTGATCGCGCTGCCCGCGCGCGAGGCGAACAGCAGCCCCGCGACCACCGGACCCAGCTCGCGCACGAGCGAGAGCGATACCACCACGCCGATCGACTCGGTGGCGCCCGACTTCTGCAGCGTCTAGAAGGCCTGCAGGCCCAGCACCATGCCGACGAACAGGCCCGACACGACGATGATGATGAGCGAGAGCACGCCGCTGAAGTAGACCTCGCGCATCACCAGGCGGAAGCGCTGGAAGCTCGTGCCCGAAGAGGCCAGCACCAGGCCGAAGAAGCGCGCCATCACGCCGATCCGCCAGATGCCCTCGATGAGGTTGTGCCCCAGGCGCGCGAGCGGCGCGCGCACGCGATCAAGCACGGGCACCTCCGCCAGCGAGGCCCACGTCGGCCGCATACGGCCGCGCCCGATAGTGGAACGGGACCGGCCCATCGGTCTCGCCGTGCACGAACTGGCGCACGAACGGATCCTGCGAGACGCGCACTTCGTCGGGGGTGCCCTGCCCCACGATGCGGCCGTTCGACATGAAATAAAGGTAGTCGACGATCTGGAGGCACTCGTAGACGTCGTGCGAAACCAGGATGGAGGTCGCGCCCAGCGCATCGTTCAGCTTGCGGATGAGCTGGCCGATCACCGCGAGCGCGATGGGGTCGAGGCCGGCGAAAGGCTCGTCGTAGAGCACGAGCATGGGGTCCAGCACCACCGCACGGGCGAGCGCCGCGCGCCGCGCCATGCCGCCCGAGAGCTCCGCGGGCATCAGCCGGTACGCGCCGCGCAGCCCCACGGCCTCGAGCTTCATCAGGACGAGGTCGCGGATCATGCTCTCGGGAAGGCCCGTGTGCTCGCGCAGCGGGAAGGCCACGTTCTCGAATACCGTCATGTCGGTGAACAGCGCCCCGAACTGGAACAGCATGCTCATGCGCCGGCGCAGTCGGTACAGCCCGTCGCGGTCGAGCTCGTGGACGGGTTGGCCTGCCACGCGCACGGCGCCGCGCACCGGTCGCAACTGGCCGCCGATCAGGCGCAACAGCGTGGTCTTGCCGCAGCCGCTGCCGCCCATGATCGCAACGAGCCTGCCGCGCGGCACCTGCATCGAGATGCCCTCGAGGACCGGGCGGCTGCCGTAGGAGAACGTCACCGAGTCGACGTCGACCAGGGTTTCGGGCACGCGGGGGAGGATTTGCCAGGCGATTGGAGACGGAAATTCTAGCAGCTTTGGCCCGCATCCCTCCCCTATAATCGGCTCGCCCCATGAAGAAACCGCGCCTGCTGCTGGTCGACGACGATCCGCTGATCGCAGAGAGCCTCGCCTTCGCCCTGCAGGAGGACTTCGACGTGGCGCTCGCGCAGGACCGCCCGGGCGCGGTCGAGCGCCTGCGCGCGGGCCTGGTGCCGGAGCTGGCGCTCATCGACCTCGGCCTGCCGCCGGTGGCCCACCTGCCCAACGAGGGCTTCAAGCTGATCGGCGACCTGCTGGCGCATGCGCCCGACGTACGCATCCTCGTGCTCACCGGCCAGAACGAGGAGTCGAATGCGCGCCGCGCGCGCGCGCTGGGCGCGGTGGACCTCGTCCCCAAGCCGTGCGAGCCCGAATTCCTGCGCGCAGCGCTCGCGCGAGCGCTGCGGTCCCCGCACCTGGACCGCCCCGAGGAGGAAGCGGAGCAGGCGCATGCGCTGATCGGCGACAGCCCGCCGCTGCGCCGCCTGCGCAGCCAGATCGACCTCTACGCCTCGGCCGCCTTCCCGGCGCTGATCGAGGGTGAATCCGGCAGCGGCAAGGAGCGCGTGGCCTTCGCGCTGCACCATCTGTCGGCACGCTCCAGGCAGCCGTTCCTCGCCCTCAACTGCGCGGCCATCTCGCCTTCGCTGGTGGAGCCGACGCTCTTCGGCTACGCCAAGGGTGCGTTCACCGGCGCGCAGGCCGCGCGCTCCGGCTACTTCGAGGACGCCGGCGAGGGCACCCTCTTCCTTGACGAGATCGGCGAGCTGCCCCTCGAGCTGCAGGCGAAGCTGTTGCGGGTGCTCGAGAACGGCGAATACCAGCGCGTCGGCGAGACGCAGACGCGAGTCTCGCGCGCGCGCGTGGTCGCGGCGACCAACCGCGACCTGCGCGAGGAGGTCGGGCGCGGCCGCTTCCGTTCCGACCTCTACCACCGGCTGTCGGTGTTCGAGCTCCTGGTGCCCGCGTTGCGCGAGCTGGGCGACGACCGACTGAAGCTGCTCGACCACTATCGCGCGCTCTACGCCGCCAAGGCCGGCAGCCAGCCCTTCGAGCTCAGCGAGACCGCCCGCGCGCGTTGGCTGGCGTATCCCTTCCCCGGCAACGTGAGAGAGCTCAAGAACATCGTGATCCGGCTCACGACCAAGTACGCCGGCTACACCCTGGGGGAGGCCGAGCTCGAACCCGAGTTCGCGCCGCCGGCGGAAGGCGCGCGCGCCGACCCGCTGGCGCAGGCGCGCGCCGAGCTCACCTCGGGCAAGCCCTTCAGCCTCGACGCGACGCTGAAGGTGCTCGAGCAGGCCTACCTCGACGCGGCGATCGAGATCGCGCAGGGCAACATGTCGCAGGCCGCGAAGCTGCTGGGAATCTCGCGCGGCACGCTCTACGGAAGGCTGGAATCGGCCGGCCGGTCGGGTGCTAAGATCAACCAACCTGAGAGCAGCCGATGACGATGTACCTCGAGCATTTCGGCCTGCGCGAGGCTCCCTTCCGGATCACCCCGCACACCGAGTTCTTCTTCGCTGGCGCCAACCGCGGCGCCACGCTGGAGGCGCTCGTGTACGCCATCACGGCGGGCGAGGGCATGGTCAAGGTCACCGGCGAGGTCGGCAGCGGCAAGACGATGCTCTGCCGCGTGCTCATGGAGCGCCTGCCCGACACGGTCGAGACCATCTACCTCGCGGTCCCCAGCCTCACGCGCGACGAGATGCTGGCCGCGATCGCCGCCGACCTCGAGATCGACACCACGGGCGCCAACACCACGCGCCTGGTGAAGGCGCTGCAGGAACGCCTGGTCGCGATCCACGCCGGGGGCAAGCAGGTCGTGGCCCTGATCGACGAGGCGCATGCGATGCCGCTCGCCACGCTCGAGGAGATCCGGCTGCTGTCCAACCTCGAGACCAACAAGGAGAAGCTGCTGCAGATCGTGCTCTTCGGCCAGCCGGAGCTCGACCAGCACCTGGCCCTGCCGAACATGCGCCAGCTGAAGGAGCGCATCACGCACAGCTTCGTCCTGAACCCGCTGCCCCCGCGCGAGATCGACGAATACGTGCGCTTCCGCCTGCGCGCCGCGGGTTATCGCGGCCCGGACCTCTTCGGACCGGAGGCGCTGCGCATCATCACCGACGCCTCCGAGGGCCTCACGCGGCGCATCAACATCTACGCCGACAAGACGCTGCTCGCGGCGTTCGCCGCCGGCACCCATACCGTGAGCGCCGATCATGCACGGGCCGCGGTCACCGACACCCAGATCGTGGTCACGCCGGGCCAGCCGCGGCGTCGCCTCGCTGCCGCAGTCATCGCGGGCCTCGTCGCGGGCATCGCCATCGGCTTCGGGCTCGCCCAGTTCGGCCAGCCGGGTTCACCTGTCGCGGCCGTGGCCGCACCGCGTCCCGCGACGGTTGCCCCGGCCCCGGCGAGTCCGCCTGCAGCACCGGTGCCGGCGATCGTCCCGTCCAACGCCGCGACCCCGCCGACGACGCCCAAGACTCCTGCCGCAACCGCCCCCGCCACACCGACGCCGCCACAGGACCCGGTCGAGAGCCGCGCCGCCGCCGGCCGCGAGCTCCTGGCAAGCACTTCGTCGGCGCGCTATTCCGTGCAGCTGATGGTCACCGACCCCCGCGAGCGCGAGTATCTCGGAACGTACCTCGCGGAAGCCGGGCGGCTCGTCGATCCGCAGAAGCTCTACCTGGTTTCCTCCGGCACCTCCCACTCGCCACGTGTGGGGGTGTTGTTCGGCACCTTCGATGGGAGGGCGCCGGCGGCCGAGGCCCTCGCCGCCCTGCCGACGCCGTTGCGGCAGTTCAAACCCTACGTCCGCTCGGTGGATTCGCTTCGGGAGGAAGCCCGCCGGGCGCAGGGCCAGTAAAATTTCCTTTGCAACAGAAAACGGCCTGCCACGCGTGCAAAGATGTGGGGGATTTCATTTGCGTTTCGGCGGCGAAACCGCTATAACGAGGACAGTTAGGTTCTTCACATAAAACAAACACTTACGAGCCCTTCCTTGACCCGATTGCAAGTCACCGCACCGTGCCTTGCCCTCCTGGTCGGCGCGGTGCTGGCCGGATGCGGCGCGCGCCCCATCGCCCAGCACGAGGGACACATCGCCCCCCCGCCCGCGCCGGTGGCCGCCCCTTCGAGCATTCCGCAGCCCGTGCGGACGGTGCCCATGCCCCCTCCCCCGGAAGCCCGGGAGACCGAGGTGCGATATTCCGTCGTGGTCGCCAACCAACCGGTGCGCGAGGTGCTGCTCGCCATGGCGCGCGAGACGCGCGTGAACTTCGACATCCACCCGGGCATCGAGGGCCGCATCAACCTCAACGCGATCGACCAGACGCTCAAGCAGATCCTCACGCGCATCGCGCGCCAGGTGGACGTGCGCTGGGAGGCCGACGGGCACACGATCACCGTGATGCCGGACACGCCCTATCTGCGCACCTACAAGGTCGACTACGTCAACATGACGCGGGACGTGACCGGCACGATCGGCGTGCAGAGCACGGTCGTCGCACCTCCCAGCGCCACCGGAGTGTCCGCGGCAGGCGGTCAGAACACCTCGGTGCTCAAGGTGGACGCCACGGCGCGCAACCGTTTCTGGGAGACGCTCGAGAAGAACGTGAAGGACCTGCTGCGGGAAACCGACAAGCAGTTCCCGGAAGGCAGCACCGAAACCTACGTGAGCGGCCGGCGCCAGGCCACGGGCGAGGCGCTCGAGCGGCGCACGCCCCCGGCGAGTGCGTCGGGCAACGTCGTCGTCGCCCCCGGCTCGTATGGCGCCCCCGCCACGCCGACCGACACCACGGCGAGCGGCGAGATCGCCGAACGGCGCCTCACCTTCCGCGAGGCGGCCTCGGTCATCGTGAACCCGGAGTCCGGCATCGTGACCGTGCGCGCCACCTCGCGCCAGCAGGAGAAGGTCGCCGAGTTCCTCGCCCAGGTGATCGGCTCGGCGCGCCGCCAGGTGCTGATCGAGGCCACCATCGTCGAGGTGCTCCTCAACGACAACTACCAGACCGGCGTGGACTGGTCGGCCCTCGGCCTGAACGGACTGGGCTACAGCTTCACCCAGAGCATGATCGGCACCAACCTCGGCGCCGCTCCCTTCTTCGCGATCGAGTACAGCAACCCCAACGGTCCTGGCGGGCGCAACATCTCCAGCACGGTCAAGCTGCTCGACTCCTTCGGCAACACGCGCGTGCTGTCGAGCCCCAAGATCATGGCGGTGAACAACCAGACCGCGGTGCTCAAGGTGGTCGATAACCGCGTCTACTTCACGGTGCAGGCGCAGGTCACCCCGGGCAACAACAACCAGGCGCCCATCGTGGCCTACACCACGACGCAGAACGTGGTGCCGGTGGGCTTCGTGATGAACGTGACGCCGCAGATCGCCGAGAACGACGTCGTGGTCCTCAACGTGCGGCCCAGCGTCTCGCGCATCCTGGGATTCGTGAAGGACCCCAACCCCGACCTCGCGCGCGTCAACGTGACCAACAACGTGCCCGAGATCCAGTCGCGCGAGTTCGAGAGCGTGCTGCGCGTTCCCAGCGGCCAGATCGCGATCCTGGGCGGCCTCATGCAGGACAGCTTCGAAGGCAAGCGCGATGGCGTCCCGCTCATGTCGCGCATCCCCTTCGTCGGCGACTGGGTGAGCTATCGCAACGACACCTCGCGCAAGAGCGAGCTGGTGATCTTCCTGCGGCCGATCGTGGTGCGCGACGCGAGCCTCAACGGCGATCTCGCGGGCTACCGCCGCTACCTGCCGGGCAACCAGTTCTTCGACGACACGCGCCCCCTCGGCAGCGCCGAGTGGGAGCAGAGCGTGAGGGACCTGGAGCAAGGCCAATTCCCGCAAGGCAAGCCGGCACCGGTGGTTCCCGACCCACCGCCACCCCCGGGGACCCGGCCTTGAGCCTGCTGCTCGACGCGCTCAAACGGGCCGAGCAGGAAAAGCTCGCAAGGCAACCCGCTGGCAGCGTTTCCGCCCAGCCCCCGCCCCGTTCAGCAGCGCCCGCGAGCGCTCCCGGATCCCTCGAGCTGCAGCCCCTTGCCGGAGCCGGCGCAACCGCGCACGCGGCGCCCGGCCCCGCCCGCCCCGACGCCGCCGCCGCGCATGCGGCGCAGACCGTGTTCCAGGCCAAGGCGGCCGAGCCGGAGAATTCGCGCGGCCGCGCGATGCTGTGGGTCACCGTAGGCGCCGTGGCGATCGTGGCCATCGCAGCCGCAGCCTACGTCTGGTATTCGGTGAAGTCGCTCACGCCGCAGTACTCAGGCGCACCCCGTCCGCGAGCCGCGCCCACGCCGCCGCCGGCCTCCTCAGCACCGTTGCCGCCGACGACGGCCATGGGCAGCATCGTTCCCGCCCCCGGGCCGGTGCCGGCTCCGCCCGAGGCGACCGGCGCCGCGGCACCCGGCGTTGCAGCGCCTTCCGCGACGGTTCCCACAAGCCCTGCGCCTGCCGCGGCCGTGCCGGCCCCGACAACGCCGCAGGCGCCTCCGGAATCCGCCGCGGACCGCCTCACGCGCGCCGCAACCCAGTTTCCTGCGCCGCTGCAGATGGATCGTTCCTCGCCCACCGGACGCCGCGTACCGGCGGAAGTCTCGGCGGGCTACGATGCGCTGCGCAACGGTGATGCGGCGGGCGCACGCCGCGCCTACCAGGCCGCCCTGGCTTCCGATCCGACGAGCGTCGACGCGCACCTGGGCCTCGCGACGCTTGCCGCGCGCGAGACCAACCGCGTGGTCGCGGTCGAGCACTACCGCCTCGCGCTCGACCTCGATCCGCGCAACGCCACGGCGCGGGCCGGCCTCGCGGCGCTCACCGACTCCTCCCGCCCCGAGGCGCTCGAGGCGCAGCTGCGCGCCGACATCGATCGCTCGCCCGAGAGCCCCGCGCTGCAGTTCACGCTCGGCAACCTGTATGTCTCGCTGGGACGCTGGACCGAGGCGCAGTCGGCGTTCTTCGAGGCGCACCGCCTCGACCCCGGCTCGCCCGAGATCGCCCACAACCTCGCGGTGAGCCTCGACCGGCTCGGGCAGCCGCGCCTGGCAGCGACCTTCTACCGGCGAGCGCTCGAATCCGCGCGCGCGCGCGCCACCCCGATCGACACCGCCGCCGTGACGCGGCGCCTGGCGGAGATCGAGTGATGGGGTCGGTATCCCCCGCGCCGCTGGCGCAGATCCCGCTCGGACAGACGCTGCTCACCAAGGGCATCATCAGCCAGGACCAGCTCAACATCGCGCTCACCGAGCAGAAGCGCTTCAAGTCCCCGCTCGGCAAGGTGCTGGTGACCCTGGGCTTCGTCACCGAGGCCACGATCCGCGACATCCTGTCGGAGACGCTGGGCCAGGTCTCGGTCGACCTCGAGAACACCATCGTGGACCCGGCGGCGATCGCGCTGGTGCCCAAGGACATGGCGCGGCGCTTCCACGTGCTGCCCGTGTCCTACGACTCGGACAAGAAGCTGCTGCTGATCGCCGTGTCGGACCCCGCCAACGTGGTGGCGCTCGACCAGATCCGCGCGCTCGCGCGCGAGGAGTTGCGCATCGAGCAGGTGCTCGCGCGCGAGTCCGACATCACCATCGGCATCGAGCAGCACTACGGCTTCGAGCTGTCGATCGACGGGATCCTGAACGAGATAGAGACCGGCGAGATCGACTACCAGTCGCTCGCCTCCGACTTCGACGAGTACAGCCAGCCGGTGGTGCGGCTGGTCGACGCGCTGCTGAACGACGCGGTCAAGCGCAATGCCTCCGACATCCACTTCGAGCCCGAGCAGGGGTTCCTGCGCATCCGCTACCGCATCGACGGGGTGCTGCGCCAGATCCGGTCGCTGCACAAGAACTACTGGGCCGCGATGGTGGTGCGCCTGAAGGTCATGAGCGGCATGAACATCGCCGAGACGCGTGCGGCGCAGGACGGCCGCATCTCGCTCATGCTCTCCGGGCACCAGGTCGACTTCCGCGTGTCGTCGCAGCCCACGACGCACGGCGAGAACATCGTGCTGCGCATCCTCGACCGCGACAAGGGCATCGTGCCGCTGGACGAGCTCGGGCTCTACCCCGAGGACCTCAAGACCCTGAAGCTGATGCTGGCGCGCCCCGAGGGGATCATCCTCGTGACCGGGCCCACCGGCAGCGGCAAGACGACCACCCTCTACTCGATCCTCAGCTTCATCAACACGGAGGGCGTCAACATCATGACGCTCGAGGATCCGGTCGAGTACCCGATGGCGATGATCCGGCAGACCTCGGTGAACGAGGTGGTCAAGCTCGACTTCGCCTCGGGCATCCGCTCGATGATGCGCCAGGACCCCGACGTGATCCTCGTGGGCGAGATCCGCGACCAGGAGACGGCGGAGATGGCCTTCCGCGCGGCGATGACCGGGCACCAGGTCTACTCGACGCTGCATACCAACTCCTCGATCGGCGCCATCCCGCGCCTCATGGACCTGGGCGTGCTGCCCGACATCATGGCCGGCAACATCATCGGCGTGATCGCCCAGCGCCTGATGCGCAAGCTCTGCGCGCACTGCAAGAACCCGTGGAGCCCGGACGAGATGACGCGGCGCCTGCTGGGCATGGCCGAGGACGACGGGCGGCCCGTCTACCAGGCGGTGGGATGCGCGCGCTGCGAGAACATGGGCTACCGCGGGCGCGTGGCGATCATGGAGCTGTTCAAGCTGGACCCCGAGATCGACGAGCTGATCGCGCGCCGCGCCACCGGGCGCGAGGTCCGGCTCGCAGCCGCGGCCAAGGGCTTCCGCACGCTCGCCGAGGACGCCATCGCGCGCGTGCTCGCGGGCCAGACGAGCCTCGAGGAGATATCGCGCGTGGTCGACCTCACCGACCGCGTGATCTGAAGGCGTGGCGCTCTTCGCCTACCGCGCCGTCGATGGCGACGGCCGCATCTCCACCGGCAACCTCGACGCCGCCAACGCGATCGACCTCGAGCTGAGGTTGAAGCGCCTGGGCCTGGACCTGGTCACGTTCGAGGGCGTCAAGCGCTCGACCGCCGCGCGCACGCGCAACGTCAGCCGCACCGAGCTGATCACCTTCTGCTTCCACCTCTCGCAGCTGCTCAAGGCGGGCGTGTCGATCATCGAGGCGCTCACCGACCTGCGCGACACCGTCGACAACCCGGGTTTCCGCCAGGTGATCGCGAGCCTGCTCGAGGACATCGGCGGCGGCCTCAAGCTCTCCGACGCGATGGCCAACCACGGCTACTGCTTCGACGGCGTGTTCGTGGCGCTGGTGCGCGCCGGCGAGCAGAGCGGCCAGCTGACCGAGGTGCTCGACGAGCTCACCGAGAACCTCAAGTGGCAGGACGAGATCGCCGCGCAGGCCAAGAAGGCCATGATCTACCCCATGATCGTGCTGGTGGTGATCGTGGGCGTGGTGTTCGTGCTCATGACGGTGCTCGTGCCGCAGCTCGCCGCGACGTTCAAGACGCTGGTGCCGAAGCTGCCGCGCGAGACCGAGATCATGATCATGATCTCGGACGTGTTCGTGCGCTGGTGGTACCTGCTGCTGGGCGTCCCGGCGGCCGCGGGCGCGGCGATCTGGACGCTCGCGCGCACCAACGAGCGCCTGCAGCACACCATCGACGAGCTGTCGCTCAAGATGCCGGTGCTGGGCGAGCTCAGGCAGAAGATCATCCTCGCGCGCTTCTCGACCGTCTTCGCCATGCTCTACAAGGCGGGGATCAGCGTCCTCGAATGCATCCACATCTGCGAGAAGATCGTCGGCAACCGCGTCATGGAGGCGGGCCTGCAGCGCGTCGGCCGCAGCATCTCGGAGGGCCAGGGGATCTCGCAGGCGTTCACCGCGACCAAGCTCTTCCCCCCGCTGGTGCTGCGCATGCTGCGGGTCGGCGAGTCGACCGGGGCGCTGGACACGGCGCTGCTGAACGTGTCCTACTTCTACAATCGCCAGGTACGCGACGGCATCGCCAAGATGCAGACCCTGCTCGGCCCGGCCACCACCGTCGTGCTGGGCGTGCTGATCGTGGCGATCCTGTACTCGATCTTCCTGCCCATCTACGACGTGATCGCCAAGATCAAGTTCTAGGCCTCCGTGAGTACCGCAAACTTCAACCACCCCCGTGTCGGCCCCGATCACTCCGCCGGGTCGCATCCCCGCAAGCGGAGCCCCTGCTCCGCCTCTGGAGTGATCCGGGCCTCCAGAGCCATGTTGGACCGCAACGGTTGTCGTGTCGGCCCCGATCACTCCGCCGGGTCGCATCCCCGCAAGCGGGGCCCCTGCTCCGCCTCTGGAGTGATCTAGCCCCGTGAAGCACTTCCTCTACCTCACCAACAGCCGCCTGGTGTCGATGTCGACGCAGGGCAAGCGCATCGCGGGGCGGCGCGAGTTCGCGGTCTCCGGCGCCGGGGTTGCGGAGTTCGAGCAGCACGTCGCGCGCCTGGCCGCCTTGCCCACGTACTTCCTCGTCGACCTGGCCGACGAGGACTTCCGCCTCGACTCCATCCCCCACCTCGGCTCCGGCGACCGCGCCGCGATGCTCGGGCGCAAGCTCGCGCAGATCTTCCGCAACACGCCCTATCGCCACGCGCAGATGCAGGGTCGCGAGGCCGAGGGGCGGCGCGACGACCGCGTGCTCTACACCGCGCTCACGAACCCGGAGACGCTGCGCCCCTGGATCGAGGTGCTCGAGCGCCTGCAGGTTCCGCTCGAGGGCATCTACTCGGCCGCCGTGTTCAGCTCCGTGGTGCTCGAGGAGCTCGACCTCGACTTCCCGCACGCGCTGCTGGTCACGTTCACGCCCGGCGAGGCGATGCGCCAGACCTACTTCAAGAGCGGCGAGATCAAGTTCAGCCGCCTCACGCCGCTCGACCTGGACGAGGGCCAGGGCCTGGGCGCGTTCGTGGCCGAGGAGACGATGCGCACCTGGCAGTACCTCGACAGCCTGCGCCACTTCGGGCCCGAGGACCGCCTCGAGGCGTGCGTGCTGATCCACGCCAACGACCGCGCCGCCGTGCAGCCGCAGCTGCGCGATTTCGCCCAGCTGCAGTACCGCGCCCTCGACATCGAGCAGGCTTCGATGAAGCTGGCGCTGAAGCCCCCGCCGCTCGATTCCACCGCCGAGGAGGTGATCGTCCATCTCTTCCTCATGCGCCCGCCGGAGAACCACTTCGCGAGCCCGGAGCTGCGCCGCCATGCGGTGGTCCGGCGCGCGCGCAACGCCCTCCAGAACGTCTCGTACGCCATCCTCGCCGCCGGCCTGGCCTGGGGCGGCTGGCACGTGGTGAGCGCGATGCAGGGCGCCGAGGAGGAGCGGCGCGTGGAGCAGCAGCTGGCCGCGATCCAGCGCGAGCACGACGAGATCGTGCGCTCGACGCCTTCGCTGGGCGTGGGCGGCTCGACGATGCGCGACACCGTCGCCTTCTACAACGGCGCGATCCGGTCGTTCCCGGTCCTGGCCGACTTCGTGGGCCCGGTCTCCGGGGTCATCGCGCGCCACCCCGGCGTACGCGTGACCCAGCTGTCGTGGATCGCCACCGACGATGCCAAGGCCAACCCGCCGATCGTCGCTATCGCTTCGCGCCAAACCCCGCCCGTGAAGACGCTCGCCAGGTCCGGCGAGGCGCCGCAGCAACCGCCGCCGGGAGGCGATGCGTCCGCGAGATTCACCGGCGGCCGTTACGAGGTGGCGCTGCTCGAGGCGACCGTCAACGTGGGCGCCGAGGACTTCCGTGGCGCTATCGAGCGCGCGCAAAAGCTCGCCGAGGAGATCGGGCGGCTGCCCGGGACCGACGCGGAGGTGGTCGAGAGCCCGCTCGACCTGCGCTCGTCCCTGCAACTGCAGGGGCGCCTGGAACAGGCCCAGCCGGCGACGATGGAAGCGCGTTTCGTCCTGCGCGTGGTGCGCGACCGGGGATCGAACACGTGAGCGCCGCCGTCTTCTCGCGCGACGGCGGGCGGCAGCTGCGCGGTGCGTGGATCCTGCTCGCCGTCTCGATCGCCTGCGCGGTCGCGCTCGGCCTCGGCGGCAAGTTCTACCTCGAGCACGAGAAGCGGACGCGCAAATCGGAAAGCCAGCGCCTCGAGCAGGCGCGCTCGCGCCTCGAGACCGCGCGGCGCGAGCGCGACAACCTGCGCGAATCCGCCGACATCTTCCGCACGCTGGTCGACCGCGGGTTGCTGCAGGGCGAGCGGCGGCTGGACATGGTCGAGCTCATCAACGGCCTGCGCACGCGCTACCAGCTGTTCGCCCTAGACTACGAGGTCGCCGCGCAGCGCCCCCTCGCCCTGCCGAACGGGCGCGCCTTTCCGGCGGTCGACGTACTCGCCAGTCGCGTGAAGCTGCGCATGCGCGCGCTGCACGAGGGCGATGTCCTCGGCTTCGTCCAGGAGCTGGCGGCGAGCCGCCAGGGCTTCTTCCCGCTGGACCGTTGCGCCATGCGCCGCGTCGAGGCGCCTTCGCCCGAGGCGCTCGCGCCGCGCGTGGAGGCCGAGTGCAGCTTCGAATGGATCACCCTGAAGGAAAAGAATGCGGGCCGGCCCAACTAGCCTCCTTGCGATCGTGCTGTGCGCCGGCGCAACGGCGGCCGCGGCCCCGGCGCTGGACACGCTGTTCCACACGCCCGAGGAGCGCGCCCGGCTCGACCGGCTACGCCGCGGCGAGGTGATCGCCGCGCCCGCGGCACCCGGCGCAGAGCCGGTCCGCAGCCGCGAGATCACCGGCTACGTGAAGCGCAGCGACGGGCGCGGCACCGCCTTCATCGACGGCGTGCCCGTGCCGGTGGATTCGCGCGGCGCTCCGCTGCTCCAGCCCGGCTCGGTGCGCGCCTACGCCAACCGTCCCTCCGAGGACCTGCGCATCCAGCGCAAGGATCCGCGCTAGCCGTCAAGCGGCTTCACCTCCCGCGGCTTTTCGGATTTCGGGCTGCGGCGCCTTGCCCGGCGCGGTATTCCTGTCGCATCGCAACGCGACGGGGAGGCATCCATGGAATCGGAGCGCGAGTCGGGCTGGGGCCTTCCCCTCGTCCTCGCGGCGCTCGCCCTGGGCCTCGCCTCGGCCGGCGCATTGGCGCTTTCGTCGGCGAGCACCGCGCAGCATCGCCTGCGCGCGAGCGAGCGGGCCCTCGCGCAAGCGCGCGAGGCGTTGCTGGCGTACGCCGCCGATCGGCCGATCGATGCGCGCGTAGGCCCGGGCTATCTTCCCTGCCCCGACCTCGACGACGACGGCTGGGCCGAGGCCACCTGCGGGTCGCTCAGCGGGCACCTGGGGCAGGCCGAGCGGCTGGGCCGCCTGCCGTGGAAGACGCTCGGCCTTCCGGATCTGCGCGATGGCTACGGCGAACGCCTCTGGTATGCGGTGTCGACGCGGTACAAGGGCCTGCTCAATTGCGCCGCAAGCCCGGCGTGCGTGGACATGAGCCCGCCCGTGGCGCTGGGAACCATCACGGTCCGTGATGCCGAGGGCCGCGCCGTGCACGACGGCACGCGCGCCGACCCCGCGAATGCGGCCGCGGGCGCGGCGGCCGTGGTGATCGCCCCGGGCCCGCCGCTTTCGCGACGCGATGGCCACGAGCAGCGCCGCGACTGCGAGGCGGGGCAGTGCGATGCGCGCGGCCGCTGCCTCGCCGAGCCGCCGTGGCGCGCGGCGCGCTGCGACCCGCGCAACTACCTCGACGCGTCGGTCGACGAGGACAACGCCGCCTTCCACGACCGCAGCGACTCGGCGGGGCGGGCGGGCAACGGCGACGGGTTCATCCAGGGTCCGGTCGCTTCCGGGGCGCGCCTCGAAGTGAACGACCGCGTGGTGGCGATCTCGCAGGCGGAAGTGATGGTCCGCGTCATGGGACGCGTGGCCGTGGAAGTGGCGCACTGCCTTCGAACGTCAGCCGCGGTCGAGCCGCCCGAGGCGCCCTGCGAGGCGAGCCCTGCCCTCGGCCGAATAGCCGACGCCTGGTTGGCGGCGCCCTCGTGCTCGGCAAGACCGGGCGATCCGGGCTGGTGGAATGCCTGGCGGCCGCACGTGTTGTTCGCGCGCGCGAGCGCCGGCGGGCTCGAGCTCGTGGATGACGAGGGACGCCGCCTCGCGAACGGCCAGCGCTTCGCGGTCGTGGTCACGCGCGAGGCCGGAAGCTGCGCTCCCTCGAGGATCGATTGCGATGCCGCGGGCTGCTTTCGCGCGCGGCAGCCTCCGCGGCGGGCGGCGGGTCACGATGCGCTGGCCGCCTCGCCCTGAAGCGCGCGGGTTCTCGCTGCTCGAGGTGGCGATCGCGCTCGTCGTCCTCGCGCTGGCGTTGACCGCGCTCGCCGTTCCTCTCGGGGCGCAGGTGCACGCGCGGCGCGTAGACGAGGCCAGGCGCCAGCTCGCCGACGCACGCGACGCCGTCCTGGGCTTTGCCGCGGCGCACGGGCGCCTGCCCTGCCCCGCCACACCCTCCTCGCGTGGCCAGGAGGCCTTCGCGGCCGGCGGCGACGCGACCAACGGGCGCTGCGCGGACTTCCACGGCGGCTATCTCCCGGCGGCGGCGCTCGGCCTGTCACCGCTGGACGATGAGGGGCTCCTTCGCGATCCATGGGTCGCAACCGCAAATCGCGTGCGCTACGCGGTGCATTCGGGAACGATCAACGCGGTGCCCCAGGCGCTCACACGAGCCGGCGGCATGGCCCAGGCGACACTTGCGGGGCTGGGCGCCGCGCCGCACTACCTCCATGTGTGCGCCAGCGGCGAGCACGCGGCGGCCGGCGCATGCGGCCCGGCGGCGAACCAGCTCACGCGGCGCGCCGCGTTCGTGCTGCTCTCGCTCGGGGCCAACGCGTCTGCCCAGCCGGCGGCCGGAAGCGACGAGGCGGCGAACCTGGACGGCGACGACGCCTTCGTGTCGCACGAGCCCTCCGAAGGGGGGTTCGACGACCTGCTCGACTGGGGCTCGATCCACATGGTCATCCACCGGCTGGTGGCGGCGGGGCGCCTGCCCTGAGGGCTATAATTGGCCCATGAACCAGCGCGACAAGCGCCTGCCGATCCCCGACGTCCAGGCGACTCCCGACACGCGCCAGCTGGCCATCGACCGTGTCGGCATCAAGGCCATCCGCCATCCCGTCAAGGTCCGCGAGCGCACCGGCGGGATCCAGCACACCATCGCGCTGTTCAACATGTACGTGGGCTTGCCGCACCAGTTCAAGGGCACCCACATGTCGCGCTTCGTCGAGATCCTCAACGCGCACGAGCGCGAGATCTCGCCCGACACCTTCCGCCTGATGCTGCGCGAGATGGTGGCCAAGCTCGAGGCCGTGAGCGGCCACGTCGAGATGACCTTCCCGTACTTCGTGAACAAGAAGGCGCCGGTGTCGGGGGTCGAGAGCCTGATGGACTACGAGGTGACCTTCGTCGGCGAGATCCTCGACGGCCGCGAGACCTTCACGCTCAAGGTGCTGGTGCCGGTGCAGAGCCTGTGCCCCTGTTCCAAGAAGATCTCCGATCGCGGCGCGCACAACCAGCGCTCGCACGTCACCGTGGCCGCGCGCATCAACAAGTTCGTCTGGATCGAGGAGATCATCGACCAGGTGGAGGGCGAGGCCTCGAGCGAGCTCTGGGGCCTGCTCAAGCGCCCCGACGAGAAGTACGTGACCGAGCAGGCCTACGACAATCCCAAGTTCGTCGAGGACATGGTGCGCGACATCGCCGCCGGCCTGAACGCCGACCCTCGCATCGACGGCTACGTGGTGGAGAGCGAGAACTTCGAGTCCATCCACAACCACTCGGCCTACGCGATGATCAGCAAGGGTCGGCACTCCGATTCAGGGGCGTGATGTTTGCCTGAACCGGGCTGCATCACGAAATCGGAGTCTGACCCCGTTTATTCCCGCCGTCAGGCGTCGCCACCGAGTCCCGCTAGTACCTCTTCGTGAGCGTCAGGTTCTGCCCCTCGCGGCGCATCTCGGTGCGGGACAGGAAGCTCATCCCGAGCAGGCCGAAGCCGATGCCCCCCTCGCCCACGGAAGCGTCGACGTTGTAGAGCGTGAGCCCGCCGATCGCGACGCTGTCCAGCTTGAGCCTGTAGTTGGGGACGCGCCGGCCGTCGGCGACGATGGAATAGCCCGGCTCGCCCTTGGTGTAGTCGATCCCGAGCCGGCGGGCATCCGCGGCCGAGAGGCTCACCACCGTTGCGCCCGTATCGACCATCAGGCGCATGTGCCCGCCGTTCACCTGCGCGTCGACCATGAAGTGGCCGCGCGAGTCGGGTGCCAGCGTGACGCTCGCCCGCTCGCCGGGCTGGCCGGGCGTCTCGAAGTGCTGCCCCATCTCCAGCACCTGGCGCTTGCCGTCGATCTCGAGCGTGGCCGCGCGGCCGTCCACGGCAACCAGCTTCACGCCCTCGGCCGTGGTCTGCCCCACCGCGAGGATGCGCGGCTGTCCCCGGTTGATGGTCACCACCGCCTTGCCGGAGAACAGGCCCACCACGGTGACGTCGGTCGCGCCCGCTGGGAACGCCGCCACGGCCACCGCGATCAAAACCCATGACATCATCGAGCGCATCGTGAAACCCGTCGCCGTATTTCGCTTCTCGGACACCGAGGGACCGGGGCATTTTGCCACGTTCCTCGACGCCCGCCGGATCGCCTGGAAGCTGGTGAAGCTCGACGAGGGCGAGCCCGTGCCGCCCTCGAGCGAGCCCTTCGCCGGGCTCGCCTTCATGGGCGGCCCGATGAGCGCCAACGACGAGCTCGCGTGGACGCAGCCCGTCCTCGCGCTGATGCGCGACGCCGTGGCGCGGGAAGTGCCGGTCATCGGCCATTGCCTCGGCGGCCAGATGCTGTCGCGCGCGCTCGGCGGCGAGGTGAAGAAGAACCCGGTGAAGGAGATCGGCTGGAATCCGGTGCAGGTCGTCGACTCGCCAGCCGCGCGCGAATGGTTCGGCCAGAACCTGCACGAGTTCGACACGTTCCAGTGGCACGGCGACACGTTCTCCATCCCCCCGGGCGGCGAGCGCATCCTCACGGGCCCGCACTGCCCCAACCAGGCCTATGTCGTGGGCGACCGCCATCTCGGCCTGCAATGCCACGTGGAGATGACGCCCGAGATGATCGACAGCTGGATCGCGAGCGGTTCGGGCGAGGTGAAGGAGAACCTTCACAGCCCGGCGGTGCAACCCGTGGAAGAGATCCGCGGCCAGATGCCCAGGCGGCTTCCCGCCTTGAGCCACACGGCCGAGCACCTGTACGAGCGCTGGTCGAAGAACCTGCGCCGCTAGGGACGCGGCGGCACGAGGTCGAGCGCCATGAAGCGCACGCCGTTCACCGGATTGTCGTTGTAGGGCGCGGTGTCGCGGAAGCCGAGCTTCTCGTACATGCGCTGCGCCGCGGTCATCTGCGGCAGCGTGTCGAGCTTGAGCGTCTCGTAGCCCAGCGCGCGCGCCTCGCCGATGATGTGCAGCGCGAGCAGGCGCCCGAGGCCCGCGGCGCGGTGCGCCGGCCGGACGTACAGCCGCTTCATCTCCGCGTCGCGATGGAAGAGCGGCCTGAGGGCCGCGCAGCCCGCGGGCTTGCCCCCCACGTGCGCCAGCACGAGGCGGCCGCGGGGCGGGGCGTAGTCCCCGGGAAGGCCGGCCAGCTCGGCGTCGAACCCCTGGAAGCACAAGCTCACGCCCAGGGCGCGCTGGTACTCGGTGAAGAGCTCCCTGCACGCCGCGACCTCGGCCGCCGAAGCCGCCGGGACCAGCTCGAGGCTGGCGACCCTACTCGCGGAAATTCTCGTACTTGAGCGGGACATCGGTCACGCCCGCGCGCACCAGCTGGATCGCCGACTGCAGGTCGTCCTTCTTGCTCCCGCTGACGCGCACGACGTCGCCCTGGATCGACGCGGTCACCTTGACCTTCGCGTCCTTGATCATCTTGACGATCCTCTTCGAGAGCTCCTGCTCCACGCCGTTTCTCACGGTGAGCTTCTGCTTCACCTTGTCGCCGCCGATCTTCTCCGGGTCGTTCACCTTGAGGAAGCGCGCGTCCACGCCGCGCTTGGCCATCTTGGCCATGAGGACGTCGCGCACCTGCCCGAGCTTGAACTCGTCGTCGGCGTACGCGGTGATCTCATGCTCCTTCTCCTTGAGCTCGAAGCGCGCGTCCGAGCCCTTGAAGTCGAAGCGGTTCGCGATCTCCTTGTTCGCCGTATCCACGGCGTTCTTCAGCTCGACCGCATTGGCCTCGCAGGTGATGTCGAAGGAGGGCATCGATTCCTCGAAGGATGGATGGCGAAAATACCGTCAGCCCGATTCTATCGCGTAAAATTGCCCGTTTTCCCCTCGGAAACCGCACCCTTGGCCACCATCCTGCAGTCACTGCCGGCGGGACAGAAGGTCGGCATCGCCTTCTCGGGCGGGCTCGACACGAGCGCCGCACTCGCATGGATGCGCGAGAAAGGCGCGATCCCGTACGCCTATACCGCCAACCTCGGCCAGCCGGACGAGTCGGACTACGACGAGATCCCGCGCAAGGCGAAGCAATACGGCGCCGAGAAGGCGGTGCTGGTGGAGTGCCGCCCGCAGCTCGTTGCCGAGGGCATCTCCGCCATCCAGTGCGGCGCCTTCCACATCTCCACCGCCGGGGCCACGTACTTCAACACCACCCCGCTCGGGCGCGCCGTCACGGGCACGATGCTCGTGGTGGCGATGAAGGAGGACGACGTCCACATCTGGGGCGACGGCAGCACCTTCAAGGGCAACGACATCGAGCGCTTCTACCGCTACGGCCTGCTCGCCAACCCCGGCCTGCGCATCTACAAGCCGTGGCTGGACCAGCGCTTCATCGACGAGCTGGGCGGGCGCAAGGAGATGAGCGAATACCTCGTCGCGCGCGGCTTCGCCTACAAGATGAGCGTCGAGAAGGCGTATTCGACGGACTCGAACATCCTGGGCGCCACCCACGAGGCCAAGGACCTGGAGTTCCTCGACAAGGGCCTCACGATCGTGAACCCGATCATGGGCGTGGCGTTCTGGCGGGAGGACGTCGCCGTCCGGCCCGAGACCGTGACGGTCACCTTCGAGGAGGGCCGGCCGGTCGCGCTGAACGGGCAGTCCTTCAAGGATGCGGTCGCCCTTTTCACCGAGGCCAACGCCATCGGCGGGCGCCATGGCCTCGGCATGTGCGACCAGATCGAGAACCGCATCATCGAGGCCAAGAGCCGGGGCATCTACGAGGCACCCGCCATGGCCCTGCTCCACCTCGCCTACGAGCGCCTGGTGACCGGCATCCACAACGAGGACACCATCGAGCAGTACCGCAACAACGGGCGGCGCCTCGGGCGCCTGCTCTACCAGGGGCGCTGGTTCGACCCGCAGTCGATGATGCTGAGGGACACCGCGCAGCGCTGGGTCGCGCGCGCGATCACGGGCGAGGTCACGGTCGAGCTGCGCCGGGGCAACGACTACTCGATCCTCGATACGAAGAGTCCCAACCTCACCTACAAGCCGGAGCGCCTCACGATGGAAAAGGGCGAGGCTTTCTTCAGCCCTGCCGACCGCATCGGGCAGCTCACGATGCGCAACCTCGACATCATCGACACCCGCGACAAGCTGCGCGTGTACTCCGAGACGGGATTGATCGGCCCGGGTGGCGGGGTACCCCTTCTGGGCGACGAATCGGACAAGTAAGCGCCAGCTCCTCCCCGGCCGATCCCGGCCCGCGTCACTGCCAGATTTCGAATCCGGACCTGATGTTGCAGGCTTGCAACACCCGGGGCCCGATCTTCGCGTTTTTTTCCAAAATATCGCGATTTATGTAGACTGCGCGGACAGCAGGCTGCAGGGAGGCTCACCGGGGTCCCCAGAAACCCCGGAAGCGCCATTGGCGGCCGGCCTCCAGCGCATCCAATCCAAGAGGGAAACACAATGAATCAAGCAAAAGGCGTTGCGGCCTTCCGCCGCAGTGCGATCTCGCTGGCGGTAGGCATGTGCCTATCCGGCGTGGTCTACGCACAGTCGGCGGATGGGAACATCCAGGGCACGGCCAAGGCGGGAGCCGTGGTCACCCTGACGGCCCCGGGGGGCAAGGAGAGCCAGATCACGGCCCGCCCCGACGGCACGTTCTCGTTTTCGAAGCTTCCGGCAGGCAACTACCGCGTCACCGCCGACGGCGTGACCCGCGAAGTGACCGTCGCCGCGGGTGTTGATTCCCGCGTCGCCCTCGGTTCGGTCGCAGCCTCGGGCGCCGGCGAGAAGATCACCGTGACGGGCTCGCGCATCCTGCGTGACACATTCAACTCGGCTTCGCCGGTGCAGGTGATCACCCGCGACGAGACCCTGATGTCGGGCTTCGCCTCGACCACGGCCGCGCTGCAGTCCGTCGGCGCGACCGCGGGCTCCTCGCAGATCAACAACGCCTTCGGCGGCTTCGTGACCGACGGCGGCCCCGGCGCCAACACGATCTCGCTGCGCGGCCTGGGTGCCACCCGCACCCTGGTGCTGCTGAACGGCCGTCGCATCGCCCCCGCCGGCACGCGCGGCGCGGTCGGATCGGCTGACCTGAACGTGCTCCCGAGCGCCATCATCGACCGCGTCGAGATCCTGAAGGACGGCGCCTCGTCGATCTACGGCTCGGACGCCGTGGCCGGCGTCGTGAACATCATTACGCGCAAGAACGTGCAGGGCGTCACCCTCGAGGCCCAGCACAACGCGCCCGAGGACGGCGGCGGCGAGGAAACCCGCGTGTCCGCGACGTTCGGGTTCACCACCGACAAGGGATACCTGACCGGCTCGCTCGAGCACTACGACCGCAACGGGATCAAGTGGAGCGAGCGCGACTGGATGAAGTGCCAGACCCAGTATCGCCGGCGAGCGGGCGGCTTCGGCGACTGGGGCAGCCAGGACTACATCGACCCGATCACCGGCCAGCCCAAGTGCTACACCACGGGCCTCACCGGCGAGGACGGCGTCACCATCAACACCATCGGCACGGGCAATATCACCGGCGTTGCCGCGCCCGGCGCGGTCGGCACCACGTTCAACCGCTGGCGCCCGAACTCCGGGATCACCACCGGCCTGCCCGGCTTCGAAGGCGTGGGCGGCGGGGCGAACACCCTGTTCCCGCGTGACACGTTCGACCCGAAGATGATGAACCAGACGCTGATCTCGCCGGTCGAGATCCGCACCGCGTTCTTCCAGGGCGGATACGACATCGGAGCGCTCGGCAACGCCGAGGTCTATGGCGAGCTGCTGTTCAACAATCGCAAGTCGCAGCAGGTGGGCTTCCGCCAGCTGTCGCTCGACTACGCGCGTGGCAGCCCGCTGATTCCGGAGGGCCTGCGCAACGTGCCCAACCTGCAGGCCGCGCCCACCCTGATCACCAACGGCCAGCCCCTGCAGATTCGCGGCTTCATCAGCGGCGGGAACTACAACAGCGACCAGGACGTGGACTACATGAAGGTGATGGGCGGCATCAAGGGGAACCTGCCCTTCCGCGACTGGCAGTACGACTTGGTCGGCACCTATGCCAAATCGGACGCCAGCTACTCCTTCGACGTCTTCCTGACCGACCGCCTGGCGCGAAGCCTGGACGTGGTCGCCGGGCCTGGCGGAACGTTCACCTGCCGCAACCCCGCTGGTGGCTGCGTCGCTGCACCCGTCCTGACCACTGCGGTCATCGGCGGCCAGCTGCCCAAGCCCTGGATGGACTACGTCTACACGAACGAGACCGGCAACACGAAGTACGAGGAGTCGACGGTCACGTTCAACACGAACGGCACCCTGTTCTCGATGCCGCACGGCCCCGCTCGCGGCGCGCTGGGCGTCGAGTATCGCAAGGCCGAGATCGACGACACTCCCGGCCCGAACATGATCGCCAGCAACCTGTACAACTTCACGTCGGCCACCCCCACCCGGGGATCGGACACGGTGTGGGAGCTGTATGGTGAAGCCGAGCTGCCGCTCCTGCGCGGGGTTCGGGGCGCCGAAGAGCTCACGCTCAACGTCTCCGGCCGCTACACGGACTACGAGTCCTACGGCAGCGACACCACGTACAAGCTCGGCGCGCTGTATTCGCCGACCAAGTGGCTGTCGTTCCGCGCATCCCAGGGCACCTCGTATCGCGCCCCGGCGCTGTTCGAGCAGTTCCTCGGCGCGACCTCGGGATTCCTGGCCGCCAGCGGCGACCCGTGCAACAACTACGCCACGGCGGCGGCGCCCATCCGGGCCCGCAACTGCGCGAGCGAGGGGCTGCCGGGCAACTTCAACCAGACCTCGGGCATCCAGGTCAACGCTGTCGGCGGCGCGGCTGCCGGACTCAAGGCCGAGACGTCGAAGAACCTCACGCTGGGCGCGATCTTCCAGCCGGTGCTGCCGACCGGCGCGGGAGACGTCTCGTTCGCGATCGACTACTTCGACATCAAGGTGGACAACGGAGTGGCCCGCGCAGGTGCCGGCTCCATCCTGGCTCTTTGCTACGACGACCCGCAGTTCAGGGCGGGCGGCGGGTTCTGCAACCTCGCCATCCGCGGTACCGCGGCCAGCCCTACGGCCCTCGTGGTCAACGACAGCTACGTGAACCTGTCGAGCGACATCGTCAAGGGCTACGACTTCACGCTGCGGTACGTGCGCAACATCGGGGAGGGTCAGTTCCGCTTCAACGGGCTGATCACCAAGTACGACGAGCAGGCCAACAAGCTGTTCCCGGATGATCCGCTCACGATCAACACCGGCAGCCTGCGCTTCCCCGAGATCACGGGCACGGCCAACTTCACCTACACCTGGAAGGCGTGGAGGTTCCGCTACGGCCTCGAGTACCTCGGCAAGATGGACAGCTACGAGCTGGTGGAAGAGGATCCCGCGACCAGCACGTTCCTCTTCAAGACCGACAAGTACATCACCCAGAGCGCGTCCGTCGAGTACAAGGCCGACAAGTGGTCGATCATCGCCGGTGTGCGCAACTTCACCGACGAGACCCCGCCGCCGATCTCGGCCGGCGCCTACAACCGCAGGGGCAACACCCTGCTGTACAGCGGCTTCGACTACTTTGGCCGTACGTACTTCGTCAACGCGCAAGTCAGCTTCTAGCATCTGAGGCCGGCGCCACGTCACCGACCGGTGACGTGGCGCTTTTTTTCGCCGCGTCACAATCTGCGGCAGGAGGAATTCAAACCATGAAGACCCCGTCACTTTTCGTCGCGCTGGCCGTGGCTGCCGGGCTGCTGGCCGCCGCCACCGTCGCGGCCAAGCCCACGGTGCCCACGATCCCGCAACTGGCCGCCTACCCCAGGATGTCGAGCTTCACCCTCTCGCCGGACGGCAAGCACATCGCCGGCCTCGAGGCCAAGGGCGAGGACCGCGTGATCCTGGTCTGGAAGACCGACGCGCTCGACAAGCCCCCGGTGGCCATCGCCTCCAAGGTGATGAAGATCCAGGGCGTGCAGTTCATCAAGAACGACCGGCTCGCGGTCACGATGTGGCAGCCGTACGACTCGCGCCTCGATACGGTGCTGAAGCAGTTCATCACCAAGCTCTTCATCACCGACCTCGAGGGCAGGACCTGGAACGAGCCCGTGCCGGTCACGCGCGCGACCAGCCGCGCCGAGGAGAAGATCCAGGCGCTCCAGATTCCCGACGTGCTGGACCTGCTGCCGAACGACCCCGACCACATCATGGTGATCAACAGCGACCTGCGCGGCACGGGTGACGTCTACCGCATCAACGTCCGCACCAACCGCGCCGAGCGCCTGCACCGCTCCGACGAGAAGATCGGCGGCTACGTGACCGACGTGGACGGCAACGTCCGCGCGCGCACGCGCTACGACGTCGACGGCACCGGCGCCTTCATCGCGGCCGAGATCCGCGAGCCCGCGAGCGACCGCTGGGTCGAGCACTTCCGTTCCTACGCGGCGGTGCGCGACGTGATCCAGGTGATCGGCTTCGCCAAGGATCCCAATGTCGCCTTCATCGCGGACAACCTGGGGCTCGACAAGACCGTCATCTACGAATACGACATCCCTTCGCGCAAGAAGAAGGAAGTGCTGTTCAAGCACCGCTTCTTCGACGCGACCGGGCTGCTCGTCAACCGCGTGAAGGACTCGCCCGACCTCGCCTACGGCGAGATCATGGGCGTTGGGTACGATGGCCCGCGCCGCAACGAGGTCGAGTGGACGGCGCCGCGCATGCAGGCGATCGACAAGGGCATCCGCGATGCGCTGGGCCTCAAGCTCACGCCGGTCAAGGTGACCGACCCGGCCACCGGCGAGAGCGCGGACATGCCCTACGACGCCGAGGCGACGTGGACGATCACCTCGCGCACGCTGGACATGAAGGCCATCACCTTCACCGTGAGCGGCGCCTCACGCCCGCCCGAGTACTACCTGCTTCGCGACGGCAAGCTCACGCTGCTCTCCAAGGCCTTCCCCGACATCGACCCCGCATCGCTCGGGACGACCAAGCTCGTGTACTACAAGGCGCGCGACGGGCTCGACATCCCGGCCTTCCTGACGACGCCCAATACCGAGCTCTGCGGAGCGGCGCCGTGGCCGGCGGTGGTCCATCCCCACGGTGGACCGTGGTCACGCGACGGCATGGGCTTCGATGGGTCGATGTGGGTCCCGTTGATGGCCTCGCGCTGCATGGCGGTGCTGCGCCCGCAGTTCCGCGGCTCGCAGGGTTGGGGGCGCAAGCTCTGGAAGGCGGGCGACGCCGAGTGGGGCCAGAAGATGCAGGACGACAAGGACGACGGCGCGAAGTGGATGGTGGCGCAGAAGATCGCCCAGCCCGGCCGCATCGCGATGTTCGGCTTCTCCTACGGCGGCTACTCGGCGATGGCCGCGGCGATCCGTCCCGAGGGCAACTACAAGTGCGCCATCGCGGGCGCGGGAGTATCCGACATCAAGGCCATCTGGGCGCGCTTCTACCAGAACCCGTTCTTCCGCGAGGCGCAGAAGCCGACCGTGGATGGCCTGAACCCGGTCGACAAGGCGGCCCAGATCCAGATCCCGATCCTGGTCTACCACGGCGACCGCGACCAGGTGGTGCCGCTCGAGCAGTCGGACTGGTACGTGTCCAAGGCGAAGAGCGCGAAGGCCCCCGTGGTCTACAAGGAGTTCGCCGACTACGCGCACGGGCCGGCATGGACGCGCAAGGTCAACGCCGACACGCTGTCCATGCTGGAGGACTACTTCACCAAGGATTGCGGCGGCAAGGGCCTGTAGGCCGTTTTACTGGAAAACCAGGACGTGAGTAGAGACGCAAGAAGAAGCCCGCATCAGCGGGCTTCTTAGCTTTCGACCTTCCCGAGCAGGAGGTACTCCATCAGCGCCTTCTGCGCGTGGAGCCGGTTCTCGGCTTCATCCCAGACGACGCTTTGCGGGCCGTCGACGACATCGGCGGCCACCTCTTCCCCACGGTGAGCGGGCAGGCAGTGCATGAACACGGCGTCGGGCCGGGCTTGCGCCATGACCGCCTTGTCCACCATGAACCCGGCGAAGGCTTTCAGGCGCTTCGCGTTCTCTTCCTCGAATCCCATGCTGGTCCACACGTCGGTGGTCACGAGGTCGGCGCCCCTTGCCGCCTCCTTCGGGTCGGAAAAGAGCTTCACGCGTGCCCCGCCGTGCTCCACGAAGGCCGGTGAGGGCGCGTAGTCCTTCGGCGTGGCCACGCGCAGGTCGAAGCCCAGCAGCACGGCGGCCTCGATCCACGAATTGCACATGTTGTTGCCGTCGCCGATCCACGCGACCGAGCGTCCCTCGATCGGACCGCGATGCTCGTGGAAGGTGTAGACGTCGGCCAGCACCTGGCAGGGATGGTGCTCGTTGGTGAGGCCGTTGATCACCGGCACCCGCGACTGCGAGGCGAAGCGCTCGATGATCGAGTGCTCGAAGGTGCGGATCATCACGATGTCGACCATGCGCGAGACCACGCGCGCCACGTCCTCGATCGGCTCGCCGCGCACGAGCTGGGTCTCGCCCATGTTGAGCACGATCGACGAGCCGCCGAGCTGGTGGATGCCGGCCTCGAAGGAGACGCGCGTGCGCGTCGAGGACTTCTCGAACACCATTGCCAGCATGCGGTCGACCAGCGGCTGGTAGGCGACGTAGTTCTTGAACCGCTCCTTGATGACGCGGGTGCGCTTGAAGAGGTGATCGAGCTCCGCCCGCTCGAGATCGCGGAAGCGGAGGAAATGCCTCACGCCGCCGCGGCCGCCGGGGCTTCGGCGAGGAAGCCCTTCACGACGCCGGCGAGGATCGACACCAGCTGCTTCGCTTCGTCTTCCTTGATCACCAGCGGCGGCAGGATGCGGATCACCTTGTCGGCGGTCACGTTGGAGACCAGGCCCGCGGCGAGCGCGCGCTTCACGACCTCGCCGCACGGGCGATCGAGCTCGACACCCAGCATGAGGCCCATGCCGCGGATATCCTTCACGCCGGCCACACCGGCCAGCTCGCGCGCGAGGCCCGACTTCACGACCTCGCCCATGCGCCGGGCGTGCTCCAGCAGGCCGTCCTTCTCGATCACGTCGAGCGTGGTGATGGCGGCCACCATGGCCAGCGGATTGCCGCCGAAGGTGGTGCCGTGGTTGCCCGGCTTGAAGACCTTGGCCGCGGCGCCGCGCGCGAGGCAGGCGCCCACCGGCACGCCCGAGCCCAGGCCCTTGGCGAGCGGCATCACGTCGGGGACGATTCCGGCCCACTGGTGCGCGAACCACTTGCCGGTGCGCCCGATGCCGCTCTGCACCTCGTCGATCATCAGCAGCCACTGCTTGCGGTCGCAGAGCGCGCGGATGCGGCGCAGGTAATCGGCATCGGCGACGTGAATGCCGCCCTCGCCCTGCAGCACTTCCATCAGCACCGCCACGACCGAGGGATTGTCGGCGAGGCGCTCGATGGCGGGGAAATCGTTGTACGGCACGCGCAGGAACCCGCCCATGAGCGGCTCGAAGCCGGCCTGCGCCTTGCGCGAGCCCGTGGCCGAGAGTGTCGCGAGCGTGCGGCCGTGCCAGGCCTTCTCCATCACGATGATGGTGGCGTTCTCGACGCCGCGCTGGTGGCCGTAGAGGCGCGCGAGCTTGATCGCGCACTCGTTGGACTCGGCGCCCGAGTTGGTGAAGAACGCGTTGTCCATCCCCGAGATCGCGCAGAGCTTCGCCGCGGCGCGCTCCTGCTCGGGAACGGTGTAGAGGTTCGACGTGTGGATGATGCGCCCGGCCTGTTCGGCGAGGGCGCGGATGAGCACGGGATGGGCATGGCCCAATCCGTTGACCGCGATCCCGGCGAGCGCGTCGAGGTATCGATTGCCCTCGGTGTCCCAGAGCCATGCGCCCTCGCCACGGGCGAAGGCGACCGGTTGCGGGGCGTACGTGTGCATCAGGTGGGACGCGGTCATGTGGCTCTCCTCACGGGGGCCCAAAACGAGAACGGCGGCCTTGGCCGCCGTCCGGTGGAACGGCGATTATGCCCTAGGCGCGGGCAGCCAACGCCTTGATCTGCTTGGCCAGGCGGCTCTTGTGTCGCGCGGCCTTGTTCTTGTGGATGATGCGCTTGTCGGCGATCGAGTCGATGGTCGACTGCTGGGCGCGCAGGGCCGCCTCGGCGGCCTTGGCGTCGCCGGTGGCGATCGCCTTCTGCACGTTCTTGATCGCGCTGCGCAGCGTGGTGCGCAGGCTCATGTTCGCGGAGCGCTGCTTGAGCGCATTCTTGGCGCGCTTGCCAGCCTGCTTGGTGTTGGCCATGTGACGAGGGTCCTGTCCTTGAGAAATGGTAAAGCGGTGTGCCCGGGGAAGCCTGCTATCATACACTACTTGTCCATATAAAACAAAGGCCTGGACCGCTCCGCGTGAACCTGCTGAAAGCCGCCGCTTCGGTGAGCGCCATGACGCTGCTGTCGCGGATCACCGGCTTCGCGCGAGACACGCTGATCGCGATCTTCTTCGGCGCCGGAGCCGTCACCGACGCCTTCTTCGTCGCCTTTCGCATCCCCAACCTGCTGCGCCGCCTGTTCGCCGAGGGTGCGTTCTCGCAGGCCTTCGTGCCGGTGCTGGGCGAGTACCGCGCGAAGCGCGGCGACGAGGTCACCCGCCGCCTGGCCGGCTCCGTCCTCGGGTATCTCGCCTTCTGGCTCGCGATCGCGACGGCGGTCGGCATGGTGGCGGCGCCGATCCTGGTCTACATCATCGGCTCGGGATTCGCCCGGGACGCCGCCAAGTTCGACCTCACGGTCCTGATGCTGCGGATCTGCTTTCCGTACATCGTGTTCATGTCCCTGGTGGCCTTCGCCGCCGGCATCCTCAATACGTTTGGACGCTTCATGGCCCCGGCGTTCACGCCGGTGCTGCTGAACCTCTCCTTCATCGGGTTCATCGTCTGGGGCGCGCCGCACTTCGAGCGTCCGATATTGGCGCTCGCGTGGGCGGTGTTCTTCGGCGGCCTCGCGCAGTTGCTCTTCCAGATCCCGTTCCTGCGCCACGTCGGCATGCTCACCTGGCCGCGGTGGGATCCGAAGGACGAAGGGGTGCTGCGCATCCTGAAGCTCATGGCGCCCGCGATCCTCGGCGTCTCGGTGGCGCAGATCTCGCTCATCATCAACACCAGCATCGCCTCGCAGCTGGGCGACGGGCGCGTCTCGTGGCTGTACTACGCCGACCGCCTGATGGAGTTTCCCTCGGCGCTGCTGGGCGTGGCGCTGGGCACCGTGCTGCTGCCGTCTCTCGTGCGCCGCCACCATGAGGACTCCGCCGAGGGCTACTCGCACCTGCTCGACTGGGGCTTGCGCCTGTCGCTGGTGCTCGCCGCGCCCGCGGCGGTGGCGCTGGGCCTCCTCGCCGTGCCGATCATCACCACGCTCTTCTGGCACGGCGATCTCTTCGGCAAGCACGACGCGCTGATGACGCGCCACGCGCTCATCGCCTACGCGGTGGGCCTCGTCGGCCTCATCCTGGTGAAGATCCTCGCGCCCGGCTTCTACGCGCGCCAGAACGTGCGCACGCCGGTGAAGGTCGCGATCTGGACGCTCGCCGTGACCCAGCTGCTCAACGTGGCGCTCGTGCCCTGGCTCGACCACGCCGGCCTCGCGCTTTCCATCTCGCTCGGCGCCTGCTTCAACGCCGGCTGGCTCTGGTTCCTCATCTGGCGCTCGGGGGGCTGGCGGCCCGAGCCCGGCTGGGCGGAGTTCCTGTTCAAGCTCGCGGTGGCGCTCTACATGATGGGCGGGGCGATCTGGTACACGATGGGTGCGGAGAGGTCGTGGTTCGAGATCGACGCCGCGGCGCGCGCCGCCAAGCTCGCGCTCGTGATCCTCGCGGGCTCCAGCGCCTACTTCGCCGCGCTGGGCCTCCTGGGCTTCCGCCCGCGCGACTTCATGCGTCACTCCTAGGGCCTCTGTCGTGATCATGCGCGTCGTGCGCCATCCCGCTGCGGCCGCCACCGGCACCGCGCTCGCCATCGGCAGCTTCGACGGCGTGCACGTCGGCCACGCGGCGCTTCTGCGGCGCCTGTCCGCCGAGGCGCGCGCGCGCAACCTCGAGAGCGCTGTCCTCACCTTCGAACCGCTGCCGCGCGAGTTCTTCTCGCCCGGGACAGCGCCGGCACGCCTGACTTCCGTGGGCGAGCGGCTCTGCGCCTTCGCCGAGCTGGGGGTGCAGCAGGTGTTCCTGCAACGCTTCGATGCCCGTTTCGCGGCGATCGAGGCCGGCGACTTCGAGCGGCGCCTGCGCTCGGCCTACGGCGCGCGCTGGATCCTGGTGGGCGAGGACTTCCGCTACGGCGCCCGGCGAACGGGCGACGCCGCCCGCCTCGCCGCGGCCGGCCGCCGCGACGGCTACGAGGTGGAGTTGCTGCCGGCGGTGGAAGAAGGCTCCGCCCGCGTCTCGAGCACGCGCGTGCGTGAGGCGCTCGCCGACGGCGACTTCGCGCGGGCCGAGCGCCTGCTGGGGCGCCCCTATGCGATCACCGGCCGCGTGGTGCACGGCGCCAAGCGCGGGCGCGGACTGGGTTTTCCCACCGCGAATGTCCGCCTGGCGCGGCCGAAGGCCGCGGTCGCGGGAGTCTTTGCGGTAAAATGCCACGGTGCAGCAACTCGCGGACTCGAGGGAGTGGCGAGCCTAGGGGTCAACCCCGCCGTGACCGACGGCGGCCGGGCGACTCTCGAAGCGTACCTCTTCGATTTCTCCGGCGACCTCTACGGGCGCCGCCTCTCCATCGAGTTCCACAGGAAGCTGCGCGACGAGGCGCATTTCGCCTCGCTGGACGAGCTCGCGGCCCAGATCCGCCGCGACTGCGATGCGGCCCGCGCGCATTTCCGCGAGCCGGGGAACCGATGAGAGCGCAATGCCGGACGACCAGAAGCCCGACTACAAGAGCACGCTGAACCTGCCGGACACGCCGTTCCCGATGCGCGGCGACCTCGCCAAGCGCGAGCCCGCGTGGGTGCAGCGCTGGCTCGAGACGCGCCTCTACGATCGCATCCGCGCGAAGTGCAAGGGCCGCACGCGCTACGTGCTGCACGATGGCCCGCCGTACGCCAACGGCGACATCCACCTCGGCCACGCGGTCAACAAGATCCTGAAGGACGTCGTGGTCAAGTCCAAGACCATGGCCGGCTTCGACGCGCCCTACACGCCGGGCTGGGACTGCCACGGCCTGCCGATCGAGCACAACATCGAGAAGAAGCACGGGCGCAACCTCGAGCCCAACAAGCAGCGGGCGCTCTGCCGCGCCTACGCCGCCGAGCAGATCGAGCGGCAGAAGGTCGACTTCCAGCGCCTGGGCGTGCTGGGCGACTGGGACCATCCGTACAAGACGATGGAGCCCGCGACCGAGGGCGCCGAGATCCGCGCCATCGGCAAGATCTGGAAAAACGGCCTGCTGTACCGGGGCCTCAAGCCCGTGAACTGGTGCATCGACTGCGGCTCCGCGCTCGCCGAGGCCGAGGTCGAGTACGAGGACAAGACCTCGCCCGCGATCGACGTCGCCTTTCCGGTGGCCGAGAGCGAGCACCTCGCGCACGCCTTCGGCGTGGACGTGCCGAAGGAGCCGCAGTTCGCGGTTATCTGGACCACGACGCCCTGGACCCTGCCGGGCAACCGCGCGGTCGCCGTAGGGGCCGGGATCGAATACGCGCTGGTGGCCACGCCGCGCGGGCACCTCGTGCTTGCGGTGGACCTGGTCGAGGCGGCGCTGAAGCGCTACGGCCTCGAGGGCAAGGTGGTGGCGCGCGCAAAGGGCGCTGCGCTCGAAGGCATGAAGATGCGCCATCCCTTCGAGGACCGCCTCGTGCCGATGGTGATCGCCGAGCACGTGACGCTCGAGGCCGGAACGGGCCTGGTGCACACGGCGCCCGCCCACGGCGTGGAAGACTTCGAGGTCGGCGTGAAGTACAACCTGCCGCTCGACCAGCCCGTGGACGACGCCGGCCGCTTCAAGTCCGCGGTGCCGCACGTGGCGGGCCTGTCGGTGCGCGAGGCCGAGAAGCCGATCCTCGCGCTGCTGGAATCGAAGGGCACGCTGCTCGCCAACGCGGCCTTCCGCCACAGCTACCCGCACTGCTGGCGCCACAAGACGCCGATCATCTTCCGCGCCACCACGCAGTGGTTCATCGGCATGGACAAGCCGGCGCACGTGGGCACGCCCGGCACCGAGGGGCGGAGCCTGCGCGAGATCGCGCGCCACGCGATCAACAACACGCGCTTCTATCCCGACTGGGGCCGCGCGCGCATCACCGCGATGATCGACAACCGGCCCGACTGGACGCTCTCGCGCCAGCGCAACTGGGGCACCCCGCTGCCTTTCTTCCTGCATCGCGAGACCGACGAGCTGCACCCCGACACCGAGCGCCTGCTCGAACGCGCGGCCGACATGGTCTCGAAAGGGGGCATCGAGGCGTGGTTCGCCGCCACTTGCGAGGACTTCGGCGTCGACCCGGCGCAGTACCGCAAGATGACGGACACCGTGGACGTGTGGTTCGACTCGGGCACGACGCATTACACCGTGCTGCGCGGCCTCGCGGACCACAAGTACCCCGCCGACCTCTACCTCGAGGGCAGCGACCAGCACCGCGGCTGGTTCCAGTCGAGCCTGCTCACCGGCTGCGCCATGGATGGCCGCGCGCCGTACAACGCGCTGCTCACCCACGGCTTCACCGTCGACGGCGAGGGCCGCAAGATGTCCAAGTCGCTGCAGAACGCGACCGCGCCGCGCGCCGTGTCCGATCGCCTCGGCGCCGAGGTCCTGCGCCTCTGGGTCACGGCGACCGATTACTCGGGCGAGATGGCGGTCTCGGAAGAGATCCTCAAGCGCGTGGTCGAGAGCTACCGGCGCATCCGCAACACGCTGCGCTTCCTGCTCGCCAACACCGCCGATTTCGACCCGGCGAGGGACTTGCGCCCCGTGGCCGAGTGGGTGGAGATCGACCGCTACGCGCTCGCGATGACGCGCGCGATGTCCGAAGCCTGCCAGGCCGACTACGCGAAATTCGAGTTCCACCTCGTCGTCCAGCGCCTGCAGACCTTCTGTTCCGAGGACCTCGGCGGCTTCTGGCTCGACATCCTCAAGGACCGCCTCTACACCACGGCGAAGGACTCTCCGGCGCGACGCTCCGCGCAGAGCGCGCTGCACCACGTGACGCAGACGCTGCTTCGGCTCATGGCGCCGATCCTCTCGTTCACCGCGGAGGAAGCGTGGGAGGTGCTGCACCCCGGCAAGGATGAAAGCGTCTTCTTCCACACCTGGAAGGACGTGCTGCCGCCGCAGGATGGCGAGCCGGCACTGCGCGCGCGCTGGGAGCGGTTGCGGGCCATCCGCGCCACGGTGACCAAGGCGCTCGAGGACAGCCGCGCGGCGGGCTCGATCGGCTCGTCGCTGCAGGCCGACGTGACCGTCGCGGCCGACGGCACCGACCTGCCGCTGCTGCGCTCGCTCGGCGACGACCTCAAGTTCGTCCTCATCACGTCGAAGGCCGCGGTACGCGAATCCGGCACGCTCGAGGTGAGCGTCGCCCCGAGCAGCGCGACCAAGTGCGAGCGCTGCTGGCATTGGCGCGAGGACGTGGGCTCGGACCGGCGCCACGCCTCGATCTGCGCGCGCTGCGTCTCCAACCTCGAGGGTCCGGGTGAGGTTCGCCAGCATGCGTGAGCGCGCGCCCTCCTGGACGCGGTGGCTCTGGCTCTCCGCCACCGTGATCGTGCTCGACCTCGCCACCAAGGCGCTCGTCTCCGGCGCCTTCCGCTACGGCGAGGTGCGCGAGGTCGCGCCCTTCTTCAACCTCGTGCTGGTCCACAACACCGGCGCCGCCTTCAGCTTCCTCGCGCAGGCCGGCGGTTGGCAGCGCTGGTTCTTCACCATCGTGGCGGTCGCCATCTCGGCCCTGCTGATCTGGATGCTGCGCAAGCCCGGAACCGGGACGCTGCTCTCGTTCGGCCTCGCCCTCGTGCTGGGCGGTGCGCTCGGCAACCTGCACGACCGCGTGACGCTGGGCTACGTCGTCGACTTCGTCCAGCTGCACGCCGGCGGCTACTACTTCCCGGCGTTCAACGTCGCCGATTCCGCCATCACCGTGGGCGTGGTCCTGCTCGTGTGGGACAGCCTGCGACCGACCTCGCGCGCCCCGACGGCGGCCGCGACCCAGGAGAAGCCATGAGCGACCCCGAGATCCTGCTCGCCAAGCCGCGCGGGTTCTGCGCCGGCGTGGACCGCGCCATCGCCATCGTCGAGCGCGCGCTCGAGCAGCACGGTGCCCCGATCTACGTGCGCCACGAGATCGTGCACAACAAGTTCGTGGTCGAGGACCTGCGCGCCAAGGGCGCGGTGTTCGTCGAGGAGCTGGACGAGGTGCCCCGGGGTGCCACGGTCATCTTCTCCGCGCACGGCGTGGGGCTCGACGTGCGCCGCGACGCCGAGGCCCGCGGCCTCAAGGTCTTCGACGCCACCTGCCCGCTGGTCACCAAGGTGCACGTGGAAGTCTCCAAGATGCGCGACCAGGGCCGCGAGGTGATCATGATCGGCCACGAGGGCCACCCCGAGTCCGAGGGCACGATGGGGCAGTCCGAGACCGGCATGCACCTGGTCGAGACCGAGGAGGACGTGGCGCGCCTCAGGGTGAAGGACCCCGCGAAGCTCGCCTACGTGACCCAGACCACGCTGTCCATCGACGACTGCGCGCGCATCGTGGCAGCCCTGAAGGCGCGCTTCCCCACCATCGTGGGCCCGAAGAAGGACGACATCTGCTACGCCACCCAGAACCGCCAGGACGCCGTGAAGTTCATGGCGCCCCGCTGCGACGTGGTGATCGTGGTGGGCTCGCCCAACAGCTCGAACTCCAACCGCCTGCGCGAGGTGGCGCAGAACCTCGGGCGCGAGGCCTACCTCGTCGACAAGGCGGAGGACCTGAGGCCGGAGTGGGTGGAGGGCAAGCGCTCGATCGGCGTCACCGCCGGGGCCTCCGCGCCGGAGGTGCTGGTGCACGACGTGATCCTGCGCCTGCAGGAAATGGGCGTGCACCGCGTCCGCGAACTCGAGGGCATCGAAGAAAGGGTGACGTTCCCCCTGCCCAGGGGGATGGCGCAAGGTCTGTAAATGGGAACCCCGGGACCGGGGTAGAACCGCAAGAAAAAGCCCGCCGAAGCGGGCTTTTTCACTCGTCCTGCGTTTCCCGATTTCAACTATCCGACTTCACGTTCCAGTAGACCTTGGTCCGCGTCGACGGCACG
>Ga0111538_10000476_pt1 | contig 53044 bp, 32 predicted proteins | sample SoiMethybrSBSTD1_FD_79669 | JGI IMG/M metagenome (GOLD analysis project Ga0111538, IMG submission 79669) | Bulk soil microbial communities from a Populus tree surrounding site in Tennessee, USA - Soil MetaG P. TD hybrid SBSTD1 (version 2)... | ecosystem: Environmental > Terrestrial > Soil >... | reverse complement strand
GGCGTCGATGAACCAGCGAATCGTCTTCTCGACATCAGCTGCGAGGTCGGCCGGGATGAGGTTGCGCGTCTTCAGTTCGACGAGAAACGCCAGGCCGCAGGTGTAGCCCCAGCCGCGCACGTCGTAACCGCCATCGTAGATGGGATTCATGAACGGATGCGCGCAGCCATCGATGATGAACTTCACAGCGCGATGGACGGCATCAACGCGCTCCTGATCGGTCGCGTAGCCGGGCGCGCGGATGAGTGCTGTGGCGCACAGCGCGGTGCCGCCAATGCGGTAGCCGATGGGGATCTCGCCGCGTACGCGGTAGACGCCTTCGTAGGGCCACTCGGCATGCGTTTCGCCCTCCTGCACCTTGAGGATGTGCTCGACGCCGATCGCGATCATCGGCGAGTAATCGGGAGGCGGAGGTTCAACAGGCTGATTGCGAGCGCGGCCGCGCCCGCCGCCCGGTCGCGATGCGGCTGGCTGAGTTGCAGGCTGCGATGAAGGTTGCGTGGCGGATTGCGCAGCGGGCCCATCCTGCAGCGAGAGCGGATCGCTGTGCGTCGCAGCCCCGATTCCCCGCACGCTCACGGTTGCGATCAATGCGAGAGCAAGCACCAGCCCGAATCGGATGCGCATCATCAGCATGGGTGCGGATGATATCGCAACCATGCAGCGCGGCACACGAGACTATCGCACGGTGGCGATCACCTGTACCGGCCCGCTCTGGCGATTGCTGTGCAGACGCAGCGACCCGTAGATCAGACCCTTGGCATCCTTCGCAGGCGTGATGCGCAGCGTGACCATCAGGCCGTCTTCCTGCGGCTTGACGCCGGCAAGTTCAGCGGTGAACTGCGTCGATTCGCTGACCACTGCGGTAGGCGGATAGGCGTGCTCGCGCTGCGGCAGCCACTTGAGCAGCACCTGGGCCTCGGCCGGTTCGCCGGGCTTCACCGCGCCCAGCAGCACGCGCTTGTCGGAGACGGCCCAATAGTCCATCTGCGTCGCGGGCTTGCGGCGATTGCAGTCGTTACGAATCTCCAGGTCGAAGATCGGCGCTTCGGGATGGTCGGTCTCGACGATGATCCAGCCCGGCATGTGCTCACCCGCGGCGTTCTTGCAGCCGTTGTTCGGGTCGTAACCGGTCAGATCCCACTTGAGGATGTACGACGTGCGCAGCGAATCGACGCTCGGATCGAAGTTGGTGAATTCCGGCGGCTTGCCGTTGACCGCCAGCACGCGGAAGGGTTTCTGATCGAGCGAATAGACCGTGTATTGGCCGGACAGCGCCTGCGTCCCGTCGACCTTCTTCAGCGCATCGATGTACAGCGGCTCACTGCGCACGGGCAGGCCGACGAATGCGACGATGGGCACTTCGACGAGGTCGTAACCCTCAAAGAGGATGCGCACAGCCGCCTGCTTCGAGCCCATGGTCGACGATGCGTGGTAACTCACATCCATCGGAATCGCCTGTCCTGGCGCGACGGTGGTGTTCGCGAGGTTGATCGCGGTGCAGGTGCAACTGGCCTTCGAGGCCTTGATCGTGAGCCATTTGTCGCTGATGTTGTGGATCATGACCACGCCGTTGGCATCGGCGCCCGGCTTGAGCGTGCCCAGATCGAGCGTGTCGGGATCGAATCGCACGGGCGGCGGGCCGAGGATCGATGGCACCTGCGAGCCGCCCGGTGGCGCCTTTGCCGGGGCGGGCCCCGGCTGGGTTTGCGCGTCTGCGATCGTCACCGGCAGCGCGGCTGCGAGCAGCCCCGCAATCACGAGCCAGCGCTGAATCACCATCGATCGTTTCCGGGCCTGCGGCATAGGTGTGGAATCTCCGTCTGAGCGACGCTGACTATAGCGAACGTCGCATGCCGGGGACGATTGCGATGATGGCGTCGAATTGACCGGAGTCGCAGCGGCTGCAATTATTGCCCTTCCCCGTCGGTTCGCCGACCTACAAAGCCAAAGTGGCGGAATTGGCAGACGCGCCGGACTCAAAATCCGGTTCCCCTTAAAAGGAGTGTGGGTTCGACTCCCACCTTTGGCACTTTCGGACGCAAGGCCACATGTCAGATGAGGCGAAAGTCGATCAGGCCATTCCGCCTCCGCCGTCATAGGCCGGGCGACCTCGGTTGGATTCTCGAGCGACACGGCGCGCTCTATGCGAAGGAATACGGCTGGGGCGCGGAGTTTGAGGCGCTGGTCGCTCGTGTCGTTGCAAACTTCGCCAGCGGGCATGATACGAGGTGTGAGAGGCTCTGGATCGCCGAAAGGCGAGCCAGCCGCGCACAGCCGGGGAGCCCCATCGGTTCGGTGATGCTGGTGCGCAAGTCGAGGACGGTTGCGAAACTGCGGTTGCTGCTCGTCGAGCCCGAAGCCCGCGGCATGGGATTGGGAACGGCCCTGGTCGATGCGTGCATTCGCTTCGCACGCAGGGCGGGCTATCGTCGCATCACGCTGTTCACCAGCAGCGACCTGGTCGCGGCAAGGCGCATCTACGAAGCGGCGGGATTCACGCTCATCGACGAGAAGCCGGAGAAGATGTTCGGCCCGCACTCGCGCGGACAGATGTGGGAATTGCACCTGTAGAAGTTCAGAGGCGCGCCAGACGCTCGCGCAACGGCGTACCGTCATGCGCCTCGCCGCACAGGTGCACATCGATGCCCATCGCCTCTGCTGCCGCTGCCTTGGCGGCCAGCGCGAAATCCGCTGAGTTCGCATCCGGCGCATACACGACTTGAATGTGATTGGACTGGTGCCGCGCCATCATCTGGTCGCGGCTGACGCCATACATCGCCGCGTGCATGATCGGCCACTGTGACGTCGTCGCGTTCCAGCGCCGCTGCGTCTCGGTCTCGGGCAGTTTCAACGCACGGCATCGACCGATGTCCATGTGCAGACGATCATCAGCCACGAAGATCCTGGACCAGACCACTTCGCCCGGCTTCGAGACGCCCTTGATCGTGCCGCCGCCGAGCCGGAAATACATCGCCGGCTGGCGTTCGCTCGTCGCATCCTTGTACCCGCGCGCGAAGTGTGTGGGAGGCACGGCGCCGGAAATGAGGAAGACCCAGACATAGTCGTCGGTCGTCTCGCTCCGGTCAAAGTCGCCCCAGCGCAGGTCATGCAGAGTGTTGTCCGGCTGCATGCCAAGTGCCTGCCAGATGCGCTGCGTGATGAGCGCATCGAATCCGGCGCATTCATCCACTTCGTTGAAGTGCGTGATCGGCTCGCCCTTGCGAATGACCTTGCCATTGTTGGATCCGCTGCGAGCGACAACCGGCGGGCGCAACGATGCATTGAGCAGGCCTTCCGCCAGGTCGCTTGCGGACGTGAGATCCTTCAAGCCCTGCTGATACTGAATGCCGATCGCATCGCAGCCGAATTCATCCGCAAGCCGCGCCGCGGCGATGTACATCCGGCACTGCTCGCGAATCTGCTTGTCCGTGAGGTCGGTCGCGTCATTGCGGCCGGTGATGAATCGCATGCCGCGCTGCTCGCACCATGATCGAACATCATCCGCCTCACGCTTGGCAACCTGTGTCATCGCGTAGTACAAAGCCGACTGGCTGAGCCGTTCCTTGAATGCGCCGCAGGCGTGCAGCAGATGATCGGGAATGATCGCGTTGTACATTCCCATGCAGCCTTCATCGAACACGCCGAGGATGGCCGGTCGGCGCTGCAGTTGCGCTGCGACGGCCTCGCCCAGGCGCCGCGCCTTGGCGGGAATACGCCTCGCATCAAATGCCTGCGCGTGTGAGGTGTCATGGCGAATGCGACCGCTGTCGAGCCATTGCGTCAGTTTGCGGCGAAAGGCGCGGGCAGTGAAATCCTCGCCCCACAGCAGCGAATACTTGACGCCGGCCTTGGTGAGCGAAGCCCGCAGATTCAGTGCACCGACGAGTCCGGGCCATTGCCCCGACCAGTTCGCAAGAATGAGGATCGGTCCGCGATGATGCTGCAGGCCCACCAGCACATGATGCGAATACTGCCAGACAGCCTCGGCCACGACCAGCGGGGCATTGGGATGAATGCGCGCGAACACCTCGCGACCTTGCGCCTGCGATGCGATGAAGCCATGCGGCTCCGCGGCGCTCCACCTCTCAGGTGAGCCGCGAACTATGGTCCACCCCAGATCAGCGAAGGCCTTGTGCGCCTCGGCTTCCATCGCCTTCTGCGCTGGCCAGCAGGCGAGGTTGGCTGACAGGCGCAGGTCGCCCGATGAAATCAATACGGCGGTCTTTGCCTGCACGCGCCTCGGTGAATCGATGGTGGGAAGTCGAATCGTTGACATGCTCGAATTCGTGTTATGACGAATGTGCGAAGGCGGCAGGGTGGAGCGGCGAGTCGCTGCGCGCCGCTTCCTGCGCCAACGCTCGATATCGCTTGTAATAGTTGCGGTAATCGCAGGCCCAATCATCGCGCGGTTCGACGATGGCCGGTGGAGGGATGGCGCTGCGTGAGCCGGCCATGCAATCGACCGCCTCAGCGACGTTGCTGAACCCGCCGGCCTCAGTTCCGGCCGCGAGCGCGCCGAGGATTGCTGCGCCCAGCGCCGGGCCGTGGGGCGCTTGATGAATGGAAACGGGATGTTCAAGCGTTGACGCGACGATCTGCATGAACAACTTGTTCTTGTGCGGCAATCCGCCGGTGGCGACAAAGGCATCGATCGGCACGCCGCCATCGCGCAGGGTATCGACGATCCAGCGCAATCCGAAGACCGACGCCTCCTGGGTCGCGCGATAGATGTGAGCCGGCCCGTGTGCGAGCGTCAATCCACCCAGCACGCCTGAGACAAATGCATTCATCAGCGGCGTGCGACAACCATTGAACCAGTCGAGACAACTCACGCCATCAGCGCCAGGCGCGATCGAAGCAGCAGCGGTGTCGAGCGCCGAGAAATCGGCATGGCCAGCGAGGCGCCGCGCCCAATCAAATGCATCGCCCATGGCGGCCTGGCCGGTCTCGTAGCCGACGAAGCCCGGCAGGATTCCATCCTTGACGATGCCTGCAACTCCAGCAACGAGGCGCTCTCGCTCCGCCAGCAGCATGTGGCAGCCGCTGGTGCCCATGACCATCACCAGCGTGCCGGCGGAGCCGACGCCTGCGCCCGGAACGCCGCTGTGGGCATCGATGATCGCAGCGCTCACAGCGATGCCCTCCGGCAGCCCCAGTCGCTCCGCCATCGACGTGTGCAATTCGCCGGCGCGCACACCGGGCGCGATGAAGCGGCCGGGAAGCTTGTGCGCGACCGCCTCGGCCAACGTCGAATTGACAGCGTGCAGATAGTCGCGTGAGGGATAGCCGTGATCAGGCGACCACAGCGCCTTGTAGCCGGCATGGCAGGTCGAGCGTGGCAGGCGCATGGCGTCGCAATCGCCCTGCATCCACGGCGAGCCGATCAACTGCCAGATGAACCAGTCGCCTGCCTCGAGCCAGATCTGAGCGGCATCGGCGATCGCCGGCGCGCTCTCGATGACCTCGAGCATCTTGGGGATCAGCCATTCAAGGCCGATCGCGCCACCGTATCGCGCCAGCCACTTCTCGCTGCGTTGGCGCGCGACGGCGTTCAGTCGCCCGGTCTGCGAAATCGCGCCATGGTGCTTCCACAGTTTCGGCCATGCGTGCGTCTGATTTGAGAGCGAAGGGAGTGAGCCATCGATGCCGGCGACGCACAACGGCATGCCGTCGCCGCGGCAGGGCAGCATGGTGCAGCTGGTGAAGTCGACTCCGACGCCATGCACGCGATTCGGATCGATGGCGCCGTTCTGCAGCGCGGAACGGCAGGCTCGGGCCGCTGACTCAATCCAATCCAGCGGATGCTGAAGGGCAAAGGTCGGCGGGAGCGGCTGCGAGAAGAGTCGCGCAGCGCTCTCACTGCCGCGTACGATCTGGCCGTGCTGGAAGGGTGCGACGGCTGAGCCGACGGTCGCGCCGCGACGATCGACGATCACAACGCGCACCGACTCGGTGCCGAAGTCAAAGCCAGCGAACAGTGGTGAGGCGGCCATGTGACAGGGCGCAGTGCTCGGCATTCGTGCGATGTGTCACCCTACCACGTCCAGCGCACTTCCAGCGCGTGGTCAGCGGAGATTGTCGCCGCCGACTCGAATCGTGCCAGCACACGATCGCTTCGACGCTCGATTGTTGCCGGCACCGCCGCGCCGTCGATCGAGGCTGTGCATTGCAGGCGGCTGTCATCGATGCCATCGGGCAGTGTGGCGATGAACGTGGAAAGTCGCACGCTTCCCCATCGCACCTCGACGCGATTGATCTGCGAACGCTCAGCGCGCTTCTGCACAATTCGGCCCCAGCCCTCGGCGGCAGTGAAGAGCGCCGCAAAGTCTTCGGGCGTGATGCGCGGCGACATGCCCATGACACCCTGAGGCCCATCATAGCGGTAGCCTGTCAGCGCCAAGAGCACGCTCCATGACGCCATCGCGCGGGAATAGTGGTCGCCGCATTCGACCTCGTTCCACGGATTGTGCAGCGCGCCGTCATAGCGATCATCGATCGCTTTGACCATGACCAGCGCTTCATCGGCAAGACCTTCCCACATCATGCCTGCTGCGACCTGATACTCGATGCCGGTCCACACCTCATCGCGATAGCGCACAGGCTCGCCCGGCCGGCCGCCCTTGGGCCAGGTTGCGACGAACAACCCACCTTCGCGATCGCGCGCGAAGACGCGCTCGGGCGGGAACTCGGCGTTGTACGTGCCGACATTCGGCGACCATGCGTAGCGATAGATGCTTCGCAGGGCGGTGCGCACCTTCTGCTCGTCGTACACCGTCTCCAGGTCAAGCGAGCGTGCCCAGTTCTGGCCGAAGAGTTGATCGGCAAGGCAGCCGTCGCCGTACTGCCATGGTGTGTTGTCGCCCGGCGGCAGCTTCTGAACGAAGTACTCGCCGTTGAACAGGTTGGTTTCCGTCCATGCCCGGCCGGCGGCGGCGATGTCGCGGCAACGCTGGGCCATCATGAAGTCACCCATGCTGCCCGCCATGCGCTCGGCAGCGAACAGGGCAGCGAGGTAGAGCGATCCGACAAATGTGTTGGCGCCTACGAAATCAATGTCGTAGGTATTGTGTTGATGACCCCACAACACGCCGTCTGGCTTGCCATCGGAGGACTGTTCGGCATCGCGGGCGATCATGCACTCCATGACCTTGCGAATGCGCGGCCAGTTGGCCTTCAAAAACGCTTCGTCCTTGCTTTGCAGGTGTTCTCGCAGGCATTTGAGAACGGTTCCGGCCTGACCGTCGGCGGCGAATGCGAATCCTTTGTCGACTTCGCCACGGAACGCGACGCGGCCGGTTGATTCCTCGAGCGCCGTGCCCAGATCCTGCATCATGCGCGTCGAGCGCGACATGTCGGGAAAAAGCCGCGCCTCGGCCTGCGAATAGTTCCACACGTGCGTGCATGTGCCATGGCAGCAGCCAACGCCTTCCCAGCCCCACGCCCGGCCGTTCTTCCACCATTGATAGGTGCCCGTCGCCAATGTGGAGACGGGCATGATCAATCGCAGTGCCAACCACCATGGCAGTGTCGTGTCTTCGTATGCCGTGCGGCGAAAGAGTTCTGTGTGCGCAACCAGCCGTGGCAACTCCTTCGCAACATAGGCCGCGACCTCGCGGGCGTCGGCGAACCAGTTCGCATACATCTGGCCGTTGTTGGTATGCAGGTTCGGAAAATGCCAGGAGACGACAAACGCAAGTTCCCTGGACTCACCGGGCTTGAGCGTGAACGACGCATCCACCATTCCCACAGGCGCTTCGTCGCGAGCGCCGACGACCTCATCGCGGCCCTCAGCTTCAGCCGGAGAGGCAGGATCAAATGCTGCCGATGCATGGCCATCTCCAAGATAAGACAGCGCCATCGTCCCGTTGGACAGCGAGTCGGGTCGAGGCCGCTGCAGAGGCTCGGGCAATCGATCGACGAGCGCGATCTGATCGACGTTGATATGGCCCCACGGTCCACTCGCGGCATCGAGGATCTGAAGAATGCCCGGCTTGCCCTCGAACTCGCTCACGTCCCATGCATCAGGTTCCAGTCGTTCGTTGTTCGCTCCCGTGGCCGTGCGCACGACTTGGCCATCGACCAGCAGGTGCATGCACGTGCGCTGGGCATCGCGACCGCCGCCGATGAGGAAAGTCATGTAGCGGCGATCAATGTTGAACGGCTCGCACATGAGGCGGCCAGTCGGCGCATCGCTGCCTGGATAACTGTTGACCAATCGTTCGCCAGCGAAACCCGTGACGGGATTCTGATCGGGCTGCGTGCCGCGCGCCGGGCCTCCGCCGAAAGCCTCTCCGTCGGTAGTCCAATGAGCATATGTATCCTGCTCGAAGTCGAAGAGCACGCGATCGGGCCTGGCAACGTTGTCCTGCTGATCGGCGATCGCGTCCATCAGCACGGTGGTCAATGGCTCGACGCGCACGACGCGATTGCGCCGCAGCGCGCTGGGGCGGCCGCTCTCCGCCGGTTCCACACCATTCTGCAACCAGCCCTGGAGCGTTCCGGTGATTGGCATTGAACTCCGGTTCCGAAGCGTGAAGCGCAAGATGGTGCACGGCATCGCGGAATCGCGCGAGTTCAGAGGGATGAACGGGCTGCCGACGCGCAGCGTCACGTCGAGCGCCGGCACGCGCGCGACGTCCGAGTGTGCGTAGCGAACTTCGGCGACGGGATACTCGCCGACAAAGTCGATCGAGTCGTAGGCCCCGCCATCCTCAACGTCGGCCAGCGTGTAACGGCGTTGCTCAGCGGGCCCGTCGCCAACAACCAGTCGAAAGCCCTGCACGAGTTGCTTGGGCGGGCGTCGCGTCTGGTACGAGACGCCGTCGTAGCCGGTGCCGGTGAGGCGTCCGTCAATGCGCCAGCCGCCGAGCGTGCCATCACCCATCACATAGAGTTGGCCGGCGGCCACTCCGCCGCACGGCATGCCGATGGCGTAACGCTGTGCGCCGCGATAGATGCGCCGCTCGCCGCGCAACCGGAGACTCGCGAGTTGCGCCGGCGTGAATCCCTTATCTTCAGGGATGAGGCGCGAGGGCAGCAGTGGCCCAGCGCTGGCGAGCCCGACCAGAGGCAGATTGAGCAGCGAAGCGCCCGCTACGGCGCTGCCGGCGGCTTCAAGAAACTCACGCCTGTTCATGCTGATGGTCATGCACGCCTCGCGCGACGCTTGCCACGGCCCGCGCGTTCTTGTGCAGGCTCACGGCGGGATTTACACTGCGCCGCATGGTACATGCGCCCATCGGACGTTGGCGAATCGCCTTCTGCGCTGCCGCCCTGTCGAGCGTGCTTGCGGCGAGCGTGCCCGCTCGAGCCGAGGCGCCTGCCATCACCTTCCAGTCACTGCTGCGCGAGATGACCGATCGTCACGCGCTCGCCCGCGTGCCAGAGGTGGAATACACCTGCCGTCAGTTCAGCAGTTACGATCGCAAGTCGACTTCGCCCGCCGACGCTTCGACGTGGTTCGCCAATGGCGACGCCGCGAAATACCTGCGTGAGGAGACCAATTCCGGCCGGCGCGAGTGGGTGATGATGGATGCCGAGGGCCCAGGCGCTGTGGTGCGCATCTGGTCTGCGAATCCCAAGGGGACGCTGCGGATCTATCTCGACGGCGCTGAGCAGCCTGCGATCGAATCGCCGATGACGGATATTCTCGGCGGCAAGTGGCGCGTGGCAGCCCCGCTCTCCGCTGAGCGATCCCGCGGCTGGAACCTCTATCTGCCCATTCCGTATTCGAAGCATTGCAAGATCACCTGCGACAACGGGGAGTTCTACTACCAGGTGAACTACCGCACCTATCCGGCCGGGGCCGAGGTGAAGTCGTTCTCCGCCGATGATCTGCAGGCGGCCGCGTCAGACATCGAGCGAGCGCAGAAGACGCTGCTCGCCGCGCCGTCCGATGTCGCCAGCGACGAAGCCGCAAGCATTCTCAAACCGCAGTTCGATCAGGGTACCCTCGAGGCCAACGGCGTCAGGCCGATCACCATCGACACCGCAGGCAAGCCTGCAGCGATCGCGCAGATGTCGATTCGCCTGAAGACAGCCGATCAGGCTCAGGCGCGAAGGTCAACCGTCCTGACCATGACCTTCGACGGCGAGCGCACAATCTGGTCGCCCGTAGGCGGCTTCTTTGGCGCGGATGTGAATGTCAGGCAGTACCAGGATTGGTATCGCACCGTGCAGGCTGACGGAACGATGACCTGCCGCTGGATCATGCCGTTCGCGAAGTCGTGCACGCTTACGCTGGAGAATCTGCAGGCGGAGCCGGTCGATTATGAGATCGTCGTGAACCTGATTCCATGGCAATGGGACAGCCGTTCGATGCACTTTCACAGCACGTGGAAGCAGCAGTATCCGATCCATGCGTATGGCGGAAAGGGCACGAGCGATTTCAACTACGTGACCGTGCAGGGCAAAGGCGTGTATGTGGGCGATTCGCTGGCGGTGATGAATCCCGTGCCGGAATGGTGGGGCGAGGGCGATGAGAAGGTGTACGTCGATGGCGAGTCGTTCCCTTCGCACTTCGGAACCGGCACCGAGGACTATTACGGTTACGCATGGTGCTGCCCGGTCGTGTTCGTAGCGCCGTTTCATTCCCAGCCACGCTGCGATGGCCAGCCTCACAACAATAACTGGGGTCACACCACGGTCTCGCGCGTGCGCAGCCTTGATGCGATTCCATTCACTTCGTCATTCCAATTCGACATCGAGGTCTGGCATTGGAAGGAATGCGACGAGGCGTATGCGGCGACAGCATATTTCTACGCGATGCCCGGCGCGAAGGTGAACGTCGGCCCGATGCCGGAGGAGGCGCTCCGCGCGGTTCCCCAGCCGCCGCCGCTGCCAAAGCCGATGAAGATCGCCGGCGCGATCGAGTGTGAGGCCCTTGAGGGCGTTGTCGCATCGCCGGGCGTGAAGTTCATGCCGCAGGGTGGATTTGGTCCGAAGCTCTGGAGCGAGGACCTTCAACTCTGGGTGCAGCCGCGGCAACCGGGCGATTACGTTGAGTTCGCCGTGCCAGTCGCTGACAACCGAAAGCAGAAAGTGACAATCTATGCCACGCGCTCGTGGGATTACGGCATCGTCCGCTTCCGCGTGAACGGGGCCAAGGCGGGCGATGATGTCGATCTGTTCAATGCCAAGGCGCGCGAGGTTGCGGCAACCGGGCCGATCGTGCTCGGCGTATTCGAGCCGGTCAGCGGCAAGTTGACCATTCGGGCCGAAGTCGTCGGCGGAAACGCCAAATCCGAGGGCAACAAGTCGTTCTTCGGGCTCGACTGCGTGGTGCTCGAACCACAATGAACCTGGCCCTCTGGCTTCGTGCGAGATTCTGTGGCTGAATCCCTCGTCACATGTGTTGGCGTCTGCAAGTCGTTCAGCGGCCAGCGCGTGCTGATGGATGTCGATTTCGACCTGCGGCCGGGGGAGGTGCACGTGCTGGCCGGTGAGAACGGCGCGGGCAAATCAACACTCGTGAAGATTCTCGCCGGCGCGCTCCAGCACGATGCTGGCCAGGTGCGGATCGGCGGTCGCGAGACGCGATGGCGCTCGGTGCACGAGGCGAGCGCCGGCGGCGTGGCGATGATCCACCAGGAACTCTCGCTCGCGACGTCGATGAGCGTGATGGACAATCTCTTTCTCGGGCGCGAACGCATAACCGTGTTGGGTTGGCTCCAACGTGGCACGCAGCGGCAGGAGGCGATCGACGCGTTGCGGCGCGTCGGGCTCGATGTCGACCCAGCCACGATCGTTGCCACGCTGCCGCTCGCCGCGCGGCAGATGGTAGAGATCGCCAAGGCGCTCATGCACGATGCGCGAATCCTGATCATGGATGAGCCGACCAGCGCCCTGCCTCGGCCTGATGTCGAACGGCTGTTCGCGCTGATTGATCAGTTGAAGTCGAACGCGGCGCATCCTGCCGGAATCATCTACATCAGCCACCGCATGGAGGAGATCTATCGACTGGCTGATCGCATCACGGTGTTGCGAGATGGACGCCGGATCGTCACCTCCGACGCCCGCGATCTGCCGCGCGGCGATCTGATTCATGCGATGGTCGGGCGCGAGGTCGACGAGCCGACGCGTCCGCCAGCGATGGCGCGCGGCGCGGAATTGCTGCGCATCGAACGCATCACGGTACATGGATCGAACGGCGCGATGGTTCGCGATGCATCGCTTCGACTGCATCGCGGCGAGATCATGGGGCTGGCCGGTCTGCAGGGCTCGGGCTCCGGCGCGCTCCTGCACGTACTTTTCGGCGATGGCCGGATCATCTCAGGGGCCGTCTTCATCAACGGCGCACCGGTGCGGATCGCTTCGCCTCGAGGCGCCATGGAACACGGCATTGCGTTGCTCACCGATGATCGCAAGAGAACCGGCCTTTGCCAGGATCTTTCGATCGGCGGAAACCTCGCGCTGCCGTCGACACGCGAATACTCTCCCGGCGGCTGGCGGCGAGTGTCCCGCGAAGGCGCTGCGGCTCGCAGAGCAATCGACGCGTTCCGAATTCGCTGCCGCAGCGCCGCCCAGCCGGTGCGAACGCTCTCCGGTGGGAATCAGCAGAAAGTCGCGCTGGGGAAATGGCTGGTACGCGAACCATCGATCCTGTTGCTGCATGATCCGACGCGCGGCGTCGATGTCGGCGCGCGCCAGGAGATCTACCGGCTGATCCACGACGCCACCGCGCGCGGCGTGGGCGTAATCATGACCAGCACGGACCTGCCGGAACTGCTCGCCTTGTGCGATCGAATCATCGTGCTTCATCGCGGCGCCGTGACCGCTGAGTTCGATCGCGCGCAGGCGACGCCTCGCAGCGTGATCGCCGCGGCCATGGGGGAGAGCGGCGGCACAGCCGGAGCGGCCGCATGAACGAGGCGCACGAATCCAGCGCTTTGCGCCTGCCGCGCGAGATCGTCTTTGCGCTCGCGGCGCTAATGCTGATCCTGGTGGTCGGCGCCGTGTTCAACGCCGGCGGCGTGTTCTTTCGACCCGTTGTACACGCCGACGCCTTCTGGCAGATCGCCGGCTTCGGGATTCTCGCCTGCGGCATGACGATCGTGATTCTCACCGGCGGGATCGATCTCTCTGTCGGAAGCGTGGTCGCGCTGAGCGGCATCTGCTTCGCACTGATGACGATGAGACACGATGTGCCGGCGGCAATCGCCATTCCCGCGGCGATGGCGGTGGGGGCGCTGTGCGGCCTGGTGAACGGTATGATGATTGCACTGCTGCGTCTGCAGCCGTTCATCGCAACGCTGGCGATGATGGCGTTCGCGCGCGGACTGGCGAAGTCCGATCTGCTCAGCCACGGCGTGAAGATTCAAAGGATGCCTGCGCCGCCGGTGGTCGAGTTTCTCAACACGAGGGTGAACGTGTTTGGCGCCGGCGTGTCGATCGGCGTCTTCGTGTTTCTCGCGTGCTTTCTCGTCACCCTGATTCTGCTGCAGCGCCTGCGCGTTGGGCGATATGTGTACGCAATCGGCGACAACGCCGAGGCGGCGTGGCTCAGTGGCGTGCCGGTCAAGCGCACGATCATCGTCGCGTACATGCTGTGCGGACTGTTCGCGGGCGTGGCGGGCGTTCTGTTCACCGGCATCGAGCGCCAGGGCAATCCGGACGGCGGTATCGGCTACGAGCTCACCGCGATCGCGATGGTGGTCGTCGGTGGCACATCGCTGAGCGGCGGCCGCGGGGGCGTGACGCTCACGCTGCTGGGCGCGCTGACGATCGGCTACCTTCGCAAGATCCTGGATCTGAACGGCGTCGCCACGCCCGAGCAGTTGATGATTACCGGCGGCATCATCGTGCTGGCGGTCCTGCTCCAGAGTCTGCGGCGGCGCGAGTAGGAGGCATCGCCGAGCACGACGCGCCAACGCGAACGGCCGTGAGCGATGCCCACCCTACGTGTGCGCTGTTATGCTGTTCGGTCTCCTCGGAGTCATCGACATGCCCAAGATTTCGCGTCGTTCGATCGTCTCAGTCATTCTCGCTGCGCTCGCCATCGCGATCGGCGGATGCGACAACTCCTCGCCATCCGCACCAGGCGCCAAAGGCTCGTCGCCCGGTCCATCGGCTGTCCCTGCCACGTTCACGATCGGATACAGCCAGTGCAATCGCGGCGAGCCGTGGCGCGAGCAGATGGATAAGGACATCGAGGCGAATGCGTCGAAGTACAGCGCCATCAAGCTCATCATGAAGGATGCGCAGAACGATGCGCTGGCGCAGCAGGCGCATGTGAAGGAGTTCATCGCCCAGGGCGTGGATGTGCTCATCATCTCGCCCAAGGACACGAGCCTGACGCAAGTCGTGGCCGACGCCTACAAGGCGGGGATTCACGTGATCGTGCTCGATCGCAAGGTCGAGGGCGATGCGTACACGTGTTTCATCGGGGCCGACAATCGCGTGATCGGTGCGGCTGTTGGCAAGTGGGTCAACGACCAACTCAAGGGCAAAGGCAACGTCGTCGAGTTGCGCGGTCTGAGTTCCAGCACGCCATCGGTCGAGCGATCGGAGCCCTTCCGCAAGGCGATCGAAGGCACCGGCATCAAGGTTGTGTACGACGCCGACATGGAGTGGCTGGGCGACAAGGCCCGCGAGAAGATGCAGGCCGCGCTGGCGACGAATCCCGAGGCGGGCAGCATCAACCTTGTGTACGGCGCGAATGATCCGGCGGCGATCGCCGCCTACTACGCCGCCAAGGATGCCGGCCGCGAGAACGAGATGCTGTTCGTGGGCGTCGACGCGCTGCCGCACGAAGGCATCGAGGCGGTGCGCACCGGTATTCTCAACGCGACGTTCCAATACCCCAACGGGGCGGATGTGGCGATCGACACGGCGCTGACGATCATGAAGGGCGAAACCGCGCCCAAGACGATAACCCTTGGGACCAGGTTGTTCACGAAGGACAATGTCGCCAGCGGCGGCGAGGCTGTTGGCAACTCGTAACGAGGAGGAACCGAACGTGCGAACATGGCAATCGATCGTTGTTGCCGCATCTATTGCATTGATCTGGGGTCACGCGCGCGGGCAAGTTGCCGACATGACGTCCCTGACACGCGTGCAGGCCGGCAAATCGCATCGCGTCTCGTCAGCCGCGCCGACGCCGGGCAGCAATCGCGACAATCGGCGCGTCGCCCCGGGTGAGACGTTGACGCTTGCGGAGATCGACGGCCCCGCCACGATCAATCACATCTGGCTGACGTTCAACGAGGCCCGGCCGAACTGGATTTCGGCTGACGGGTCGGCGAATCCATCGGAGATCGTGCTGCGCATGTATTGGGATGGCGCTGCTGAGCCGGCCGTCGAGGCGCCGCTGGGCGATTTCTTTGGCGCGGGCTTCGGTCTGCGGCGTGAAATCAAGTCCGTGCCGATGCAGGTCGAGAGCGGCGACGGTTACAACTGCTTCTGGCAGATGCCCTTCTTCAAGCACGCGAAGATCACCGTCACCAACGAGGGCGACAAGAATCTCAATTCACTGTATTACCACATCGACTATTGCGAATCGCCGGACCTGCCGAAGGAGACGGCCTATTTCTGCGCGCAGTATCGACAAGAGTTTCCGCAGCAACTTGGACACGATTACCTGGTGTGCGACATCCAGGGCCAGGGCCATTATGTCGGCACGGTCATCTCGGCCCGCTCGCGCAGCCCGGAATGGTTCGGCGAGGGCGATGACAAGTTCTACATCGATGGCGATGCCGCCGACAAGCCTTCGCTCTGGGGCACGGGGACCGAGGATTACTTTCTCTGTGCGTGGGGCATGAATGAATGTTCATTCCCATATTTCGGCTGCACGTACCTAGAAGGCGACGAGAGCGGCTTCACTGGCCTGGGGGTGCGTTACACGATGTATCGCTGGCACATCGTCGATCCCATCCGTTTCACGAAATCGCTTCGTTTCGAGATCGAGCACAAAGGCTGGATCTCGTCCGATGAGACCGAGAGCGGCAAGACCGAGGGTCATGTCGAGCGCGAGGATGACATTGCGTCCGTCGCGTTCTGGTACCAGGTCGGCCAGCCGAAACGATTCTCGACGATGCCCGGCGCCAAGCAGCGCGTGTTTCCCAACCTTGATCTCGTCATCGAAGGCAACGCGCTGCTTGCGAACGCGCGTGCGACGCCGGGCGACAACGTCCTGCAATCCGGCTACGACTGGACCGGCGCGGGCCAGATGTTCTACAAGCCAGCTGCGGGCAACGACGCGTTTCTTGAATTCGATTTCGAGGCGCCTGGCGACGGCAAGCGCCGCGCGCCCGTGCTGCGGCTGACGCGTTCGTATGACTATGGCATCTGGCGCATCCTGCTCGACGGCAACCAGATGGGAGAGCCGATCGATCTCTACAGCAAGGACATCGTCGTGCACGACCTCGTGCTCGACACCCACGCAATCGCACCGGGCAGACACACCCTGCGATTGGAATGCGTCGGCCGCAACCCGCTTTCGCGAGGCTCTTGCATCGGCGTGGATTCAGTGCGCCTGCGCGAGCGCTGGGACCGCAAGCGGCCGGCCCTCAAGCCCTAGGGCCTCACGATCCGGCCAGCGCACCGAGGATCAACTGTCATCGGGATCGGCCTGTGCAGTCGCGCCGCCAGTCCTCTGCATGAGTTTGCTGCTCTTGGGCGAGGGGAACAACCACTGCTCGACGGCCTTGAGCGGCTTGAGTGCAAGCCACGCCAGCAGGGTCGTGACGAACGCGAGCCAGTATTCGCCGAGAGCGCAGCTGACGCCCACGGCCGCCGTCACCCAGATGCCTGCGGCCGTGGTCAGGCCTCGCACCTCGACTCTGTCGGTGAGTTTGAGAATGGTGCCGGCGCCGAGGAAGCCGATGCCCTGCACCACGCCTTGAATGACGCGCGAGGTGTCTCCAGCCGCGGCGCCGGCCTGGCTCGTGGCCAGTACGAAGAGGGAGGAGCCGAGGGCCACCAGCGCATGCGTGCGCATGCCCGCTGCGCGGTGCGGGCGCTCGCGCTCGATGCCGATGATCAGTCCCAATCCTGCCGCCGCACCCAGTCGCAGCAGCATCTGCGGATCGAGGTTGTTGCTGGCGAGGACGAACGTGGAAAGTGCGAGGCTCATAGCCGCATTTCACACGCGGCGCTTCTCAATCGTCAACGCCACCTTGCGTGATTTCGCCGCCGCACGTCCGCTGGAGCAGTTTGGGCACGAGGCCGAAGCGCTGCCATCGGCCTTGCGTCGCGGCCAGAAAGGCCTGCTCAGCATCCACAGGCCGCATACGGCCAGCACGGTCACGAGCCAGAATTGCCAGTCATGCCAGGGCATGGTTCACGATACTCCAGCAAGTCGAATGCCGCTGTATGTCACGAAGGCGAAGGCGTACGCGACGGCCGTCATGTACCCAAGTTGCAGCAGGGCCCACTTCCATGAGCCAGTCTCGCGGCGCGTGACCACCAGCGTGGCCAGGCATTGCATGGCCAGCACGTAGAACACCAGGAGGCTCGCGGCTGTCGCCGTGGTGAACACCGGCGTGCCGTCGGAACGCTGGGCATGTGTGATGCGATCCAGCACTTGCGGATCCTCGGCGTCATCAACGCCCGCAAACAGCACGCTCATCGTGCTTACGAACACCTCGCGGGCCGCGAAACTCGTCAGCACGCCGATGGTCAGCTGCCAGTCGTACCCTACTGGGCGGAAGACCGGCTCGATAGTTCGGCCGATGCGCCCGGCGAAACTGTTGGCGAGTTGCGCGCGGCTGTCGATGGCATCCGCCTCTCCTGTCATCGCCGCGGCGCGATCAGGATTCGACGCTTGGACCTCTGCAGCCGCGGCCCGCATCGACGCGGCCTGTGGCGTTTCGCCGGTCTGCGGATAGGCGCTCAGCCACCACAGGACGATGCAGATCGCCATGATCACCGTGCCCGCCTTGCGCAGGAACGTCATCGCGCGGTCGATGGTCATCGCCAGTGCGTTGCGCAGCGACGGCATCTTGTAACTGGGCAGTTCCAGCACCATCGGCCGCGACGGACCCTTCAGAATCGTGCGCCGGAACAGCAGCGCGGTGAGCAGCGCCACGACCGCGCCCAGCGCGTAGCAACCTGCAAACGCCAGGCCCGCCAGCACCGGCCTGCCGGCAAACAGCATGCTGATCAGGAGCACGTACACCGGCAGGCGGGCCGAGCATGAGAGAAACGGCGTGATGAGAATCGTCGCGAAACGATCGCGCTGATCGGGAATCAGCCGCGAGGACATGATGGCCGGAATCGCGCAGGCGTGGGCCGACAGCATCGGCACGAACGCGTGGCCGGGAAGGCCGAAGCGCCGCAGCAGTCGATCCATCACGAACGAGGCGCGGGCCAGATAGCCGGTGTCCTCCAGCAGGCTGATGAGGAAGAACAGCAGGCAGATCTGCGGCAGGAAGACGACTGTGCCCGCCACGCCGCTGATCACGCCATCAATCAGGAGATTGTGCAGCGAGCCGCCGGTCAGGTCCCAGCCGAAGCGAGCATCGGCCCAGCCGAATGCCGCGTGGGTCCACGTCCCCAGCACGGCGAAAACACGCTCGATCAGGTCCATCGGCACGGTCGCGAGCGCGAAGATGGTCCAGAACAGGCCTGCCATCACCGCGAGGAAGACGAGCAATCCGAGGATCGGATGCGTGAAGGCCGCGTCAAGGCGATCGGTGAAGGTGTCGTGGGCGGTGCCGACGGCATGGTCGCCGCCGACGCTCTGCGTGACGACGCCGTCGGCCCAGCGAGCGCAGGCCGATGCATACTCGCCGGCGTTGGCGCATGCGGCTGAGTCTGGCAGCGCCGCGGCGCTGACCATGGGTTCGCGCATCGCCTGCAGCAGCCGGTCGACGCCTTCGCCGCTGCGGGCGCAGATGGGCACGACTGGCACTCCGATGTACTCGCTCATCTGCCGCGCATCGATCGTCAGGCCCCGCTTCTGTGCGAGGTCGCTCATGTTCAGCGCCAGCACCGCCGGCAGTCCCAGGCGCAGCGCCTCGGCTGCGAAGACGAGGTTGCGTCCCAGATTCGTCGCGTCGGCGATGATCAGCAGGGCCTCGGGCCGGCGATCGAGATGGATGCGCCCTTCGAGGTAGTCGCGCGCGACCTTCGACTCCGGCCGGTCGAGATTCAGACTGTAGAGCCCCGGCAGATCGACGATGTGAACGGATTCCGGCCCGCTGCCTCCGCGCGGCGCGATCGAGGCGTTGCCCACGTGCGCCTCGACGGTCGAGCCGGGGAAGTTCGCTGTCTTGCTGCGCAGTCCGCACAGGCGGTTGAACAGGGTGGTCTTGCCGGTGTTGGGGTTGCCTAGCAGTGCGAAACATGCAGGCTCGCGCGATGACTTGCCGGCGGAAGCGCTTCCGCTCGCACGAGCATGCGAGGTTTGAATCGGTGCAGAGGTCATCGCCAGCAGCGCCAGATGAGCGCAGACAATTTGGCTCTCACCCAGCCACGGCCGACGGGCCGGCCTGCATGCGCGTCACCAGGATTCGATGCGCCAGCGCCGCTGAGAGCCCCAGCCTCGTCGATCGCACCTGCACGATGCACGGCTCGCCCCGGCGACACACGCGCACCTCGCACTGATCGGTCAGCCCCATGGCGTTCAGCAGGTCGCAGTCGTCGCAGGGCATCTGCGCCGTATGGGCACGACCGCGCTCGCCTTCACGCAGGCTTGAGAGCGGCACCGCCGGCCCGGTGTGGGAATGCGAACCTGACGATGATCCAGCGGGCGTCATAAGGGGGTATGGCGAGAGGAGCGAGCACCATCCAGCTCCGAGAGCCGAAGGAGGTCGGGCGCAATTGAGACTGGTTCTCAATAATACCAGACCAGCCTTGGTTGGCAACCCTGCAAACGCGGGCAAATGCGCTCTGTGCGGCCAAGAGCCGGCCGGCCCCATGCAGATTTCAGGGCCGAGGATCGTCCTCCGTAGCCTCCAATCCGATTGTCAGAGCATGGTTGACCTCGAACGCACAAGGCATGCCGCGGTATGGCCGCACGCACCCATCGTCGCCAGCCGTCGCGCCGCTCGCGCGGGCATGGCTCTGCCTACCAAACGCGAGTTCTACTCGGGCCTGGCCGTGCTGATGGTCTGCGGCACGATCGCCCTGATGCGTGGCGGTCCGGAGGCAACCCACGCGTCGACCAGCGCTCCATCGCACGACCTGCAGCGATCCTCGATCGCGACATCGCCGGCTGCGAACCCGGCTGGCTCAGCGATGCGCCGCGCCACAGTCGATGCGCAGGAAAAGACCCGCCCAAACTGAGCGGGTCTTGTTCGCAACTGTCAGAGAAGAGTCGCGGCAGCTTACGGGCACGCGCCCCAGTGCGTGACGACCGCGAGCAGGTCGTTCACATCAATCTGGCAGTCGCCGTTGGGGGCCGGCGCCATGTCAGCGGGGCAGTGCGCCGGGGGGCAGCCGGGGCATGCGCCCCACGTCGTGATCACCGCCAGCAGGTCGTTGACATCGACCGTGCCTGAAGCATTGGTGTCGCCGGCGCACGCTGGCGCGAAAGCAAGAACCTGCACATCGTCGATGTTCCAGCCGCAATATGTCACCGAGCCATCGGTCGTGCCCATGCCCCAGCGGATGAACACGGTGGCCTGATTGTCGGCGACGGCGCTGATGTCGATGGTCTGTTGAACCCATGCCGCGTCGTTGAACGTGCCGCCGACGTGATTCCACACTGTGGTCCACGTCGTGCCGTTGTTCGACACCTGTACGCTGGCGTGGTCGTAGGCCGAGCTCTCGATGCCCAGCCAGCGCTTGAACTTAAGTTGCGAACCGGTCTTGCCGCTCATGTTGAGCGCGGTGGTGGTCAGGTAATACACCGGCATGAGATTGGTGTACTCGCCGTTCAGATTGAAGCCATAGACGTTGGTTCCAGTCGCGCCCGATGACGGGTCGGGCGGATGGCCGCCGACGCCCACGCCCGCTGGCACGCCGAAAGCCCACTGGCCCTGCGGCGTCCAGCCCGGATCGGTATTCATCGGGAAATCGTGCACCACGACACGCTGCTGGCAATTGGACTGCGATGCGATCTTCAGCGACCACGCGTTGAGCGTGCCGACATCGGCTCCGGCCTGATCGGCGACCGTGAGCGTCCAGACCCCCTGCACGTTCTCGCCGTCGAACAGGCTCAGCGTGCCCGGGCCGTCAGGCGCCGTGACGCCGGTACCCGGCTCGTCGTCGTAGGTGGTGACAAGGTTGTCCGTGCCGCCACCCGTGCGATTGTGCAGTCGCACGACCGTCCCCGCCGGACTCCTGATCTCGATAACCAAGTCGCCGATGTACGTATGTGTGATGTCGATCGGCAGATCCACATCACCCACGCAGTAGTTGTCGGTCACGGTGAGCGTGCTGGTGGTTGTGTTGAAATCAGTGATCGGCAGCGGCGGGCCGGTGTAGGCGTAGGTGTAGCGGCCGACGTCGAGGGTCACCGGCCGGGTTGTGTTGCTGCCGGTCCCGCCGGACTGGGCGTTGAAGGTAACGGACCCATTGACGATGCCTGCAGGCAGACTGTTGGCGGCGGCGGAGTAACCGATGGTGACGTTCCCCGTCGAGCCGGTCGTCGGCAGGTTGATGTTCACCGGACCAGATCCGCCGTTGATCGAAATCCACGGTGCGCTGGCCGTGACGACGACGGTGACGGGCGTGGGCCGCGTGCTGGTCAGTGCATACACCTGCGTCCCCGAGAACGGTCCGCCGACGGGCCCGCCAGAGGTCAATCCGTTGGCAGGCGTCGTGGTGTAGCCGATCTGACCGACCTCGATGGTGTGGACCTGCGTGTAAGACAGGTTGTTGGTCGTGTCCTGAACGAGCACACTTGTGGAGTAGATGCCCGCCGCCAGCGACGTGGCCGATGCCGCCGGTGCGACTGTGAAGTTGAAGGAACTGCTGGCCGAGATCGAGCCTGAAAGCGGCCCGGCGCCACCGTTGAGCGTGATCGGCGCGGTTCCGCCGGCGACGATGCTGATGGAGTAGTTGGCCGGGAGGCTTGTGGTATTGGAGAGCGTGTAGTTCGTTGAAGCCGGCACAAACGGTCCACCGACGACGCCCACGTGTGTCACGGGCCCGCTCGGAGTGAGCGAAAGCCCGCGGCCCATCGTGTTGAGCGTCGTGGCGCCGGTATTGCCGGTATCCAGCCAGTTGCTCAAGCGCGTCGCGCTGGTTCCGCCGCCAGTCCAGGAAACGGAGAATCGGCCGTAGCAGTCCGACAGGTTCTCGCCCGTTTGCCCGCAAGCCGAGGCGCCACCGTGCAACTGGCCGATCACGTGGTGATTGTTGTCAAACAGCGGCGAGCCCGATGATCCGGGTTCGGTCACGCCCAGACCGGGCGTCCAGTAGACCTTGATGTGGGTGTTGTCCGAGCCGGTACCGGGCCACGGCGAGCATCCCCATGAAGAGTTGTGGCTGGGATGCTGGGCTGTCGGACCGCCCCAGAAGCTGATCCGCTTTTCATCGGTGTTGGGATGGTGAATGCCCGCGCCGTTCGGCGGGTTGTAATCGCCGGGAGTGCGATCCCAGCCCGCAAAGGTCACTCCCCACGCCGAGTTCGGATTCTCGTCCAGTTCGACAAGCGTGAAGTCAGACGGTGCGTAGGCGGCGCGGAAGAACGAGCCGGTCTGGAACGTGTTCAGGTTGCCGTCGCCCGGGCCGCCGCTGGCGGGCGAGCCGATCGGGCGGCACGTCGAGTTCTCGTAGTTCCAGAACACCACGAGTGATGCCGCATTGCCGGAATTGACACCGCAGTGATTGGCGGTCATGAAATACGGCTTGCGATCCTGTGCCGTGTTGTTGACCATGAAACCGGTACAGAAGGTGCTGCCGCCGGTCGAGATCACACCCACGGCCTTGATCTCATCCTGCCAGGGAATCCCCTCGGGGCATACGACGTCGATATTGCATGAACCTGAGGCGAGACCGCCGTCGTCGCTCTTGAACTGCGATGGAATGGCGAACTCGCGATAGCCGACGTTGATGGAGCCGAGGGTGAGTTTCAGTTCGCGCCGCGCCTCGTTGGGCACGACGACCTCGATCACCGCCTCCTCGCCCACCACCGGTGGCGTCCACAATTCGCCGTGCGGGGCGTTGTCGGCGGCGGTGAAGGCGCGAATCACCATCCGCATGTCGGAGGAATAGATGTACAGCCGCCCGCCCTCGGGCATCTGGTATTCGGTGAAGCCGAAATTCAGCGAGATCGCGCCGCGCGAGTGCACGCGCAGGCGCCACACGCTGTTGAAGTCATCCAGCGGCTCCCACGTGCCGGCGTCGCGCGTCGTCAGCTTGACCGCGTTAGGAATCGCGTAACGCGGTGGCTGACCTTCGGCCTCTGCGGCCAAGTCTTCCTTCAGAACCGCGTCGATGTTGACCGATGGCACATCGACCATCTGAACCAATTGCTGGGGCTGCAGGGGGTGCGTGAGCACCGCTGGCAGCGGAATGTCGTCCATGCCCGTGCGGGCCAGCGACGGGGAAACGCTCAAGCAGATTGAGGCCGCAGCGATAGCGGCCGACGTCATGAACAGTCGGGTGAATCTCTGCACGAAAAGAATCCTCTCCAGGGAAGACCAATGGGCCAAATTGAACGAACTCCGCGACATCGCCCTCCGCCACGATCACCCCACGTTCCCGCCGCACGCCAGCCTGTCGTGCGGCGGTAATTGCCGCAGAAACCAGAACTTACCGCGCTTTCGCGATATGAACAAGCGGAAGTATGCCCGCCGGGTCGATCCACTGCGCCATTGCCGGGCGATTCGAGAAACTAGGCAAGCTTGCGGCGGCGAATCGAACCCGGGAGGTGCGACTGCAGGTCATGCAGGCTCGCTCGTGCGTTCGCGCCTGAATGTCGCAAGCAGTGCCGGCATTACCACAAGCGTCAGCACAGTATTGGTGATCATGCCGCCGATGACGACGCTCGCGAGCGGGCGCTGCACCTCGGCGCCAACGTGCGTGTTGAGCGCCATCGGCACGAAACCCAGGGCCGCGACAAGCGCTGTCATGAGAATCGGCCGCAGGCGCAGCAGTCGCGTCTGGTCGATCGCCTCCTCCAGGCCCAGGCCGCGTTCGCGCAACTGGTTGAACGTCGCCACCAGCACCAGACCGTTGAGCATGGCCACGCCGCTGACGGCGATGAAGCCGATGCCGGCGGCGATGGTGAACGGCATGCCGCGCAGCATGAGGACCGCGATGCCGCCCAACGCCGCGAACGGCGCGCCGGTGAACACGATCAACGCGTCGCGCATCGAATGCAGGCTCAGATACAGCAGGATCATGATCAAGGCCAGCGCGACCGGTACGATGAACAGCAATCGTGCATTGGCCTGCTGCAGGTGCTCGTATTGGCCGCCGTACATCACGAAATAGCCGGCAGGCAACGCGAGGTCGGCGGCGATGCGGCCCTGGGCTTCGGCGACAAACGAACCGAGATCGCGTCCGGTGACGTTGCACTGCACGACGATGCGCCGCTGCTGCCATTCGCGCGTGATCGTCGAAGGCCCTTCGACTTCCCGAATCTGCGCCAGTGTCGAAAGCGGCAGTCGCCCGCCCGAAGGCGTGGGCACGGTGATGTCGGCGATGGCGGTGGGGCTGCGGCGATGGGCTTCATCAAGCCTGATCGCGAGGCCGAAGCGGCGCTGCCCTTCGCGGATTTCGCCCGCGGGGATTCCGCCGATCGCTTCGACCATCTGCATGACCGTTTCCGCGGGAATGCCGTGCCGCGCGATCGCATCCTGATCCACCACGACTTCGAGCATGGGCTGGCCGGTGACTTGCTCGGCCGCCACGTCGGCCGCGCCGGGAATCGATTCGAGAATCGTGACGACCAGCTGAGCCTGGGCTCGCAGGACCTCCAGATCATCGCCGAAGATCTTCACGCCCAGGTCAGCGCGGATGCCGGCGATCATTTCGTTGATGCGCATCTCGATGGGCTGGCTGCCCACAACGCGCATGCCGGGCATGCGATTGAGCGTGGCGCTCATGGCCTCGGCGAGTTGGTCCTGCGTCGTCGCGCGCTTCCATTGATCGCGCGGATGCAGCATGACGAACATGTCGGAAAGCTCGATGCCCATGGGATCGGTGGCGACGGCGGCTGAGCCCACGCGCGTCCAGATGTCGCGAATCTCGTCGGGGAACTCGCTGAGCAGCAGGCGTTCAAGGTCGTCGCCGTAACGCACCGATTCATCGAGCGAAACACCCGCGAGACGGACAAGATTGAAACTGAGCGCGCCTTCGGAAAGCCGCGGGATGAACTCGGCCCCGAGGCGCGACGCCGCCAGCGCGCCGACGGCCAGAAGCACGATCGCGAAGACGATGACGGCCTGGCGCGCGCGAATGGCGAAGCGCACGATCGGCGCGTAGATCCATTGCGCGATGCGCACGAGGACGTTCTCGCGTTCGTGGCCGGCGGCTCGGTGCGGCAACATAATCGCCGCCAGCGCAGGCATGAGCGTCAGCGACAGCACCAGCGAGCCCAGCAGCGCGAAGACGACCGTCAGGGCCATCGGCTTGAAGAGTTTGCCCTCGATGCCTTCGAGCGTGAGGATCGGCAGGTAGACGACCATGATGATCAGTTCGCCGAACATCGTCGGCCGCCGTACTTCGAGCGCGGCGTCGCGCACGATCTCGAGCCGGCTGCGTTTGTCATCCCCATCACCCAGGCGGCGCACGCTGTTCTCGACCATGATCACGCTGGAATCGACGACCAGGCCAAAGTCGATCGCGCCCAGGCTCATCAGGCTCGCCGCGATGCCGTTGGCCAGCATCATGTTGGCGGCGAACAGCATCGACAGCGGGATCGCCATCGCGACGATCAGCCCCGCGCGCAGGTTGCCGAGGAACGCGAACAGCACGGCAATGACGAGAATGGCGCCCAGCCCAAGATTCTCTTTGACGGTGTGGATCACCTGATCGACCAATTCGGTGCGCTGATACACGATGCGCGCCTCGACGCCTTGGGGCAGGCCGGGCTTGAGTTCCTCGAGCCGCCGAGCCAGCCGCACCGCGACATCGTGGCTGTTCTCGCCGGTCAGCATGAAACCAAGGCCGAGCACCGCCTCGCCCGCGCCGGCGAAGGTGGCGGCCCCGCGGCGAATCTCGTGGCCGATGGTCACTTCGCCCACATCGCGGACACGGATGGGCGTGCCTTCGTGCGCCGCAATGACGATGTCGGCGATCTCCTGCACGCTCGCGGTGAGCGCGATGCCCTGCACGATCTGCTGTTCGCCGCCGGACGTCAGCGAACCGCCGCCGACGTTCATGTTGTTTCGATGCAGGGCCTCGATGATCTCGTCCATCGTCTTGCCGCGCTGAATTAGGCGGTCGGGATCGACCAGCACCTGGTACTGCCGCACGCGTCCGCCCCAGGTGTTCACTTCCGCCACGCCGCGCACCGAGAGGAGTTTGGGCGCGATCATCCAGTCATGAATGGTGGTCAGTTCCTCGAGCGAGCGGCTGCCATCAGGGCTGTGCACGATGTAGTGGAAGATCTCGCCCAGGCCGGTGGAGATCGGGCCCAGTTCCGGCTTGCCGATGCCATCGGGCAGTTCCACCGCACTCAGGCGTTCGCTGACCAGTTGCCGCGCGAGGTGGATATTCGTGCCGTCCTCGAAGATGGCGGTGACCTGCGAGAGACCGAACTTGGAGATCGAGCGCACTTCTGTGAGCGCCGGCAGGCCGGCGATGGCCTGCTCCAGCGGCAGCGTGACCTGCTGCTCGGTTTCGAGCGCACCAAGAGCAGGAGCGGTTGCGTTGACCTGGACCAATACAGGCGTGGTATCGGGAAACGCGTCGATGTCCAGCCGCCGCGCCGAGTTCACACCCAGGGCCGCGACCAGCAGCGAGATCAGCACCACCACCCAGCGGTGTTCGATCGAGATGGAGATGATGCGTTCGAGCATGCTGAGTCGGCGGCTCGTGCGTGGTTCACACCGCGCGCGTATCAATCCTTCTTGATTCCCTCCGCTTCGCAGCAGCCGGCGCCGATGGAATCCTTCAGCAGTTGCGTCTTGAGCAGGAAGCCGCCGTCGGTGACGATCTCATCGCCTTCGCGCAGGCCGTCGAGCACGACGTACTGCTCGCCAAGGTCCGCGCCCAGCCGCACCTTGAACGGCTGGAAGATGGAATCGGTCTGGCGCACAAAGACGAGGTTGCAGCAACCATCCCACTGCACGGCGTCGTGCGGCACAATCAGATGCGACTGCTGATCGGCGGCGATGATCTGGGCCCGGCCGAACATGTGGGCTCGCAGCGATCCGTCGGCGCCGGCGGCCGAGTTGTCCAGCCGCGCGCGGGCCTTGAGGGTGCGCGTGGTCTCATCCACCGCGGCCGAGATCCACTCGATCACGCCGTCGTGCGTCACATCCGGCGCGGCTGACAGGCTCACCTGTACGCGCTGGCCGACCTTCACGTTACGAATATCGGATTCGCGCACATCGAGAATCGCCCACATCGACGACGTATCGGCGATGGCGAACAGCGACGCTTGCGTATCGATCACTTCGCCTTGCACGGCATGCCGCTCAATGACGATGCCATCGAACGGGGCGCGAACCGGCAGCGTGGACGACGTGTCCTTGTCGTCGGCGACGCGCTGCACGGCCTGGGCGTCGAGGCCGAGATTGCGCAGGCGCTGCGTCGCGCTGGCGATGTCGATCTGTGCTTCGGCGAGATTGGTCTCGGCTTCCATCAGTTCCTGCTGCGTGACCGCTCCGCCGGTGACGGATTTGAGTTGCTCGAGATTCTGTGTCCACAGGCGGACGAGCGAGCCGGCCTGCAGCAGCGCTGCCTTGGCCCCGCCCAGTTCGCTGGAGTCGATCAGCGCAAGTGCCTCGCCGGCATTGACCGCATCGCCCGATTGCCTGAGCACTTCCTGCACCACGCCGCCAGCGCGCGAGGAGACGTGCGCCAGCCGGTTGCCGTCGAAATCGATCTCCACGTTGCTGTGGATGATGTGCGTGACGGGCGAGGTCACGATCGGTCGCCAGCGGATGCCGGCGGCGGCCGCGACGGAGGCGTCGTCGAACACCACCGTCTTCTGTGAGTTGCTGCACGTCTGCGACGGCTCGCGCTGGGCTCGTGGCAGCAAGGCGATCTCACGGACACTTGATGCCGGCACAATGCGCGCCTCACCTGCATCGGCGCGCGGCTTGATCGAAAACGGTGACGGCGCCGGCGCCAGGGCGCTGTCTGCAGGCGATACCGAAGAGCCATTCGAACGCAGCCATCCCAGGCGATCCGCGGCGATGACCGCGGCCACCGCACAGAACATGGCCGCTGTTCCAATGACAAGGGTCGTTGAAGTCTTCATACCAGCGCTCCTGTCGAACTCTGAACCTTGAAGGGCGGAGTGGTGATCCGGAGATCAGCCACCCTTGCACTGTGTGCACTGCGATTCCGGCACGCCGTGTTCAGCACACCAGTCGTTCTCGGCCTTAAAGGCTGGAATAAGCGATGGACTGCAGCGCGTGCAGAAGGCCTCCGCCACATCGTGCTCCTTGCAGTGGCCGAGCTTCTCAATCAGTTCCGGATGGCAGAACGCATCAGCGCTCTCGGGAATGCGATGCTTGGCGCACAGCACGGCGTTCGCGGCGCCTCCCGCGGCTCCGACATCCGCATGCTCCTGCTCGATTTCGCCGGAATGATCGTGGCCGTCGTCCGCCGAATGCTGCTGGCCTACGGGCTTGGCCGGGGCGGCGGCATTCTGCTTCTGCGACTCACTCCACTTGAGATAACCGTACGCTCCGCCGGCGCCGAGCAGGGCCAGCACGATGATGATGACAGCGTTCTTCATGTCTGATTGCTCCAGAACGAGCGTTCAATGAATGAAATCCGAGTGATGCGCTACGGGCAGCGCAACGGGCGGGGGTGTGATACGGCGAGACGATCGCGCAGCATCGCACTGGCCCCGCGATTCTTCAGGTGGATTTCAGGTCAGCAGCAGGCAGCCGCGCAGCAGCAGCGGCGCGGCCGCAGTAAGCGGCGGCGGAGCGCCGCGCGATTCGAGCCCCCGCCTTGGCGTACCTTGTTGCGCCGTCGCGTACGACCACGTCAGGACAGCCGGCATCGGCGCCAGGTCAGCCCGCAGCAACGCCTTCGGCACGCCGGCCTCCTTCATGAGAGGGGCAGTCAATGCCGACGCAGCGTCGCAGCACGAGCAGTCGGATTGATCGCGGCAAGGCAGGCCTTGATCCGGATAACGGTCGCCCTGATTGGAGAGGTCATCGCCAGTGGCCCGGACCTCTGCAGGCGGACAGCACGAATCGCCGCAGCCGTCGAAGCCCGATGCGGCAGGCGTCCATTCCGCCGCGAACGCGCACGCGCACCACGCCGGCGATGACATCGTCAGCAGCACGGCCAGCAGGACTCGTGTAGCGAGCAGCAGCATCAGCAGGACAACATCGTAGCCGCGCCATTCATTCGCGCGGACTATCCATCGGGACTTCGATGGCAAATGTCGCGAGGAAAGTCCCGTAATCCGTCTTTCGACTGCTCAGGCGCAGGTCTCAGCCGGGGCAGGCACCCCAGGTGGTGATCACCAGCAGCAGGTCGTTGACGTCGATCTGGCAGTCGCCAGCGGGCGCGGGTGCGATGTCGCCCGCGCAGTGAGTGGGCGGGCAGCCAGGGCACGTACCCCATGTGGTGATGACGGTCAGCAGATCGTTGACGTCGACGGAACTGCTGCCGTTGATATCGGCTGGGCAGGGCGGCGCGCAGAGGATGCGTTCAATCCGGAAATCATCCACGCCGGCTTCGGCGATGGTCCCAGTTCCGGCGTCCACTGCGGAGAACCGCACGCGAACCTGGTTGGTCTGCGCCACGAAATCGGAGATCCTGAACGAGTCGCGCACCCAGCCGCCGCTGGTGTTGGAATAGGTGCGGGCGGTCGTCCATGTGCTGCCGTTGTTGTTCGAAACGGCCACCGTCAGCGTGTCGCCAGGCGACGTTTGCGAGGTATAGAACCAGTATGCGTAGGAGATGAGGTTCTGCCCTGTGGTGGCGTCGAGCGTTGGCGATGTCAGATGTGTGGGACCGCCGTCGATGTCCGAGTTGCCCGCTGCGCCGCCGACCACGCCGTTCTGCGTGACGAAGGCTTTGACGCCCGGTGAGGGGGTGTTGTCATCTTCCGGCGCGGCCTGGGCGCCGGAGTTGATCGTGCCGATGGGATCGACCGCCTCCCAAGCCCCGCTGACATAGCCCGGATCGTTGACGACGCTCCACGTTGCGACGCTGCCTTCGAAGGCTTCATCGAGCACGGTTGTCTGTCCCGTCGCGCGTATGGAGGAGTAGACCGCCGTGGGGGCGCCCTGTGGCAAGGTGTACGTGCCGATGGCGCCGCCAAGGGTTGCCTGCACGCTCACGTAGTAGCGCAGGGTATCGCCGCACGGGCCCGCGGGAAGCGTGGCGCTGTATTGGTCGCCGCCAAGCGGGGTCAACGTGATGGGTGCGAAGGCCGCGCCGTTGACGCTGACATACAGCCGCGCGCTACCGGCAACGATGCTCGCCGCCGGGCTCTTGGTGATCTGCGCTGTCAGCGCTGTGCCGGTCGACGGGTTGACATACGTGGGCGGCGTGGCGGTGATCTTGATGCCCAGGTTCATCCACACCTCGGTGGAGCTGCAGCGGCCGATGACCAGGTCGTTCCAGCCGTCGCCGTTGAGATCGATCGGCGCCACGTTGTGCGTTCCCGTGAGCATGCCCGTCGGGATGATGGAGGGTGAATCCTCCCGGAGCGTGACGTTCGGCACGTCGCCCAAGTTCCGGTAGATATGCATGCGGCGGCTGCAGCCGAAACCGTCCACGTCCACGTCGGAGATCACGACGTCGCGGAAGCCATCGTTGTTCAGATCGACAACGGCGGACTGGCTGCCGAAGCCGTCATCGCCTCCGGATTGGAAGGCGAACACGGCGCTGGAGAAATTGGCCGTGCCGTCACCTGCGTTGCCCTGATTAAGGTGATAGTGATCGGCGTTGTCGTCGGTAATGACGAGGTCCAGCCGGCCATCGTTGTTGAGGTCGCCCGTGGAGACGAAGTAGGGCGACTGGGCGGTGACGATCCTGTATTGGTTGAACTGGTAGTTGGGCAGCGGAGGAATGGTCGGCGGATTGTTGTTGTAGATCACCGCGACGTGCTGGGGCGGGTTGAGACCGGTCTGCTTGACGACATCGTTGACGCCGTCGCCGTTCATATCGGCGATGACGCTGGCAGCACCGAACGCCGCAACGAGATAGTTGCCCGCGCCGGAATCGGGATAGTTGAAGATGCCGCCCATGCGCAGCACGCTCTCGTCGACAAATGCGCCGGGATCGATCGCGCCCCTGTTGATCAGAAGCTTGTTATCCATGTCGGTGCCGGCCGGCTCGCTGGGGCCGACTTCAGCGGTGTCGTAATCGCCGAAGTACAGGTCGGGATATCCGTCGCCGGTGACGTCCCCGACGCCCACAGAGCAGAATCGCGGATGCCATGGCGTGCCGGACTTGCTCACGAGCTGCGGGAAACGGCTGTAGTCGTATTGCAGCCCCTGCCAGACGCCGCCGATCTCGCCGCGGTTGATGTACACGCGCGGATGGCCGAGGAAGCGCGGCAGGAAGTAAGGAGCCGAACTGTTGTCGACGTCGCTGATGGTGGTCGCGGTCACGACATCCAGCCAGCCGTCGTTGTCGACGTCTGCCACGACGACATCGCGATCATTGGTGGGATCGAGGAATCCCTGTGAGGAACCGAGCCAGCCGGGAATCGCCGGCGACATCGCGTTGGCAGCGGCGATCTCCGACGGCGGAACGTTGATCGACGTGTTGGCCTTGGTCGAGGCGCGATCGATCAGCACGCCCCCTTCGTTCACGTACAGCACGTTGCGCCGACCGCCGGCAAAGGTGAAGGGCGTCTTACGGACACACACGAGGTCGATATCGCCGTCGTTGTCCAGATCGCCCCATGCGAAGTCCTTTTCTTCCGGGTCCGCGGTGGTCAGGGACGCCGTGTTCTGCCCAGCACCGGTGGGCATGCGCATCCCCGAGTCGTTGACGAACGCGGCCCATTGCGCCGCCGCCCCGCCTGTCAGCAGTCCTGAAACCGTGACTGAGAAGAATGCGAGCGAAAGCGTGCGACAAGCGCGCGACGGGCGAATCGATCCGGCGATGGGCATCTGATGTGAATCCTTGGCTGGAGCCTGGTGCACGGCCCGGGCGAGGCCATGCGAACGATTGCATCAGAATAGCCCATGATCGGCCAAGACGGAAGCGAGCGGCATAGTGAAGATGGGAGGAGTGCCGGCGCTCACTCAGCAGGTGACTTGGTCCGATGGCGGCGGCCGCCACGCGCTGCCGCATTCGGGACAGACCTGAAGGCCGTCCTGCTGCGGATGCAGGCCGGAGAGGTCGTAGCCGCACGAGCCGCAGAAACCCGCCTCGACCGCCAGGCGCGCGCGTCGCCACCACGTCGCGCGTGAGACGGACCACCATGCGATGGTGCCGATCAACGTAAGAATGCCCAGAATCGCGACCGCACGCCAAGGTCCTTGGAACGCGTGCCTGCCGATCAGGCGGTCTTCCCATTTTCCTATCAGGTAGGCGGCGACGATGAACGTCACCGCGTTGGCAGACAGGGCCTGCCACATGGCCTGGCGCGTCCTGGCCCTGATGAGTTTCACCACCTTACGACGGCGCTGATCGCGTTGATCGTCATCGGCGGCCAGCGCGCGAAGGGTCACGGCCGGCACTCGCCGCCGGCGTGCATCGCGCACATACCCGTTCTGCCTGGGTGCAAGTCTGTCGCTCATCTCAGTCACGCAAACTGCTGGCCCATCTGCCATCAACAACAAGGCCCAGGGATCTCGATCCCTGGGCCTTGGACGATTTCACTGAACGAGAACCTATGGGCACGCGCCCCAAGCCGTGATGACCGAGAGCAGGTCATTGACATTGACCTGATCGTCGCCCATCGGCGGGCCGACCGGGCTGATGTCAGCCGGGCAGTTGTTGGGATTGGTACACGGGCCCCAGGAGGTGATGACCGCGAGCAGGTCATTGACGTTGACCGTGCTGTCGCCAGTGATGTCGGCAACGCACGCGGGCGTGCACAAAACCTTCTGAACTCGGAGATTGTCAATCGCCGCCTCGACGATCGCACTTGGATTCGGACCATTGGCGATGAAGCGGACTCGCACCTGGTCGGTGGGGGCAACGTACGCACCTACGACAAACGAATGGCTCTCCCACACCGTTAAGGTGCCGTCGGTGATGGTGCTGGTCACGCTGTCAACCGGCACCCACGAGGCGCCGTTGTTGTTGGAGACTTCGGTCGTCAGCGAATTGCCGCTGAGGCTGGCGAAGAACCAGCGCGAGTAGGTGATCGTGGCGTCCGCGCCGGCGAGATCGATCACCGGCGAAACGAGAGAGGTTGCGCCACCATCGATGTCGGACGCACCGGCGAGGCCGCCCGCCAGTCCGTTGAGAGTCACAAACGCCCTGACGGCCTCGGCGGATTGCGTCGCGTCGTCCTCAGGCGCGGCGAGCGCGGCATTGAAGTATGTGGCGTTGGGATCAGCCGGCTCCCACGTACCGGCAGTCAGCCCCGGCCCGTTGCTGATGGTCCATTGCGAAACATCGCCTTCGATGGTGTCATCCATGGTGATGGCAGTGCCCAGCGCCGCAAGAGTGAGGTACGACTCGGCCGGAGCCGACGGGGGATCAAAGAGTGTGGGGCCGGCAGTCAGCTGTCCGCTGAAGTAGAATCGAACCCGGCTGGTACAGTCCACGGCGGGAAGCGAAGCGGAGTACAAGTTCCCGCCCAGTGAAGTCATGGGCGACTGGACGAACGGACCGCCATTGACGGACACGAACATCTGCCCGGAGCCAGGAACAATCTGCGCCCCGCTGATGCCCGTGAGTTGCACATCGAAGGTGTGAATCTGATTGGGCGTGATGAAACCGGGGAGGCCGTCGGGGTAAGTGAAGGCGATGCCCGACGGCGGCACGTTCATCCAGATGGAGGTGCCGTTGCAACGGCCGATGACCAGGTCGACCCAGCCGTCGCCGTTAATGTCGAATGGCGCGGTGTGATAGGTGCCGCCCATGTTGGCGAACGAGTTGTTCAGTCCGCCAATGGCCTGCTCCTGCAGGGTGACGTTGGGCGCGTTGCCGAGGTTGCGATAGATCTTCAGCCGGCCTCCGCAGCCGGGAATGTCCACATCGACGTCGGCGATGAGCACGTCGTTCCACGAATCGTTGTTGAGATCGACGGCGATGTTGTGCGAGCCGAAGCCGTTGCTGACGCCCGAGGGCTGGAAGGTGTGGCCGACAAAGTTGGCATTCCCGTTCGGGGCGTTGCCGGTGTTGAGGAAGTACACGTCTTCGCTGTCCTGGGAGGTGATCAGGTCCATGCGGCCATCGCTGTTGAGGTCGCCGGCCGACATGAAGTAGGTTGCTCCACCGTTGGGAGAAACCAATCCCGCGTCCGGGAACACTCCTGGGTTGAGCGGATTGTTGTGTTGAACGGTGATGCTGCCGGCCGACTGCTTGAACGCATCAAGCACGCCATCGTTGTTGAAGTCGGCGATGCCGCCGGATGCGCCGAATCCCGTGGACAGTCCGTTGGCGCTCATGTTGGCGGTGCCGGAGTCGTCGAAGAAGCCCGGCTGCGTCGCACCGCGATTGATCAGCAGCTTGTTGTTGAAGTCGAAGCCGACGCCCACGCTTGAGGAATAGTCGATGAAATACAGGTCAACGAAGCCATCACCGGTGACATCGCCGGCCGCGACGGCGCAGAAGGCGGGATGCACGGTGGGGTGCATCTGCGGAATGCGGGCGGGCTCGTGGCGGAAGCCCTGCCAATCGCCGTTCGCATCATTCCTCAGATTCATGTAGATGCGCGGGTGGCCGATCCACTTCGGTGTGCCATTGCTCAGGGCCGGCGCCGTGATGATGTCGAGCCAGCCGTCGTTGTTGACGTCGGCGAGGGTGACATCGCGATCGTTCGTCCAGGTCAGAAAGCCCTGGTCCGGAAGCGCGCCGCCGGGCACTTGCGGATCATCCCAGGTCTCTGTCACCAGCGTTGCCGAGATGAACTGCGCGGTGCGATCCACAAGGACGCCGTTCATGGCGTGGCCCTGCTTGATGCCCTCGTTCATGAACAGAACATTGGGCTTGCGGCCAGTCGTCGTGAACGGCTGCTTGCGGACGCACACCAGGTCGATGTCGCCGTCCTGGTCCACATCGCCCCAGGCGTAATCCTTCTCTTCAAGGTCACCGGTACTGGTGGTGGCTGTGTTCAGGCCGGGACCAACGGGCATGCGTGCGGCGGTCTCGTTGGCGAAACTGACCCATTGTGCCTGTGACGCGGAGGCGACGATCATCAGGCTGGCGACAGTGAGGGCGGCCCCGACAATGTGTGATCGGTGGTTCGACATGCGATCTCCTGCATAGTGCGGATCAAGAGCGGGCGCGGAGGAGGACAACCTTGCTCATCGGTGATTGCACAGCGCACCAGTTCACTGTCACAACCGCCAACCCTCACGATATCAAATCCTCGGCCGCTCGCAGCGAACGGTGCCGCGAGCTCGGGTGCGATCCCTAGTTTACCGGCACGGATCCCAGACGGTGATGACCGCCAAAAGGTCGTTGACGTCCACCACTCGGTGCCTCATCATCTCACCGATCACGCAATCTGACAAGGGCACACCGGCCGGCAACAACAAGGCCCAGGGATCTCGATCCCTGGGCCTTGGACGATTTCACTGAACGAGAACCTACGGGCACGCACCCCAGGCAGAGATGACCGCGAGCAGGTCGTTCACGTCAACCTGATCATCGCCCATGGGAGGCCCGATCGGGCTGATGTCGGCCGGGCAGGCGTTGGGATTGGCGCACGGGCCCCAGGACGAGATGACTGCAAGCAGGTCGTTGACATTGACGGTGCTGTCGCCGGTGATGTCGGCCACGCACGGCTGGGCGCACAGCACCTTCTGCACGACGAGATTGTCAATACCGGCCTCGGCCACCGAACCCGCCACCGAGCCGTTGGCCGCGAAGCGCACGCGCACCTGCGCCGTCGGCGAGACATATTGGCCGACGATGAACGACGTCGTCTCCCAGACCGTTTCAGGCGGCACTTGCGTGTTGTCGGCGATCGTGCTCGTGACACTGTCGACGTTCACCCAGTTCGCGCCATTGTCGTTGGAGATCTGCGTCGTCAACGAGTTACCCGGCAGGCTCGAGTAGAACCAGCGCGAGTAGGAGATCGTTGCGTCGGCCCCTGTCAGGTCAATCGTGGGAGATACAAGATACGTCGTGCCGCCGTCGATGTCCGAGTCGCCGGCCAATCCGCCGGCGGTGCCATTCTGCGTGACGAACGCCTTGATGTTGGCCGCACCCGCGGTCGCGTCATCTTCTGGCGAGGCCATCGACGCGTTGAAGAAGGTTGCGTTCGGGTCGGCCTGCTCCCAGGTGCCGGCGGTGAGGCCGGCGCCGTTGGAGATAGACCAGGCCGCCACTGGTCCTTCGATCGGGTCATTGAGCGTGATCTGCGTACCGACCGCCGACAGCGCGAGATACGACTGAGTTGGCGCGGTTGGGGGATCGGTTTTGGTTCCGCCACTGGCAGGCGGGGGAACGGTGTAGTCGCCGCTGACATAGAACCGCACACGACTGGTGCAGGGGACGGCGGGCAGCGTTGCACGATACAGGTTGCCGCCCAGATGCGTCATCGGCGACTGAGAGAACGGCACGCCGTCAACCGAGATGAAGATCTTGCCCGTGTTGCCAGTCACCGTGGCGCCGCTGATGCCATTCAACTGCACATCGAAGTTGGTGGTCTGATTCGGCGAGATGTAGGCGGGCAGTCCGCCGGGATAGGTGAACGCAATGCCCACTGGCGGAACGTTCATCCAGATGACCGTGCCGGAGCAGCGCCCCACGACCAGATCCTTCCAGCCGTCGCCGTTGATGTCGAAGACCGCGACGTTATGGGTGCCGACCTGGCTGGTCCAGTTTCCGCCGATCGCCTGCTCCTGCAGGGTGACGTTGGGGGCGTTGCCGAGGTTGCGATACACATGCAGCCGGCGCGTGCAGCCACCGATGTCGACGTCCACATCCGAGATCAGCACATCGCGCCAGCCGTCGTTGTTCAGGTCGATGATCAGGCTCTGACTGGCGAAGCCGTCGTCTCCGCCGCTCACGAACGAGAACGTGTTCGAAGTGAAGTTGGCTGTGCCGTCAGCGGCGTTGCCCGTGTTGAGGTAGTAGCGATCGAGGCCATCATCGCTGGTGACCAGGTCCAGCCGGCCGTCGTTGTTCAGGTCGCCCGCGGAGACGAAGTAGGGAGAGTTGCTGTCAACAACCTTGTACTTGGGATCGGGGAAGTGGCCGAGGTCACTGGGATTGTTGTGTTGAACGGCGACATGCTGGGGAGCGTTGAGCGACGTCTGCTTGACGACGTCCAGCGCACCATCGTTGTTCATGTCGGCGATGATGCTGGCTGCGCCGAAGGCCGAGAGCAGGCCCGGATTCGCACTCATGAGACTTGTGCCCGAATCGGTGAACACGCCAGGGTTCGACAATCCGCCGTTGATCAGGAGTTTGTTGTTGTAGTCGTAGGTCTCAGCGCCACCCGAGTCGTAGTCACCGAAGTAAAGGTCGACGTAACCGTCGCCCGTGACATCGCCGGCGGCCACCGAGCAGAAGCGCGGCTGGATATTGGCGGCGAACGGCGGTGACGGCGGCCTCATGTCAGGAATTCGGTGCGGCTCGAAGCGGAAGCCCTGCCACACGCCCGCGAGTTCCCTGCGATTCATGTACACGCGCGGGTGGCCGATGATGTTGACTTGGCCGTCCGAGAGCGTGGTCGCGGTGACGATGTCGAGCCAGCCGTCGTTGTTGACGTCGACGAGCACGACATCGCGATCGTTGGTGGGGGTATTGAAGCCAAGGTCGGCAGCCGGCTGGGGATCGGTGATGCCGTCGTTGTTCAGATCGACGGCCTGCGCATATTGGGCGGTGCGATCGACCAGCACGCCGTTGATCGAATGCCCCTGGGCCGTGCCTTCGTTCATGAACAGGACGTTGATTCGACGTCCGGGCGAGGTGAATGGTTGCTTGCGCACGCACACCAAGTCGATGTCGCCGTCCTGGTCCACATCACCCCAGGCGTAGTCCTTCTCCTCGGGATCGGTGGTGCTCGTGGCGGCGGTGTTCAGACCGGGGCCGGTAGGCATGCGCGTCCCGGTCTCGTTGTTGAAGTTCACCCATTGGGCCTGCGATGCCGGCGCGATGGCCAACGTGCAGACGACAATGGCAGCGGTTCCGGCGATGAGCGGTCGGCGGTTCATCTTGCGATCTCCAGTGAATCAGTCACGGGCGGGCGTGACGGTGGGTAGGTTCTCATCATCGGCGATTCCGCATCGCATCGAGCAGCGTGCGCAACCGGCCCCTCCTCACGATAGCAGGTTCTGCTCCGCTTGCCGCTAGTTTGCAGCAAGCGCGGCGAATTCATGTGCGGTTCCAGCCTTACGGGCAAGGACCCCACGCGGTGATGACCGCCAACAGGTCATTGACATCGACCACCTGGGTGCCGTTTACGTCGCCCTGGCAGGGGCTTGGGACGTCCGGACAGTTCCCCCAGCCGCTGATCACCGCCAGGAGGTCGTTGACGTCCGCACCGTGGCTTCCGTCGACGTCAGCAGCGCACGTCGGTTCGCAGGAATCCAGCAGGCCGTTGGCGTTGGCGTCGATCGCGCCGGCGAGGATGTCCAGCAGATCGACGACGCCATTGCTGTTGCAGTCGCGCCGCGGCATGCCCGAGGCGATGAGGAACGAACCGGCGTCAATGGAATCAAGATCGCCATCCTGATCGACGTCATGCACCGCGCAAGCGTGGTCGGCGTTATACGGCCCGCCGCCCCAGCAGGCCTTCAAGGCGTTGAAGTCGAAGATATCGACATCCTCATCGCCGTCAGAATCGAACTCGAGTTTGCCGAGCGAATCCAGGAAGGCGATGACTTTGTCTTTGTCGCTCTGAGTCAGAGCCGCGTAGGCAATAGCGGACGCGCCACCCTGGGCAGCGCCACCGCCGTTGTGCAGGGCAATCGCGGCGTTGAGGCGGCTGGCGAGCGTGCCGGCAGCGACGCGGCCATCGTGCCACATCGGATCGCGCTTGCGCACGCCCCAGAGTGGCGGCGTCTTGAGGAGGAACTCCGTGCCAGCGCCCTGCACAATGAAGTCGGCATTGATGCCCATGTTGTGGAGCAGGAAATCGGAGTACGGGCGAATTACGCGACCACGCAGAGCCCGCTCCAATCCGCCGGTGTTTGCGGTTGTGAACTGCGGCGTGTGGCACACGTTGCAGCCGATGCTGTTGAAGATCGTCTCGCCGCTCATCCCCGAGCGAGGCGTCTGCGGCGGCTGCGTCAAAAAGCGCTGGAAATCGGTGACGCGATCGATGAAGTGCAGACCGTTGGCGTCGGGGTGATCCTCCGGATCCGGCCGTGCATCGCACTGTGCCAGCAGAGCGGCATTGCCGTTTGGCGCATTCTCGGTCAGCACGAAACGATTGGTCAGGCCGATCTCGTTGAGCGAGGCATCGGCCGAGAAGGTGAGAATCGTTGCGACTTGGGCCTTCCAGCCAAAGCGGCCGACGCGCAGAGGCGGATTGGGGCCGAGGTCTTCAAAGGCCGAAACCATATGGGCCACTCCGCGCAGCGCCAGCGGCTGCGCATCGCGGTTGGCGAGCAGGTCGGCATCGGCAATGGCTTCGATCAGACCGTAGCCCTGCGCTCCGTTCGTGACGCGATGCGCGATGACGTTGGCTTCCGGCGGAACGACTTCGAGGCATGACGGGCTGATGGCGAGTTCCTGCAGCAGCGAACCGCCGAGGTAGGCCAGCGGGTCGAAGCCAGACTTGTCCGCCAGGCCAAATCGCGTGACGGTCTGCGAGCCCGGGCCGCCCACGGGATTGTTGTGGCAATTGCTGCAACTGGCCTTGTTGAAGCAGGGGCCAAGACCTTCGAGGTCGACGAAGGTGTGGTCGTAGTCGAGCCGGCCATTATTGAAGCGAATGAGTTGCGCCGCGGTGAGGCCCTGAATGGGCGCGCCCATCTTGGCCTGGGGCTGCGGATAGACCGGCCCGCCGGCGTGAACTGGCGCAGACCAAATGCCCGCAACCGCGCCGAACAACGCGACGCCGACCCCGGAAATGTTGATGGAACGATGAATCGGAAGACGCAGGCACTTCGAGCGCATATGCATCGATCTTTCCTGTGAAGTCGGTTGAAGCCCTTTGAGTGAGGGCTGAAGCATGCGGCGACGAGGGCTCCCCGCATGGTGGGATGCAGGGCCGTGGGCGGCGGCACTGGCCTCCCTAATATACGCCGCGTTTGCCAGACTCCAAGTCTCTCAAGGTCGTTTTCGCCACCTTCACTGTTCCTCACCCCTCGGCGGCGGTGTCGGGAAGCCCATGGCACCTGTGTTTCTGATGTCCCCGGTTGAAGGGTCAATCCTGAGAAGACGGCGTGCGATGCCCGCCAGCCCTTCGCCATTCTTCCCATTCCCGTGGGTCGCTATCGCTCTTGGCCTGACGCTGGTGGCGAGTCTGATGCAGGTTGCCTGCGAGAAACAAGGGCCGCCAAAGACGACGAGCGCCGCCACGGCGCCGTCGGCGGCGCCGGAGCATCCGGAATCTGGCGAGAGCATGGCGCGGCAGCCGCTTTCGCGCGATCTGGCCCAGATCTTCGCTCTGATCAGGGATCGCCAGTCGGGCCCAGCCCGCGTGCGGCTGCGCAACTGGCTTGAGTTGCACCCCAACGACGGCCAGGCGTGCTTTCTCTTCGGCCTGACCTACCACCGCGAGAAGAAGTATGGCGAGGCAAGGCCATGGTTCGAGAAGGCCATCGCCAGCGCGCCCGACTACGCGGTTTCGCACTACTTCCTTGGCTGGACGCTGTACTGGCTCGGCGAGTTGACGCCAGCACGACGCGAATTCGAGACCTACCTGCACTCGAATCCGACCGAGCACGATTCGCACTTCGCGCTGGGATTGATCTGTCTCGATGAGGATGACCTCGCAGGGGCCGAGCGGCTGTTCAATCGCTCAATCGACCTGCTGAAGGAGTCGAAACTCGACGACAAGGCGGCGCTGTCGCGGGCCAGGGCGCGACTGGGGGAGGTGTACGAGCGCACCGATCGGCTGGAGGACGCGCGCCGCGAACTGGAGGAGGCGGTCGCGCTGTATCCGGATCACTACGAGGCGCTGTACAAGTTGTATCGCGTGCTGGTGAGACTCGGCCAGACGCAGCGGGCCGACGAGGTTCACAAGCAGTACATCGCGACGCGCGAGCGCGTGCGCCCGGGGACGAGTTTTCCAGAGTGAAGCGAAGAAACATCCAAACGTCCAGACGTCCAATCGCGCACGGCGCTGCAATCGCTGCGCGTCGCCGGCATTTTGGACTTGTAGATTTGTGGACTTGTGGACTTGTCGTGCTTGCGTCGTGCTCCAAGGAGCCTGCGCCGCAAGGTCCCACTGCGTCCATTTCTCCCGCGCCTCCAGCGACGACGCCAGCAGCCGCGACATCCTCGATCCGCTTCACTGACATCACGCGTGATGCAGGCATCGACGTCACCACCGCCTGTGGCGTGCTGCCCTCCACGCAGATTCTTGAGGTCAACGGCTCGGGCCTCGCGCTGTTCGATTACGACCGCGATCACGACCTGGACGTTTTCATCGGCAACGGCGCGACGCTCAGCGATCCGGTGCACGGTTTCGGCTGCCGGCTCTATCGCAATGAAGGGCAGATGAAGTTCAGCGACGTCACCGTCGCCGCGAAGATCGATGTCGCAACCGCGGCGACCTGGCCCATGGGCGCGGCAGTTGGCGATGTCGATGGCGACGGCTTCGAGGACCTCTTCATCGCGTGCTTCGGCCCCGACATCCTGCTGCACAACAACGGCGACGGCACCTTCAGCGACGCCTCGCAGCGCGCGGGCATCGCCAAGGAATCCAGTTGGGGTACGGGCGCAGCGTTCGGCGATCTCGACAACGACGGCGATCTCGATCTGTATGTCGCCAACTATCTCGAGTTTGATCCGAAGCATCCGCCGCCGCGGGCCGAGTACAAGGGCCAGAGCGTGCTTGCCGGCCCGCACGGGCTCAAGCCGGAGCACGATTTCCTCTATCTCAACGACGGCGCCGGCGTCTTTCGCGAGGCCAGCACCGAATGCGGCGCGCGACCGGAACAGCCGGCCTTCGGCCTGAACGTCGTCATCCTCGACTTCGACAACGACGGCTCGCAGGACATCTATGTTGCGAACGATTCGATGCCGGGATTCCTGTTCCGCAATCAAGGCGCCTCGCCCTTGGCCCCAGGCTCCGCCGGGGGATCGAACTCGACTCTGCGGTTCGAGGACATCGGCGTTATCTCCGGCATCGCGTCCAACGGCGACGGCGGCAACCAGGCAGCCATGGGCATCGCAATCGCCGACGTTGATGACAATGGCTTTCCCGATAAGTTCGTCACCGTCTTCTCGTCCGACACCAACACACTTCACCTCAACGTGAACGGCCGGCTGTTCGAAGATCGTTCGACGAGTTATGGCTTGGGCATGATCAGCCGGCCGTACCTGGGCTGGGCGTGCGGGTTCTTTGACTTCGACCTCGATGGCGATGAAGACCTGCTGATGTTCAACGGCCACGTCTATCCCGAGGCGACGATTCAATCCATGGACAGCGACTATCTGCAGACGCCACTGCTCTTTACGCGCGAAGGAAAGAAATTCCGGCGCGTGGAGGCGAGCGAGGCCGGCGCATGGTTGGGCGAGAAGCATCGCGATCGCAGTGCGGTCTTCGGCGACCTCGACAGCGATGGCGACATCGATGTGATTGTCAGCGAGTTGAACGGGCCGATTCGTGTGCTGTGCAACGGCGCGACGGCGACTCCGACTGCCCATTGGCTGGAGGTGGAATTGCGCGATGAACGCCCCGACGCCAAGAATCGGACGGGCCTGGGGGCGAGGCTCGAACTGGCAGACGGCGATCGCACGCTGCGCCGCTGGCTGTTCAGCGGGGGCGGATTCCAGTCATCCAGCCCGCCGATGGCGCACTTCGGACTGGCCAATGCCGCGCATCCGGTGTCGCTGATCATTCGCTGGCCGGATGGACTCGAACAGAGAGTCAACGACATCGCGCCCGATCGGCAGTTGATCGTGCGGCATCCCTGAATTCGAATCAGAACTCCTCGTGGCCGAAGCACTCGCGCCCGTCGTCCTCGACGGTCTTCCGCAGGGCCACGCATCGGCAGCCGGCGGTGATGCCGAGATCCTCATCGCGAACGCTCCATTCCGGCCGCAGCGGTCGTCGCAGCAGGGCCGAGTGTCGCGCTGCGTCGCTGATGACCTTGCGCAGCGCCTGGCTCGCGCGCGAGCCTTCGCGTTCAGCCCAGCATTCCACGACGCGGTACTTGCGGTTGGTGATGAAGAAGCGGCACGCCTTGCGCACGCCGGGCCATTCCGCATCATCGACAACAACCACGCCGCCCACACGCAGCAGGCGATCGAGGAGGAACAGATCCACCATGACAAAGTCGAAGGTGTGCCAGCCGTCGGCCAGCGCAAAGTCGATGCGCACGCCCTCGCGCTCCAAGTCGGGCAGAGCCTGATGCGATGGCAGTTCGCGGAAGTCCAGAAGATGGTCCAGCCCGGCAAGGCGCAGGTGCCTCAGGCCGACGCCGCGCCATTCGGCACCATGTTGATTGGGATCGATGGCGATGTGGCGGGCATTGGGCGCGTCCGCGATCGCCTCGCAGATGAACAGGGTCGAGACGCCAAAGGCCATGCCGATCTCGAGCGTGGTGCGCGCCTCGAGATCGCCGACGATGCGCTGCAGCATGCGGCCCGCCTCTTCGGGCAGGTGCGAATGCAGATCCATGGTCGTGCCGTCGTCAGCGGTGACGCGGCCGGTGCGCAGGATGTTCTGCAGCAGCCACGCAGCGGCGGCGGTTGTCGCCGTGTCCGACATCATCACACCCGTGAGTACGCGCGGATCACCTGCTGAGGCGCTGGTTGAAGTTCCAGATTGAGGTGACAGAGCACCCCGATTCTGCGGGTTACACGCAGCGGTTGCGGAATAACGCTCCGTCAAGTCTGGTTCGTATCATTCGATCATGATGCAGCGATCGTCATCCAAGACCGCCGTTATCGCGGAGGATGTTCACGACCACGCGCATCATGGCCACGATCACGGCCGGATGCACGTGCGTCCGGCGGGCGATCACATGACATTCCGGGTCGAAGGCATGTCCTGCGCCAGTTGTGCCGCGACCGTGCAGCGCGCGATCGAAAGCAAGCCCGGCGTGACGCGCGCCTCGGTTAACGTGATCGATGGCCGCGCGGTGGTGGAAGGCGTGAATCTCGACGCCGCCGACATCGCCCGAACCATTTCAGAGCACGGCTATCCCGCTGAACCGATCGACGAGACTCCAGCGGTCGCGGAATTGCGCAGCGAGATCGAGCAGCGGCAGATCGGGCACGAGCGTTTGTGGAAACGCCGCGCCATCATCGCCATCAGCATCTGGGTCCCGCTGGAGGCGCTGCACTGGATCGGCAGGGCTGCCGGGTGGCATGCCGCTCCCGACGCCCACGCGATCGGCTGGATGGACTGGCTGATGCTGATCGGTTCGACGGTCGTGCTGATCGCGGCGGGCGGCGGGTTCTATCGCTCAGCGTGGACCGCTGCGCGGCGCGGCACGACGAACATGGACACGCTCATCGCCATCGGTGCGACCGCGGCGTACGTGTTCTCGCTCGTCGTCTTCCTCGCGCGGTTCTTCGGCCGGCTGCAGGATCAGCCGCTGTATTTCACCGAGTCGGCGGCCCTGCTGGGCCTGATCTCGCTCGGACACTGGATGGAAGCCCGCGCGACCGCGAAGGCTGGCTCGGCCGTGCGCGAACTGCTGCAACTTCAACCGGATGAAGCCGAGATCGCGCCTGATCACGGCGAGGGGGCACCGCGCAGGATCTCGAGCGCCGATGTTCAACCCGGCGACCGGCTGCTCATCCGCCCCGGGGCGCGCGTGCCGGTCGATGGCGTGGTTGTCAGCGGCGAGAGCGATGTCGATGAGGCCGTCGTCACGGGCGAATCGATTCCTGTGCGCAGGCGCGCTGGCGGCAAGGTCGTCGCCGGCAGCGTGAACACCACCGGCCAACTCATCGTCGAGGCGAGCGTCGATGGTCGGCACACCACCGTGGCGCGCATCGCCGAGATGGTGCAGCGCGCGCAATCGAGCAAGGCGAACATTCAGCGGCTGGCGGATTACGTGGCGTCAATCTTCGTGCCTGCGGTCCTGCTGATCGCGCTGGCGACGATCGTGGGCTGGGCCATCGCGGGCGATCTGACGCGCGGCGTCATCGCGATGTGCACGGTGCTGATCATCTCGTGCCCATGCGCACTGGGGCTGGCGACGCCGATGGCGGTTATGGTCGGGGCCGGCGCAGCGAGCCGACGCGGCATCCTGATCAAGTCGGCGATGGCGCTGGAAACCGCCGGCAAGGCGACGCACGTCATCTTCGACAAGACCGGCACGCTGACCATCGGCCAGCCGCGCGTCGCGGCAATCTCCGCAACTGGGAACGAGAACGACCTGCTGCGCCTGGCGGCGGCGATCGAGACGCCAAGCGAGCATCCGATCGCGCGGGCAGTCGTGAAGGCGGCTGCTGAACGCGACCTGAATGTGCCGCCTGTTTCAAATTTCAAGTCGATCACCGGTCAGGGTGTGCGTGGTGTAGTGGACGGCCGCATCGTGGAGGTGCTGCGCGATGAATCGGCGACGTGCCGCGTGGTCGTCGATGGCCGTACGATTGGAACCATCACCGTGGCGGACGAGCCACGACCCGATGCCGCCGATGCGATCGCGCGGCTCAAGGGCATGGGCTTAGCGGTCATGATGCTCTCGGGCGATCGGCGCGCCGCGGCCGAGGCGGTGGGGGCGCGCATCAGACTCCGCCCTGATGAGATTGAGGCCGAGGCAACGCCCGAGCAGAAAGTGGCGTTTGTCGAGAGTCGGACGCATGCTGCGCCGCAGGCGGCAGGGGTACGTGGCGGCGTGATCATGGTCGGCGATGGCATCAACGACGCCGCGGCCCTCGCGGCGGCAGACCTTGGCATCGCGATGGCTTCCGGCACCAACATCGCCATCGAGTCGGCCGACATCGTTATTCCCAGCGATCGCGTTGCATCTGTGGCCGAGGCAGTCGACATCGCGCGGCAGACGTTGCGAGCGATCAGGCAGAATCTGTTCTTCGCGTTCTTCTACAACGCGGCGGCGATTCCGGCAGCGGCGTTCGGCCTGCTCGGCCCGTTCGGGCCGTTGTTCGCGGCCGCCGCCATGGGATTCAGCGATATCACGGTCATCGGCAATGCGCTGCGGCTGAAGGCGCGGCTGCAGCAATCCCGTTAGCCCCGGCACGGGGGTGCGTTGGGCCTCGCAATGTGCACCGGGGATGTTTGCCGATATTCACATCTATATCTGTAATTGACGGCTGGCCGCCCATTCCGCGTACCATCATGGCAAGCGTGTCGCGAGCGTGGGAAGGCGGGCGTCGGCGGTGGGTCTTGAACGGGGCGACAGGAGCGAGGACATGCCCATCAGCAATCTCAAGCCGCTGGAACGGGACCAGTTCGATTACTGGAAAGCGGTGCACCTTCTCAATCGCGCCGGCTTCGGCGGCACACCGGCCCAGGCCCGCGCGCTGGCGAACATGGGACTTGAAGAAGCTGTCGACTACATCGTCGAGTACGAGGAAGTTGCTGCGCCGGCTGTCGGGGCGGATCAGTTCGACAAAGACATCATGCGCCCGGCCAATGAGGAGGAGCGCATGGAGGTCGAGCAGGCGCGGCGATCGGGCAACGAGGCGGCCCTGGAGAAGTATCGCCAGGAACGCCAGATGCGCCAGGCGGAGGATCGGCGTCAGATCGGCGAGATGCAGAAGTGGTGGCTCAAGCGCATGATCGAGACGCCGCGGCCGCTCGAGGAGAAGATGACGCTGTTCTGGCACGGGCACTTCGCGACCGGCTACCGGTCCATCGAAGACTCGTACCACATGTTCCAGCAGAACCAGTTCCTGCGGGCCAACGCCACGGGCAGTTTCGCGGAACTGGTGTACGGCATCGTGCGCGATCCCGCGATGCTGCGCTACCTCAACAACGATCAGAATCGCAAAGAGAAACCCAACGAGAACCTCGCGCGCGAACTGATGGAACTATTCACGCTCGGCGAGGGCAACCTCTACACCGAGAACGACATCAAGGAAGGCGCCCGCGCCCTCACCGGGTTCAACTTCGAGGACGACGCCTTCGTGTTCCGCCCGCAGATGCACGACACGGGCAACAAGACCATCCTCGGGCAGAAAGGCAACTGGGATGGCATCGATTTCTGCAAGATCATCCTCTCCACCAGGACGCCCAGCGAGTTCATCTGCTGGAAACTCTACCGCTATCTCGTGAGCGATCTGCCGGGCGATCCGGACAAGGACCGGCAGGCGTTCATCACCAAATGGGCTCGCACGTTCCGTGACAGCAACTACCAGATCAAGCCGCTGCTCAAGACGCTGTTCAAGAGCGACCACTTCTACGACCAGGCGAACACCGCCGCCCTGATCAAGAATCCGATTCAGCTCATCGTGCAGGCGATTCGCAGTCTGCACACGCCGGCGCGGAATCTGTCGGCCCTCGCCAGCGCGGCGGACCTGATGGGCCAGAACATCTTCTTCCCGCCGAGCGTGAAGGGCTGGGACGGCGGGCGGGCGTGGATCAACACCTCGACGCTGTTCGTGCGGCAGAACCTGCTGATCTACCTGCTCACTGGCCGGCGGCCCGAATCGTATGAATGGGAAGCCGATGGTCGCGACTTCGATCCCATCCACCTCATCGCGCACCTCAAAGAGGACGCGGGCGAGGCTGCGGCCCAACCGACCATCACCGATGTCGTGTCGTACCTGCTGCGATTCAACCTCGGCGCCGAGCCACACGACGATCGCGTCAAGGCCCTCGTCGAATTCGCCAACGCCAACGGCGGCACCGTCGATCGTCCGATGCTGATCGGCCTGCTGTCGTTGATCGCCGCCATGCCGGAGTACCAGTTGTGTTAGTCAATGACGAATGTCAATTCGTTATTCGTTCTTCGTAAGTTCGTCATTCCTTCAACGAAGGAACGTTGCCATGTCCGACTCCCAGCAGCCCGCCTTTTCCCGCCGCATCTTCCTGCAGCATGGCGTCGCGTTCGTGTCGATGGCCGCCACCGCGCCCCTGTTCATTCAGAACTCGGCCCGCGGCATCATCAATCCATGGGCCGCGCTGCTCTCATCGCAGCCGGGCGTGCCCGAGGATCACGTGCTGGTCGTCGTGCAGCTCGGAGGCGGCAACGACGGCCTGAACACCGTCGTGCCCTACGGCACCGACGCCTACTACAAGGCCCGGCCCGCCATCGCCATTCCCCAGCCCGGCAAGACGCAGGGCAACCAGCAGGGCGCGCTCAAACTCGATGAGAAGGCCGGCATCGGTCTGCATCCCAACCTCAGCGGCCTCAAGGAGCTCTTCGACGAAGGCGTCGCGAGCATTATCCAGGGCGTCGGTTATCCCAATCCCAACCGCTCGCACTTCACGTCGATGGATATTTGGCATACCGCCGATACCGGGGCCCACGGTCACGGATGGATTGGCCGCTACTTCGACTGCACGTGCAACGGCACGCCGGAGCCCGAAGGCGAGATCGCCATCGGCCGCGACTCGCCGCTGGCCATGCAAGGGCAGATTCAGAAGCCCATCTCTTTTGAATCCCCTGAACTGTTCCGTTGGCTGGGCGATGACCTGAGCAAGGATGGCGCACTCAAGCAGCCCTACCAGGACATCAACCGCGCCGGCCAACTCCAGGGCGTGGATGAGAACAGCCAACTCGGTTTCCTGACGCGCACGGCCCTCGACGCGCAACTGGCGTCGGATCGCATTCGCGCAGCCGTGGCCAAGCGGCCGCTCGTCCAATACCCCAACAGCCAGCTGGCGCGCCAATTGCAGATGGTCGGCGCGATGATCCGCGACGGGATGAAGACGCGCGTGTACTACGTCTCGATGGGCGGCTTCGACACGCACGCCAACCAGGTCGGCTCGCACGCCAACCTCATGCGGCAGCTCGGCGATGCCCTGAACGCCTTCCACAAGGATCTCAAGGAGCAGGGCAACTCCGGTCGCGTGCTGACGATGTGTTTCAGCGAGTTCGGCCGCCGCGTCGCCCAGAACGCCTCGGGCGGCACCGATCACGGCACCGCGGCGCCCATGTACCTCATGGGCGACATGGTCCGTCCGGGACTGCTGGGCAACATGCCTTCATTGAGCGACCTGGATCAGGGTGACCTCAAGTTCAACGTCGATTTCCGCAGCGTCTACGCGGCCGTGCTGGAGGACTGGATGGGGGCGCCGTCAGACAAGGTCCTCGGCGCCAACTTCAAGAAGGCCAAGATCATGAAGGCGTAGCGGCTGGTTCGCGTCTGGCATCCACGCGAATTTGGCGGGGGTTTTCGCACCGGCATTTGGATTTCGCCGGGACGGTGTTACGCTTAAGCAGCGGCCGCAACCTGCCCGCCGCGCGCTGCGAAAACCACAAGGATGAAGATGATTCCCAGACGTGCCGCCCACGCTGTCGCACTCGCCGCTGTTGCGCTGGTGATGTTACCGGCGAGATCAGCCCGCGCCCAGGACCGGCCCATCGCGCTGTTGAGCGACGCCGCCACGACGGTCATCGATGCGCCCGGCGACACGCTCGCCGTGGTGCGACGGCGCACCATCGAGTTCAGCCCAGCCGGCCTCGACGTCGTGCGCAAGGGTCTTGACCTTCGACTGAATCTCTTTGCCGACGTTTCGCTCCCCGTGCTCGTCGATCAGGCGTGGCGAAGCAATGTCGATACTTGGAACTGGCAGGGCCACGTGCCGGGCGAGCCCGCACGCTCCGTCATCCTCGTGCTGCACAAGGGCAAGATGTGGGGCACGATCAATGCACGAAACGTCGGCGACTTCCGCTTCCGTTCCCATCGCAATCTCGGCCAGGTCGTCGAGGAGATCAATCAATCGAACTTCCTGCCGTGCGGTTGCGGCGCCCAGCAGTCGCAGGGCAATCGGCCCGCGCTGCAACTGCCCGCTGCGCCGCCACATGACGAGGGTGGCATCGCCGGCGCGACCAACTGTCCGGGCCCGATCATCGATGTGCTTGTCGTCTACTCGCCCGAGACGGCGACCGAGGAGGGCGGCACGGCGGCGATGGAGACGCTGATCCTCGGCCTCGAGGCAGCGACCAATGTCTCCTACCTCAACAGCATCGTCAGCCAGCGCATCCGCATCGTGCACATGGCGCAGACCGGCAGCGAACTCACTGGCTTCAATGCCACGCTCACCGCCCTGACCAGCGACGGCGACGGCCAGTATGACGAGGTGCACACCCTGCGCAACCAGTACGGGGCTGACATGGTCGCGATGCTCATCAGCCACACCAATGGCGGCATCTGCGGCATCGGCTGGCTCATGGGCGATACCGAGATCAATCAGAGTTTCGAGCAGTACGCCTTCACTGTGACCAACACTGGCTGCGCCACGGGCGGCTTCACGTTTCAGCACGAACTCGGCCACAACATGGGCTGCCATCACGATCACGACAACGCTGGCGGAAGCCCGGCGTTCCCGTGGTCGTACGGCCACCGCTTCACGGGCGATGACACAGTGCTCTATCGCACGATCATGTCGTACGCGCCGGGGACGCGCATCTCGCACTTTTCGAATCCGAACGTCCTCTACCAGGGCCAGCCGACGGGCGTCCCGCAGGGCACCCCGCTGACGCAGGCGGACAATGCCGCGTCGCTCAACGCGACTGCCTCGGTTGTCGCCTCATTCCGCGACGCGGTGACCGTCGGGGCGACGACCTGGCCGCCGCCGAGTCTGCTCAGCGCGGGCGATCCCGACGGCTCGGACCGCTTCGGCACATCGGTCGCGGTCAATGGCGACCTGGCGGTCATCGGCGCGTACACCGATGATCAGGGCGGAAGCGACGCCGGCGCGGCGTACATCTTCAAACGCAACACCGTAAGCGGATTCTGGGAGCAGGAGACGAAACTGCTCGCGCCCGATGCCGCGGGCGGCGATCGCTTCGGCATCTCGGTAGACATCATCGATGGGGCGGATGATCTGGTCGTCATCGGAGCGTATCTCGACGATGATGCTGGCCCCGACAGCGGCTCCGCGTACGTCTTCCGCCGCGTCGGAAGCGGCAGTTGGAACTTCGAGCACAAGATCAAGTCCACCGATCTCGCGGGCGGCGACACCTTCGGCCGTTCGGTCGCGATCGCCACAGCCGGCGGCGGCGATATCGTGTGCGCCGGCGTTCCCAACGATGACGACGGCGGCACCTCCGCAGGCTCGGCCTACGTGTTCCGCAAGAACGGCCCGGGCGCCTGGGCGCAGGAGGCCAAACTTGTCGCGGCCGACCCCTTCGCCAACGACAACTTCGGCCAGGGCGTCGACATCGATTTCGCGCCCAACGGCGATCAGTACGCGATTGTCGGCAACTGGCACGACGATGACATAGCCTCCAACGCCGGTTCGGCGTACGTGTTCCGCAAGATCGGACCGGGAGCGTGGACGCAACTGCCCAAACTCGTTGCCGCCGACGCCGCCATCGAGGACCAGGCAGGCTTCGCCGTCGCGCTCGCGTTCCCCGATCCCACGACGCGTCTGGCCATCGTGGGCGCATGGAAGGCCAACGCGCCGGCATCTAATACCGGTGCGGTCTACGTGTACGCCGACACGGGTCTGGGATTCGCGCAGGAAACGAAACTGATCGCCTCCGACCCTGAAGCCGAGGCCAATTTCGGCGTGGCGATCGACGCCAGCGTGGATGAAGTCATCGTTGGCGCCTACACCGACGACGCTGGCGCGCTCGATGCAGGCGCGGCGTACATCTATCGCCGCGCGGTTGGCGGCGCCTCATGGACCGAGGAAACCAAGCTGATCTCAGGCACGCCCTTCGCCAATGATCAGATGGGGTTCGCCGTGGCGATCGACGGCGTGATCGCTCTCGCCGGCGCATGGCAGACCGATGCGCCCGGTGGTGCCCCGGTCGATGTCGGCGGAGTGTGGATCAGCGGCGGCTCGGGCGGCCCTGTCATCACCGACTGCAACGACAACGGCATCGACGATGCGTGCGACATCTCCACCGGCACGTCTGCGGACGGCAATACCAACGGCATCCCCGACGAGTGCGAAGCCCCGCCCTGCCCGGCTGACATCAACGACGACAACGCCGTGGATGTCAACGACCTGCTGGCGGTCATCACCAACTGGGGTCCGTGCGTGACGCCGCCGGTCGGTTGTACGGGCGACATCTCGCCCAGCAGCCCGCCCGCGCCAAGCGCCGGCGATGGCCAGGTCAATGTGAACGATCTGCTGCTGGTGATCACCAACTGGGGCATCTGCCCCTAGTGCTGGTGTTGCACAGGACGGCATTCGTAACTGTGGAAACCGACAGGATGCTGATTCCGCGCGCGGCCCATTGGCGCTAGCGTTTCGCTGACGATTCCACACGCAGGAGACGCACCCATGGCCAGCGCGCATGATCCGGCTTCACCGGAGCCCGGCATTTCCGACCTGTTCCGCATGCTCATCGACGACACGCGCCGCCTGATGCGCGATGAGATCGAACTGGCCAAGAGCGAGGCCGGCGAGAAGGCCCGATTCCTCGCCCGGCAGTCGATCTCCATCGCCATCGGAGTCGTGCTGGGGCTGCTGGCCGCGGCGGCGCTGTTTGCGGCCCTGACGATGGGCACGGCTCATGCCCTCACGCCCATGATCGGCCGCGCGTTCGCGCTGTGGGTGGCCCCGCTGCTCATCGGCATCATCGCTGGAGGCATCGGAGGTGCCTTGGTGCTTCGCGGCATCAAGCGCCTAAGAGCCACATCGCTGGCGCCGGAGAAAACAATCGACGCCCTGCGCGACACCGGCCGCCTGGTCGCCGACCGATTCAAGTCGGCATGAGAACTGATCGTGAACCCAATGCACGAGCGTCCCATGGAT
>Ga0111538_10000475_pt1 | contig 53095 bp, 47 predicted proteins | sample SoiMethybrSBSTD1_FD_79669 | JGI IMG/M metagenome (GOLD analysis project Ga0111538, IMG submission 79669) | Bulk soil microbial communities from a Populus tree surrounding site in Tennessee, USA - Soil MetaG P. TD hybrid SBSTD1 (version 2)... | ecosystem: Environmental > Terrestrial > Soil >... | reverse complement strand
GCCCCACCAGCGCCGCCGCCACTCGGCCGCGTCGCGGCGCTGGGCCCGCCCCCCCGGTCTCCACCTCTGAACCCACCGCCACCTCCGGGACCGCCGCCGCCACTCGGCCGCGTCGCGGCGCTGGGCCCGCCCCCCCGGTCTCCACCTCCGAACCCACCGCCACCTCCGGGGCCGCCGCCGCCCGGACGATTCTGGCCGCCCGCGCCGCCTCCGCCGCGTCCCGCATCTTGCCGCCCCGAGTCACGGCCGCGGTATCCATCCCGCGACGCGGAGTTCCCCGGACCACCGCGATTGAATTTCTGCTGGGTCGCGCTGTCGCGATACTGCGCGCCCTTGCGGTGCTCGGGACTGTGCTGCCAGCCGCCTTGACCGCGTCCTCCTCCCGCGCCGCCGGTGGGACGATTGTTGATCTGGTTCTGGCGGTTCGAGTTGTTCACGTTCTTGGTGAAGTTGTTGTAGTTGCTGTTGTTGATGTTGACGTCGCCGCCGCCCCAGTTGCAGTTCCCCCACAGCGCGCCCCCGACGGCCATCCCGACGCCGAACGAGAAGAGCGCCGCTCCGGCCGCGTATCCCGGCGGGTAGTAGGCGTAGGGCGGATAGGCAGGATACGGCCAGGCGCCGTACACCACGGTGGGGTTGTACGTCGGCACGTAGACCACCTGGGGATTCGCCGGCTGGATCGTGATGATCTGCGTGGGCGGCGGTGGTGGCGGCGGCGCACCCGGGGGCGGTGGAGGCGGAGGGGGCATGTCGGCCGGAGCCGGCTCGACCGCCACCACCTGCTCGGGAGTCGACTTGAGGTTCCCCGAGCCCTGCGCCTTGCTGCGCAGGCGCTGCACCGCATCCATGGTCTGCGCCTGCTGATCCAGGACCGCGTCGCCCAGCTTCTGCGTCCAGTCGAGCTTCTCGTCCATCATGGTCAGGACTTGGGGGAAGGAGACCAGCGACTTCACGCTGTCGTCCCAGTCGTGCTTCTTCAGCTCCTCGCTGAGCGCGGGATCTTTGAGACTGGAATTCGCCTTCACGAAGCGGGCGGCCTGCACCACCTCCAGCGGATACGTGGACGCCATGAAGGTCTGGGCCAGCAGGGGATCGGGGTAGAGCGCGATCGGCGCCACGATCTGCTCCAACTCCTCGGCGGTGAACGGCTTGGGGGCCTGATCCTGACTTGCGGGCGGTGCCTGACTTCCGGGTGGCGGCGGAGTTCCGGGCGGCGGCGGAGTTCCGGGCGGCGGCGGACTTCCCGCCGGCGGCGGACTTCCGGGCGGCGGCGGACTTCCCGCCGGCGCCTGACTTCCGGCCGGCAGGGTTGGGAGCAGCGCCATCAGCAAGACGAGCGCCACGATTTTCGCCAAGACACCTCTGGTCAGGTGGGTCATCTCAGCCTCCGACGAACCTGGGCCCAAGCAGAATCCGGGCGGAGCACCCTCTGGGACAATGAGACCTTGGTCCCATCCGGCCTCAGGGCCGGCAGACGCGAAAGTTGGCGTAGTCGCCCTCGGCGCGCGAGCGCGTGTCGTCCGCGTCGGTGAGCACGGCGATCCCCGCGGGCTTCACCGCGGGCGGCCCGCCGAACAGCCGCGTGTAGTCCTCCAGCGCGTTGACGCGCTCCTCGACCCAGGCCTCTGGCGCGCTCGGCGGGCCGCTACGCAGCACGAGCACCTGAGTGAGCCCCATGTTGGAGCTGAGCCGGGCACCGACCGGCACGCGCTCGCTCCAGATGTACTTCACGGCCTTGGGCCCGCTGATGCGCGAGTGGGGTACGGTCATGTAGACCGCCAGGGGGCTGTCGTTCTTCGCGGATTCGCGCTCGTCGGCGCCCTGCGGGAACAGCCGAGGCCGCCAGGACCAGGCCAGCACGGGATACTTCGTGAGATCCCACTCGTATTCGCGACCAGCCTGGATCCCGAGCCCGGTGACCAGGGCCCGCAGAAAGCGCAAGCCGCCCTCCTCCTGCACGGTGTAGGCGGCCTTGCCGGCATCCTTGCGCGCCTTCCACCCGGTGGGGAACTGGCCGATCTGGCTGTCGGCGAAGGTCTCGATCGGCAGGCAGTCAGCGCCTTGCGCGCCGGCCCACGAGGCGGGACCGAGCGCGCCAACGACCAGCGCCGCCAGGAGCCGGGCCGGGCGCATCACGCCAGTAATCCTACCTCGGCGTGTCCGAGCCGAGGGCGGAACGACCTGCGGGGGAGACGAGGTACGCGAAGATCACGATCGCGACCACGGCGCGCACGGCGATCAGGCCGAACGCATCGCCGGTCAGGATCAGAGCCGCCGCACCGATCAGGTTCAACACGACCGCGAGCATCCCGATACCCCAGGCCCACTCGCGTCGTTTGAACGCGCCGACGACGAACGCGAGGTAGAGGAGCGCAATGATCAGCGCGAAGACGGCTCGTAAGAAGATGAGGGCTCCCGCCAGCGGAAGGAGGACTGCCCCCCGCTCCCCCAGCTGACCGGCGAGATAGAACCAGCGAACGGCCCAGAAGATACCGACCACCGCCTGCACCAATGCGAGCATCGCGATGGCGGTGAGCCCAGCCGGGCGCGACGTCGCGGTCAGCGCCGTCACGATCCGGGCAGGATCAGACTCCGCAGGTGCCACGAACCATCAGACCTCGAGCTGATGGCGGGTGGGGGGCCGAGAAACGGCCCCCACCCTGCCCATCCGAACCGCCGTACCGTACCAGGTGCAATCGCGACCCCTTCTACCGCTCCTTGACCATGAACTGATCGCGACGGTTCTTGGCCCAGCACGCTTCGGTGTGCTCGGTGCACACGGGCCGCTCTTCACCGTACGAGACGATTGTCATCCGATCGGCGCTGATGCCCTGCGCGACCAGATAGTTCATCGCGGCCTTGGCCCGGCGATCGCCGAGGGCCAGGTTGTACTCGTTGGTGCCGCGCTCGTCACAGTGCCCTTCGATCAGCAGCAACTGGTTGGCGTTCTGCTTCAGCCAGGCGGCGCTGGCGTCCAGGGTCTTGGCGTCTCCCGGACGAATCACGGCCTTGTCGAAGTCGAAGAAGACCGGCTTCACGGCGTCGTTCGGCTTGAACTCCTTGGGCGCCGGCGGCGGCGGCGCGGGCGCAGCCGTGGGCGGCGGCGCAGGCGCGGGCGCCGGAGGCGGGGGCGGCGCGACGGGCGCAGGAGCCGGAGCCGGCGGCGGCGGCGGCGGCGGTGTGACGGCGGCCGGAGCCTGCGTGGGCGCCGGCGCCGCGACGACCGGAATGTTCGGCCGGCGCGCGCACGCACCGATGAGCAACGACAGCGAGATCGTGATGAGCAGAGCCTGTCTGAGTGTGGTCATTCGAGTCCTCGTCGTGGGCAGGGCAATTAGCGTTCGATGATCTGATCTTGGCTCACCGTCACCGGCCGACCCCACCAACTCTCGGCGCGAGCGGCTTCCACATCAGCTCGGGTGACCCGCTTCTGGTCTCCCTGGTTCGCCAGCGAGAACGTCATGTGCTTCCCCGACGCGAAGTGCGACTTGTTGTTGTACCAGTCGGACCATTCCTCCGAGCTCGCACACGCGGCGGTCAAGAGTGCAATGCCCACGAGCAGTATCGGTCGAGTCAGTCGGCCCATCAACGCACCTCCAGGTGGCGGCGATTCGCCCCGAAACGCTAACAGACCGACTTACCCGGTCCTATGAGACCTTCGTCCCATCCCTCGGGTTCTCCGGCCTGTTGCCAGGGCGGAAGTTTATATCGAACTGCGCCAAAATGCGGCCCTCTGCCCGGCCACCGCCGCCGACCCCACTTGATCACCGTCACTTCCCGCGGGCAACGCGGAGACGCCGGCCCGGCCATCTTCGCGTAAAGATAGGCGGGGCAAGCGCTCCGGGCCCTGACCCCACGCCCTGACGGGGCGCTGCCACCGCCCCTACATCGGTATGAAAATTTTTTCACGAGCCGAGCCGTCAGGCGGGAGCGGCCCGGACGACACAACGGAACCCGATGTGCGAGGTGGACGACTCGATCATCTGCGGCTGGCGCGCGGCCGGACGGTAGCGCAAGCAATAGTTCGGCGCGCAGAGATGCGAGCCGCCCTTGGTGACTCGCCGCGGGATCGTCTGGCCCGGCCCGGCCACCTCGAAGCTCTGCGCCGGTGATTCCACGCGTGGGTTGTGGGCCGCGCAGCATGGATGCGCGGCCTCGTCGGAGTGACGAGCCGTGTAGAAATCGCTCGTCCACTCCCACACGTTGCCGGCCATGTCGAAGAGCCCGTAGCCGTTGGGCGGAAACGTTCCCACCGGCGAGGTGCCCTCGAATCCGTCGGTCCGGAGATTTTGCCAGGGGAACTCGCCCTGCCACGTGTTGGCCATCATCCGGTTCTTCGGCGCGAACTCGCTACCCCACGGGAAGGTCGCGCCCTCCAGGCCGCCGCGCGCGGCGAACTCCCACTCGGCCTCGGTCGGCAGCGTCTTGCCGGCCCATCGTGCAAACGCCTCGGCGTCCTCCGCGGTCACCTGCGTGATGGGATGACGCGCGCGGCCCTGGAGGTTGCTGTCCGGCCCCTCCGGCCGCGTCCAGCTGGCGCCGGGGACCCAGCGCCACCAGTTGCGGTAGTCGTCGAGCCGCACGGGACCGGCGGCTTTCTGGAAGACCAGCGAGCCCGGGACGAGCAGCGTGGGATCGACACCGGGGTAGTCACGCGCATTCAACGGTCGCTCGGCCACCGTGACGTAGCCGGTGGCCTGCACGAAGCGACGAAAGTCGGCGATCGTCACCTCGAATCGATCCATCCAGAATCCGTCCACGCTGACCTGGTGGGTCGGGCGCTCCTCCGGGTAGAACTGCTCGGAGCCCATGAGAAACGCGCCCCCGGGAATCCAGACCATGTCGGCGTACGGCGGCCGCCCGGGCGCGGGTGATGCGGCCAGGTACTCAGCCTTGCGGTCGATCACGGGATCCGTCATGCGCGCAGCACGCCGTGCATTGTAGGCCCGGGTTGGCGCCGGCGAGGCTCCGGTATGCTGAGGCCCATGCGCTACGTCGGCTACGCGGTCGCGGCGCTCCTGATCCTCATGATCCTGCTCGTCGCGGGCACCACGCTCGCCGTCCGTGTCTGGGGGCCGGAGCTGGCCCGCGAGCGCGTGGAAGAAGCCCTGCAGACCGCGCTCGGCCGCGACGTGCGCGTGGAGCGCGTCGACGTCGAGCCCTGGCGCGGGCGCGTGGTCGTCACCGGCGTGACCGCGCTCGCGCGAGCCGGCGAGCCGGGCCCTCGCTTCCTCACGCTGCCGCGCGCCGAGGCGAACATCGGCATCAGCAGCTTGTGGCACCGTCGCCTCGTGCTGCGGTCGATCCGTCTCGACGACCTCGACCTGCGAGTCCGCGGTGGCGAAGGTCCGCCGCTGCGCGAGCTGCCGATCCTGCCCGAGGTCGTGCAGGCCGGCCCGTTGACGATCGAGCTGGGTCCAATCGAGCTCCGTCGCGCCCGGCTCTTCTACGCGGACGACGGAGCGGCCCTGCGCGTCACGGCGCAGGGTCTCAGCGGCAGCGCGCGACCGGGACGCCAGGCCACCAGCGTGACGATCGCCGCCGACGAGGTCACCCTCGAGGCCCGTCACGGCAAGGACAGCGTCGGCGCGCTCACCACCGAGGTACGCATCGCGCCCACCGCGATCGAGATCCGAGAGCTGGCCGGGATCTGGGAGAAGCGTCGCGTCACCCTCGCCGGAGCCGTGCGCGGGCCGTTCGACGCGCCGACGCTCGATCTGGCCGTCCGTGGCGAGGCCGATCTCGCCTCGCTGGGCCGGCGAGTCGGCGCGGCCTGGCCGCTGGCAGGCGTGGCCCGGGCCACCGCGCACCTGAAGGGCCCGGCGACTGCGCCCACCGTGACGGGAAACGTCTCGATCGATGAGCTCAGGGCCGGCCCGGTGACGGCGCGATCCGTGGCCGGCCAGATCGCGTTCGCCGATGGCGTCGCGTCCATCACCCAGCTGAGCGCCCGCGCGTTCGGCGGATCGCTGAGCGGCCAGGCCACGCTCGAGCCGGCACACCTCGACCGCGCGCACGTCACGCTCCGACTGCGCGACGTCGAGAGCGCCGCGCTCGAGGCGCTCGGGGGATTCACCAGCGGGGTGATCGCCCGGCTCGACGCGGAGGCGGACGCCCGCGGCGACCTGCGCGACATCGCGCGGGCCCGGCTGCACGTGCGCGTCGCCGCACGTCAGGTTCAGCTCCCGCCCGCCGCCGCCGCGCTCGGAGCCGGGACCATCGACGCCGAGGCGAGCGGCGAGCGAGGGACCTTCGATCTCGCCAGCAGCGTGGCAACGTGGCCGGGTCTGCAGCTGCGCGCCCAGGGTCGCGCCACGCTCGACGGGCCGACCCTGATGCGGGTCAAGGCGACCAGCGAGCTCGCGCGGCTGGCGCCGCTGCTGGGAACGATCCGTGTCACCGGCGACGCCACCCTCGAGGCAGAGATCACGGGACGCTGGCGCGATCCCGTGCTCGCCGGGCGGCTCGACGTCCGTGCACCCACGGTCGCGGATGTCGGCGCCGACGCCCTGGCCGCGTCCTTCACCCTGACGCCCCGGTCGCTTCGTCTCGACGACGCCAGCGTCCGGCTCGCGCAGGCGCGCCTCACCGCGTCGGGCCATCTCACCTGGCCTGCTCCGACCGCCGCGCTCGCGGTGCCTTCGCCCGCCACGGTCTCGCTGGACGTGCTGGCACGCACCGAGAACGCGCGGCTCGAGGACGCCGCGCCCTGGCTCCCTCCAGCGCTGCACGGCAGCAGCGGCGCCGTGGCCGTGACGGCGAAGATCGACGGCACGCTCGCGGCGTGGCACGCGGCCGGTCGCGCGGAATCGCCGAGCCTCGGCGTGCCGGCGGCGCCGCCCATCCGTCAGGCCACGGTCAGCTTCGACGCCACGCCGGAACGGATCGAGGTGGCCGCGCTCCGCGCCAGCGTCCTCGACGCCCCGCTCAGCGCGAAGGGCCGCTGGCGGTGGGCCGGTGGCGGTGAGGTCGAGGCCGAGGCCGGCCCGATCGAGCTCGCGCGCGTGCCGAATCTTCCGGAGGGACTGCGCGTCGAAGGCCGCGCGCGCGCCACGGTGAAGGCGACGGTCCGCGACGGCCGCGTGGCGGGCACGGCCCGGGCGAACGGCGAGGGCGTGGCGGTCGCCGGATGGCCGCTCGGGCGCGGCGTCGCCGATCTCACGTCGGATGGCGCCACGCTGCGGGCCGAGGTCGCCTTTCCCGAGGCGCGGATCGCGGGCTCGGGCCAAGGGCGTCTGGATGGTGCGGCGATCATCGTCACGCGCGTCACGGTCACGGACATCGAGATCGAGCCCTTGCTGCGCCAGTACCGGCCCGATCTGGTCGGCACCCTGAGCGGGCGATTCTCGGCGAACGCCACGCTCGACGTCCCCGCGCGCGACCCGCGCGCGACGCGCGGCGTGGTCTCGCTGGAGCCCGTGAGCTTCGAGGCCGCCGGCGAGCGTTGGGACGCGCGCGGCCCGATCGTCATTCGCCGTGAGCCCGGGCGGCTGCGCCTCGAGCGGCTGGAGGTGGCCGGACGTCTGGGCAGCGCGACGGCCAGCGGCGTCATGGACGACGGCGGCACGCTCGAAGGAAGCCTGCGTGGCCAGGCACCGCTGACGCTGCTGAGCGTGTTCCGGCCGGAGATCCGCGAGGCCGCCGGGCGCCTGGACCTGGACGTCCGCGTCGGGGGGACCACGGCCAAGCCCAATCTCATCGGCCGCGGCACGATCGCCGGCGGCCTGCTGGCCCTCCGCGATACACCCGTTGTGATCCGTGACCTCGAGGGCCGCTTCGCCCTCTCACCCGCGCGTCTGCGCGTGGAGGAGCTGCAGGCCCGCATCGGAACCGGAACCGTGAAAGCCACCGGCGAGGTCGGGCTCGACGGGCGCGCCATCGGCGCCTACCAGGTCGCGATCACCGCGCGCGGCGTGAGCTTCACCCCGCTCGAAGGGCTCGAGACCGCGTGGAACGCCGACGCCACGCTGACCGGCCAGGGTCCCAAAGGACTGGTGCGGGGCCAGGCGCATCTCGTCCGCGGTACGTACACCCGCGATCTCTCGATCGTGCCGATGCTGCTCCAGGGGAGCGCACGCGAGCAGCCGATGGAATGGGGCCGCGAGCTCGTCCTGCACGTCGATCTGAACCTCGACGACAACCTGGTCGTCCGGTCACCCCAGGCGCGACTGCGCGCGGGCGGCACGCTGCACCTGCAGGGCACCGTGACCCGGCCCGTGATCCTCGGCACGGTGGAGACTCAGGACGGACGGATCACGTTCCGTCGGAACCGGTTCACGCTCGAGAACGCCGTCGTGCGCTTCGACGATCCGCGGCGGCTCAATCCCCACCTCGACGTGCGGGCCACCACCCGGATCAGGACCTACGACGTCACCATGTGGCTGAGCGGCCGGGTCGAGGATCTGACGATCCGTCTGTCCTCCGAGCCCCCGCTGCCGCAAGAGGATCTGCTGGCGCTGGTCACGCTGGGCTCGACGCGGGCCGAGCTGGGAAGCTCCGGCGGCTTGACGTTCGCCGGCGAGGCCGCCCAGCTCATGACGCGCGAGCTGCTGGGACTCGAGCCGAGCGAACCCCTCGTGGATGTCCTCGAGTTCGGCAAAACCGACACCGGCCAGAGCCAGTTCCGTGTGGGCAAGCGCATCGGCGACAAGACCACGGTCATCTATTCCGGCAGTTTCGCCGAGGGGGGCCAGCAGAAGCTGCGCGTGGAGTATCAGATCATCGGGCCCCTGCTGCTGGCGGGCGAGCAGTCCTTCACCGGCGGAGTTGGCGGCGATGTGATCGTGCGCCTGCGCTTTCGATGATCGTCCTGCTGCTGGTGGCCCTGGCGGTCACGGCACCCGTCGTCACCGGCGTCGAGGTGACGTCCCTCCACTTGCTGCCCAGCCCGCGACCGGACCAGTTCCTCACGGACCTCGTCGGGCAGCCCCTGTCCCGCGATCGCGTGCGCGCGAGCCTGGACCGCCTCTGGGCGCTGGGAGTCTTCGACAGCGTACAGGTCGAGGAGATCGAGGAGCCCGGCGGGATCCGTCTTCGGTATCGCGTGGCGCGGCGTCCACTCCTGGAGCAGCTGGACTGGAGCGGTGACCTCGGCCTGGCCGCACCGGACCTGGCCGCCACCGCGGCGCTCGCCCTGGGCGGGCCGGCCGATCCCGAACGCCTGGCGCGCGCCCGGGGCGAAGTGCTCGCCCGCCTCAAGCGCGAGGGCTATCTCGGCGCGACCGTCACGCTCGAGGTCCGTGACAATCCCGCCACCAACGGCCGGGCCGTCACGTTCGTGGTCGCGGCCGGCGAGCAGGCGCGCGTGGGGCACGTCGAGATCACCGGACTCGTGCACGCCGAGGCCAAGCCCCTGCTCAAAGCCCTGGATCTCGACGAGGGCGATCGGTTTCGCGAGCGAGCGCTGCGCGACGGGGTGCGGGCCGTCGAGGACAAGCTCCACGAGGCGGGCTACTTCGAGGCGCGCGTCACCGCGGGCGAGCCCGCCTGGGACCCCGCGACTCACCACGTCGCCATCACGGTGCAGGTCGTCGAAGGCCCACTCACGAAGGTCGAGTTCACGGGCCGGGAGGCGCTCTCGGAGAAGGCCCTGCGCGAGCGCCTCACCTTCGCCGATGCCCGGATCGTGGACGAGGTCGAGGTGCGCGCCAGCGCCGAGCAATTCGAGCGCGCCTATCGCGAGAAGGGCTATCCCGACGTCCGGGTGACGGGGACCCTCGGCGGCGACGCCGCCGAACGCCTGGTGACCTTCGCCGTCGCCGAGGGCCCGCGCGTGCGCGTCGAGAGCATCACCTTCGACGGTGTGACGGGCAAGCTCGAGTCCGACCTGCGAGAGCAGATGCGCACCCGGCCGACCGGCCTGTCGCTCCCGGGGTGGCCGCGCGGCCTGTACGTCGCGGAGACGCTGACGGAGGACATGCGCACCCTCCGCCGATACCTGCGCTCCCAGGGCTACGCCCAGGCGGAGGTGGGGCCGCCGCGGACCACGTTCAGCGAGGACCGCACACTCACCCGCATCGTGATCCCCGTCGTCTCCGGTCCCCGCCGCACGGTCGACGCCGTCAGCGTCACCGGCAACCGCGCGCTCGCCACCGATCAGATCCTCAAGGTCGTGGGGCTGCGCCGGGGCGATCCCTGGGACCCGACGAAGGCCGACGAGGCCCGCCGGAAGGTCGAGCAGCTCTACCAGCGTCGCGGCTACTACGGCACCGTCGTGAGCGCCAAGGTGACCGAGGTCGGCGACGGCGTGACGGTAGCCTTCGATCTCGTCGAGGGCGAGCTGACCCGGATCGGACGCGTGCTGATCTCCGGGCTCACCGCGACGAAGAGCTACGTGGTGGAGCGCGAGCTGCGAATCAAGCCGGGCGATCCGCTCAACGCGGTCGACCTCAGCGAGACCCGTCGCCGCCTCGACGCCACGCGGGTCTTCGACCGCGTGGACGTCGAGGTGCAGGGTGCGGCCGACGCGCCCTTCCGCGACGTCCAGATCGCCGTGCGGGAGGCCAAGCCGTGGCGCTTCGAGTTCGGCGTCGGGTACGCGACGGAAGAGGGCTTCCGCGGCTTCGTCACCTTCGGCAACGACAACCTGTTCGGGACCGGCCGGAGCGCCAGCGTGACCCAGCGGGCGAGCGAGAAGGGCAACCGCACCGAGCTGCAGTACCGTGAGCCCTGGCTGTTCGGCACGGTGTGGCAGGGCGAGGCTGCGATCTTCCGCGAGCACAAGGACGAGAAGGGCTTCATCAGCGATCGGCGCGGCGCGACGTTCACGGCCCAGCGTGACTTGCTGACCCGGCTGTTCCGTCCCGACGAGCCGACCGATCACCCCAAGAGCCTGCGCGGCGGCCTACGGTACCGCATCGAGGAGTTCCGCCGCCACGACATCGAAGCGGATCTCTTGGCCAGCGGCACGACCACGCGCGACGACACCGTCGGCAGCCTGATGCCGTTCCTGGCGCTCGAGCTGCGCGACAACCCGACCGACCCCCACGGCGGCAGCTATCATTTCACCTCCTTCGAGATGGGCAGCTCGCACCTCGGCGGCAGCGTCGACTTCGTCAAGTTCATCCTCGAGAATTCCGTGTACATCGGCTGGCCACGCTCCACCGTGCTGGCGCTCTCCGGCCGTCTGGGCCTCGCCACCCCCTACGGCCACACCCAGGACCTCGTGATCGAGGATCGCTTCAAGGCCGGTGGCAGCACGACCATCCGGGGCTATCGCGACGAGCGCGTGGGCCCCGTCGATGCGTCCAACAATCCGGAGGGCGGCGATCTGCGGATCCTGTTCAACGTGGAGTGGCGGTTCCCGATCTGGCGCTTTCTCGGCGGCGTGACGTTCTTCGACGCCGGGATGGTCACGCCGCGGGTCCGCGACTTCGCGTTCAACGAGTTCTTCCCGGGGGCCGGTGGGGGCCTTCGAATCAATACGCCGATCGGCCCCCTCCGCTTCGACGTGGGCTATGCGCTACGGCCGCTTCGCGACGAGGATCGGCTGCAGTTCTACGTGACCGTCGGAAACGCGTTCTGATGCGTCGTCCCGCGGTGGTGGCCCTGGTGGGGCTGCTCCTGGCGCCCGGCCTGCTGACAGCCGCGCCGCTGTTCGACACGCTGCTCGCGGTGGTGGAGGGCCGGACCGTCGCCGCCAGCGACATCGCGCTGGCGCGGGCGCTTGGCGTGCTCGGCTTCGCCCCCTCGCCCTCGGCCATCAGCCGCCAGGAGATCGAGCGCTTCGTCGACGTGCTGGTGATCCTCGACGAGGCCGGTCGGATCGGCATCAGCGCCGAGCCGGAGCAGACCGAGCGAGCGTGGACGGCGGTGGTCGAGCGCCTGGGCGGCGAGGCGGCGCTCGCGCGCTGGCTCGAGGCCCAGGCCCTGGACCGGGCGTGGGCGCGCCGGCTCGTCGAGCACGAGGTCGTCTGCGCGCGCTTCTTCGAGGCGCGGTTCGCCGGGTTCGTGTTCCCGGACGAGGCGGCGATCGCCCGCGCGCTCGGTGCCGGCCAGCACGAGGAGGCCGCGCGCGAGGCTGCCCGCGCCCGTCTCGTCCGTGAGGGCGCCGAGCGCGCGCTGGCGGACTGGCTCCAGGAGGCGCGGCGCCGCACGAGTGTTCGAATCTTGCAGTCGCCCGGCGCGGCGATCACGCCGCCCTTCCCGGCGCCGTAGAGCACGAGCCGGAGCGTCCTCGCCGCTCCGACGGTCTAGGAGCCGGCGATCTGGCGGCGGGGAGCGACCGACTGGCGTGCGCGATCGCTGCGGTCGATGGCCTCCCGCACCGCGTCGAGCAATTCTTTGTCGTCGAACGGCTTGGCGAGGAAATCGACGGCGCCCGCCTTCATGGCCCGCACGGCCATGGGGATATCGCCGTTGCCGGTGATGAAGACGACCGGGATCTCCTGGCCGGAGGCGACCAGAGCCTGCTGCAGGTCGAGCCCGTTCTGGCCGGGCATGCGGATGTCCAGCACGAGGCAACGAGGACTCGCGGGGTCGCGCCGATCGAGAAACTCCCGCGCCGATCCGAACGTCGTCACCAGATAGCCGGCCGATCGGAGCAGCCGCTCCAGCCCCCGACGGACCGACATGTCGTCGTCCACGACGCACACCATCGCCTCGCCCTCCTTCACGACGCCTTGACCCGGGCCAGGGGGACCGTGAAGTGAAACGTCGACCCGCGGCTCGCGTTGTTCACGGCCCAGATCGCGCCGCCGTGGGCTTCGACGATCGACCGGGCGATCGACAGGCCCATGCCCATCCCGGAGTGCTTCGTCGTGTAGAACGGCTCGAACACCAGGTCTTCGGTCCCGGACCGCAGTCCGCTCCCGGCGTCCTCGATCTCGACGTGCACCGCGGGGGACTCGGTGAGCCGGGTGCGGACGACCACCCGGCGGTGCTCACGATCGCACTCCGTCATTGCCTCCATGGCGTTGAGCAGCAGGTTCAGCACGAGCTGCTGCAACTGCACGCGATCCGCGCTCACCGTGGGTCCCTCGGCGGCCAGATCGAGGCGGATCGTGATGTTGCGGATGAGAGCGTCGCTGGTGACGAGCTTCACGACGTCGCGCACCAGGACGTTGATGTCCAGGAGCGACAGCTCGGCCTCGCCCTTGCGCAGGAACTCGCGCAGGCGCTGGATGACTTCGCCGGCGCGCTTGTCGTCGTCCACGATGTCGGACAGGATCGCGCGGATCTCGCCAATGTCTGGCGGCCGGGCGTCGAGGAAGCGCTGGGCGGCCTGCGCGTTGGCCAGGATGCCGGTCAGCGGCTGGTTCAGCTCGTGCGCCAGCGAGGCGGTCAGCTCACCCATCGTCGACACCCGGGTGAAGTGGGCCAGCTCCTGCCGGCTCCGCTGCGCTTCCATCTCGGCGTGCTTGCGCTCGGTGACGTCGGTGTGCGAGACCACGGCGCCGCCGTCGGGGCCCTTCAACGGCACCACCGACAGGGCCAGCCATCGGCCGGCGCCGGGCGAACCCGAGGCGTACTCCAGCGCGAAGCCGGTACGCGAGCCGTTGAGGACGGCCTCGGTCCCGATCATGGCCTCGCGCGCCACGGGCACGCCGTCGAGGGCCGCCTTCCAGCAGGCGCCCAGGAAGCTGCCGTCGACACCGACCTCGGCACCGAACACGCCGCCTTCGCGCGCGGAGCGGGCCCAGTGGTCGTTGACCTCTACGATCCGCCCGTGCCGGTCGAGCACGGCGACGCCGCTGGCGAGTGAGGCCAGGATGGCCGACTTCATGACCTCGCTGGAGCGCAGCGCGTCCTCAGCCTCCTTCTGGGCCAGCGCGTTGGCAAAGACCTCGCCGACGAGCTGCAGGCGCTGGACGAGCTCGTCCGGCCAGTCGCGCTCGCTGGCGACGGTCACGAAGGCCAGGCTGCCGAGCACGCGACCACCTGCCACCAGCGGGATGGCGAGGTTGGACCGGACGCCGCGGCGGCGAAACGTCTCGGCCTCGCGCATGGCCTCGGCCGGCAACTCCTCCAGCCGCGAGAACCCCACCGGCTGCTCACGCAGGATCTGGGGCACGAGCCAGGGAAAGTCACGGATCACCGAGACGCGGGAGACCGGGGCCACGCCGGGCGCGCTCCAGGCGTAGGCGACGAGGAACTCGCCCAGCTCGCGCGAGAAGCGGTAGAGCGTCACCCGATCGAGCCCCAGGAATTCGCCGAGCTGGCGCAGCCAGCTCTCGAAGGCGGCGTCCATCGCGTGCGCCGGCAAGTGCACGAAGGCGCCCGAGAGGCGCGACAGGAGCTCCTCGAAGCGCAACCGTTCCTGCAGCGCCTGCTGTGCGCGCTGGCGTTCGTCGATCACCGCAGCCAGCAGCAGGAGCGGGATGCCCACCGCGGTGAGAAAGATCTGCAGCGCCAGCACACCTTCGGCCAGCTGGATGGTCGAGAACGGGCCGTTGCCATGCGACCCCGACCACACGACCAGCAGCACGGTCGTCAGCAGCGAGACGCTGGTGCCGCCCGGCCCGAACCGCACCGCCGCCCACGACAGCGCCGGGAGCAGGAGGGCCAGGGGAACACCGGGTGAGGCGCGAAACGCGCTCGAATGCTCGACGGCCAGCATCACGAGCGTCCACATGCCGAACGGCACCACCGCCAGCCCGACCGCCTCGAGCCGGCGGCGCAGCGAGGCGTGCTGCAGCCACTGCCGGCCGTGCGTGATCGCCACGACGATGGCGGGCACCAGAGTGAGCTCGGTGAGCATGTTGGAGAAGAATCGCGTGCGCCACACCAGCCAGTACGGCTCGCCCTTGAAGCCGGCCACCAGCGCGGCATCCGCGAACGACGACACGAAGGGCGCGACGAGGACGGCGCCGATGATGAACGCGGCCATCCGGCGCAGCGTGTCGAAACGGCCGGGGGCATCGGTCAGGCTCCGAACGGCGATCGCCGCGATCAGCGCCTCGCTGCAGTTGGTCACGAACAGCGCCAGGCCAAACGACGAGGCGCGCGCGGCGGGCAATCCCAGCACGTGAGCGGGAAGCGCCGCCAGCAGATAGATCCACCACCGCCGAGGCCGGGTCAGGAGCAGGGCGGCCGTGAGGATCGCGTTGGGCGGCCACAGTACCGAGGTGGTGACCGGCAGGAATCGCAGCTGCTCGCCGATTCTCGCGCCCAGGTAGTAGGCCACCGCCACCAGCACGGCGGCTCCGACAATCTGTACGGCCGGGGGCAAAGCGGACGGCCGGGCGGTCACCTGCCTACCAGGTAACAACGACAATCGGCGGCTCTTTACGGCCTCCATTGTGGTGTCCTGCATGGTACCTGAAGGCTGGGCTATTTCACGCCAGGGTTCCCCTGACAACTCGCGCTCTCGGTCTAGTCGCGCGGGGGCAGATCGAGAGAGAGTCCGGTACCCGTCACCGCATCCCCTTGCCGCTCGTACCGGATGGTTGGATGCACGAGGTCGGTCAACAGGATGCTCCGGGCGGAGAAATCCCCAAAGGCAAGACGCACATAGCACGGGGCGTGGGTGGGGCCGAAAATGGACCACCGCCACGAGCCGACCACCGGCACCGTCCCAGGCCGGGCGCGCCGGGGTTCCGACAGCGAGACCTGGCCCGGCCTCCCCCGTCTGCCACACGCCCAGCAGCCCCACCCAGTCGAAGCCGTCGCGCGCGACCTTGGCCTCGGTGACATCGTCGAGCGTGGCCCGGGCACTGGAGCTCGAGCCCGCGCTCATAGAGACACACGCGCGTGTTGACCTGATAGACCGAAGGGTGGTGCAGGCCCATGGCGGAAACGATCCACGAGCTTGGCACACGTCGCAGTCGGCGCCTGTAGGACTTTCGTCCCATTCGGTGCGAAACTCGCGCGTGCTATTTCCGAAGCATGGCGCAGTATGGCTCTGTTGAGAGCCGCCCATTTCCTACCCACGAGAGGAGAACGCATGAAGACGTGGATGATCGTGGTGTCGATGAGCCTGCTGCTGGCCGTGGCGATCGTCGGATCGGCCGACGCTCAGGCCCCGGCGAGCCCAGCCCCGCCGATGGCCGCCGGCAAGGCCGAGGGCGCAGTCGTTCGTGTCCGAGGAACCGTCTCTGCTGTCGACAAGGAGAACAAGACGATCACGCTCAAGGGCCCGCGCGGTCGGACGATCACGCTCGACGTGCAGGACCCGACCAAGCTCGACGTCGTCAAGGTCGGCGATCCGGTCGTCGGAAGCTACATGGAGGCGGTGGCCGTCCGGGTCCGACCCGCAGGCAGCGCCGCCCCGAGCGCGTCGGTGACCGAGTCCCAGGTCGGCTCCAAGCCCGGGGACAATCCGGCCGGCGTCATTCGCCGCGAGATCACGGTGACCGGCAAGATCGTGCAGATCGACACCAAGGCGCAGCGGGTCACGCTCGAAGGCCCGCGCGGCGGTCAGGAAACGATCAAGGTGAAGGACCCCAAGAATCTCGAAGGCGTCAAGGTCGGCGATCTCGTGGAGATCACGTATTTGCAGGCGCTGGCCGTCGCCCTCGACAAGCCCAAGCCCGAAAAGTAGAATCCGCGCCATGAAAATCAAAGCCGCGAACGGATTGGCCCGCATCCTCAAGACCGAGGGAATTCCCTGGGTCAGCTGCTACCCGACCAATCACGTCAACAACGCGCTGGGCGAGGAAGGCGTACCCATTCTCATGATGGGCGAGGAGCGCTTCGCCGTCGCGGTGGCGGACGGCTTCTCGCGAGTGACGAGCGGCAAGCAGATCGGTGTCTGCACGGTCATGGCCAACCTCAACGCCGCCGGGATCCAGATGGCGTACGGGGCGATCGCCCAGGCGTGGGAGGACTCCTCCCCGCTGCTGGTGATCGCGGAAGGCGTGGGCCAGGGCGGCAGCCGTCACACGCACTACGACATGGTCGAGGCGTTCAAGTCGGTCACCAAGTGGGTGGGCAAGGTCGATCGCGCCGACCTGATTCCCGACTACGTGCGGCGCGCGTTCACGCAACTGCGGTCGGGACGGCCGGGCCCTGTGCTGCTCGTCGTTCCGCGCGATCTCGGCGAGTACGACACCGACGAGCATCCGTACGCCCCGGTGAAGGGCTGGCGCACCGGCCCCGATCCCGACGACGTCAAGGCCGCCGTCAAGATGTTGCTGGCGGCGAAGGATCCGCTGCTGTATGTCGGCGAGGGCGTGTACTACGCCGATGCCATCAGCGAGCTGTTGCAGTTCGCCGAGGCGGCGCAGGTGCCGGTGCTCACCACGCTGAAGGGCAAGGGCACCTTTCCGGAGAACCATCCGCTGTCGGTCGGGGTCCGCGGCTCACTGGCCGAGCACTTCCTGCGCAAGGCCGATGTGCTCTTCTCGATCGGCTCCAGCCTCTTCCCCAACCGCTTCAGCCACGCGATTCCGGATGCCGACCGGAAATCCATCGTGCAGTGCACGGTGGACACGCTCGACATCAACCGCAGTTACGAGACGGCTCACGCGGTGATCGGTGACGCCAAGCTCACCCTGCAGGCCCTCAGCGAGGAGCTGAGCAAGCGCGGGGGCGTGGCCCGCAAGCCCGCGCTGCTCGAGGAGATCCGCACGGCCAAGCAGGCGTTCATGGCGAAGTTCCGCCCCTGGATGGAGTCGAGCGAGACGCCGATCAATCCCTACCGGGTGCTCGGTGACCTGATCAAGGTGCTCGATCCCAAGAACTCGTTCGTCACCGCGGATTCCGGCAACACCCGGGATCAGACCAGCACCGTGTACGAGGCGCACATCCCGCGCGGGCACCTCGGCTGGGGCAACGTGTCCACGCTCGGCTTCAGCCTGGCCGGCGCTGTCGCGGCCAAGCTCGCCTACCCCAATCGACAGTCGGTGCTCGTCACCGGCGACGCCGGCGTCTGCTACATGATGGGCAACTTCGAGGCGGTGGCGCGCTACAAGATCGGCGTGACAGTCCTGCACATCAACAACGGCGGCTACTCCGGCTACGGCCCCGGCTTCTGGGGCGGCGGCCACGATCCCTACACGTGGAAGGTCTCGGATCACGCCTCGGCCTGCATGGCGAACATGGCCAAGGCCGTTGGCTTCCACGCCGAGGACGTGTCCGCACCCGGCGAGATCATTCCGGCGCTCAAGCGGGCTCTCGACGAGAACGCCAAGGGCCGGCCGGCCTTCCTCGAGTTCATGGCCTCGCACCACCCCGTGCACGGAGGCTGGGTGCGTCCGGCCTGACCGCCCTGGAGCGGGTCGAGAGTTTGGGCGCGGCAGAGTGTTGCGAGCTGGAGTCGGGGAGGTGCGCTACACGCGGGCGCGGCGCATGGCGACCACGCGAGTGACGGCCCAGGCGCCGAGGGCGACCACGATCGCGCCCTGCGCGGTGGTGCTCACCATCTGCAGGCCCACCTGCATGGTCTCGAGCTTCATCCCGCTGGCGTAGCCGATCACGATGAACAGACCCGCCCACACGAAGCAGCCCAGGGCGTCGAAGGCCACGAAGCGATGGAACGGCATGCGCGTGAGCCCGGCGAGCGGCGCCAGCAGCACCCGGGCGCCGATGACGAAGCGGCCGAACACGACGCTGGCGTGACCGGGGGTGAAGCGCGGGGCGCGACCCAGGCGGGCCATCACGCGCGCACCGCCGAGGCGGCCGATCCAGTATCCGAGACTGTCGCCGAGGAGCGCGGCGGTGGCCGCCACGACGAGGCCCAGCACGACGTCGAGATGGCCGTCCTTGGCCACGACGCCGAAGGCCAGCAGCATGAGCTCACCGGGGATCGGGAGGCCCGCGTTGTCGAGCAGGATCGCGGTGAACACGATCCAGTAGCCGTACGCGATGAACAACCCAATCAGGAGCTCGGCAGTCAGGGTCACTGTTTGTTCCTCGGCATGGTCCTTCAGCAACGGTCGTACCACATCGGGTTCACATTGTAACTAGCTGTATATATTGATTTTTATTCATTGGGGCGCCGCCGGACTGAGGGAATTGCGCGTTTCTGAACCAGAGGATCTGGTTCGATATCGACCATGTCACTACCCTCGCGAATCCTGGCCCCGCGTCGCGGCGTCTCAAGCCGCAAGAGGAGAGTCCCTAAATGACTGTGGAACCGAAGAACAATGCGATCGTCCACGTGACGGGCGCGACCTTCGACGGGGTCGTGACCAGTGAACGACCGGTGCTCATCGATTTCTGGGCGCCGTGGTGTGGGCCCTGCCGGGCCATCGGGCCGGTGCTGGAGGAGATCGCCTCGGAGCTCGGCGACAAGGTGACGATTGGCAAGGTCAACGTCGACGAGCATCCCGATCTCGCGGTCCGCTTCGGGGTCCAGGCGATCCCGCAGCTCCTGTTCTTCAAGGAAGGAGCCCTGAAGGACAAGCTGGTCGGCGCAGTGCCCAAGCGCGAGCTCATCAAGCGACTCGACGCCCTCGCCGACTGAGCCCCGGCTCCCCGCCCGGCGCGCCTGCCCCGATTCTCCGATGCCGACGACGCGCCTCTACTGGGAGGACGCCTACCGGTCGGAATTCACCGCGAGCGTGCTGGCCGCCGCCGAGGACTGGTGGGCGCTCTCCGCGACGGCGTTCTATCCGGGAGGCGGTGGCCAGCCACCCGACACCGGGGTTTTGGTGACCGAGGGCCAGGAGGCCGCGGTGACCGGCGTGCGTAGCGAGGGCGGGCTCGTCTGGCATCGCACGACGCTGCCGCTGGAGACGGGGCAGGACGTGCGGGGCCGCGTGGACTGGCGGCGCCGCTACCAGCTGATGAAGTACCACACACTGCTGCACATCGTGAACACCGTGATGCTGGATCGCCACCAGGCCCTCATCACGGGCGCGGACATTGGCCCAGCGCAGGCGCGCATCGACTTCGACGTGGAAGCCCCGCTGCGCGAGGCGCGGGGTGCGATCGAAGCCGCGGTCAACGCGGTGATCGAGCGGTCTCTGGCGCTGGTGGCCGCCTTCGTCCCCGAGGCGGAGCTGACGCGCAACCCGCGGCTGGTGCGCACGCTGGAGGTGAGCCCGCCCGTGGAGAACGGGCGGGTCCGGACGCTCGAGATCGCCGGCTTCGACACGCAGGCGTGCGGCGGCACTCACGTGCACAGCACGGCCGAGCTGGGCCGGTGCCGGGTCACGCGAGTCGACAACAAGGGCAAGCGGAACAAGCGCCTCTACGTCGTGCTCGAGTGACCCGACCCGGCCGCCGGGCCGCCGACCGGGCTACGCCGCCGTCGACAGGTCGGCACTCTCCAGCGCCACCGCGGCGGCATGGATGGTCGCGGCGACGCGGACCGCGTCGTTCACCTGATCCTCGCTGAGGCCGGCCTCGTGCACCGCCTTCTCGTGGGAGCGCACGCAGATCTCGCACCCGTTGATGGCGCTGGCCGCCAGCGAGTAGAGCTCCAGGTCGCTTCGGCTCCCCTTGGGCTTGGCCAGTCGGTTCATGCGCAGCCGCGCGGGCTTCTGCGCGTACGCTGAGGCGCCCATCATGTGGCGGAAGCGATAGTAGACGTTGTTCATCGCCATCAGCGCCGCCGCGGCCAGCGCATCGTCGATCACCGCGGCGCCGACCTCGGTCCGCGCCGCCGCCACCACCGCGTCGAGCAACGAGCGGTTCCGCGCCGTCGCGGCCGAGGCGACCGCGACGCCCCACCGCTGGGCCGGGGTGAGGGAGCCCTCCTGCAGCACCGCCTCGAGATTGAGCTTCACGTCCCGGGCGGCCTCCGGCAGCGCGTCGCGAATCGCCTCGAGCTCACGCATGGCTAGGCCGCCACCAGGGTCGGCTGACCCTTCTGCCAGTTGCACGGGCACAGCTCGTCGGTCTGCAGCGCATCCAGCGTCCGCAGGGTCTCGTCCACGTTGCGGCCGACCGAGAGGTCGTTGACGCTGACGTGCCGGATGATGCCGGCTGGATCGACGATGAACGTGGCCCGCAGCGCCACGCCGTCCTGCTTGTGGAGCACGCCGAGCGCGCCGGCCAGCTCGCGCTTGGTGTCGGCCAGCATCGGGAACGGCAGCGCACGCAGGTCCTCGTGCTGGCGGCGCCAGGCCAGGTGCACGAAGTGGGTGTCGGTGCTGACGCCCAGCACCTGCGCGTCGCGGTCGGCGAAGTCGCGCTCGCGGCGGCCGAACGCGGCGATCTCGGTCGGGCAGACGAAGGTGAAGTCCATCGGCCAGAAGAAGACGACCTTCCACTGGCCGGGGTAGCTCTGGTGGCTGATCTCCTGGAACTCCCGCCCCTTCTCCAGGCTGACGGCCGCCTGCAGGGCGAACTCGGGAAACTGATCACCAACGGTCAACATCGGTACGGGTCTCCTTTCGTGATCGGATCACCTCCCACGATGCCCCCGCTCTCCTGATAGGTCCAAGACAAGGTTTGGATGACGGTGATAGCATTTGACTATGAAGCTCTCGCCCTGGCCTTTCACCCTCCGGCAGCTCCAGTACGTGGTGGCCCTGGCCGACACGCTGAGCTTCCGCGCCGCCGCCGAGCGCTGCCACGTGGCCCAGCCCTCGCTGAGCGCCCAGCTCGCCCAGCTGGAGCGGGCGCTGGGCGCGCGCCTGTTCGAGCGCGACCGGCGGCGGGTCCTGCTGACCGCGGCCGGGCGCGTACTGGTGGAGCGCGCCCGCGCCGTGCTGCGGGAGACGGCCGACCTGGTGGAGGCGGCCACGCGCGCGGGCGATCCGCTGAACGGGCGCCTGCAGATCGGCGTGATCCCCACCATCTCGCCGTATCTGCTACCGACGGCGGCGCCGGCGCTGCGCCGCGCTCACCCGAAGCTGACCGTGGTGTGGCGGGAGGAGAAGACGGCCGACCTCGTGCGCGACCTGCAGGCCGGCGCGCTCGACGCCGCGCTGCTGGCGCTGGAGGCCGACATCGGCGACGTCGAGCGCGAGGTCATCGCACGCGATCCGTTCGTCCTGGCCACGCCGCCGCGCCATCCGCTCGGCGCCCGGGCCGCGCCGATGGCGCCGTCCGAGCTGCGCGACGAGCCGGTGCTCCTGCTCGACGATGGTCATTGCTTCCGCGACCAGGCGCTGGCGGCGTGCCGTCGCTCGCGGGTGCGCGAGAGCGAGTTCCGCGCCACCAGTCTCTCCACCCTGGCGCAGATGGTGGCCGGCGGCAGCGGCGTCACGCTGCTGCCCGAGCTCGCCGTTTCCACCGAGGCGGGACGAACCTCGCTGAGGGTGCGTCGTCTTGCCGAGCCGGCGCCGCACCGGACGATCGGGCTGGTGTGGCGGCGCGGCTATCCGCTCGCCGAAGCGCTGCGGGAGGTGGCGGCAACGATCCGCGCGGCGTATCCGACGGCGGGGCGCCGGAAGAGCTGAGCGCTCGAGCCCGGAGCGCGGGGCGCCGACCTCAGCTCGTCCGGAGCTTGTCGATCAGTCGGGGATCGGGGTCCAGGCCGAGCCCGGGCCCCTGCGGCACCGCGATGCGGCCGTTCTTGGGGTGGATGGCCTCGCCCAGCGGGTTCTCGGCGAAGTCGCAGTAGAACCGCTCGACCAGCGTCTCGGTCGGCATCGCCGCGATGCAGTGAATCGACGCCAGCAGCCCGGGGCCGAAGTAGGCGGAGTGCGGCACCACCTGCACCCCGAGGGTCTCGGCCACCGCGATGACCCGGCGCATCTCCGTCACGCCGCCGATCTTGGTCACGCTCGGCTGCGCGTAGTCGATGGCCCCGGCTTCGGCCGCGCGGCGAAACTCCCACACGGTGCCGTAGTTCTCGCCGGCCGCGGTGGCGATCCCACCCCGGCTGCGCACTTCGGCCAGGCCAGCCAGGTTCTCCGGCGGCCACACCGGCTCCTCGAGCCAGTGCAGGTCGAACGGCGTGAGCCGGCGCGCCATCTCGATCGCCTCGCGCACCGTCCACGGGCAGTTGGTGTCCACCATGATCGGAATGCCGGCGCCCGCCACGTCGCGCGCCGCCTTCACCTCAGGGACGGTGATCTCGTGCAGCTTGATGTGGCGATACCCGCGCGCCAGAGCCTGCTCGGTGTAGCGAGCCACCGCGTCGGCCTTGCCGTAGCGCAGCAGGCTCGCGTACGCCGGCAGATCGGCGCGGGCGCCGCCGCCCAGCAGGCGGTACAGCGGCAGCCCGGCCACCTTCCCGGCGATGTCCCAGAGGGCGATATCGATCCCCGACAGCGCGTAGATCGTGGGACCGTTGCGGCCGACCCCGTGCAGCACGCGCTGCACGTCGTCGTGGAGTGCGGCGATCTGGCTCGGATCGCGGCCCACGCACATCGGCCCCAGCAGCGTGTCGATGGCCGCCCGCGTGGCCGGGAAGATGCGGTGGCCGAAGGCCTCGCCCCAGCCGGTGACGCCGGCGTCGGTATCGATGCGCACCAGGAGCATGTCGATGCTCGTGCGGGCGCGGCCACCGAGCATCGGCGTGGCGCCGTCGATCACCATCGGCAGGTTGAGGACGAGTGTCTCGATCCGCGTGATCTTCATCGGCTCAGAAGCTCACCGGCAGCGCCTTCAATCCGCGCAGCGTGAGGCTCTCGCGGTGCTCCGGCCGGTCGGTGGCCAGCGCGAGCTTGGGCAGTCGCTGCACCAGCGTGTTGATGGCGATCTGGCCCTCGACCCGCGCCAGCGGGGCGCCGAGGCAGAAGTGGATGCCCCAGCCGAAGGCGATGTGGCGGTTGTCGGTGCGGGCGATGTCGAGGCGATCGGGCTCGGGGAACTGGGAGGGATCACGGTCGGCGGCCCCGATGAACGGCATCACCATCTCGCCCTTGCCGATGGTCCGGCCGCCGATGGTGACGTCCTCGCTCGGGATGCGCGCCGTCCGCTGCACCGGCCCGTCGTAGCGCAGCAGCTCCTCCACCGCACTGACGATCAGCGTGGGGTTCTCGCGCAGGCGCCGCAGCTCTCCGGGATGGCGCAACAGCGCCAGCGTGCCGTTGCCGATGAGGTTCACCGTGGTCTCGTGACCGGCCACCAGCAGCAGGATGCAGGTGGCGAGCAGCTCCTCCTCGTTCAGCTTGTCGCCGGCCTCCTCGGCGGCGATGAGGGCGGAGAGCAGGTCGCTCCGCGGGGCGACACGGCGCTCGGCGATGAGGTCCCGGAAGTAGTCGGCCAGCGCGCGGCGGGCCGTCATGCTGCGCTTGCCCACCTCGGAGTCCGGCGGCAGCAGGATCGTGTCGAGGCCGCGCGCGATGTCGAGGCCCCAGCCCTTGAAGCGCTCGTGGTCGGCCACGGGGACGCCGAGCATCTCGCAGATGACGATGACCGGCAGCGGATAGGCGAACTGCTCGATCAGGTCCATCTCGTGGGCGTCCTGCACCTGCGCCAGGAGGCCGTCGACGATCTGCTGGATGTGGGGCCGGAGGACCTCCACCACGCGCGGAGTGAAGGCCTTGCTCACGAGGCTTCGCAGCCGCGTGTGATCGGGCGGATCGCGGTCCAGCATCGACATCCCGAGTCCGGGCGGAACCGTCGTCCCGAAGCGGGCCGCCACGAAGGCCGCGAGCGCCTCCTTGGCCATGCGCGGGTCCCGCAGCACCGCCACCACGTCCTCGTACCGGGTCAGGATCCAGAAGCCCAGCGGGCTGTGGTGCACCGGATCCTCGGAGCGCAGGCGGTGGTACATCGGATAGGGATCCGCGAGGAACTCTGGATCCATCGGGTTGAAGACGATCGCCATGCACTCGGCCTCCTGATTAGTACGCGGCTGTATGCTGCGGTGATAGTCTCACGACTTGGCATCCCGATCCGCTCGGCGGATCCGGCTGAGGAGGCGTCTCATGCGCGTGTTGCTGGTTCACCCGAGTCCCCTGATGTACTCCGAGATCTATCTGCGCCTCGAGCCCCTCGGGCTCGAGCGTGTGGCGGCGGCGGTGCGGGACGCGGGTCATGACGTTCGGCTGCTCGACCTGCAGATCTTCAATCACAGGGATTACTTCCGGGAGCTCGAGACCTTCAAGCCCCAGGCGGTCGGCTTCGGCCTGAACTACCTCGCCAACGTCCCCGAGGTGCTCGACCTGTGCCGGCGGACGCGGGAGCTGCGGCCGGAATGCTTCATCTTCACGGGCGGCCACAGTGGATCGTTCATCGCGGCCGAGCTGATCGAGCACGGGGCGGGCGCGCTCGACTGCGTCGTGCGCGGTGAAGGTGAGCTGATCACGCCCAAGCTGCTCGAGGCGGTGGGCGACAAGAAGCTCTCGACGCTGCCGGGGATCGTGACGGCCGACGGGGCAGGCCCGACGCCACTGATGCTCGACGACATCGATCGGTTTCCTCCGGCCCGGGATCTGACACGCCGGCGTCACAAGTACTTCATCGGCATTCTCGACCCGTGCGCCTCCGTCGAGTTCACGCGCGGCTGCCCGTGGGACTGCTCGTTCTGCAGCGCGTGGACGTTCTACGGGCGGAGCTACCGCCAGGGCTCGCCGGAGAAGGCCGCCGAGGACGTGGCGCGCATCCGGGAGCCCAACGTCTTCATCGTGGACGACGTCGCGTTCGTGCACCCCGAGAGCGGCTTCGCCATCGGTCGCGAGCTGGAGCGCCGGAACATCCACAAGCAGTACTATCTGGAGACGCGCTGCGACGTGCTGGTGCGTAACCCGGAGGTCTTCGAGTACTGGCAGCGGCTCGGCCTGCGCTACATGTTCCTCGGCGTGGAGGCGCTCGACGCCGAGGCGCTGAAGCTGCACCGCAAGCGTGTGACGCCGAGCGAGAACCTCAAGGCCCTGGAGGTGGCGCGCCGCATCGGGCTCACGGTGGCCGTGAACATCATCGCCGACCCCGACTGGGACGAGCAGCGCTTCGCGATCGTGCGCGAGTGGGCACTCACCGTGCCCGAGATCGTGCACCTCACGGTGGCCACGCCCTACCCCGGCACCGAGATCTGGCACACCGAGTCGCGCCGGCTCACGACGCTCGACTACCGGCTCTTCGACGTGCAACACGCGGTGCTGCCCACGCGGCTGCCGCTGGCGCGCTTCTACGAGGAGCTGGTGAAGACGCAAGCGGTGTTGCACCGCAAGCACCTCGGCGTGGCGGCGCTGCGCAAGACCGCGTCCGCCGCCGCCGGCTTGGCCCTGCGCGGCCAGACCAACTTCATCAAGATGCTGTGGCGGTTCAGCAGCGTGTACAACGTCAAGCGCCAGGTTGCCGACCACTCGATGCCGATCACGTACACGATGCGGCCGCCGGCGGCGCCGACCGCCAAGCCCCGCGCCCGGGACCTCTACATCCACGTGGCCGCCAAGGCGGAGGCGCCTCCGGCCTGACGCCGATCCCGCTGACGTGATTCGCTGTCGTTCGACGATCCTGGCCCTGGCCGTTGCCATGGTGTCGCTCGTGCCGGCCTCGAGCGTGGCCGATCCGAGCTCGCCGGCGGTCGAGCAGCGGCGCCAGTCGCCCGCCGAGGCCGGCGCGGAGAGCGAGTACAACCGCGGCGTCCGCGCGCGCGTTGCCAAGAACTGGCCGGCGGCGGCCGACGCCTTCCGGCAGGCGGTGGGGTTTCGCGCCGACTTCGCCGAGGCGTGGAACGAGCTGGGCTACGCGCTCCGTCATCTGGGCCGCTACCCCGAGTCGCTCGACGCGTATGGCGAGGCGCTGAGACTGCGGCCCCAGTTTCCTGAGGCGCTCGAATATCTCGGCGAGGCCTACGTGAAGATGGGCCGGCTCGACGAGGCCCGGCGGGTTCTCGATCGCCTCCGACCGATGGACGCCGAGCGCGCGCGGGAGCTGGCCGACGAGATCGCCAGGGCCCCCGCTCCCGCGCGCTGACCCCGAGGACTAGAACCGCGACGCGGTGATCGTGACGTCCGCCTGCGCCCACGCCGCGCGGAAGAGGCTGTCGGTCTGGCCGGCCTCGGCGATCTTGCCCTGCGCCCTCAGGCTCAGCGACAGCCCGTACAGCGACCAGCCGTTACCCGGGTTCCGGCGCAGGTCCTCGCGGTAGACCACCTCGGCGTCGGCGGGCCGGCCGGCCTGCAACAGCACGGCGCCCAGCGACTGGCGCACGGGGAAGTACCACGGCGGCGGTTCCGTGAACCAGTGCGTGTCCTGCTCGGCGATCGCGGCGCGGAGCAGCCGCTCGGCGCTGGCCATGTCGCCGGCCTTGGCCGCCATCTCGGCGGCCAGCACGTTGGCCGCCATCTGCAAGACGTTCTTCGCCCGGAAGAAGAACGCGACCGTGCGCTCGGCCGGCACCGACTGGACCACGGCCTCCAGCGCGCCCAGCTCCCGTGCGGCGTCGGCGGCCTGGCCCTTGGCGGTGTAGGCGACGCCGCGAGCGTAGTGCCACACGCCGGTGGTGTAGAGCCACTCGCGCGGGGGTGCGGGCAGCGCGAGCACGTCGTCCCAGCGGCCGAAGCGCACGAGGGCCACCATCGGCGCGACCGGCGCAGTCTCCATGTCCGGCATCTGCTTGATCATCTCCGCCGGCGCGTTGTCCGCGAACTCGCGGGCGGCGCGCAGCGTCTCGGCGCTGCGTCCCTGCATGCTGGCCGACTGCCAGATGAAGTCGATGTTGTGCGGGTAATACAGGCCGCGATAGATCGGGCTCGGCGGGGCCGTCTTGAAGTACGCCTGGTCGGCCCGCACCGCCGCCAGGTTGACGGTCACCGCGTCGGTGTAGCGTCCCACCCGCCAGTAGATGTGCGACGGCATGTGGACCATGTGGCCGGCGCCCGGCATCTGCCGCGCCAGACGGTCGGCGGCAGCCTCCGCGCGACCGGGCTGAGTGCTGGCCTCGACCGCGTGGATGTAGAGGTGCAGCGCGCCCGGATGATCGGGATTGCGTGCCAGCACGCGCTCCAGCGTCAGCACGAGCTCGTCCGTGCCCGGGGCGGCCGTGCCGTCCGGCGCCCACAGGTTCCACGGCCGGAGGTTCATCATGGCGTCGGCGAAGAACGTGGCGGCCTCCAGATCGTCGGGGAACTGCCGGGCCACCTCGCGCATGGCCTCGGCGTACGCGGCGTCGAGCTCCGCGCGCTTGGCCGCCGGATCGGCGGAGTGGCGCCTGGCCAGGGCCTGGATCATCGCGCGCTCCGCGGGCTGGGCGATCACGGCGTGGGCCTGGGCCTGCCGCACGGCGGTGAGCGCCCGCGCCTCGCGGTCGGCGTCGGTCGGGTGGTTGTAGTTCGAGCCTTCCGTGATGGCGATGCCCCAGTAGCACATGGCGCAGCCGGGATCCACGCGCGTGCCCTCGCGGAACGCCTTCTGGGCCTCGTTGTGGTTGAAGGCGTAGACGAGCCGCAACCCCTGATTGAACCAGCGCTGGGCATCGGGTGAGCTCGTGGTGATCCGGTACGAATAGACGCCGAGCCACGTGTACTCGACGGGACGTGCGGCCCCGGCGCGACCATGGGCCTCGGCGCTCTGCGGTGTCTCGCGGTGCGGAGCGGAGCAGGCGGCCAGCCCGACCAGGAGCAGCGGGAACACGAGCGATCGATGGTTCATGTGTCCGTCCCCCCAGCGCATTATATTCATGGGACTTTCTCGGGAGGGCATCGATGGCCAGGCGCGTGGAGGGCAAGACGGCGATCGTCGTGGGCGGCGGGCAGACCCCCGGTCAGACGATCGGCAACGGGCGAGCGGTGGCGATGGTGCTGGCGCGCGAGGGCGCTCGTGTCCTGGTCGTCGATCGTCACAAGGCATCCGCGCAGGACACGGTGGACCTGATTTCCGCCGAGGGCGGCGAGGCGTGGGCGCACGAGGCCGACACCACCGACGAGGACGCCGTCCGGCGTCTGGTGGCGGCCGCGCACGAGCGCTTCGGCCGGCTGGACATCCTGCACAACAACGTGGGCGCCAGCCTGGCGCTGGGCGATGCCACCGCCACCGAGCTGACGGTCGAGGCGTTCGACCGCAGCGTCGCCGTCAACCTCAAGGGCATGTGGCTGGCCTGCAAGCACGCCCTGCCCGCGCTGCGCGAGTCCGCCGGGTCGATCGTCAACATCTCCTCCATGGCCGCGCGCAACGCCTATCCGCTGGTCGGCTACAAGACCACCAAGGCAGCGGTGGTGGCGTTGACCGAGAATCTGGCGGCGGCCAACGCCCCGTACGGCGTGCGCGCCAACGCCATCCTGCCCGGGCTCATGAACACGCCGATGGCGATCGAGGCCCGGGTGGCCAAGGGCACGCCGCGCGAAGAAGTCATCGCCTCGCGTGACCGGCGCGTACCGCTGCGCCGCCGGATGGGCACCGGCTGGGACGTCGCCTATGCCGCGCTCTACCTGCACTCCGACGAGGCCGGCTTCGTGACCGGGGTCTCGCTGGCGGTGGACGGCGGCGAAGGCGTGAGCTGGGGGTCGTAGAATCGGGATGCGGCCGTATCGAGAGCTCGAAACCAGGGAGGTCTAGTCATGCGAGTGCCCGCCGATCAGATCCGTCAACAGCTCGTGTCCGTGCTGCGCGCGTGGGGAATGTCGGACGCGCACGCGGATACCACCGCCGAGATGATGCTGGAGACTGACCTCCGTGGCGTCGATTCCCACGGGATCTCCATGCTCCCGACCTACGACCGTGAGTTTCGCGCCGGGCGGCTCAACATGCGGCCGCAGTTCAAGGTGGTGCGTGAAGGGCCGGCCACCGCGCTCATCGACGCCGACGCCTCGCTGGGCCATCCCGTCTCCGTCCATGCGATGAACCTCGCGATCGACAAGTGCCGCGAGATCGGCGTGGCCGTGGTGTCGGTGTTCAACTCGCACCACTTCGGCGCGGCGGGCTGCTACTCGCGTATCGCCTCCGACCGGGGCGTGATCGGCATGGTCACCTCGGCCACCCGCGGGGTGTCGATGGTGCCGACGTTCGCCGTCGAGCCGGTCATGGGCACCAACCCGCTGGCGTTCGCCGCGCCCGCGCGCCGCAATCCGCCGTTCCAGCTCGACATGGCCACCACCACCGTCGCCGCCGGAAAAGTGAAAGTCTACAAGCTGAACCACAAGCCGCTGCCGTCGGGCTGGGTCGTGGACGGCGACGGCAAGCCGGTCACCGACGCCGAGACGGCCTTCAGCCACGTGTTCGAGCGGCCCGACGGCGGCATCACGCCGCTCGGCGGCCCCCGCGACGTGGGTGGCCACAAGGGGTATGGACTGGCGGTCATGGTGCACATCCTCGGCGGCACGCTGGCCGGCGCGTCGTTCTCGCCGCTCAGGAACCAGACGCAGAAGCCGTCCGATCCGCACAACATCGGTCACTTCTTCATGGCGATCGACCCGAAGGCGTTCCGCGCCGGCGGCGAGTTCGAGGAGGATCTGGACCAGGTGATCGACGTGCTCCACGGCGCCAAGCGCGTGGACCCCAACCAGCCGGTGCTGGTCGCCGGCGACCCCGAGATGGCCACGCGCGCCGAGCGTCTTCGCGACGGCGTGCCGGTTCCCGACGACCTGATGGACCAGCTGCGCGCCGTGGCCAAGAGCGCGGAGGTGCCGTTCGTCCTGGGAGGTCGCTGACATGACGACGATCGAGCCGACCGGCCAGATCCTGGGCGCGACGGTGCGGGGCGTGGACCTCGCCAAGCCGCTGGGCGACGAGGACTTCGCCACGATCGTGCGGGCGCTCGGACAGCACGGGGTGCTGCGCTTTCCCGAGCAGCGGCTGGAGGCCGCCGCGCTGCGCGACTTCTCGCGTCGGTTCGGCTCGATCCAGGAAATGCTGACCGGCTACCACGAGCCCGACATGCCGGAAGTCGGGATTCTCTCGAACGTGATCGAGAACGGTCGCCCGATCGGCCTGGCGGATGCCGGGCAGGACTGGCACACCGACATGTCCTACAACCCGACCATCGGGTACCTGAACGTGCTGTTCGCCGTGAAGGTGCCGCGCCGCAATGGTCAGGTGCTGGGCGCCACGATGTTCGTCAACACGCAGGCGGCCTGGGACGATCTGCCGTCCGAGCTCAAGACGCGGCTCGGGAGCATGACGGCCACGCACGACTTCAACAAGTTCTGGGAGAACATGCGGCGCCGGCCCGGCAGCACGCGCGGCCCGATGACGGACGAGCAGCGGCGGCGGCGGCCGCCGTCCGTGCATCCAATCCGCCTGGTCCATCCGATCAGCGGCCGGCCGGTTCTCTACTGCAACCCGGGCTACGCCATCCGCATCAACGAGCTCGACGAGGCCGAAAGCGAGCGCACGCTACAGATGCTGTTCACACACCAGCTCCAGCCCAGGTACCAGTACACGCATCGCTGGACGGAGGGCGACGTGCTGGTGTGGGACCACATCCGCACGCTGCACAACGCCATCCCCGACTACGGACCGGACGAGCACCGCCTGATGAAGCGCTGTCAGGTGATGGCCGACCGCGTATTCGAGCCGGGCTTCGTGCCGGCGCTGCAGCCGGTCGGGGGGCGATAGGCGCGCCGAGCCGCGCCGGCTCGACCGATCCGCCGCTTCCGCGCGAGACCGGAAGGCTACCGACGGCCCCCGGCGAGGATCACCGCCAGCGCGGCGAGCTCGAAGCCGGCGGCGATCACGAGCACTGGCGGATAGCTGCCGAGGAGATCGCGCGCGACGCCGTAGAGCGCGGGCCCCAACGCCGAGCTCAGCTGGATGATCGTGCCGGCGACGCCGTAGACCGTGCCGAACGACGCCGCGCCGAACTCGCGGCGCACGATGATGGGCGACAGCGTCGTGATCTGCCCGAGGCAGAAGCCGTAGACGAAGGTCATCCCGACGAGGACCGGCGCGCCGGGCGCGATCACGATCAGCACGAGGGCCAGCGCCTGAGCGGCCAAGATTGCCGCCGCGTAGCGCCGGAGCTCGATCCGGTCGGCGACCCACGCCAGGAGCAGGCGGCCCAGGAGCCCGGCGAGGCCGGTCACGCCCACCAGCCAGCCGGCCCCGGTCGCGCCCAGCACCGGCTCGGCGAGCTTGACCTGGTGGGTGAAGAAGCCGACCTGGGCGATCAGCCCGAGCGCGAAGCCGACCGCCACGCTCCAGAGGGGGAGCGACCGGAGCGCCTGTGCGCGAGTCCACGCCGGCGCCGCCGCGGCCCCTGCGCCGGCTCCCGCCTCTGGTGACGCCGCGCCGTCTCGTCCGAGGCCGAGATCGGCGGGGCCGCGGTAGCGGAGCACCACGAGGGCGAGCGGCACGAGCGTGATGGCGGCGATGGCGGCGGCACCCGTGGTCGTCGCGGAGAAACCGTGACGGGCGATCGACAGCACGACGAGGGGCACCACGACCATCGCGCCAACGCTCGCGCCCGTGAGCGCCATCGCGACCGCCCGGCCCTGGTACTTCTCGAACCAGGGCGCGATTGTCGCGCTGAGGCCGATCACCGACATCGTGGCGTAGCCGAGCCCCATGCAAACGAACGCGGCAAGGAGCTGCCAGGGGGCGCCGACCTGCCCCATCGCGGCCACGCCGAGGGCAAGCAGCACGGCGCCGCCCGCGATCACCGGACGCGGGCCGTGACGATCGATCGCCGTGCCCACCGCCGGGAGGACCAGCGCGGCCGTCAGGTAGAAGACGGTGATGCCCGCGGAGACGAGCGAGACCGACCAGCCCCGCGCCTTGGTGACCTCGTGGAGGTAGACACTCGCGCCGAACACGCCGAGGCCCCACGTGAACACCGCGGCGAGGAAGCAGAACGCGACCACGCGCCATCCGTGGCTCACCAGGACGCTTGAAGCACGAGTGCGCTCCAGCCCGCGCGTGACTGCGCCCGCACGCGCTGCATGCCCAGATGCCGGTACGCCCGCTCGACATCCGGTTCGACCGACGACGGAACGCCCGAGAGCACCAGACGACCATGATGTCCGACACGTCGCACGAGTACCGGCGCCAGCTCGACCAGCGGGGCCGCCAGCAGATTGGCCACGACCAGCGGCCAGGTGCCAGCCACCGCGTCGGGTCCGCAGCGCGCCAGCTGCAGGCGCCGGTCGAGCGCGTTGAGCCGCGCGTTTTCAGCGGCGGCGCGCAGCGCCTCGGCATCGATGTCGATGCCGAGCGCTTGCGGCACACCCATGAGCAGCGCCGCCAGCGCTAGCACACCCGACCCGGTCCCCACGTCGAGCAGCGCGCCGGGAGGAGCGGGCTCGAGGGCCTCCTCGATCGCCTCGAGGCACATCGCCGTCGTCGGGTGCAGTCCCGTTCCGAAGGCCGCTGAGTCGATCAACCTCAGAGCGCCGGGTTCCGGGCCGGCGTGGGCCGGAACGATCCGCAGGCGCCCGATGCGAGTCGGGCGCGGGCTCAGGGTCCAGACCGATCCTGCGTCGCGGCCGACGGCAGGGGAAATGGAGAGATCGGCGACGCCGAGTGCGAGTGCCACTCGTTCCGGCGCGACGCCGTCGGGCATCAGGGCGGCGATGCCGCCATCGGGCGAGCGTTCGACGTCGAGGGCGCCGAGCTCGACGAGGCAGTCCAGTGCACCGTCGTCGGCGCGTGTGACGTCTACGCGGTAGGGCACGCTCCAGCGTACCCCGTGCGCCGGTCGGGCAGGATGACCGACTGCCCGTTCGCCGATCGAACGCCGGATCGCTGCAAACCAAGCACTTGGCGCTGTGGCGCGTCGCTTGCCCCTGGCCCGGGCACGGGCGAAGCACAAGAAGGAGGACGACGATGGGCCAGAAGCGAAGCACGCGGAACCGGACGAGCGGGTCGAAGGCCAGGAACCTCGCGCCGAAGAAGCTCGGCGGGCGGGAGCAGGACGCCGTGAGAGGCGGCTTCTCGTGGAGCGAGACGCAGACCGGCATCATGGCCGTGGTCAACCGGCCGACGCCCAGAGAGGGCTCCACCATTCCCTGAGCGTCCTGGCCGAGGATCGCTTGGGGCCGAGGGTGACGCCCCTCGGCTCCGAGTGAATGCGTTGCTGATGGAACGCGGCGGTGACGCACACTCCAGCGTCAAGGGTGGGCACCGGATCATGGAGAAATACGACGCGACCGCGAAGGGATGATTCCCCGAGAACAGGCTAGCTCGGCAGGTGACTCTCGGCCGACAGCTTGCTGGAACCGCTGTTCGGGCGCAGGTGCTTCAGATCGCCGAGCTCACGGAGCGCATTCCGCATCTCGTCGGGGATGCGGGCGGCCTTGAGTGATCCGTCCTCGTTGATCCGCGCGTAGACGCGCGTGGCCCGCCCCTCGCTCACCGGTGCGCCGGTCAGCGCGTTCTTGGCCTTACAGTTCCAGTGCAGCGTGTGCTCGCCGATCTCGGCCAGGTTGATCGTCGTGATGATCCGATCCCCGTAGGCGGCGGGCCCGATGAAGCGGAAGTGGATCTCGCCCATCACGAACGTCGTGCGGTCGTTCTTGATCATCTGCTCGATCGGGTAGCCGATGGTACGGAAGAGATCGTGCTCGGTGTCGTTGAACCATGCCACGATCCGGGGATAGTAGACGAGGCCGAAGGGGTCGGACTCGCCCCAGTTGACCGTGATCTCCTTCCAGTACATCGCCATGGACGTCTCCTTGATTGGGGGGTCTCTCTGATTGGGGGGCCTCGAACGGGCCCCCCAAGCCCCCCGCGCTCGTCGCGCCCCGGCACAGCCGTGGCGCTCCTCGACATCGCGCGAGCGCCCTAGCCTACATTAGTCGAGGGCTGGGCAACCCGGTCGCGTTGCCAAGCCCCAGGGCGGCTGGTAGCGTACGCGGCATGCTCAAACCTGTGGGATTCATCGGTCTCGGCAACATGGGCGGCCCGATGGCGCTGAACCTGGTCAAGCATGGCTTTCCGCTGGTCGTGAACGACATCGATCCGGCCAAGGTGGTGCCGCTGCGCGAGCGCGGTGCCAAGGTGGAAGACGCCGCCGAGCGCGTGGCGGCGGCGGTCGAGCGGACCATCTGCATCGTGGAGACCACCGCGCAGGCCGAGTCGGTCATCGCCGGCGAGCGCGGCATCATCAAGAGCGCCAAGCCCGGCCACATCGTGATCTGCATGAGCACGATCGATCCCTTCGCGGCCCGGCGGCTGGCCGAAGCGCTGGCCGCGCGCGGGGTGGCCATGCTCGATGCGCCGGTCAGCGGCGGCACCGAGCGCGCGAAATCCGGCGAGGTGTCGATCATCGCCGGTGGCGATCAGGCCACCTTCGATGCGTGCAACGACGTCTTCAAGGCCATGGGCACCAATCTCTTCCACGTGGGGCCGCTCGGCTCCGGCCTGGCCATGAAGCTCGTGAACAACATGCTGATCCAGGTCAATCGCGTGGCGGTGGCCGAGGCGATGGTGCTGGGCGTGAAGGCCGGCCTCGATCCCCAGAAGATCTACGACGTGGTCCGTGTGAGCACCGGCGCCAGCTACGCGTTCGAGCACGGGGTGCCCAAGATCCTGGCCCGTGACTTCGCGCCGGGCGGCACCGTGGACATCACCTACAAGGACCAGGAGCTCGAGACGTCGTTCGCCAAGCAGCTCGGCGTGCCGCTGCTGCTGGCCAACGTCACCCAGCAGCTCTACCAGATGGCGCGCGCCGCCGGCCTCAACAAGGAGGACGGCCTGGCTGTCATCAAGGTCCTCGAGAAGCTCGCCGGCGTGCAGGTCGGAGGTCAGCGATGAACGCCAACGCCTATCGCGCGCGCTCCGAGCGCGGCGAGGTCCAGCTCGGCACCTGGGTGACGATGATCCGCACACCCGCCGTCTTCACGCTCTTGCAGGCGGCCGGCCTCGACTTCGTGCGCGTGGACATGGAGCACTCGCCGTTCTCGATGGAGACCGTGGCCGACATGGCGGTGCTGGCCCGCGCGCTCGACTTTCCGATGGTCGTCCGGCCGCCCGAGGGCAATCGCGAGTGGATCACCCGCCTGCTCGACGCCGGCGTCTGGAACCTCCACGTCCCTCAGGTCGACACGCCCGAGCAGGCCCGGGAGGTCGCCAGCTGCGCCCACTACGCGCCGCTGGGCGAGCGCGGCATGTACGGCTTCGGCCCCCATACGGGCTATCGCACGCTGTCGCCCGCCGAACACATGGCGACCGCCAACGCCCGCGTGCACGTCACCGCCATGCTGGAGACGAAGGCCGCATTCGACCGCCTGGACGAGATCGTCTCCGTGCCCGGCATCCACGCGTTCACCATCGGCCCGACGGATCTCGCCCAGAACCTCGGCGTGCTCGGCACGCCGTCGCAGCGTCAGGTGCTGACGGAGTATCGCCAGCGCCTGGCCGAGGCGTGCCGCAAGCACGGCAAGGCGGTGGCGATGATCACGGACAGCGTGGACGGCGTCCGCGAGATGATCGAGCTGGGGGCGACGATCATCAACTACTCGTCGGACACCGCGATCCTGCGCGCCGGTTATGCGGCGATGGTCGAGGCGGTCAAGGCCAGGCCGGGGGCGTGAACGACCGCCGCCGCGATCTTCCAGCCCTGACCGGTCAGCCGGAGCGTATAGGTTTCGCCTAGCCGCTCCATCTCCGTGCCATCGGTGCGATACCGTGCGCGGCTGACGCTCACGAAGGCCAGACCGTCGGCCACCTGCTTCACGCGCAGGTCGGTCAGCTCGCTCCGGGCATAGCCCCGCGCGCGCAGCCCATCCATGAGGCGGGCAAACATGGCCTCCGTGGCCGCCGGCGTCGCCATGACGAGCGTCGTCTCCCGCGTGATCATCACGCACGGCACGTCGCAATAGGCGACCACGGCGGCGGGATCCAGCGTCTGGAACGCCTGCACGTAGTCGATGAACGCCTGGACGAGCGCGTCCCCCTCGGACTTCATACGTCCTCCTTCACGGTCGCGGCCGGGCCGCTGACCGCCCGCTGATACCGGGCGAGCAGGTCGGCGTCGTCGATCGAGCCATGATGGTGGATCTGACGCCAGCGCCCGTCGGTCCAGCGGTAGACGCGGCTGGTACGGATCGTGAGCTCGAGGCGATCGGCGCCGCGACTCAGCTCGCCTCGCTCGCGGCCGATGGCCACGAAGACCTCGCCGTGATGCTGGACCGACGCGTCGTGCAGTGCGACGTTGACGCGGGCCGGCCCTTCGAAGATCCGTCGGTAGACGTCACGGATCCCCGGCCACCCGCGCGTGATCCCACCCAGCGGGTTGTCCATGACGACGTCGCCGGCTCCGTCCCAGTTGAGCTCCATGAGCGCGAGGTCGCCGGTATTGAAGGCGCGGTAGAACTCGGCCAGCGCGGCGAGCCGCTCACGTGGATCGGAGACCGTCTCGCGCCCGGTGATCGGTGTTGGAAGATTTGCCACGCGACCCGCTCGCGCGCCGCCCGGCATGACCATCCCTCCTGACTCAGGGATGGTCACAGACGCTCGGGGGATTCGGGCGGCTCCCGCTCGACGTCCGGCTAGAGCCGGAGGCCCTTGAGATACTCCCGAAACGCATCGGCCAGGTCCGGTCGGGCCAGCGCGAACTCCACGGTAGCCTTGAGGAAGCCGAGCTTGTCGCCGGTGTCGTAGCGCTTACCCTCGAACTCCACCGCGTACATCGGCCGGCGCTTGCGTAGCGTGCGCAGGCCGTCAGTCAACTGGATCTCGCCGCGGCGGTCGGCGGCGGTCTCGGCCAGGATGTCGAAGACATCGGGCGTCAGCACATAGCGCCCGATGATGGCCAGGTCGGACGGCGCATCCTCGGGCCGCGGCTTCTCGACGAGATCGGAGATCTCCCACACGTTGCCGCCGATGTTGCGTCCGTCGATCACGCCGTACTGATGGATGCGCTCGCGCGGCACGCGCTCGACGGCGATCACCGGGCCGTTGTACTTGTCGAAGACGTCGAGGAGCTGCTTCATGCAGGGCGTGGGCGCCCCGCCGATGATGTCGTCGCCCAGGAAGACGCCGAACGGCTCGCCGCCCACCAGCGTGCGGGCCACCAGGATGGCGTGGCCCAGTCCGAGCGGCTCCTTCTGGCGTACGTAGCATACCGAGGCCAGCTCGGAGATGGTCTTGATCTGGGCCAGCTCCTCCACCTTCCCGCGGTCGTTCAGGTAGTACTCGAGCTCGAAGGCGGCGTCGAAGTGATCCTCGATCGCGCGCTTGTTGCGGCCGGTGACGATGATGATCTCGGACAGGCCCGAGGCCACCGCCTCCTCGACCACGTACTGGATCGTCGGCTTGTCCACCAGGGGCAGCATTTCCTTGGGCTGCGCCTTGGTGGCGGGCAGGAACCGGGTGCCGAGTCCGGCCGCTGGGAAGACCGCCTTGCGTACGCTCATGCGGGGGCTCCTATCCGGCGGCGCCGATCGGGGGCCAGTGCTGCCGGTCGAATGCTTCCTTGATGCGGCGCCGCAGCTCGTACTCGACGGCCTGGCGTCGCTCGGGGGCGACGCGTGCCGTGAGTCGCAGCAGCATGTCGCCGCCGCTCCATCCAATGATACCTTGCGCTTCCGGCCGGTCCAGCGCGCTTGCCGCCTCGCCGGCCCAGGCGGCGCCCACCTCGGTCAGGACCGCCAGCGCCTGCGCCACCGGCACCTCGCGCGCGACGGGCACGTCCACCATGGCCCGCGCCCCGCCGAGACTGTAATTGGCGAACTCGGTGAGCTGGCCGTTGGGCACGACGCGCAGCGCTCCGTCGTCCAGGCGCACGGTGGCCACCCGCAGGCCGGTGGATTCCACCGTCCCGGTGTAGCTTCCGATCTGCACGACGTCGCCGACGTGAATGAGGTCCTCGAAGAGCAGGAACATGCCCGTGATGACGTCGCGGATCAGGCTCTGCGCCCCCAGGCCAATGCCGATCCCCAGCACCCCGGCCGAGACCACGATCGCGCCCACGTCCACGCCCAGCTCGCGCAGCGCGATCACCACCACGACGAAGCCGACCGCCCAGCGGGCCACGCTGGTGAGGAGCGAGGCCAGCGTGCGCACGCGGACGACGTCCGTGCCCGGCCGCAGCAGCGAGAGGCGCCGGATCAGCCCGACCACGACCCGGTAGGCGATCAGCAGCAGGACGACCGTCAGCGCGATCACCAGCAGCCGGGCGGCCAGCAGCGCGCTGGAGTGCTCCAGCGCGGTGAAGCGCACGATCAGCTCGGCCAGAGGGGCGGTCACGGCTCAGGCGGGGTGGCGCGATTCGTCACATGCGGTCCGCATGCGGCGGGCGCGCCGCGCGCGGAGCACGCTGAAGGCGACGAGCCACGTCACGCCGCCCGCGACCAGACCGAGCGCGGTCGTGCCGACCAGCAGCCACACCGACCAGCCGGCCAGACCCGACAGATGCGGCAGCAGCGCCGATCCGATCTTGACCGCGCCGGCGTACACGAAGGGCGCGAACCACGGCAGGTTGAGCCACGTCCCGGCGATGGTGAGCGCGGGATTCAGCCGGCCCACGGTGGCCACGACGAGGGCCAGCAGCGTCTGGAAGCCCCAGAACGGGGTGAAGCTGATGAAGACGCCCACCGCGAGTGCAAGCGCCATCCGCCACGGTGATTCATCGAGGGAGACGACCATCGCCAGCCACTGCCGCCACTGATGCGGCGAGCACATCCGCCGCAGGGAGATCATGAGCGGGGACGCCCGCGACCGACGCCCTCGAGGACGGCGATGATCGCCAGCACGCAGGCGACTTGCAGCAACACCAGCGCGGCTTCGCGCGGCGTGGCTTCCTTGAGCAGGATGGCCGACAGACCCAGGGTCGCCGCGATGAAATAGATCAGGAAGACGCTCTGCGTCTTGGAGAGGCCCACCGCCTCGAAGCGGTGATGGATGTGGTCCTTGGCCGCGTAGGCCAGCCACTCCCGGAGCGAGTGCACTTTCCCTGTCACGATCCGGACCACCCCCACGAAAGCAATGTCGAACAGCGGAACGGCCAGGATGAGGACCGGAGTCAGCAACGCGACGATCGGATTGTTCTCCGCCCATTCTCCCATGACGGCCAAGCCGGCGAGCGTGAAGCCGATGAAGCTCGCCCCGGAGTCGCCGAGGAAGATCAGGGCCCCACCGGGACGCAGATTGTAAGGAAGAAAACCCAGACAGGCGCCCACCAGAGGGGCGGCCAGGATGAAGATGTACGACTGATGCATCTGTAACGCCGCGATGCTGAAGAAGAACCCGGCGATGACGCCGAGCCCCGCCGCCAGGCCGTCCATCCCGTCCAGGAACTGCATGGCGTTGGTCACGGTGAGAAACCACAGCAACGTCAGTACCAGGTTGAGCCAGGCCGCCCCCGGAATCGCCAGGGGCACTACGTCCAGGACGACCCCATAGGTCATGGCCACCGTGGCCGCCGCCACCTGGCCGGCCAGCTTCAGGGGCGCAGGCAGATCGAAGGCGTCGTCGAGGAGACCGAGCACCACGACGATGGTCGCGCCCAGGGCCACGCCCTTGAGGCCGCGCGAGAAGTCGAAGTTGAACAGCACGGTGATCGCGAACGCCGCGTAGACCGCGGCCCCGCCGAGCAGCGGCGTGGCGTACTGATGGATCTTGCGCGCCGAGGGATTGTCGAGCACGCCGAGCGCGAACGCGATGCGTCGCAACACCGGCACGCCGAAGAAGGCGACCGCGGAGGCCAGCGCGGCCAGGTACGCCCAGTCGAGGCCGGCGGCGACGAACCAGCCGCGCACGTAGGGCAGGAACAGCACGCCGACCAGGCTCAGCCGCCCGAGCGCGCGCGCGGCGGGCGCGGTGCCGAGGGGCTCGGGTGGTGCGTGCGAGGGAATCAGAGGTTCAGCAGGAGGCGGACCGACTGGAAGGCTTCCGCATACTTCACCCGGGCCTGGATCCCACGGAAGTTGGCGCACGACACGGCCAGCTCGAGGATGGTGAGGTCCTCGATGTTCGTCTTGGCCACCTGGGAGCGATGCGCCTCCAGGCAGGCCAGCTTCTTGTCGAGCACCTTCTCCACGTCGGTGAAGCAGTTGGGCGTGAAGTTCTGGGCCGTGGGTCCTTCGTAGAAGAGGAAGTTCGGGACGTAGCGGGTGGCCGACAGCGTGCCCTGGGCGAGGTTCCGGTGATCCTGATGCGTGTCATCCGGGTAGTGCACCAGGATCATCCGCGGCTTGATCTTCTTGATCACCGACTCGATGCGCACGATCAGCTCGCGGTTGAGCGGGATCTCGGTGTCCGGATACTCGCCCCAGAACACCTCGCGCGCGCCAATGATCGTCGCCGAGTCTTGCTGCTCCTGGCGCCGCACGTCCGCGTCGCCGCCCAGGGAGCCGTCGGAGGCCACCCACAGGTAAACGTCGTGACCACGCTGCGCGTACTTGGTGAGCATGCCGCCGCAGCCGTACTCGATATCGTCGGGGTGTGCGCCGATGGCCAGGACGTTCATTCGGGAAAGCGCCTTCTCGAGGCCCGGTTAAGCCGGCTCGGAGGCCGCATCGCGAAGCGGCTGCGGCGACCACGAGTCACCCGAGCGCAGGATGGCGAGAGCCTCATCGCCGTGGGTTAATAATAGGTCAAGCCCCGAGAGAAACGGAGCGAAATCCCCGTGCAACTGGGCGTACTCCGGATGCGCGTACGACTGGTAGAGCACGCGAATTCCCTCCGACTCGAAGCGGGCGAGGTTCATGTACGTGGCGCCGTCGCGGCCGGCCAGATACGTGTCGGCGCCCACTTCGTGACAGATGGCGATCAGCCTTTCGGTGGGCTCGTCGGGTATCGGCCCAAACGATGAGGCCCGGCGGACGGGCGACGTGACGCCGATGGTGCGGGCCAGCCACTCGGCGCTCGCCACCGCGAGCGGCATCAGCCGCTCCCACGGCTCGGCATAGAACCGATCCAGCGCCTCGCGATGACGCGCCAGGTGTGGCGCACCGGTGTACGCGTGCTCGATGGCGCGACGATGCCGGGCTTGCCAGGGCTGCGTACGGACCACCGTCACCTCGTCGATGCCCATGCCGAGCTTGGCGTGCACCGGGACCGTGAGCCACTGCGCCCCGCTGGCGGTCTTGATGCGATTGCGGTTCTGCCAGCCGTTCTTGGTGTATTGCACGGTGTCCAGGAACACGAAGACGTCGGCGGCCGCCCACTTGGCGAGATAGCCGAGCCACGGCAGATAGTGCGGCTGGTGGATGGCGACCGCGGTCACGGCCGCACGAAGATCGGGTTGGTCAGCACGCGCTGCTGCGCACCGCGCGCCTCGGCGCGCAGCACGAGCGGCGTGCCGTCGGTCACCTCGCGGTGCACCACGCGCATGGGGGTGGCGCCGCGCTCGAGCACGCGCAGGCGGCCGTTGCTGATCACCGACACGCGGACGTCGTGACTCTTGCCGTCACTGGCCTCCACCACGACATGCAGCTCGATCGGAGTACCGGCCGGCGCCCGCAGCGTCTCGCCCACGATGGCGGTGGTCGCGCCCGTGCTGACCACGAACTCGCCGACGTCGAGCCCGAGCTCGCGCGTGCGCTGGACGGCGTACATCCGCCCCTGCCGAAGCGCGTCGAGCACGCCGGCCGCCGACTTCTCGCGCACGAGGAACACCGTCTGCAGCGGGCCGATCTGCTTGCCCGCGCTCAGCCCGTGGAAGCCCGACTCGGCGAGAGCCCAGGCCGGTCGCGTGCGCTCGCCCCGGGCATACTCGCTCAGCAGGCGGTCCCAGCCCCGGCCGGGCTGCTCGAAGGTCGTCGTGTCCTCGTAGACCGCGCCGAACGCGCTGTAGCGAAACGTCCGCAGCAGATCGTCCGCATACGGCTCGGTCAGCCAGCTCACCCGCACCGGCCCGACGTGCTGCTCGCCGCGGTCCACCGCCTCGGGCAGCGACCACACCACTGCCCCGCCTCCCTGCTCGACCCGGTCGATCAGGTCCTGGTACGGCGCGAGCCCCGCGGCGTACGTCGTCGGGTGCGGGTCGGTCACGAACGGCCAGCCGCGGATCAGGGCGACGAGCCCCACGGCGCTCAGCACGAGGCCGGGCAGCCACGCGCGGCGATGCACGATGACGACCGCGCCGCGGCCGAGCCGCTGCCGGACCGGACGCCGGCGCGCCAGCAGCACCACGCCCGGGATCAGCAGCAGCACCGGCAGCGCGTCGAACAGGGACTGCCAGCCGTACACGCCGGCGGCCAGATTGCCCACCACCGGCAAGGCGCGCAGCGCCTGCGGCTCGGTCACGCCGAACACGAGCAGGTTCTTCTGCGTGTCGTGCACGGTCATGTCGAGCGCGATCGGCGAGCCGGTCCAGTAGTAGTGAGGGACGACCTCGACGCCGGGGATGAGCAGGACGTGCGGCAGGCGCGCCTGCGCCTCGGCCACCCGACGCAGGTACTGCTCAACGTCGCCGTCGAGCGAGCGCTCTTGCCGGACGACCCGCGTCAGCGCGCGAAACGGCGGCAGACCGTACTCGACGCGGAGTCGATAGTTCTCGGCGAGCAGTAGCGCGCCGATGCCTTGACGGTCAGCCAGGCCCACCAGGCCTTCCAGCGAGAAGTCGCCGGTCGTGATGTCCGAGTGCACGTGCACGACACCGCGCACGCGCTCCAGCGCCGCCGCCGGGCCGGGGAGCGCGAGCGCCAGCAGCAGGCCGAAGACGAGCGCGCGTCCCGTCACGCCAGCCCCTTGGCGCGCACCAGCCGGTCGTAGATCGCGCGCATCGCGCCCGCGGCGACGTCGGTGGAAAACGCCTCGGCGCGCGGGCGCGCAGCGGCGCCGAGCTTGTCGCGCAGGGCGGGGTCCGTGCCGATCTCGGTGAGCGCGGCGGCCAGGGCGGAGGCGTCGTCGGGCGGGACCAGCCGCCCGCACTCGTCCACGATCACGTCGGGGATGCCGCCCACGGTGGTCCCGACGACGGGCAGCCCGAGCGCCATGGCCTCGACGAGCACCCGCCCCATGCCCTCGTTGCGCGAGGGTGCGGCCAGCACGTCGGCGGCGGCGAGCGCGTCGATCACCTCGGTGGTGGCTCCGGTGATGTGCAGGCGAGCGGCGACCCCGAGCGCCGCGGCGTGGTTCTCCAGCGCGCCCCGCTCCTCGCCGTCGCCGATCAGCAGCACGTGCGCATCGGGCACGACGCCGGCGATCTCGGCCAGCGCGCTCACCAGCAGGTCGAAGCCCTTGATCGGGACCAGACGGCCCACCCCGGCGATCACGAAGGCGTCGGGCCCCAGCCCCAGGCTCGCGCGCGCCGCGTCGCGCGCCGGCGCCGCCTCCCGCAGGGCGGCCGTCGGCACACCGCTGGGCACCACGGCGTACTGCGCGCGCCGGCCGATGCCACGCTCGAGGTGCTCCTCGACCTCGCGCGTCGTGAGGGTCACGATCGTATCCGTCCAGCGCGCGGCCAGGCGCTCGAGCATCACGAACAGCGCCGTCTTCTGCGCTCCCCAGTAGCCGTAGAAGATGTGGCCGTGCGGCTGGTGAATGATCACGGGCACCCCGGCCAGCCGGGCCGCCAGGCGGCCCACGAAGCCCGCCTTCGACGTGTGGGTGTGCACGATGTGGGGGCGCACGCGACGGAAGCGTCGCCAGAGCTGGCCCACCGCCGCCAGGTCCCGGAGGGGATGCACCTCGCGGCCGAGCGTTGCGATCTGCACGATCTCGCAGCCCCGCCTCCGGGCGTCGTCCATCACCGGCGGCTCCGACTCGGGGCCGAGCACGAGCGTGGACGGGTAGCCGGCGCGGGCGAGGTCCGCGATCGTCAGCACGGTGTTCTCCGACGAGCCCCCCATCGTCAGGCGGGTGATCACGTGATCGACGCGGATCACGAGGCCGCTCCGCCACGCCGGCGCGCGTAGATCTCGATCGAGGGCCCCACCAGCCAGCGTCCGCCCGTCACCACGCGCGCCGTCCCCGCGAGCACCGCGGTGAGCCGGCGCACGATCCGCCGTCCGGTACTCCCCCGTCGCGTGGAGGCGTCGTCGGGTGCCGTGGCGGCGAGTGCCGAGTTACGCAGCGTCACCACGTCGAAGCCCGCACGCTCGACCAGGCTGCGCACGGCCGCGGGCGGGAACGCGAAGAGGTGCAGGATCGGGTAGGCATCCCAGCGGCGCCAGCGTCCCAACGGGCCGAGGCGGGCGAGCACCGGCGGCCATGGCGCGTGGAAGGCGGCGTTGGGAATCCGCACGGCGAGGAGCCCGCCGGGCCGCAGCACGCGCGCCGCTTCATGCATCACGGCCAGCGGATGCAGGGTGTGATCCAGCACGTTGACCAGCGTGAGCGCATCGAACGTGGCCTCGGCGAAGGGCAAGGCGCCGGCGTCGGCCTGCACGACCGGCCCCGCCGCTGCCGCGCTCGCGCAGGCCTCGTGCGACAGATCGGTGCCGGCGGCGCGCCAGCCGTCGCCGCGCGCCGCCGCCACGAGATGGCCGCCGCCACAGCCGACGTCCAGCAGACGACCGGGCGGGGCCAGGCTTCCCACGTGCGCCAGGACCGACTGCAGCATCGCGCGCCGCGCCCCGGCGATCTGGGCGGGCGGGAAGCGGCGCTGGTAGCGCTGCTCGTACTCGCACCGCACCTCGGTGGCGGCGGGCAGGACCACCACGCGCCGCGTGCCGCACCGAGGGCACGCGCGGTACCGCTGGCCGTTGTAGAGCAGCCGCGAGGGCAGCAGCACGCCGCCACACGCCTCGCAGACGGCCGGGCTCGCTTCGGTCACCGGACGTCGCTCGACAACGTCCCTCAGCGCCCGCTCGAGATCGTCCACCACGTGCTCCCAGCCGAACCGCGACTCGGCGTGGCGACGGCAGGCCTCGCGCAGACGAACCCCGCCCCCGGGATCGCGGGCGAGCCGGTCGAGGAAGGCGCCGGTATCGGCCTCCATCGCCTCGGCGGTGGCATCGCTGAAGACCAGCGCGGGGTCGAGCGATTCGAGCAGCTCCGGGGTGGCGCCGACCGGCGTGCCGAGCACTGGCGTGCCGCAGGCCAGCGCCTCCGCGGTCACCAGCCCGAAGCCTTCCAGCTCGCGGGTGGGCAGGACGAAGACGTCGGCGGCCTGGTAGTAGCGCGGCAGATCGGCGTCGGGGACGAAGCCGAGAAACGTGACGTGCTTGTCCAGACCCAGCTGTCCCACCTGCCGCTCGAGCACTTCGCGATGGGAGCCCGCACCGCCGATCAGCAACCGGAGCTCGGGCGAGCGGCGCACCAACCCCACCATGGCGGCAATGAGCGTGTCGAGCCCCATGCGGGCCTCGAGATTGCGCACGGTGAGCAGCAGCGGGCTGTCGAGCGGCAGCCCGAGGCCCGCCCTCACCTGCTGGCGGTCCGCGGCGGGCTGGAAGCGTTCGACATCGACGCCGCCCGGAATCTTCACGGTGCGCTCGGCCGGGATGCGATACAGCCGCCACAGCAGCGAGACGGAAAAATCGCTCATGACGTGGATCCGCGTGGCCCGGCGCAGACACGCGCGCTCCGCCATCCACAGCGCGGCCAGCCCGGCGACGCCGGTCACCCCCGCGCGGTGATGCGCCGTCATCCGCTGCCGCGAGCGGTACTCGAGCGGCGCCGGCGACAGGAAGCTGTAGAGCGAGGGCAGCCGCCGGCCGATGGACGAGGCGAGCACGCCGTAGCCGGACAGCGGCTGATAGACGTTGATCAGATCGGCGTCCTGCTCGGCGAGCAGACGCGCCGCCGACCGCCGGGCTTCGGCCAGGGTGCTCCGGAGGAAATCGGCCGGCGAGCGGCGCACCGAGGCGAATTCCACGATGCGCACGCCCTCGCGCACGACCGGGGCCGCCGGCTCGAGCCCCGGGGCCCGGCACAGCACGCGGACGTCGTGGCCCCGGCTGGCGAGCCGGCGGGCCTGCTCCCACAGGGTGCGCTCCGCGCCGCCCGGTACGTTGAGCGGCGAGACGTCGGCGATGGCGAGGATGCGGAGTGCTCTCACGCGAGACTCCACGCCGACCCGCGGTCGAGGTACTCGCGCAGCCACAGCTCGGCCATCATCAGCGTCCACAGACGGTCGCCGTGCGCGCGGCGGCCGGTCACGTGCTCGGCCTTGAGCGCCTCCACGGCGGCCGGCTGGAACAGGCCGCGGACGCGCACCTGTTCGGGCGACAGCAGATCGTCCATGAGCGGGCGCAGGTCCGTGCGCAGCCAGTGGGCCAGCGGGATCATGAAGCCTTGCTTTCGGTGCTCCAGCACGCCGCGGGGCAGCACGTCGGCGTAGATCGTCTTGAGCAGCGATTTGAGCCGGAAGCCGCGGGTCTTCACCGACGGGGCGATCGACAGGCTCGCCTCGATCAGACGGTGGTCGCAGAACGGCGCGCGCAGCTCGAGCGAGCTCGCCATCGACATCCGATCGGCCATGACGAGCAGATCGTCCGGCAGGTACGTGGCCAGATCGATCCGGAACGCACCGTCCATCGGATCGCCGTGACCGCGGGCGGCCCAGGCAGCGCGCCGGTCCCCCTCCACGTCGGCATCGAGCCGGGCCCGCAGCGCCGGTGTCGCCAGTGCCGTCAGATCGCCGGGGCCGAAGAAGCGGGTCCAGGTCAGGTAGCGATCCGGCAGCGGCTGCTCGCCGCCAGCCGTGAAGCGCAGGAGCCAGTCGCGCAGGTTGCGGCTCGTGTAGGACTCACCGAGCGCGCGGGCCGCCAGCGCGCCGGTCGGCACCCGCAGCGCGCGCGGCACGCGGGCCCACCACTCGGAGACGCGCAGGCCGAGATAGCGCGGATAGCCGGCAAACGCTTCGTCGCCGCCGATCCCGGAGAGCGCGACCTTGACGTGGCGCGCGGTGGCCGCCGCGACGGCGAAGGTCGGGATGGCGGAAGAGTCGGCAAACGGCTCATCGAAGGCACGCACGATGATCGGCGCCAGCTCGGCGGCCTTGGGCTCCAGGATCTCCTCGTGGTGCTCGGTGCCGAACCGCTCGGCCACCTGGCGGGCATACGGCAGCTCGTCGTAGGATGCCGCCGAGGCGCCGAAGCCGATGCTGAACGTGGTGATCCGGCCGCTGGTTACCTCGCGCATGCTGGCCACCACCACGCTCGAGTCGACGCCGCCGGACAGGAACACGCCCACCGGCACGTCGCTCTCCAGGCGCAGGCGTACGGCCTCGCGCACCTCGCGGCGCACCGCCTGACCGAGCTCGCGCGCGTCCAGCCCGGCGAAGGTCGTGGGCGTTCCCGCCGGAAGCGTCCAGTAGCGGTGCTCAGTCAGGACGCCGGCGGCAAAGGTCGCGGTGTGGCCGGGCGCGAGCTTGGCGATGCCGGCGAAGGCCGAGCGCGTGGGGGGCGTCGCGCCCCACGTCAGGTAGTGATGCAGGGCCGGCCAGTCCACCGCACGCCCGGGGCCGGGATGGCAGAACAGCGCCTTGATCTCGGAGGCGAAGACCAGCGTGCGGCCGTCCTGCCAGTAGTAAAGCGGCTTCTTGCCGAGCCGGTCCCGCGCGAGGAACAACACCTGCCGCCTCGCGTCCCAGATCGCGAAGGCGAACATCCCTCGCAGGCGATCGACACACGCCTCGCCGTCCGCCTGCCACGCCCGGAGAATCACCTCCGTGTCGCTCTGCGTCCGGAAGCGATGGCCGTGCGCCTCGAGGTCGGCGCGCACCGCGCGGAAGTTGTAGATCTCGCCGTTGAAAACGATCGTCGCCGTCCCGTCGTCGCTCGTCATCGGCTGGCGACCGGTGACCAGATCGATGATCGCCAGGCGCGTCATGCCGAGGCCGGCGCCGTCGCTCACGGATACGCCGCGGTCATCCGGACCGCGGTGATCGAGCGCCGTGAGCATGGCGTCGAGCACGGTCGGCGACGGCGCCCCCACGATGCCGGCGATGCCGCACATCAGCCGGCCCTCGGGGAGCGCGTGGGGCCCCGGCCGACGGTGGCCTGCAGCAGATCCACGACGCGCCCGGCCGTACGCTCGGCGGTGAACTCCTGCGCGCGGGCCAGGCCGCGCTTGGCCATGTGCGCGCGCTCGTCGGGCGCGCCGAGCACACGCGCCAGTGCGATGGTCAATGCGGGCTCGTTCTTCGTGTCCACCAGCAGACCGGCGTCACCGACCACCTCGGGCAGCGCACCCCGGCGCGAGGCGATCACCGGGGTGCCGCAGGCCATCGCCTCGAGCGCGGGGAGGCCGAAGCCTTCCTCGAGCGACGGCAGGACAAACGCCAGGGCGCCCGTGTAGACGGCCGCCATGTCCGCGTCGTCGATCAGCCCCGGAAACGCGACGCCGGCCCCGAGGCCCAGCGAGACCGCTTCTGCCCCGAGCGCGGGCTGACGCGCGCGGTCGCCGCCGGCCAGCACCAGCTGATGCGCGCGGCGCAGCGGCTCGGGCAGCACGGACCAGGCCCGCAGCAGCCGCGGCAGGTTCTTGTGGGGCAGGAAGTTTCCGACGTAGAGGACGTAGCGCTCGCCGAGGCCGTAGCGCGCGCGCTGCTCCGCGGTGAGCGTCGTCGGCGCGAACTCCGGGCCGAGCCCCACCGGGATGACCGTGATGCGCCCGGCGGGCAGGCCGAGCCGCGCCACGATCTCGCGCCGGCTGTGCTCGGAGTCGGCCACGATCGCGCCGGCGCGCCGGGCGTAGAGCCGGGCCAGGCGCGTCATCGTCGCGTCGTAGATGGGGCGATGACGGCCGGGATAGCCGATGAAGAAGAGGTCGTGAATGGTCACCACCGTCGGGCACGGCGCCACCAGCGGGGCCTTGTAGTACGGCGACAGGAACACGTCGGCGCCGTCACGCCGGAGCGCGCGCGGCAGCGTGACCTGATCCCACCACTGCGTCCACGCACCGTCGAGGACCGACAGCGTCACCCCGGGCAGCGGCGGCTCGAGCCGGGTGCCGTGGTCGCCGTAGACGATGCACGGAAGCCCCCGCGCGGAGGCGGCCCGCAGTACCTCGACGCAATAGCGCCGGATCCCGGTCCGCACGCCCGCCCGCAGCTCGCGTCCGTCGAGCGCGATGCGCATCACCGCACCCGGGCCTGCGGCGGCCGCGGCGTCACGCCGGGGACCAGGCGCGCCCACGTGTGCCCGTCGCCGAGCCGGGTCCATCCGGCATCGTCCAGCGGGCCGCCCTCGGCCACCACCGCACGCACGCCGGCCCGCGCCAGCGCCGCATCGAGTCGAGCATCCGCGCCGGCGATCGGCGCCGACGTGGCGCCCATCTCGACGGCCGCGGTCACGCGCAGACGCGCCAGGCGCGCCCAGCCCGCCGTGAAGAAGTCGCCGGCCACCGCGACGCGGTCGCCGGCTTGAAGGCCGAGGCCCTGCAGGCCGCGGGCGATCTCCCAGTGGCGATGGATCAGCGGATCACCGCGCACCAGGCCCTTCACCTCGTGCGCGGCGTCGTAGGCGACCATCGCCGCCACCGGGGTCACCTGGGCCACGAAGACCGCGGTCACCACGGCGCCGGCCAGTCGGCGGGCACCCGGCGTGTCGGGCAGACGAATCGCCGCGAACGCACCGGCCAGCAGCAGGATGACGAAGGCGCCGATGTAGCGATACTCGATGTGGATCGCGACGTACATGCCGAGCGGGACCCCGGCCAGCGCCACGACGAACAGTGGCCAGCGCCAGGCGCGGACCCGTCCGCGGGCGGCGACGGCGAGCACCGCGAGACCGACGAGGCACGGGACCCAACCGAGCGCGAGCCGGCCCAGAGCCTGTAGATTCGCCACGACCGCCTGCGCCTGGCGCGCGGGATCGAACCGATGCACGGCGCCCTCGTGCCAGTAGCCCGGATCGCGCCAGAGCGGCAGCGTGCCCGGAACGCCGCCGTCGAACCCGTAGACGGCCGGCGCGGTCAGCAGCTGGACGGGCGGATGCGTCAACCCGTCGTGCGCGCCGAACGCGGTCAACCCCGTCTCGATCCGCTGGCCGTCGGGCCGGTTCACGATCCAGCCGTAGTTGAGCCCGGCGGACTCCCCGACGCTCAGCCGCCCCATGCCCGCGCTCAGCACCATGATCCACGGCAGCGCGATGGCCGAGAACACGGCGAGCGCGAGCGCCACGCGCGCCGCGCCGCCCCGGCGCCACACCATCCCGCCCAGCAGCGCGAAGGTGACGACGGCCACCGGCAGCATCGCGAGCTTGGCGAGATAGCCGACGCCGAGCACGAGCCCCAGGGCCACGAACGTCCGCAGTGGGGCGTGGCCCGCGGCGATGCGGCCGAGCAGGGCTGCCGTCAGCAGCACGGCGCTGAACACGAGCAGGTCGGGCGTGACCAGACGCAGCGTGACCATCCAGAGGCTCGCGGGCAGGAACACCGCGTAGCCCCACAGACGCCACGTCCAGTCGGCGGGACGCCGGCCGACCGGCTCACCGGCGACCACGTCCCACCAATCGCGCAAGGCGTGCAGGAACACCTCGAAGCAGACGAGCGCGATCGCGAAGAGCACGACGTTCACCAGGTGGACCACCGGGAACTCCCAGTACGCGGACGGGCTCAGGGCGGCGAGCGTCCCGCCGAGCAGCCAGGAGTAGAGCGGGCTCCAGTAGGCGCTGAGCGCGCCGCGCCAGTCGCCGCGGGCGTAGGCGTCACCGATGTCGAGGTACGAGATGCCGTCGGCGTTGATCGCGTTGCGGCCGGCGAAGGCGGCCACCACGCCGAGCGCCAGCGCCAGACCGCGCAGGCCGTCGCGGAGCCAGCGCTCGCGCACGGGGCTCACCGCGCGGCCTCCCGCAACGCCTCGGCGTAGACCTGCTCGACGCCCGCAACGTGCCGGGCCGCACTGAAGCGCTCCGTGGCGCGCAGCCGGGCCGCGGCGCCCAGCTTGGCCCGGAGCCCCGGATCACCGAGCAGTCGGTTGAGCGCGTCGGCGAGCGCGGCCGGATCCGCGTGCGGCACGAGCAGCCCGGTCTCGCCGTCCACGACGATCTCGGGGATGCCGCCCACGCGGCTGGCCACCACCGGCTTTTCCAGACACGCGGCCTCGACGAGCACCCGGCCGAAGCCCTCCGAGCGCGAGGGCAACGTGACGACATCGGCCTCCTCGAAGATCGGCCGTGGATCGCCGGTCCACTGGCGAAGCTCGAGCGCCGTCTCGACACCGAGCGCGCGGGCGAGTGCCTGCAGTCGCGCCCCCTCACCCTCGACGTCGGCCCCGAGCAGCACGAAGCGCGTCGACGGGTGCCGGGCCAGGATCGCCGGTGCCGCCCGCACGAGGATCCGCTGGCCCTTGGCCGGCATCAGGCGCCCCGGCAACAACACGCAGCGCGAACCCGTCGGGGGTGCTCCCCGCGGCGTCCAGTGCTCGACGTCGACCCCATTGGCGACGACCCGCACCCGCCGGGCGCGCGGCGATCCCGCGAAGCGAGCCGCGACGGCGTCGGAGATGGCGATGATGCGCGTGGCCAGGCGCAGGAGTATCGGATCGAGCCAGCGATCACGCTCGGCGATGCGCGCGTGCCAGACCAGCGGGATGCGGAGCCCGCGCGCGGCGAGCCCGGCGTAGAGCGCGCCGCGGCTGCCGTGGGCGTGGATCAGCGCGATCCGCGACCCGATGAATCGCGCGCGTAGCTCGGCTCGCGCATTCAGCACGACCGGCAGGGTCCAGGGCCGGACGCTGGGCAGAAGCTGCACCGCGACCGGCACGCCGAGCGCCCGGAGCTGCATGGCCATCTCCCCTTCGGCCGGCACGAGCGCCTGCGGCGCGAAGCGGCTGCGGTCCAAACCGCGCGCCAGCAGCAGCAGGCTCTCCTCGCCGCCTCCGACGCGCTCGGCGAAGTTCGCCACCAGGAGGATGGGGATCGGCTCAGCCACGGTCGCCGGTCCTGAGGACTCGCAGCCGGCCGGACGGCCCGGTCTCGAAGTCGCGCACCACGTCGAACCCGGGCGGGGGCGCGCTCCAGACGAGCGGCGCGAGCTGGGGCCGATCCTCCAGCGATCGGCTATCGAGGACCACCAGACGCGCGCCCGCGCGCCGCGCCACCGCTTGCAGATCGGCGGGCGTGACGTCCGACTCGAGCGGAACGTAGCGCCGGCCGCTGTAGTAGGCGACGAACGGCTTGCGATCCATCACGACCGCGTCACCGGGCTGAGTCTCGGCGATCATCCGGGCGGCCTGCCGGTACACGGCCTCGGTCGGATCCGGACGCAACACGGGGCGGAGCGCGCCCGGCAGGGTCAACAGCACCGCGATCACGGCCAGCCCCACGCTGAAGCGCGCCGACTCCCGGCCGGCCAGCCAGCCGGCGGTGGCGATCAGCCCAGCCGCGACGAGCGGCAGGATGAACACCAGCGAGGGCAGGAACACGCGGGGCTCGACGTGGAACGCCAGCGTGCCGAGGGGCGGCAGCGCGAGCGCCAGCAGCACGCCTTCGCGCGCCACCCAGCCTTCGTCCCGCGCGCGCCGGAGCAGGCCGGGAACCAGGAAGAGCACCAACACCCCCGGCAACAGCTCGGGGAGCGAGAGCTTCAGGAAGACGAGCACGTTCAGGCCCGTGTGCACCAGCACCGCGCCCGGGTGCGCCATCGGAGCGTTGCCGACCGACGCGCCGAGGTCGAGGGTCAGGTTGTGGGCGACCTTTCCACTCAGCGTCCAGTG